>Ga0129308_1000672_pt1 | contig 46611 bp, 54 predicted proteins | sample L827metagenome_FD_94440 | JGI IMG/M metagenome (GOLD analysis project Ga0129308, IMG submission 94440) | Ring-tailed lemur group fecal microbial communities from Wisconsin, USA - L827 metagenome | ecosystem: Host-associated > Mammals > Digestive system > Large intestine > Fecal | place: USA... | reverse complement strand
TCCTTTTAAGTAAACACAGAAAGAGTGCTCGTCGCAGACCATGAACACATTTATGTGTGGCTAGAAGGGCAGGGCTATGCCCGCAAATGAAAAGCCACCGGCTAGGCCGGTGGATCTTTACTTAACAAAGAATATATTTGAAATCTTCTTTTTGCACAGAATAGATTAAATCTTCAGGAGCGTCTTTGCGGAAGTGGAATAATTGACCATCTTCAATTTTTCCATTCCATGTTGCTACAACAGTAATATCTTCACTCAATTCTTTTAAGAATGCAAGCATATCAATTGTACTATTCTTTGCATAAAGAATTTTTTTATTATCAAGTAATAAGACATCTTTATGGTAGTTTTGTAAAAAATTTTTCATTTCGTTCATTAATTGATCAGAAGGGGTATTCATAAAGATTTTATCTAAATCAATAATAGGAATACCAGTTTCTTGACTATAAGTTCTAATCATTTTTGATTTACCACTTCCTGGTTGCCCAATAATTAAAAGCAGTCTGTTTTCATTATTTTGTAGTTCTTCAATTTTTTGATTTAAATCCATGGGTCACATCTCCTTTGTATATTATTTTTCTTAATACTATTATAGCACTAAGTGAAAGCGGTTTCCACGAATATTTTCAAAAACTACAGTTGTTGTGCACAAAGAATCATTTGACCAATCAAAGTATACTCATTAAGATTGTCAATTTTGATAATATCAGGAATATGATGATGCGGAACGGATTTTTCTAACTCTTTGATCAACTCTGAAATTTCTGGGATCAAGGTACAGAAAAGAACAATTGCATCTGGATCAATCGTTGCCATTAAGCATAATATGATTTTTGAGACGAGTTCAATGGCTCCTTCAGGTGTTTTATTTAAGATAAGGGGGTTATCACTGAGATTGAGAGGTAAATATTGAACTTCTCCAGCTATGTTACTTCTTCCTGTGATTAACTGTCCATCAATAATTGTTCCCGCTCCAGCATAAAAACTATTTGGTTGAAACAAGAGTGAAAGTGAAGAATATTGATTTTGAGAAGCATAATATCCTACGACTGCAGTATTAACATCATTACTAAAAATAATCTTTTGTTTATATTTTTGGGTAAACATTTTTTGTACATTAATATCTTCTAAACCATTGACATGTGCAGACGTAATGGATTCATTATTGATGATTCCAGGAATTGAAATTCCAATCATTTGAATATCAGGATATTGTGCAAGAACAGTGTCAATAACATCATAAAAATCTTGGAACGAAATATTATTTTTAATAATTTCTTTATCCAATTGGATACGATTGTCACGTCCGTATAAACGATAAGCAATATGAACACGATTACTATTTCTAATAATGGCTAAACAAAGAATCGGAGCTTTACAAACAATTGATGTATGTAAAGAAAGAGTATGTTGACTTTTTTGAACGGGCATTTGTTTATAATGCTCCATAGCATCTTTAATAATTGCAATCATTTTTCCAACATCATATTTTGCAAAGACTTGTGGTGGAATCTTAATCACCAGTTGATTTTTAAGAATTTCTTGTACTTTGGCATGCATATAGGAAATTTGTGGTGCAAGAAGAATAATGTCATAGTTATCTCCAACATTAAAAAGTTCCTGATAACCAATTGCTGATGCTTCATAATTAAAATATAACAATTTTGCTGCTTCATTCATTTTAGAAGCAAAAAAGGCTGTTGTTAAACCTCCACTACAACATAACAGAATTTTAGCTACAGGTTTATAAATTAATTTTTTTATACTATCCATCATTTCATTAAATAATTCAATGGCGTGCTGTAATGTTTTCATTTGAAAATGAAGATAAAATTCTACTTCGTTATTAAATGTATTGACAACATTAAATTCAATAATATTTAATGGATTAAAAGTAATTTCACTATAGCTATATTCTGTTAGAATGAGAATTTGATTATCATTCTTTGGATTGATTTTGATTTGATAATCTTTTTGATCTTGAGATAAGATCCATTGTCTAAAAACATTTGTATAAATATCCCTTAAAAATTCGTCCATCATGATAAAGACTCCCTTCTTCATAGTAAAAACCTGATTCTTTCTACCTTTTTATTCTATCATATTCCTATATACGAATTCATTATTTTCTCAAAAAGAAAGATAATTTTTCAATTTTAGTGTGTTTTGATTGAAATGTTGTGTTCATCAATTTAATGATCTATCTAAGATCATTAAAAGAAAGTTAAATGATAAAAGAACAATGATATCTAAAACAATAAATAAAAAGACTGATATGTATTTTTCTTTCTTGTTTTTTATGAGAATCAATGGCATAATAAAACAAAAAGGGATGAGATCATGTTACAACAGGAAAGACATAATCAAATACTTGCAAAATTAAATTTAGAAGGACAAGTGAGAGTCAAAGATTTGAGTCATGATTTTGGTGTTACTGAGGATTGTATTCGTAAAGATTTGACGATTTTAGAAAAGGCACAAAAATTAAAAAGAATACATGGTGGAGCGACTTTATTGCGTATGAATTTACATGCGATTCATGTTGATGATCGCCGTCATGTTTATGTTGAAGAAAAGAAAATCATTGCGCAAAAGGCTGTGGAACTTATTAAGCCGGGGACAACTCTTTTTTTAGGAGTTTCAACTGTAACTTTAGAAATTGCTAAGTTAATCTATCAACGCAACTTACATATTATTGTTGTGACAAATATGATTGATATTATGAAAATCTTTACAAAAGATTGTTCAACACAACTTATTTTTATTGGTGGTGAACTGAATCAGGCAAAAGATGGTTTTATTGGTTCTATAACGATTGATCAAATTCGTCGATATAAGTTTGATTTAGCATTTATTGGTGTTGTTGGTATTGATATTTATGATGGAAAAATCACAACTTATGATGTTAAAGATGGATTGACGAAGAAAGAAGTTCTAAATTCAAGCAAGAAAATTTATATGGTTGCTGAAAGTGCTAAATTAGAATTAGATGGTAATTATTCATTTGCTGATATTGGTGATTTTACAGGATATATATGTGAAAAAGTATTAGATGATAAGATTGTTAGAAAACTTAAGGATTATGGTTTGGAAATTATTGAGTAAATCTTTTGAAAAGCTTAAAAACAACTCACGAATGTGGGTTGTTTTCATTTGATATCATGTGAAGCATTTTTATATCGTATTTCCATATCATCAGTTAATCTTCTCATACGATCTTTAACCTTTTTGATTTGAAGTGGAATATCTTCTTCTTTCATATGATCATGTATTGTGGTAGTACCAGCTTCTCATGCAACTTCATAAAGCCAAGTTTTGTATTTCAAAACATCTAATGCATCTTGTAATTTAGTGATTTTTTCTTCTACATATTCACGTTGATCTTTAATGATTTGTAAACGTTTGGCAACTTCTGAGACAGTATAATACATATTGATAACGTTCTTTCTACAAAAATAATGAGTATGAGACTTGCTTTCTTGCCTGATAGTATACTCTAATGATTATGATGTTGTCAATATAAGATAAGTCACTAGGTGCTTCAGAATTATTGTCTCATATTTTTATTGATATATCATTTGTTTTGTTAGGAAAAAGATACAAATGTGATATAATTAATAATAAAAGAGGAGATGATTTCTGTGAAAATATTAGCATTTACTGGAGCAGGAATTAGCCGTCAGAGCCAAATTCCGACTTTTATGGAACGTCCTGATATTAGAGAAAAGTTACTGAGAAGTTATGCTCAGACACATCATGAAGAATACAATGATGTGATTAAACAATTAAAAGCTAACATGAATGGAGCCAAGCCTAATGATGCTCATATTGCATTAGCTCAATATCATATTCCAGTAATAACCATGAATATCGATGGCTTGCATAAACTTGCAGGTAGTGATGCATTAGAGTTACATGGTGGCTTACCTGAAGATGATGAAATGGATAGAGCCTGGTCATTGTATAATAAGCCAGTACTATATGGTGATCCAGCTCCTCATTATCAGCGTGCTTATGAAATGGTATATGATTTAGAACCAGATGATGTGTTTTTGGTGATTGGATGTTCTTATCATACTGCTATTGCTGTTGATTTAAGAGAGATAGCAAAAAGCAGAGGTGCAAGAATTATAGAAATTCAAGAAGATGCTGCTCATCGTGTTCGTAGGGTGTTAGAAGATTTGCATATATAAAACAGTTCAGGGTTAAACCTTGAACTGTTCTTCTTTTCTTAACATTTCATATTTTTGTTTATAATGTTGTAGTTGTATTTCAATTTGTTTTCTTGTTTGCGATGTTAAGTATTCAGCACTCACAATTGATGACAGCAACGAGAAGATTACAGAAATTGGCATCAAATAAATCAAAAATAGACTTTCCGTTAACATATAGAGACCAAATAGGACAAGCACAAAGATAAGTGCTTTTTTTAAGCTTCTCATGCTTAAAAATTGACTATATAATTCTTTTCTTACGTTCTCATATGTTTCTTGTAAAACTGAAATAATTTCATTGCATTTCTCTAATGTGAGTTCATAATCATTAATGTTTGTATGAACTTCAATTTTGAATGGCATATGAGCACCTCCTTTTAATCAGCCCTATTATAACATGCTTTTCAAAAAAATAAAGACATTTACTCTGATAAAAAAACAATGTATACTAGAAAAGGGTGAGATAATGAAAATTTGGAAACATTTAAAGACAATTACAAAACATAAAATCAAAGTGGGACAGCTTTGTTTTAAAATAGGTTTATATAAACAGGGACTATTACATGATATGTCAAAATATTCATTTTGTGAATTAATGACAGGAGCAAAGTATTATCAGGGCACAAGATCACCAAATTCAGCAGAACGTGATGATAAAGGTTATTCAATGGCTTGGTTACATCATAAAGGACGTAATAAACATCATTGGGAATTTTGGGTTGATTTTACACGTAAGGGGTTAGTACCTGCTAAGATGCCACAAAAATATGTTTTAGAAATGTTCTGTGATCGTGTGGCTGCAAGTATGATTTATCAAGGAAAGAATTATAAAGATAGTCACCCTTTAGAATATTATCATGCTGGAAAACATTCTTATATTATGCATCCTGAAACAAGAGCATTGCTAGAAAGTTTGTTGTATTATTTAGATGAGCATGGTTTAAAAGAGACAATACAATATATTCGTGAAACATATAAGTGAATATGATAAAATCATATTCATTTTCTTTTTTCATATACTGATATGGGTGAGAAAATGAAAAAAATAGGTTTAATACTTGTGATGTTGATATTGTGTTTGACACCAGCGAAAGCAGTAGATTTTCAAGGTAAGGCGTATATCGTGATGGATTCATATAATCAAACAGTGTTGGAAGGAAAAAATGAACATTATGTGCAAAGTGTCGCTTCCATATCTAAAATCATGACAGCCATTATTGCAATTGAAAATGCCTCATTAGATGATGATTATGAGATTGGTGAAGAAGTCAATCAGGCATGGGGAAGTGGTGTCTATATACATATAGGAGACCACATTAATTTAAGAGATTTGCTTCATGGCTTATTGTTGAGGAGTGGTAATGATGCAGCAAATGTCATAGCAAAAAATGTTGGTGGTGATATTCCAACTTTTGTCCAAATGATGAATGCCAAAGCCCAAGAACTTCATATGAATGATACTGTTTTTTCTAATCCAACAGGTCTAGATGAAGAAGATGACGGAAATCGTTCAAGTGCATATGATATGGCTTTGCTGATGTCATATTGTAGTCAAAATCCGATTTTTAATGATATTGTTATGAAGGAATCTTATAAAAGAGAGGATGGCGGAGGTACATGGCATAATAAGAATCGTTTGTTGAAAGAATATGAATATTGTGTAGGAGGGAAAACGGGTTATACTAAAGAAGCTAAAAGGACATTAGTTACAAGGGCTATTAAAAATGATATGTCACTTGTTATTGTGACATTGAATTGTGGTAATGATTTTGAATTTCATAAAAATAAATATGAAGAATGTTTTGAAAAATATCAACACATTCTTGTTTTACCAAAGGGGATTTATCAGTACCATGGTCACTCGTTTTTGATTGATGAGGATCTTTATTATTGTGGTCAAGGAACAACGCAAGTTTCTATGGAAGGTGAGGAGACATTACAAGTTTATGTAGCTCATCAAAAAATTTATGAAGTTCAACAAGAAAGTCGTTGGCAAGTTATTTTAAGATATTGGCTGATTTTATTGGGAGAATTTTTTAATGGCTAAGTTATGGAAATGGGGCATTGTTCTGTTTATGATAATGGGACTTTTGATGCATCGTGAAGAAGCTATGATGAATGCTATTTTGGAGACACCCTATCTTGTTTTGGATCTTGTGACAACTGTTATTTTATCTGCTTGTTTGTGGGGAGGTTTTTTAAATATTATCGAAAAGACAGGTTTTATGCATTATTTTGCTATAGTATTGAAACCTTTACTACGTTTGATTTATGGGTCTATTATAGAGAAAGAACATGTTTATGATGATTTATCAGCAAATCTGATTGCAAATTTGCTAGGGTTGGGCTCATTAGCAACTTTAAGTGGTTTAAAGGCTTTTCAAAGATTAAACGCATACAATCCTTTTCCACAAAGACCAACCCGTGAAATGTTAACTCTTGTGATTATGAATACAGCAGGATTATGTTTATTTCCAACGTCATTAATTATGTTGAGAAAACAATTTGGTTCTACTTCTCTTTATGCTTTTTATCCTTATATGCTGATGATTTCTATCACAATTATTATTGTTGGTTTGATTATTCAAAGGGTGATTGACCATGAATAAGGTTATGATTATCTTTTTCATTATTGTGTTTATTGATGGATTATTGAAACATCAACATTTATTTGAATTATATATTGACGGTGTTAAGGATGCTTTCACACTCATTCAACCTCTTTTTACAACACTCATGGCTTTTCTTCTTTTTGTACAATTATTAAGATATAGTGGAACGATTGAAATCCTTGGATCATTTTTTGAACCATTTCTTCGTTTTATTGGCATTCCTATTGATATCTTTATATTAGGATTATTAAGACCAGTAAGTGCGAATGCATCTTTATCCTTTTTATATTCAATTTATGAAGTTTTTGGAGTTGATCATCCTTTAAGCTTATTGTCAACTCTCATCCAAAGTGGCAGTGATACAACCTTATATGTTGTCACTTTATATTTTTCATCATTGCAAATGAAAAATACGCGTTATGCATTATGGATTGGTTTGTTTATGGATGCTCTTTCAGTTATTTTAGCTATAATGATTTATTTAAAAATGTTTGTGTAATCAAGAGAAATGTGTATAATGATACTGAAAGGACGTGAGACTATGGAAAGACTACAAAAGGCGATTGCAGCGAGTGGATACACATCACGTAGAAAAGCTGAAGATTTGATTCGTCAAGGGAGAGTTAAGGTCAATGGTGAAGTCATAAGTGAACTGGGATTTAAAGTCAAAAAAGGTGATTTAATTATGGTTGATAATAAGATGTTAGAAGGTGAAAATAAAGTCTATTATCTTTTTTATAAACCTAAAGGGTGTATTTGTTCATTAAGTGATGAAATGGGAAGAAAAATAGTCATTGATTATTTTGAAGATGTGAAAGAGCGTATCTATCCTGTTGGGCGATTGGATTATGACACTACTGGTGTTTTATTGATGACTAATGATGGTGAGTTTGCAAATTTGATGATGCATCCTTCATCACATTTAGAAAAAGTATATGAGGTGACAATTTCAGGATTGATTGATGGTGATACGCTACATCGTTTAGAGACAGGTATTTATTTGGAAGGTGTGAAGACTTTACCTTGTAAAATTAGAGTCACTGGAAAAGACATTGAGCATCAAACAACAATGTTGATGATTAAATTGGTTGAAGGAAAAAATAGACAAGTGAAAAAAATGTTTGAAACGATGGGGCATAAGGTCAAAAGATTGCATCGTTTACAAGTTGGTATGGTCAATTTGAAAGGATTAAAACCAGGGCATTATCGTCTTTTAAAACCTCAAGAAGTGAAGGATTTAAAAGCTTTGGCTGAGGCTAAAAGGGAAAAAAATAAAAGAAGATAAATGATAAAGAAAGGAATATCAAAGTAAAGATATTCTTTTTTTGTCAATATTTGTATGATAAAGTTTATTGAAGAATAGAGGAATGTGGTTATAATGATAGACAAGGAGGGATACATATGCGTAGTGTGATTTTAGAGAAACAACAAACAAATATGTGTGGAATATGTGGAGCAAAGACACCATTTATAGAATATAAAGAATTGGAAGGTGTTCATTTTATTTGGTGCAATAAATGTCACACAATCTCTTTTTTTAAAAGACCACAGAGTGAAAAGAAGAAGGAAATTATAGAAAATGAAATGAATTTTTATCATATAGAGAAAAGATAGTAGGGGAATCTGATGATTCCTTTTTATCTGAGAAGAAAAAAGAACCAATAAGTATTGGCTCCTTCTTTATGTCTTATTCTTCAACAATTGCACCAACTGGGCATGCTTCCATGGCTTCTTTAGCAGAATCTACTAATTCTTCAGGAACATCTCCAATGATGTTTTCAGCTAATCCTTCTTCGTTTAAATCAAACACTTCAGGACATACACCAGTACAAGCACCGCATCCAATACAATTTTCATTAACTTTAAACATTTCTTATTCCTCCTATTCGATACTATTATAAACTAATTGTATTTATTTTTAAAGAATATTTTATAATTTTTGCAGTTATGTTATAATGGGAACGGTGATGAAAGAATGGAAAAAGAAACAAGAATAAATAAATATAAAGAGTTACGTGATGAAATGAAAGAAGAAGTTGCGATTGATCGTCATGTTATTGTTGATGTTGAAGAAGAAGGTGACGATGATTTTTTGGCCTTTTTACCAAAAAAAGAAGAAAAAAAACATATTGATGATACATTGATGGAACCTTTATCATATGAAACATTGAAAGAAGATGACGAAGATGTTCGTATGGCTTTAAAAGAGGCTAAAGTCAATGTTGGAAAAGAACAATATAATACACGCTTAGATATCTTGAGTAAAATAAAACAAGATGATTTTAACTATAGCCCTCGTCATGAAGGACAAGTAAAGGAAGTTGTTCCAGTTAAAGAAGAAGCACCAAAAAAAATGACATTATTAGAAAAATTAGCAGCAATGTCACCAGAAGAGGATGCTGAGGAGTTAAAAAAATTTGAAGAAGGTATGACTGTTGCAGATTTAATGACTCAACAAAAAAAGGAAAAGAAGTTGAATAAAGAGTCTGTTCCAGAAAAAGTTCAAGAGACGATATCTATAGAACCAAGAGAACCTGTCATTGCTTCGGTTATTGAAGAAGATGAAGGTGAATCAGAAAAAGGTAGCCGTCTTGTTACAATATTAAATTATGTGATTATTATCTTTATTATTATTTTCATCGTATTGGCTATTTTTATTGTGAAACAATTATTTTTTTAAGACTAAGGGAAGCCTTGCTTTTTTAGGAGGAGATTAATCTGAATAAAAAGTAAGAAGGAAAATTATTGTTATACCTAAAAAATTGCATAATACCCCTTTCCCAGATGGAAGGCTACTCTGTTTAAGGGGAGTTGCTAGATTTTTTGATGATAAATTTCAAGATTTCTTCTTCAGACCAACCAGTGTGGCTGAGCTGATTGAAGGACGTACTCATGTGGGCTTGAAAATCTCAGGCCTGCATTGGTTAGAATATTGTTTTGAACTGAACGAGTTGCAGAAATCTACAACTCACTTTACCGTGCTTTGTAGTGTAAGACTCCTTCAGCAAAAAGAATAAAGTAAAATGCTTGCACAATCAAGAGCTTATACATGACTATGTGTACCTTGAAGCTGCAGGTGGAAAGGAATGTGTGGTTAGAATGAAAAAAATTTCGATAGCGATTGATGGACCAGCAGCTGCTGGGAAATCAACAATTGCTAAAATGGTTGCTAAAAACTTAAATTATACTTATATTGACACTGGAGCAATGTATCGTTGTGTTGCTTATTATGCTTTAAAAAATCATGTTCCCTTTGATGATGAACAGGGTGTTTGTGAATTATTGAAAGATATTCAAATTCAAATGTTGCCCGATGGAACTATTCATTTGAATCGTGAAGATGTAACATCTTCAATTCGAGAAAATGAAGTTTCTATGGGCGCGAGTTGTGTTTCACAATATCAAGCAGTAAGAGATTTTCTTGTTCGTCAGCAAAGAGAGATGGCTGCTGCTGGTGGTGTGATCTTGGATGGTCGTGATATTGGAACAGTGGTTCTCAAAGATGCTGAACTTAAAATTTATCAAGTTGCGAGTATCGAATGTCGCGCACTAAGAAGGCATAAAGAAAATATGGAAAGAGGTATTGATTCAGATTTAGAAGCGATTGCCTTAGACATCGCACAACGAGATGAGCAAGATATGAACAGAGCAATCTCACCTTTAAAAAAGGCAGATGATGCGATTGAAATTGATACTTCTGAAATGTCATTAGATGAGGTAGTTGCTCGTGTTATGGAGTTAGTTGCACAAAGAGTCTAGGAGAAAGGAGTGAAGCAAAATGATTCAAGGAGTTGTCGCCATTGTTGGACGAGCTAATGTTGGAAAGTCAACGATTTTTAATCGTATTGTGGGTGAACGTATTTCTATTGTCGAAGATATTCCTGGTGTCACACGTGATCGTATATATGCGAATGCTTCATGGTTAACAAGGAATTTTCGTTTGATTGATACAGGTGGCATTGAGTTAGAAAATGCAAGCTTTACTGAACAAATTAAGATGCAGGCAGAGATTGCTATTGAAGAAGCAGATGTGATCTTATTTGTTGTTAATGGACGTGAAGGAGTGAGAAAGGAAGATATTTTTGTTGCGAGAATGCTTCAAAAATCAAAAAAACCTATTATTTTAGCAGTCAATAAAATTGATGATCAGGCTTTTAAAGATAATATTTATGATTTTTATAGTTTGGGTGTTGGTGATCCTATTCCAGTATCAGGAAGTCATGGAATAGGTATTGGAGATGTTCTTGATGAGATCATTCATCTGATGCCAGAAAGTGAAGATATTCATCATGAAGATGAAATTCGTTTTTCAATTATTGGTCGTCCTAATGTTGGGAAGTCTTCACTAACAAATGCATTATTGGGTGAAGAACGTGTTATTGTTTCTGATGTTGAGGGAACGACACGTGATGCAATTGATACAGCATTTGAAAAAGATGGTCAAAAGTATTGTGTTGTAGATACAGCAGGAATGAGAAAAAAAGGAAAAATCTATGAAAATGTTGAAAAATATTCAATTTTACGCGCTTTATCAGCAGTAGAAAAAAGTGATGTTGTTTTGGTTGTTATTGATGGAGAGCGTGGCGTTATTGAACAGGATAAGCACGTTGCAGGAAATGCTCATGAAGCTGGTAAAGGAGTTATTCTTGTTGTGAATAAATGGGATCTTGTAAAAAAAGACGAAAAGACAATGAAAAAAATGGAAGAAGATTTACGTACACAATTTAAATATTTAGATTATGCTCCGATTGCTTTTGTTTCAGCTAAAGAAAGAAAACGAGTTGATTTATTATTTCCATTGATTCAAGAGGTTTATGAGAATAATCATAAGCGTGTTTCAACAAGTGTTTTAAATGATGTCTTCGTTGATGCACAGACTATGAATCCTACCACAACATTTAATGGTGGTCGTTTAAAAATCTATTATGCTAATCAGGTAAGTGTTTGTCCACCAACCTTTGTTTTGTTTACAAATGATCCACAATACTTACATTTTAGCTATAAACGATATTTAGAAAATTGTTTACGCGAAGCTTTTGGTTTTGCTGGAACGCCTATTCATATTATTTGTAGAAAGAGGGATTAAGTTGAGTAAAATAGCAATTTTAGGAACTGGAAGTTGGGCAACTGGACTTGCCCGTGTTCTGAATGATAATGGACAGCAAGTGATGTTATATGGAATTGATCAAGGTGAGATTGATGATATTAATATCCGTCATTGTAACTATAAATATTTTAAAGATGTACATATTGAAGAATCTATTGTTGCTTGTGCTTCTTTGGAAGATGTGATAAAAGATGCAGATTATTTATTGATCACAATTCCAACCCAATTTGTCAGAAGTACATTAGAAAAAGTGAAACCTTTTTTAAAGCAAAAGATAACTGTTATTAATGCGGCTAAAGGATTTGATATGAATACGAACATGCGTATGTCAGATACGATTCGCAGTGTCTTGAGTGAGGATGAAATCAATCCTGTTGTTTCTTTGATTGGACCTTCACATGCTGAAGAAGTTGTGGAAAGAATTTTGACAGCGATTTGTGCTGTTTCATTAGATGAAGAAACAGCCAAGGATGTTCAACGGCTTTTTTCTAATCACTACTTGCGTGTTTATACGACGACTGATGAAATAGGTGCAGAATATGGAGCAGCTTACAAGAATGTGATTGCAGTTGCTTCTGGAATTATTGCTGGACTGGGTTATGGAGACAATAGTCGTGCTGCTTTGATTACTCGTGGTTTACACGAGATGAGTTTGTATGGCATGGTGAAGGGAGGCCAACAAGAAACTTTCTATGGACTTACAGGAATAGGTGACCTCATTGTCACATGTTCTTCTTTGCATTCTCGTAATTTTCAGGCTGGTTTTGATATTGGGGAAAGTCACCGTGCTTTAGATTTTATGACGCACAATACGAAAACTTGTGAAGGGGTGCGTACATGTAAAGTTATTCATGAGGATGTTGTTCAACATGATTATGGTATTGAAACACCTATTGTGAGTGCTGTGTATCGAGTCCTTTATGAAAATGCTGATCCTAGGGATGTTGTAGCTTCTTTGATGACTAGAAATTTAAAGTCTGAACACATCTAAGGAAAATGCATATATTATCTTAGGTGATGAAATTGGATAAACAAGAGAAATTATTAGATAAAGTGTCTTCTAAAACAAATGTTTCTAAACAAGATATTTTATCACTTGCAAGTGACCTTCAAACTAAGGATTTAAGTAATGAGGAGGATATTAGAGAATTTATTTATAAGATCTCTAAGATGACAAATAAGCAAGTGAGACCTGAACAAATGAATAAGATTATTCATCTTATTCAAAACAATAAAGTTCCTCAAGATATTGATAAATTGGTTTAAAAAGAGCATAATGATGCTCTTTTTATTGCTATTTTACCAGATGTAAGATATACTGAATGGGACGAATTGGGAGGTGGAAGGATGTATCTATTTTCTTGCTAAAATTTGGCATAACGAAAGGGACTCTTTTTGTTATGCACGCAAGAAGATAGATAATCCTTTTGATATGAAACGGCAAGTCTATTTTCTTGCCGTTTTTATTATATCAAAGGAGGGAATCTGATGTCACTTATACAAGTTAAGCATTTAATTTTTGGTTATGAAGGAAGTTATGAAACTCTTTTTGATGATGTGTCTTTGATGTTTGATACAACGTTTCATACAGCACTTATAGGAAGAAATGCGAAAGGCAAGACAACGTTTCTTAAAATATTATTGGGAAAACTTGATTATCAAGGTGAAGTGATAAAAAGTGAAACATGCGAATATTTTCCTTTTGAAGTTAAGAATCAAGATGACGACACATGGGATGTTTGTTTAGATATCATTCCAACATTAGAACAATGGAAGTTAGAAAAAGAATTGCGACTTTTAAATATCGATATTGGTGATGTTCTTTATCGTCCCTTTTCGACATTATCTCAGGGTGAACAAACAAAGGTATTATTAGCATTGCTGTTTTTAAAGGAAAGATGTTTTTTGCTGATTGATGAACCAACGAATCATTTGGATCAGCAGTCGCGTCGTTTTGTTGCGCGTTATTTAAAGAAGCAAAAAGGTTTTTTGTTAGTGAGTCATGATCGTTTTTTTATAGATCAATGTTGTGATCATGTCATTGCTATGAATCGAAATAGCTTAGAAGTTGTTAAGGGGAATTTTTCATCCTGGTATAACAATAAGAAACAAAATGATGAAAGAGAAAAAGCACAGAATAAAAAACTAAAAAAAGACATTGTTCGTTTAGAAAAGTCAAGGAGACAGAGTCAAGATTGGGCTAATCGAGTTGAAAAAACAAAAAATGGTCAGCGTGTTTCTGGATTAAGACCAGATAGGGGATATATTGGACATAAGTCTGCAAAGATGATGAAGCGTTCTCAAAATATTGAGCGTCATAGAAATTTAGCTATTCAAAAGAAAGAAGCATTATTAAAAGATGTAGAAGATATAGAGGATTTAAAGATGTGTTCATTGGCATATCATCAGTTTCTTTATTTATCTTTATCACATGTAAAATTGTTTTATCCTGATCAAGTGATTTGTGAAAATTTATCGTTCTCATTGAGGAAGGGTGACAGATTATTGCTGCGAGGAGCTAACGGGTCTGGGAAATCAAGTGTTATTGCTTTGATTCTTCAACAAGGTATTTTATATGAAGGAGATCTGATGATAGGTCCACATTTGAAGATATCTTATGTTCCTCAGGACTGTTCTGATTTAAGGGGGAGACTTGATCAATTGATTGATCGTTATGATGTTGATCAGACACTTGTCAAAACTATTTTAAGAAAATTTGATTTTGCTCGTGATGATTTTTCAAAAAAATGTGAGTATTTATCACAAGGACAAAAGAAGAAAGTCATGCTTGCTATATCATTAGCATGTCCTGCTCATTTATATATTTGGGATGAACCATTGAATTATATAGATATTTATTCAAGAATACAATTGGAAAAGCTTATTTTGGAATATCAGCCAACATTGCTATTTATCGAACATGATCACATGTTTCAGGAAAAAGTAGCAACGAAAATAATTGATTTTATGTAAGATGTTTGACAAAAGAGAAGGGAACCTATACAATAAAAAGAAAGGAAAACGAAGGGGATTTTTATGCGAAATTTGGTGATTACAGATAAGGAAATAACAACAGGATTATTCAATCATTCAATTGTTGTGAATCTTCATAATATACATTATTCTGCTTGTACAGGAGGATTAGAATGTTTAAAATGTGAGGGTGCATGTTATTTTAAGGACGATATGACATTTATTTCTCAATGGATGAATGATTGTCGCTTAATTGTCTATGTTACAAAGGTGAAGTATGGATGCTTCGATGTTTTGTTTAAGAAGATGTTAGAACGTATGATTGTGAATCATGAACCTTATTATTCTATGGTGGAAGGTGAAACTTGTCACTTGGGAATTAGTCAATTGAGAAAGAAGCTTGTTGTTATTGGATATGGGCATTTAAGTGATGATGAAAAAGAAATGTTTAAGGATCTTTTAGATGAATCAACATTGGGTTTTTCTTATGCATCTATTGATACCTATTTTTGTGAAGAAGATGAACTTGATGATGTTTTGCGTACTTTTGGAGGTATTGATCATGTCTAAAATATTATTAATTCATTCTGGATTAAAACATGCCCAAGAATTTACTGATCCATTTTTTAAACGCTTGGAGGTTCATTTATTATCGCAATGTGATTGCCTTGATGTGCGAAATACAGCTACATTTGATGAAAGAACATTTTTTGAGTATGATCAAGTCGTGTTTGTTTTTACGGTGGCAATGAATTGTATACCTTCAACGACTCTAGAAATCTTTCAAAAACTTGAAAATCAGCCAAAACAACAAACAGAAATTTATGCTTTGATTGCTTGTGATGAGTATGAAACTGAGAAATGTCAACTTTCAGAAAAAATTTTGAAGAAGTGGTGTGAGAAGGAAAATCTTCAGTTTAAAGGAACCCTTCAAATAGGATCATGTTTATTTATTATGCATAGTCTTTCACGTTATGTTGTCGCAAAATATATTAAGGATTTTGCTATGGCGATTGTCAAACATCAAGAAGTTCACAGTCAAGTGACAATGTTAACTGATAAGATCTTTATGAAAACAGCAAATAAATATTGGAATAAAGAAATCAAAAAGAAACACAAACAAAAGCATAAGGATGCTCACTAGAGCATTCTTTTATTTTCTGACAAGAAATGGTCTATTTGTGAAAATAAATCATATATTGATGTGTGAGAAGGAGGAAGTATATGCAAACAATAGATATACTTAAAGACATAGGTAAAAGATGTGATGGGGATATTTATTTGGGGGTTGTAGGACCAGTCAGAGTTGGAAAATCATCTTTTATAAAGCGTTTTATGGAAATGGCTGTTATTCCATATATTGAGGATCCTGATGCTAAAATTCGTGCAACAGATGAATTGCCACAATCTGGTGAAGGTAAGATGATCATGACAGTTGAGCCAAAGTTTATACCAAATCAGGCTGCACGTATTTTTGTGGAAGATAATCTTGGTGTTAACATTCGTTTGGTAGATTGTGTTGGGTATGTCATAGATGGAGCAAAGGGTTATAAGGATGAACAAGGAATCCGTTATGTGAAAACACCTTGGTATTTAGAAGCAATACCTTTTGATGAAGCAGCTAAAGTAGGAACACAGAAAGTTATTCAAGATCATTCTACAATTGGTATTGTTATGACATGCGATGGTTCCATTTGTGAGATACCAGCAGGAGATTATGTACAGGCAACAGACGATGTTATTGCTGAATTGAAAGAAATTGGAAAACCTTTTGTCATTGTTGTGAATTCTAAAGATCCACGAAGTATTCAATGTACTCAATTGGTTGATTCTTTAAAAGAAAAACATGATGTTCCTGTTGTTGCTTTGAAAGTAAATGAGATGAGTGAAGATGATATTACTCATTTATTGAAAGAAGCTTTATATGAATTTCCTATTCATGAGGTAAAAATAGAGGTACCAAGATGGATTGCTTTAATGGAACCGTCACATTGGTTAAAGCAGACTTTGGATGAAGCTTTGGAACAATCTCTACAAGAAATTAATCGTTTTAGGGATGTTGAAAAAATTGCGACTAACATGAGTGAGTTTGACTTTATAGAGAAAGCTTATCTATCTTCAATTGATACATCTTCATCATCAGCAAGTTTAAGAATTAGAGAAAGAAAAGGATTATATAATGAAATCTTGAATGAAATTCTAGGACAGGATCAATTTGATTCGGCTTTATTTTTGAAACAGATACAAGAGCTTATGCAAATGAGAAAGGAATATCAGGCTTATCAAAGTGCTATTCAAATGGTTAAACAGACAGGTTATGGTTATGCTTTACCAATCTTGGATGAAATTGAATTAAGTGATCCAGAAGTGATTAAACAGGGTCCTCGTTATGGTATGAAACTTGTTTCTACAGCTTCAACAATCCATATGATTAAGGTTGATATAGAATCAACTTTTGAACCAATTATAGGGTCAAAAGAACAAGCAGAAGCTTTTATTCAGTACTTACAAAGTCATGGTGAGAATAATAAGGAAGCTATTTTTGATTGTGATGTTTTTGGTAGAAAATTAGGAGATTTGATTAATGAGGGTATGCGTGTTAAACTTGCTTCTATGAATGAAAGTGCTTGTATGAGAGTACATGATATTTTGAGTAAAATTGTGAATAAGGGAAAGACTAATGTTATTGCGATAGTTTTATAAAATTGTTGTTGCAAGCTGTTTGGTGAAATGTTATACTACTACTTAGATTTAAGTAGGAGGCAATGAAAATGAATAAAAAAGAGCTTATTGATATCGTTTCACAAAAGAAAGATTTAACAAAAAAAGATGCTGAAGCGTTAGTTGATACAGTTTTTGATACAATGATTGAAAGTATTCTAAATGGAGATAAAGTCTTAATTTCAGGTTTTGGAACTTTTAAAGTCAATAATCGTAAAGAACGTAAAGGTGTAAGTCCTAAAACAAAAGAAATGATGATTATTCCAGCAAGTAAAACTGTTTCATTTAAACCAAGTAACAGATTAAAAGATGCAATGAATTAAATTGTATCTTTTCTTTTTCGTATAAACTTGAAATAAATTTTTAATTATCTTTTTTAAATCTTCTTAAATGTCTGTATAGCCTTATTTTATCGGCTATACAGGCATTTTTATTATCGATAGATGCTTCACGTTTCTTCTTATAGATCCTCATGTTTTATCTTTGGAAAGTGGTAAATTCATTATGCTATTAGACTTATTATTTCAATCTTTACTTCGTCAAGTGAAGCATGATCATACAGGTTCGGCATCATGCTGATATTGGTATACCCATGATGTACTATAGGCTCTTTTGGTTCATTTCCCTGTTGGATAGTCTGGTAAGAACGTATGACGCAAAATTCCAAAATGCGTAGTCCTGTCATTAATAATAGCACGATAGCGTCATAGTATTTGCAGTAGGTCCTGTGATCCTCTGTCAATGGTTTTCTAGGTGTTGTATCGTTCTCTATGACTGTATTCAAAGCAAAATCAAAGGGATTCTTCAGGAAGCTTTATAAGCATATCCATTTTCTTTTATGCGTAACGCCCACGCTTTAGCATATGATGGTTTGATTGCACCAATGCTCCTTGCACCGAACTTATCATTTTCCAGTATCTCCATAAGATTTTTTGTAACCTATTTTTGTGCTTTCCTTGACGTTGCTCCAACTGAAGACAGTCTGTGCCTTAGAGTTCCAAGAAAGCAACTACAGAAGTATTTGGAGAAGCCATACCAGATATGAATCCTAGTTCTGATTTCTACTGAAATAATGAAAAAGGACATTTTTCCTCTCGCAGAAGATACAGAAAAATAAAAAGATCAAATTAAGGATACTTTGTACCATTTTTAATGGCTTCGTTCTGACAGGAATTTTTATTTTCTAATCAAGAGGAAGAAAGTGAAAGTATGCTGACGCTGATTTCTAATCAGATGAAAGCTACACAAATATCACAGCTTGATTTGATGTTTCATAAAGATGTGAGTTGGTAAATTAAAAATGTACTTGCTTACATGATTTTATATGTAGACAAGTTTAATAAGCTATCCATCCAGTACTTAAAATAAGATGAAAGTTGTTTTCATAACTGATATAATGTGAATACATTCTAAACAAGGAGGATAATCTTAGTGGAATGGAATCAGAAATTGCAAAATATTATTGATGACGTTGAAAATCATTTACAGTGTAAAGAAACACCAATTGATAATGAAGAAATATCCCAAATGGCAGGTTGTTCGTTTGATTTTTTTCAAAAAGTTTTTTCTTATATGAATGGCATAAGTTTTTCTGAATATGTTCGTTTACGAAAATTGACTTTGGCAGGATATGATTTGAAAAGTACTGATATGAAAGTGGTTGATATAAGTTATAAATATGGATATAATTCCCCTACGTCATTTACAAAGGCATTTCAGCATTTTCATGGTGTTTCGCCAAAAGAGGCAAGAGAAAAAGATATAAAACTATGTGTCATGCCGAAAATGCAAATTGCTCAAAAACAACAGTATACATGGAGAATTGAGAAAAAAGAACCATTTCGTTTGATAGGAAAATGCACCAAAATTTCATGTGTAAACAATGAACACTATAAGAAGATACCAGAGTTTTGGAGTGACTGTCAGAAAAATGGAACTTATTCAACATTAGTTTCATTAGATACAGGTCATCCTAAAGGCTTATTCGGTTTATTTGGTTATTATGATGAAAATACAAATGAAATAGAATATTCTATTATGGTTATATCGGATAAAAGTTTGCCCTTAGGATTTGCAGAAATAGAAATACCAGAAGTGACTTGGGTTATTTTTGATTGTATAGGTACGGTTCCAAAAGCAATTCAAAAAGGATGGAAATATCTTCATGAAGAATGGCTGATAAAATATCCGTTTCAACATGCTCCATATCCTGAATTGGAATGGTATAGTGATTCCAACGTCTATAGTGAAAATTATTTAAGTCAAATATGGATACCAATTTTAGAGGAGGAAAGATAATGGTACATTTAGTTTATTGTGATAATGCTGGAAAGAAAGGTGAAAAGGTTTTAGATAAAATCTTAGATGGGAAAAAGACAATGGTTGTACGTGGGGCTGCTGGAAGAAAAATTCCACATAGCAGAGTTTTTGTTGGAGAACGTCTCTATTTTATGGAAAAGGGAACTTCATTAATTACAGCAACTGCAATTGTCAAAAATGTTCAAAATTATGTAAAATTAGGTGAGAGTGAAATTTCAAAAATTCTTGAAGATAATCAAGAAAAATTAAGTTTATCGGACAAACAAAAAGGACGCTGGCATAAAAAGTGTTTGTGTCTGGTAGAATTTGAAAATGTTGAGAAAATAAGTCCTCTTCATTTTGAACATCAAGGTAATATGGATGATTGGCTGATTATTGAAAAAATTGAAGATGTTCTTGTTGGAACAAGTCTTCCTTATAATTATAATAAATCAAAATTTTAGGACGGTATTGTCATATGGCAATGTGGAATCCGTGGAGAGGTTGTCAAAAATGTAGTGAAGGTTGTCAATACTGCTATATTCATAAAGGTGATATCAAGAAAAAAATAAATACTGCTCATATTGTGAAAACCAAAGATTTTTTTAAGCCTGTTGAAAAATATAAAAATGGAAATTATAAGATTAAATCAGGAATTGTTTATCTTTGTTTTTCGAGCGATTTTCTTATTGAAGATGCTGATGCTTGGCGAAATGATTGCTGGGAAATCATAAGAGAAAGAAAAGATTTAACATTCTTATTTCTCACAAAGAGAATAGACCGTTTTCTTAAATGTATTCCTTGTGATTGGAATACTGGATATGATAATGTTGTTGTATGCTGTACTATTGAAAATCAAAAAAACGCTGACTATAAACTTTCTATTTTTAATAGTTTACCAATCAAGCATAAATGTATTATCGCACAACCATTACTTGAAAATATTCATATAGAAAAATATCTGCAAGATATAGAACTCGTAGTTGTTGGGGGAGAGTCTGACTTTAATGCAAGACCATTCAATTATGATTGGGTATTAAATATTCGAAAGCAATGTGTTAAGAATAATGTGAATTTTGAATTTAGACAATGCGGTACTCATTTTATAAAGGATGGAAAACAATATACATTACAAACAAAAGACTTGATTCGACAAGCAAAATTGGCGAACATTGATTATAAGAAAAAATGAAAAATTTTGGCAGTTTCATATTTATTGGATAGAACAACATATTATTAATGAGCCAGACACTAAGACGTAGAGCCGATAATACCAAGAATGTATTTTGGGGATTATCAACTTATCATTAAAAAAGAGGGAATATGAAATGGGAAAATATGAGTTGTTTCACCAAAGATTAACTTTATGAGAAAATATGGGAGATATAAATGAAAGCAATAAACAAATGTTTCTCTTACAAAATGACGAGTGAAGCTGTCAGTGGTAATGAAAATGCTATTATGGACTTACCGAAATATTATGATGCTTATATATCAAAATCTTGTTTGTGTCTTGTTTATGACAAATCAAATAAAGTTAATATGCTTGTGGATATGGAATGAAAAGGGAGAATCAAAACAGAATTGATGAAAGCCATACTGAAATTTGAACGTAAGGTAAAATAATATGAATTCGAACATAGAAAAAAAGGAAGATTGTTTCCATTTTCTTTATTGTTACAATCAAATGAATAAGCAGTGCTTATAAACACTTTATCATAGCAGATAATCGTACTTTTTATTTTCATACTTATAAAAGTGCATAATAAGTTCATACTTATGATGTAGGATAAAAACATGAGGTGATATTTATGCCATTTTTTTATGGATATTATGGAAATTCTTATTATATGATTGGTACACTTTTGGTTATTCTTGCATCTTTTTTAGCTTTATGGGCACAGGTTAAAGTGCAGTCCACATATTCACGATATAAAAAAATTCCTAACAGTCGAGGCAAAACAGGAGCGCAAGTGGCTCGTGAGATTCTTGATAGTGAAGGGCTTTACAATGTTCAGATTTATGCTGTGAATGGTACTTTAAGTGATCACTATAATCCAGGAAAACAAACGATTAATCTTTCACAAGATATTTATCATGGAACATCTTTAGCGGCTTTAGCTGTAGCTGCTCATGAATGTGGGCATGCTATTCAATATAAGGAGGGATATGCACCTATTGCATTAAGAAACGCAATTTTGCCTATCGCTAATATTGGACAATATCTGGGTTGGATTGCGATTATGATTGGTTTGGCCTTAGGGCATACTCGTATTGCATGGTTTGGTTTTTTTGCAATGTGTGGTATCTTGGCTTTCCAAATCGTGACATTACCTGTTGAATTTGATGCTTCAGGACGAGCATTATCTATTTTAAAAACTCAGTATTTGACTTTGGATGAGTATACTGGCGCAAAGAGGATGCTTTCAGCAGCAGCAATGACTTATGTTGCGGCCATGATTTCAACATTGATGAGTATGTTAAGAATTTTTTTGATTATTCTTGGGAATTCAAGGGATGATTAAAGACCGTAAGGTCTTTTCATTTTTGTTTTGATTTTTCCTTCTTTTGTTATATAATAAGAGCATTGGAGGTGCCAATATGAAGAAACATATTTTTCGTATTTCTGTTGTCGTTTTGATTATTATTTTGGGTATTGTTTCTTTTTATATGTTATTTGTGCATGTTCCTTATTATCAGCATTATCATCAATTGGCAAATGTTAGAAATGAAATATGTGAAAAAAATTATTATGAATATATGGATTATTTTTATGAATATTATGGGAAAGAAACATATTATATTTTAAAAGTCAAAAAGAATAATGTTTTAACATATGTTGTTCACGATAAGAACGGTGATTTAGTTGAGTCATATCAAGGAGATGTTGCTCAAGAAGATGTTGTTAGAAAAGCAATTTTAGAAAAATATAATGTAGAAATTGATAATTTAGAGATTGCTTATGAAAATCAAAAGTTGGTTTATTATGGAAAGTATCAAACAAAGGAGACTTTAATGTATGTCTTTTATGATCTTGTTAGTGGTGAATTTGTGAAGGCTGTGAAGTTAGAGGATTAGGAATATGGATGATTTATTGAATTATCAGTGTGTGGATTTTAAAAAATTATTGATTTTGAAAGCAAAGGAGTTAAAGATTTCTGATCAAGAATGTTATCTGTTATTGTTGATTATGGCGATGGATGAGGTTGGTATGAAGCCAATTACACCTTCTCATATTAAACAATTATGTTCATTGCCATTATCCAAGATTGATGAGATTTTGATTGCTTTAGTAGATAAACATTTTGTGCAAAGATTCCGTGGTTCTTTGGATTTAAAACCTATTCAATTGATGTTGTTAAATCAAGAAAGTGAGGAAGAAAAATCGGTTGATTTGTTGTCAGTTTTTGAAAATACTTTTGGTCGAAGTTTGAATCAGATGGAGATTGAGATTATTCAATCTTTTAAGGGGTTAGGATATGATGATCAAATGATTTTAGATGCATTGAATGAGGCTGTTAAATCGGGAGTAATGAATTTTAGATATATTGAAAAGATATTGGACAATTGGGCAAAACAAGGTGTTAAGAGAAGGTTTGCTTCTAAGGCGCCTATAAAACAAGAAAATGTAGAACAAAGAATAAAGGATTATCAATGGTGGTTAAATGAAGATTAAAGAGCGAGTAACGTATATATTAGATGAATTAGATCGTATGTTTCCTGATGCTCAATGTGAGTTAGAGCATCATAATGAATTAGAATTATTGATTGCTGTTATGCTTTCAGCTCAAACAACTGATGCTAGTGTCAATAAGTTGACAAAGTCACTTTTTAAAAAATATAAAACAGTTGAGGACTATGCTCAGGCACCAATTGAACAATTAGAAAATGATTTAAGGACAATTGGACTTTATCGTAACAAAGCAAAAAATGTGAAAGCTATGGCTGAAAAGTTAATGAGTGATTTTGGAGGAAAGGTGCCATGTGATCATGATGCATTGCAGACTTTACCAGGAGTCGGACGTAAAACAGCTAATGTCGTTATTTCAGAAGGCTTTCAAGTGCCAGCCATTGCAGTAGATACACATGTTGAACGTATATCTAAAAGATTAGGATTAGCACAGAAAAAGGATTCAGTTCTTGTAGTTGAACAGAAATTAATGAAGTTGGTTCCTCAGGATAGGTGGATTAAAACACACCATCAGTTGATCTTTTTTGGAAGATATCATTGTAAATCACTGAATCCTTCATGTCAGAATTGTCAACTCATTCATATCTGTAAAGAACCTAAAAGAAAAAAATATTTGTTATAAAAAAATCTTAGTTGAACTTGCAACTAAGATTTTTTTTATTCAGCAGGTGTTGTAAACGTAAATGGGGTTAATGGATGTGAACTTCCATCAGTAAGTATCTCAGTCAATTGAACAGAATAACTTGTATTTGGTGTGAGTTGATTAAAAGTGACTTGACTTGATTCAGTTAAATCTTGCGTTGCACCATTTAAATCAATTCTGACTGTATGCCCTGTAGGAACATTTACTTGTAAAACAAGTTGTGTACTTGTTAAAGAAGTTTGAGAATAAGTAGCTCCAGCTTGCGGAACTTGTGCTTCAACTGTTACATTCTGAGAAATCTTGTTTGATGAAGAATTTCCACTTTCCAAAGCATAATATCCTGTCACAGTATAAGTTCCTGCGGATGGGCTATAATTCAATGTTGCTGTGTTTGTACTTAATTTTTCACTATGAACAATAGTTCCACTACTATTAGCAACTTCAACAACATAAACAACTTTTCCATATAATTGGGTTAAACTACCATAATAAGGTAAAGTATATGTTTTTCCACCAGCTGTATATTGTCTTGTAGGTGTTGCGCTTTCAGTCATACTTTTAGGATTATATTCTGTAAATGATACATTAATTTTATCTGCTGATACGCTTGCTGTAAATTCACTTAAAGTATTGATAGTAAATGAACCAGATACACTGTCGGAAGGAAGATTATTTTTCTTAAACCATCCTGTTGCAATACGATTTTCAGGAATACCATCTCCAGGTTTTACATAAGGATAAATTCCAGAAACACAAGTTGCTTGTGTAATACCTTCAGGTTGAGAAGGATAAGAATTCTTTAATCCATCTTGATGTATATATTTAGCAATGAGAACTGCAATGGCATTTGAATCTCTATTGCTTCTTAAATAGCGACCTTCTTTTTGATCTTTTCCACTATAACCAGTCCATACGCTCCAAGAATAATCTGGTGAATAAGCAGTTAACCAAGCATCTTTATTTTTTCCAGCTAATTTTGAATTCGGAATTTTGCTGACATCATCAGAATGGTTTGATGTTCCTGATTTAGCTCCAATTTGATAACCCAGATTTAATGGACTATATGTACTTCCACCACCAGATTTCACATAACTTGTCATAATATCACGAATCATATAGGTAGATTCTTCAGAAATAGCCCTTTGTTTTTCATTTTGATATTGTTCATCGAGGTTAATTATTTCTCCCGTTTCTAATAACTCAATTTTCGCTACAGTATGTGGTTCAATATATGTTCCACCATTTGCAATAACAGCATATGCAGCAGCTTCTTCCTCAGGAGAAACACCATTGCTCCATCCTCCGATTGCATATTGAGGACCTAGTTCTTCACCATACATATCAAATCCAAAACCTTCTAAGTATTTGATCATACCATCATTGCCAATACCTTCACCAACATTGTTTCCATCAAAATCTTTACCTGAAATGACTTCATTATATGTATCAATGGCCGCAAGGTTCCATGAATTGCGTAAAGCATTTTGAATTGTGACATCACCATTCACAGAATTATTCCAGTTACCTGGAACCCAATCACCAGATTGATATGGGATATCATGAACAAGATGTGCTGTTGAATAATTCAAAAATTCAAAAGCAGCTGCATAAGCAATAATTGGTTTTAATGATGAACCTGGTTGATTTCTTTGACCGTAAGCTGCAATTTCATAATTAGCTACACGTTCTTTATCACCAGCATAAGCATAAGTTGTGCCCATTGGTTCATAATCACGACCTGAAATAATACCAATAATACGTCCTGTTGTTGATTCTTGAACACTGGCTCCAACTTGAATATATTCATCCATATAAGAATAGTCTTCACCACTCGCAATGGCATCTAATTTTTTTTGAAGATCCAAATCAATATAAGTTGTAATAATCATTGGAGTATCATTAGGATCCATACCTGTTTTTTCATAAACTTCACGTGTAACTTTATCAGCATAGGCTTGATATTGTCCACCTGTTGAAATTGGATTAGATTTTAATGTGTTTTCAACTGGGATTGCTTTGGTTGCTTCATATTCAGCTTCAGTAATATAACCATGATCCCACATTAATTTAAGAATAAGATCACGACGATTTTGAGCTTTATCTAAATGATTAAATGGATCAAAACTTGTTGGAGAATTCAAAGCTCCTGCAAGTAAAGCAGCTTCAGGTAATGTTAAATCTTGCACTTCTTTATCAAAATAATATTTTGAAGCAGCATAAATTCCAATAGCTTTATTCCCATATCCAAAATAGATTTTATTTAAATATAATTCTAAGATTTCTTCTTTGGTTGTTTGTGAAGTTGCTTCAATTGAAAGAATGACTTCACCAATTTTTCTCTCAAGTGTCTGTTCTTCTTTTGGATAATAAGATTTTTTGATCACTTGTTGTGTGATGGTAGAACCACCACCTGTAATACCGCCAGCAGCAATATTTCCCATTAATGCTTTAATAATACGAGGAAGGTCGAAACCATTATGTTCAAAGAAACGAGAATCTTCTGCCGCAATAACAGCATCAATCATGACTTGAGGAATATCATCATAAGAGACATTTTTACGATAACCCTCACGTCCATAACCATAGTATTCAGTTCCATTAGCATCAACTTGAATTGATGATTCACTACTCATCAATTTTGCTTTTGAAAATCCACTTACTTGTTTAAAAATACCAAAACCAAGATAAACACTTATAGAAGCAATCACCAAAACAACAACAAGACAAGCAATTTTAATGATTTTTTTTCTTTGTTGTTTCTTTTGTGAAATGTGTTGGGGGGATTGGTTTTGATTTTTTGTTGTTTTTGTTTTTTTCATTATTCGTCCTCCTTAAAATAGACTTCATCTACAATACGAAGATAATCTAGCCGTGGCTGATATCCTTGTAAAATCAGATGACCTAATGAACGAATACGTTCATATGTCATTGATTTTCTTTGAGAATGATAATAATCTTCGATGACATAACTGGCATCAATTAAGTATACCTCATTTAAGGTAGTAAATGCAATAATAACAAAAGCAATTCCACCATGCTGAATGATCCTGCGCAGATGCTCAATTTGATGCAAAGAGATATTGGCGAAAGGAAATGATTTCACTTTTGTTTCCTTTGCTTCAAAATCAACATATTTTCCACGATAGAGACCATTGTAATCAGTTGTAGAAGGTGTTTTGTAATAAGCTTCAACGATTTTTGCAGCTTCTCTGCGTGGATAATCCACCTTGACAATTTGTACTGGGGTTGGCTTTTTATAAATCACAGCCCTATTGCTTGTTAAATAGTAGTCATTGGATAATGAGATATCTTCTTCTAACGACATTCCTCGATGAGCGGTATAATGCTTTGATGTGGGAGAATTTAACAAGATCTTGTGATTTTTTTTCATATTTGGATAATTAACCATAAGCTCATCCTTTCTTTTATTGTCTTCTATATTATAACATATATTTTTCACATCTTGTCTATTTTCTGTCAGGAAATCATGTTATTTCATATTTTTTTAAAAATAGCTTGCATTTCATGGACTTTTTTGTGAAAATATGGAGGAGGAAGGTGAATGGATATGGCAAACAAAATTCAATTAAGTCCTAAAAAAATACTAAATAAACAATTTCAAATAGATTTTAAGGGTTATAGCGCAACAGAAGTTGATTACTTTTTAGATAGTATTGTGGAAGATTATAAAACATTTGCAGAAATGCTTAATGAATCTTACGATGAGATTGAAAAATTGCAAAAAGAAAACCAGGCATTAAAGATAAAAATATCTCATTTGGAAAAAGAACAGCTTATTCAACAAGACAATATTCGTTCAATGGAAGAAAATCTTTCATCACATGTTGATTTATTAAAGAGAATATCAAATTTGGAAAAAGAAGTTTATAAAGGTAAGCAATAGTCTTATCTTTTTTATTGATTTTTTTTAAAAATATAGTACAATGGGAGTGCTCATGAGAACTGATTGCTGCACAATGTGTAGAGGAAAGTCCGGGCATCCACAATCTGCGATGATTGTAGTGTTTGTACTGCATCTAATAAATGCAGGTAGCTTAATTGCTAACGACAGATGGAAGACCTAAACCTTTGGGCAGGGTTGAGAAGTCATAAAGTGCCACAGAAACGATGTCTCTTTGAAAAGAGAGAGTGAAAAGAGGTAAACTCTGCAAGGATGAAACCCAAATTTTGGTAGGGGAACTTTATTTGAGGAAATGAACTTGAATAAAGATGCATAGCATAGATAAATAATCAGTTGAAAAACAGAACTCGGCTTATCAGAATGAGCATATCTTGTCGATATATATCGACTTTTTTTTATAAAATTAAAAAAATTCATATCAAGGACATAAATTCATAAAATAATAGTGTTAGTGTTGTAAAAAAAAAGAATTTATGATTTAATATTACTGATAATGCACTCATCTTGTTTGAAACAAAAAGGAGGTACCTTTGTGGATAATTTTGGAGAAGATATTCGCCGTCAAAGAGAAGCTAAACATATGACAATAGAGGATTTATCGCAAAAAACAAAAATCTCTGTTGCAGTGTTGAAAGATATTGAGAATGGGAAGTTTGATCGTTATAAAGGTGATGAAGCTTATGTGAAAATGTACTTGAAGAAGATTTCAAGTGTTTTAAGCATGGATATGGAAATGTTAACGCAACAGTATGTTGAATTAACAAGGGAAATAGAGTTAGAGGAGTTACAAGAAAAGGAACTTCAACATAATCATAACGAGGATATTGTGAAGAAAGGAAAGAAATTTTCTTTTGATGCACCTCAATTTACTAGAAAGCCATCAGTATATGAGGATAAATCACATGTAACAATTATCCGAACAATTATTATTTTGGCTCTTGTATGTTTGATTATTGTGGTTATTTGGTTTGGTTTTTATGCGACCCGTTCAAAAGATAAGGATCCTGAATTTGTATCACCAAAACCATCTGTTGTAGAGGGTGAAGTTGTTCCTGATCAACCAGAAACACCAAATGAGAATGCAGATAATGAAAATTCAACACCATCAACACAAACAGGTGTAGAAATCACAAGAAATGATTTTTTAGATTTTTCTTTTAAACTTCCTGAAGGAACAGAAACTTTTACTTTTAGAATTGAATTTGCTGATAGGTCCTGGGCAGAAATGTCTGTAAATGGACAACGATATAGTGGATTTGAATCTAATATTTATGGCAACAATGATGATGATAGGATTGTTGAATTAGAATTTACAGTTGCTGATTTTGAAAATCTTGTATTAAAGAATGGTTATAGTTTGGGACATCGTTATTATATCAATGATCAGCCTCTTCCATTACTCGAAGAAGACTCTACTCCAGGTGTGACAAATTTAGTATTGACACTTGATAAGGAATAATATGAATTTACCTAATAAATTAACAATCATTCGTTTATTGTGTGTCCCAGTGTTTACTATTGTTTATTTGATTCCTTATCAATCATTAGGTATATTTATACCTTCTTTTGTTGTTTTATCAACACAATTATCTATTTTGGATGTTGTTTTGTTTTGTATCTTTTTATTGGCTTCTCTTACTGATTATCTTGATGGTTATTTGGCAAGAAAGAATAATTTGGTGACAACTTTTGGAAAGTTTATTGATCCTATTGCTGATAAACTTATTGTTAATACAACTTTATTATTATTGGCTTCTTCTCAGGATATTTCGATTGTTGTTCCGATAGTTATGATTGCCCGTGATACGATTGTAGATGCTATTCGTTTGGTGGCTGCTCAAAAAAATGTTGTCTTGTCAGCAAGTTATTTAGGAAAAGCAAAAACTGCAACACAGATGGTTGCTATTTGTATATTGTTGTTGAATAATGTATTTTTTGATTATTGGGGTTTGCCTATGGATCAAATCGTTATATGGCTGGCAACAGTAATTTCTGTTGTGAGTGGAATTGATTATTTTATAAAAAATCGTCAGTATATTATGGAGAGTATGTAGAATGGATGAATTGGCACAATTTTTGATTGAGAACAATATCTCTATATGCAGTGTTGAAAGTTTTACTGTTGGGGGATTTGCCCATATGATTGGAAGTGTGAGTGGAATTTCAGCTGTTTATCGTGGGAGTCTTGTGAGCTATCAGACACGCATCAAAAGAGATGTCTTAAAAATAGATGAAGAAATTCTTCAGAAATATGGTGTTGTTTCCAATGAAGTTGCTGGGCTTATGGCTATTCATGGGCAAAAAATGTTTGATAGTGATTTATGTATATCTTTTACTGGTAATGCGGGTCCGACTGCAATGGAGGGAAAACCTGTTGGTTTAATCTATATAGGGATTACATATCAAGATAAGATTCATACTTTCTGTTTTGAACTTGCGGGAACACGTGAGGAAATTCAAAATCAGGCTATTTTCATAGGAATTGAAAAAATTTTAGATGTTTTGAAGAAAAATTGATTTGAAATCGGTATATAGAAGTAAGGAGGAATTTTCTTATGGCAGAAAGAAAAACAAAAAAAGTAGAAAATGTAGAAGATAAAAAAGAAAAAGCATTAAATGATGCGATTTTGCAAATTGAGAAGCAGTTTGGTAAAGGGTCTGTCATGAAGTTAGGTGATCGTGTTGCTGTTGATATTGATGTCATTCCAACAGGTTCTATGACATTGGATGTGGCTTTGGGAATTGGTGGATATCCTAAAGGACGTATTATTGAAATTTATGGACCTGAATCTAGTGGAAAGACAACTTTAACTTTACATGCAATTGCTGAAGTGCAAAAGCAAGGTGGACGTGCTGCTTTTATTGATGCTGAACATGCAATTGACCCAGTGTATGCAAAGAATTTAGGAGTGAATGTTGATGAGTTGATTTTATCTCAACCAGATAGTGGAGAGCAAGGATTAGCTATTGCTGAAACATTAGTGAAAAGTAATGCTATAGATTTGGTTGTTGTTGACTCAGTAGCGGCTTTGGTGCCACAGGTAGAACTTGATGGTGAGATAAGTGACAATTCGGTTGGCTTACAAGCACGTATGATGTCAAAGGCTATGCGTCGTATGTCAGGATTGATGAATAAAACATCTTGTACGGTGATTTTTATTAACCAATTGAGAGAAAAGATTGGTGTGATGTATGGTAATCCAGAAACAACGACAGGGGGACGTGCTTTGAAGTTTTATTCATCTGTAAGAATTGAAATTAGACGTAGTGAAGCGATTAAAAATGGTAGTGATATTGTTGGAAACAAAGTCAATATCAAGGTTGTTAAAAATAAAGTGGCACCACCTTTTAAGACAACGAGTGTTGATATTATTTATGGAAAAGGAATTGCTCGAGATGGTGAAGTGATTGATTTGGCTGTTGAAAATAATATTCTTGATAAATCAGGAGCTTGGTATGCATATCAAGGAGAAAAGATTGGTCAAGGTAGAGAAAATGTGAAAATTTTTATGGCTGATCATCCTGAAATTATGAGTGAAATTGAGGAAAAATTAAAAGCGATTTTGTTTAAAACTGAAGAAGCAGAGGCTTAGGACGAATGGAAAATTCGTCTTTTCTTTTAGAAAATTGAAATCCTTTTCACGTATTTTGTTGTCAATTTTACAAAATTACGCTATAATACATTTGTGCGTATGTGCACTTATTCAAAATTATCATAGGAAAGAGGAGATTATTATGCCACAAATAACAGCGCCTCTTATTTTAACCTATGTTCTAGCGGTTGCATTAGGGTTTGCATTGTATTTTGTGTTAACAAAAATTAAGGTTTCAAAAGCAAATGTGGATGCTACAAAAATTGTTGAGGAAGCAACTGCCAAAGCTGATAATATAGTAAAGGAAGCTATACTTGATGCCAAAACACAAGCTTATGAATATAAGCTCGAAGCAGAAAAGGAAATCAAGGAACAGCGCTTAGAAGTTACTAAATTTGAGAATAAACTATTGCAAAGAGAACAAAATATTGATCGTAGAGATATTGCCTTGCAAGGTAAAGAAGATGTTCTCGATCATAAAGCAAAGCAATTAGAAAAGAAAAGTGAAGAACTAGGTAAATTGGAGGCACAATTAAAGGATCAAATTGATGCGAAAATTGTGGAATTAGAAAAAATTGCGGCCATGACCGCGAATGAAGCAAAACAGGAATTGTTTAAGCTTGTTGAACAAAAAACTGCTACAGAAATGACAGCTTATATTAAAGAACAAGAGGATATGGCAAAGTCTAAAGCATCATTATATGCTAAGGACATTATTGCTGCAGCTATTAATCGTTATTCTCAAGAAGAAACGATTGAAAGAACAGTGAATGTTGTTGCTTTACCAAGCGAGGAAATGAAAGGGCGAATCATTGGTCGTGAAGGTAGAAATATTAAAGCAATTGAAAATGCGACAGGTGTTGAACTGATTATCGATGATACACCAGAAGCAATTACGATTTCGTGCTTTGATCCTATTAGGAGAGAAATTGCTCGCCTTTCATTAGAAACTTTGATTCGTGATGGACGTATTCAGCCAGGACGTATTGAAGAAGTTGTTCAAAAGACAAAGAATGAGTTAAATGAAGTAATTCAAAAGACAGGTGAGGATGCTATTTTTGAATTAGGGTTATCACGTGTAAATAAAGAAATTGTAATGATGATAGGAAAATTAAAGTATCGTACAAGTTATGGGCAAAATGCTTTACAACATTCTTTAGAAGTTGCACATTTTGCTGGAATGATGGCTGCTGAGCTTGGGTTGAATCAGCAACTTGCTCGTCGTGCTGGATTATTGCATGATTTGGGTAAAGCTGTCGATCATGAAATGGAAGGAAGCCATGTTGAATTGGGTGCAAAATTTGCTAAGAAATATGGTGAAAATGCAACTGTGATTAATGCAATTGAATCACATCATGGTGATGTTGCTCCAACAAGTGTGATTTCAATTTTGGTTGCTGCTGCTGATACATTATCTGCTGCTAGACCAGGAAGTCGTAGTGAGACAATTGAAAATTACATTCAAAGATTAGAGAAATTAGAAGAGATTTCTAAGAATTTTGATGGTGTTGATAAAGTTTTTGCTATTCAAGCTGGACGTGAGGTTCGCGTCATTGTAAAGCCAGACAAGGTTGATGATCTTGCAAGTCATAAATTAGCAAGGGATATCAGGGATAAAATTGAAGCTGAATTAACTTATCCAGGCCATATTAAAGTGACTGTGATTCGTGAGATTCGAGCAAATGAAATTGCCAAATAAAGATAGGGGAATCCTATCTTTTTTTAGAAAGGATGGATGAATATGAATATACTTTTTATTGGAGATGTTTTTTCATCAATTGGCAGAGATATGGTTGAACAATATTTGCCTAAGTTAAAAGCTAAGTATCAAATTGATATGGTCATTGCTAATGTGGAAAACGCAACACATGGGAAGGGTCTCATTAAAAGGCATTATGAAGAATTTCTTTTTCAAGGCATATCATTGATGACAATGGGGAATCATACATTTTCAAAAAAAGAATTATTTGATTATATAGATGAGGCTGATCGCTTGATTGTGCCTTACAATCAGCCTCGAGCTTTGCCAGGTATAGGTAGTCGTGAAATTACAGTAAAAGGTGTTAAAGTACGTGTGACTAGTCTTTTAGGAATTACTTTTATGGATGGAAAATCACAAAATCCATTTGAAGTGATTGATGAGATTTTAGAAAAAGATACAAGTGATATTCATATCGTTGATTTTCATGCTGAAGCAACAAGTGAAAAGATTGCTTTAGGATATTATTTGGATGGTAAGGTATCTGCTGTATTAGGAACTCATACTCATGTTCCTACTGCTGATGAAAAGATTTTGGCTCATGGAACAGCTTTTCAATGTGATATTGGTATGACAGGTCCATATACAAGTGTGATAGGCTGTGATAAGGAAAGTATTATTGCACGTATGAAAGATGGTTTAATGACACCATTTCAGGTTGCAGAAAGTGAAGGACAGTTTTTAGCAACACTTTTACGCTTTGATCAACAGTATCAATGTATTGGTATTGAGAGGATTCGTATCGATCCTTCTCATCCTTTTCTGGTATAACTTATCTTCCTTGTTCATATAGTATGGCAAGGAGGAATTTATATGGAAATGATTAGAGTATCATCATCTTCTCAGCCGAGTAAGGTTGCAGGAGCACTGACGAGTCTTTTAAGAGAACATCAAAGTGTCCAAATTCAAGTTATTGGGGCGGCAGCTCTTAATCAAGCGATGAAAGCTATTGCTATTGCACGAGGATATATGGCTCCAGGTGGATATGAAATTTATTGTATTCCATCTTTTTATGATTTGACTATTGATGATCAAGTGATTACTTCATTAAGACTAAATGTAGAAATGCATTAAAAAGTCTTTTACTTTTTATTAAAAAGTGGGTATAATAAAGTTATCTAAAGGAAATACAACAAGGAGGAAATATAATGGCTAAATGTAAATTATTAATGCAAACTGCACAAACACAAAAATTGATTGACTTTTTCGATGGATACGAAGATGACAAAGTGAAATGTAAATTTATTAAGAAAACTGGAATTAAAGCAGAAATCGAATGTGAAACTGAATTAACTCCAGATGAAGCTGCAAGTCATTGCAAGAGTTTATTTAAGAAGACTAAAGACGGTGCAATTTTATACTTCTCAATTCAACCAGATGGATTCTTTGGATAAGAATAAGGACTTTGTCCTTATTTTTTTCTTTCTTATTTTATAATATTTGATATAATAGAGCAGAAAGTGGTGAAAATATGAAAGATTATAGTGAATATTTTAAAGGACCTTCTTTACAAGAAGCGAAACATCGAGGAAAAGATCGTATTCATCACATTGATGATGCTTATGAGATTCCTCAAGACATGATTGGTATTGGTAGAGGACAAAAATATTATATTCAAACATATGGATGTCAAGCTAATGAACGTGATGGTGAAACATTGGCTGGTATCTTAGAAAGTTTGGGCTATCAATCTTGTGATGATATTAAAGATGCTCAAGTTGTTTTATTAAACACATGTGCTATTAGAGAGAATGCTGAGGAAAAAGTGTTTGGAAAAATAGGGTATTTGAAAAAAGTGAAACGTACAAATCCAAATATTATTTTTGGAATTTGTGGTTGTATGGCGCAGGAGGAAGTTGTAATTCAAAAAATTTTACAAAAGCATCCACAAGTTGATTTGATTTTTGGAACACATAATATTCATCGTTTACCTGTTCTTTTGAAACAGGCTATGTTAGAAAAAGAAATGGTCTTAGAAGTTTGGTCTAAGGAAGGTGATGTGATTGAAAATCTTCCAAGTCATCGAGCACATTCTTATAAAGCATGGGTAAATATTATGTATGGATGCAATAAATTCTGTACATATTGTATTGTGCCTTATACCAGAGGAAAAGAAAGATCTCGTTTAAAAGAAGATATTATTAAAGAAGTCGTGTCATTAAAAGAACAAGGGTATCAGGAAGTTACATTGTTGGGACAAAATGTGAATTCATATGGTAAGGACACTTATGATGATTATCACTTTGCTTCATTATTAGCTGATGTCGCAAAAACAGGAATACCTCGTATTCGTTTTACAACAAGTCATCCATGGGATTTTAGTGATGATATGATCGAGGCAATTGCAACGTATGATAATATTATGCCAGCTATTCATTTACCTGTACAATCGGGAAATAGTGAAGTTTTAAAACGCATGGGAAGACGTTATACAAGAGAACAATATTTAGAATTGTTTGACAAGATCAAGGCAAGAATTCCTGATTGTACAATTACAACAGATATTATTGTAGGATTTCCTCAGGAAACAGATGAACAGTATGAAGATACATTATCTTTATATGAACATTGTGAATATGATTTGGCTTATACATTTATCTATTCGCCTCGTGAAGGAACTCCAGCCGCAAAGATGACTGATGATATTGATATTCGCACGAAAGAACAACGTTTATATCGTTTAAATGAGTTGGTTAATGAGAAGTCATTGAAACAAAATCAAAAATATTTAAATGAAGTAGTAGAGGTTTTAGTAGAAGGAACGTCTAAAAAAGATGATGAGATGCTAACAGGTTATACACGTCATCAAAAATTAATTAATTTTAAAGGAAATAAAGAACACATTGGTCAGATTGTCAAAGTGAAAGTAACAGAAGTTAAAACTTGGGCATTGAAAGGTGAAGAAATTGAATAAAGAAGTTAAAGAAAAAGCAGAAGCTTTAAATCACTGGATTTTAAATCAAGATGTGGTTATTGAATTTCAGAAATATGAAAGACTTATTCATGAACATGCTGAACTTGTTGAATTAGAAAATGAGTTAAAAGATATGCAAAAGCGAATTGTTCAGTTGAAACATCACGGTGTTGATTGTGATGATGTGTTGCAAGAATATAGCAAAAAGAAGAAATCATTTGATGAAAATCCTCTTGTTTACAACTATTTGGCTTATAAACAAGAAGTCAATGATTTGATAAACCAAATTCAAAATGATATAAATCGACAATTAAAGAAAAAGATTGACTAACGTCATAAATATCTATATAATTCATAAATAAAACAGAATTTAAAGAGAGAAAAGGAGAGAAAATATGGCATATTTTTTTAGTGAACCATCACATACTTTTAATGAGTATTTGTTAGTACCTGGGTACTCTAGTGCTGAGTGCCAACCTAAAAATGTAAGTTTAAAAACACCTTTGGTTAAGTTTAAAAGGGGAGAAGAACCAGCATTATCATTAAATATTCCCCTTGTTTCAGCAATCATGCAATCAGTTTCTAATGATACAATGGCAGTTGCTTTAGCTAAAGAAGGTGGAGTCTCTTTCATCTATGGTTCTCAAACAATTGAAGCACAAGCAGCAATGGTCCGTAAAGTGAAAGCATATAAGGCTGGATTTGTACCAAGTGATTCAAATGTTTCACCAGATCAGACATTAAAGGATGTTGTTGCATTAAAAGAAAAAACTGGGCATTCAACAATGGCAGTGACTGAAGATGGAACGGCTAATGGGAAATTAGTTGGAATTGTTACAGGTAGAGATTATCGTGTTTCACGTATGAATTTAGAAACAAAGGTTTCAGAATTCATGACTCCTTTTGAAAAATTAATTACAGCAAAAAGCGGAATTTCTTTGAAAGAAGCCAATGATATTATTTGGGACAATAAATTGAATTCCTTACCAATTATTGATGATCAACAAAGATTAGAATCATTTGTATTTAGAAAAGATTATGAATCTAAAAAATCAAATCCTAATGAATTGTTAGATGATTCAAAAAGATATGTCGTTGGCGCTGGAATCAACACAAGAGACTATGCAGAGCGTGTTCCAGCCTTGATTGAAGCTGGGGTTGATGTTTTGTGTATTGATTCTAGTGAAGGGTTCAGTGAATGGCAAAAATTAACTATTCAATGGATCAGAGATCATTATGGAGATTCTGTTAAAGTTGGAGCAGGAAATGTTGTTGATGCTGATGGATTTAGATTTTTAGCAGATGCTGGTGCTGATTTTATCAAGATTGGTATTGGTGGCGGATCTATTTGTATCACTCGTGAACAAAAAGGTATTGGACGTGGACAAGCTACTGCAACAATTGAAGTAGCGAAAGCTAGAGACGAATATTTCAAAGAAACAGGAATCTATGTGCCAATTTGCAGTGATGGTGGAATTGTCCATGACTATCATATGACATTGGCTTTGGCGATGGGAAGTGATTTCATTATGTTAGGAAGATATTTCTCTCGTTTTGATGAATCGCCTACAAATAAAGTCAATATTAATGGGCAATATATGAAGGAATATTGGGGTGAAGGCAGTGCCCGTGCAAGAAACTGGCAACGTTATGATTTAGGAGGAGACAGTAAGCTTTCATTTGAAGAAGGTGTCGATTCTTATGTACCATATGCTGGACCATTAAAAGATAATGTTGCTTTATCATTATCAAAAATCAAACATACAATGTGTAATTGTGGTGCTTTGACAATTCCAGAACTTCAACAAAAAGCAAAAATCACACTTGTTTCTTCAACAAGTATTGTTGAGGGTGGAGCTCATGATGTTATTTTAAAAGACTCTACACCATCACATAATCAATAACAAAGGCGTTTGACGCCTTTTTTTATTAAAAAAAGTGTTAAATGATGATATTTCTCATATAGTATATAGAGGTGGATTTATGAGCAATAACATCAGAGAAATATATACAAAGGCAATTGTCGCTAAAGGAAAAAAGTTATCCAAAAATACGTATACTTTTACTTTAAACGACTATCCTAATGATATTTTAGGCTGTTGGATTACCAATCATCATTATGAAGCTGCTATCAAAAATAGAATTCCTAAAATTATAGGAACATTTGATGTTCACATCTGGTATAGCTGTCATGATGAAATGGATTCAATTGTTGAGAAACATCAGGTCACATATATTGATGATATGCAGGTGACAAAGAAAGAAAATAGAGAATTTGAAACAAGCGATCAGGTCAAAGGACGTTGCCTTGAAAAACCAAAATGTCTATCGGCTTCACATGACAATCAAGTGGCTACAATTGAAATAGAGAAAGAAATGCAAATTGAAATTAGTGGTGAAACATGTATTAAAGTTGAAGTGAAAACTGAAGCAGAAGTTTGGGATGAATTTGATGATATAGAAATTAACCCTCACTTCATTAAGTGAATTCCTTTTTTGAAGGAATTCTTTTCTTTGTTTGTCAAATTATGTTATAATGGTTAAACTACAAGGAGTTGATAAGATGAAACAAAAATATTCACCAATGATGATGCAGTATTTACAAATTAAAGAAGAGAATAAAGATTCAATTGTCATGTTTAGGTTAGGTGATTTTTATGAAATGTTTTTTGATGATGCAATTGTTGCCTCTAAGGCTTTGGATCTTGCTTTGACAGGAAAAAATGCAGGAGTGAAAGAAAGAGTGCCAATGTGTGGCGTTCCTTTTCATTCAGTGAGTGGCTATATCCAAAAATTAATTGATTTGGGTCATAAAGTGGCAATTGTTGAACAACTTTCTGATCCTGGGAAAAAGGGAATTGTAGAAAGAGGTGTTGTACAAATTATTACACCAGGGACAATTATGGATAATTCCTTAAATGAAAAAAGAAATCATTATATTGGTGCTTTAGGTGTTTTTGATTTTCAATATACTTTGGCTTATTGTGATATTTCAACTGGTGAGTTTTATGTTGTCAATGTGGATAAAAAAGAACATTTATTAAAGAATATGATTGATTCTTTAGCGTTGAAAGAAATTGTTGTGGGTGATGAAAACATAACATTTGAGAATGTTTATGTTTCAATTTATCATAATGATAAATTTAATGAGTCTTATAAAAAAGTTTTTGAAAAGATTAAAGATTTAAAAGAAATCAAAATTTGTTCAAGATTATTGAATTACATGATTGAAACGCAAAAAAGAGAGCTTGGACATATTCAAATCATTCAAGAAGTGAAGACCGAAGACTATATTTATATGGATTCATATACAAAGAAGTCTTTAGAATTAGTCAAAAGTGCTGAACATGAAACATATGGAACATTACAATGGTTATTAGATGATACCAAATCAGCAATGGGTGGAAGATTACTTAGACAATGGATAGAAAGACCTCTTATAAATCAAGAAAAGATTGAGAAAAGATTGGATATCGTGGAAATTCTCATTGACAACTTTATTGAAAGAGAAACAATGAAAGACATCATTAATGATATTTATGATATTGAGAAATTGGCTGGAAGAATTGCTTTTGGAAATGTCAATGCTAGAGATTTAAAATGGATTGCTGCTTCATTAAAAGTCATTCCTGAATTAAAGCATCAACTTTTATCTTTAGATCATCCATATACCAATGCTTTGGCTGAACAGTTAATTGATTTAAGTCATATCACACATTTGATTGATCAAGCGATTGTTGATAATCCGCCACTGACTGTAAAAGAGGGTGGTTTGATTAAAGAAGGCTATAATCATGAATTAGATGAATTACGATATATTCGTGAGAATGGGAAACAATGGTTAAGTGAATTTGAAATAAAAGAAAAAGAAAGAACTGGAATTAAGGGTTTAAAGATAGGTTATAATCGTGTTTTTGGGTATTATATTGAAGTCACAAAAAGCTATTTATCTTTGATTAAAGATGAATTTGAATATACCAGAAAACAAAGCATTTCTAATGCTGAAAGATTCGTAACACCTCAATTAAAGGAAATGGAAGCAAAGATTTTAAGTGCGAATGATAAAATTGTCTCTTTGGAATATGAATTGTTTGTGCAGATAAGAGATCATATTAAGAAAGATGTTCATTTGATTCAAGATGTCGCGAATGTTGTTGCTCAAATTGATGTGTATCGTTCTTTGGCTTCAAAAGCAAGTCAATATGGTTATGTTAGACCAAAATTTAATCAAGAACATGTTGTTGATATTGTTAATGGACGTCATGGTGTTATTGAACAAGTCATTTCCAGACAAAATTATGTGGCTAATGATACCCATATTTCTGCATCACAGCCAGTTTTGTTGATTACTGGTCCTAATATGGGTGGAAAATCAACATATATGCGACAAGTTGCATTATGTGTGATCATGGCACAGATTGGGTCTTTTGTGCCTTGTGATCAAGCATCTTTACCTATTTTTGATCAAATCTTTACTCGTATTGGTGCTAGTGATGATTTGATTTCAGGACAGTCAACTTTTATGGTTGAAATGTTAGAAGCAAATAATGCCTTAAGATATGCAACAGAGAATTCTTTGATTATTTTTGATGAAATTGGTCGTGGAACAGCGACTTTTGATGGAATGGCTATTGCTCAGGCTATGATTGAATATATTGCGACACGGATTCATTGTGTGACTTTGTTTTCAACACACTATCATGAATTAACGATGATGGATGCAAAATATGGTATTCAAAATGTGCATGCCAGTGCTTCAGTAGAAGGTGATCATATTGTCTTTTTATACAAAATTAAAGATGGGAGAAGTCATCGCTCTTATGGAATCAATGTTGCTAAACTTGCAAGATTACCTGAAGAAGTGATTGAAAGATCGAAAGTGATTTTAAATTCTTTAGAGAATAATGATATAGAAAAAGTAGTCAGTGAAGTCACTGAACAAAAAGTGCTTTTGCCAAAAGAAAGTGAGGTAGAAAAAGCATTGTCTCGTATTGATCCAATGACTTTATCACCAATAGAGGCTTTAAGTACATTAATTGAATTGAAGAAATTATTATAAAGTGAGGTGGTTTTATGGGAAAAATCAGACAATTAGATGATGTCTTATCAAATAAAATTGCGGCTGGTGAGGTCGTAGAAAGACCATCAAGTGTTGTCAAGGAATTAGTAGAGAATAGTATTGATGCGCATGCATCTCGAGTTGATATTTTTATTGAAGATGGTGGCTTACAAAAAATTAAAGTTGTTGATAATGGTGAAGGCATGAGTATTGAAGATGCCAGATTGTGTTTTTCACGTCATGCAACAAGTAAAATCAAAGATGATCATGATTTGTTTAATATCATGACGCTTGGTTTTAGAGGAGAAGCGATACCTTCTATTGCTTCAATTAGTCATTTTGATTTACGTACTTCAACTGGACAGGAAGGGGTCTATGTTGAATATGAATTTGGAAAATATAAAAAAGAAGGCCTTTGTGATTTGCCAAAGGGGTCACAAATAACGATTACAAAGCTTTTTCAAAATGTACCAGCACGTTTAAAATATCTAAAATCTGTGAATAGTGAATTTGCAGCCATTCATCAATATGTTGAAAGAATTGCTTTAGCTTATCCACATGTCGCTATTTGTTTGTATCATAATGATAAAGTGATTTTTCGAACAAATGGAAAAGGCAATTTATTAGAGGTCATTGCAAGCATGTATGGCATTGCGACAGCGAAGAATATGATTCCTCTACATGTTGAAAATGATGAGTTTGAAATAAGCGGTTATATAAGTAAGATTGATACATCACGTGCTTCTAAAAATAATATTATTACATTGGTGAATCATCGTTTTGTTAAAAATTATATGAGTATAGATGCGATTAATACGGCTTATCGTGCATATTTGGCTGATAATCGTTTCCCAATTGCTGTTGTGAATATTCAAGTTGATCCTTATTTGGTAGATGTCAATGTTCATCCTTCAAAATTAGAAGTTCGCTTTTCAAAAGAATATGAATTAAGAGATTTGATGACGCATGCTGTGGAAGATGCTTTGAAACAGATTGATTTAAAATATCAAGTGAAAAACAAAAAAACAGAACGAGAAACTTTTAAGCTACAGCTGGATCAGGTTTCATTTGATTTACAAGAACCTGCTATTCCTCAGTATGAATCACCTGTTTATGAGAAAAAGGCAGAAAAGACTTTTGTGGTTGAAGAACCTCAAGTCGATTATACGGTTAATGATTCAGTTGAAAAACCTGTTATCAGAGTGACTCAAACGCAAGAACCAGAAATACAACTGAGACCTATGAAAGAAAAAATTTATGCTAAAACACAAATTCATGGAACCTATTTGATTGGAGAAAATGAAAAAGGCATGTATATGGTTGATCAACATGCAGCTCAGGAACGTATTAATTATGAATATTATAAAGAAAAGTATTCGCATCTTGATCTCACAATGCAACCTTTATTAGTTCCTTTGCATTTTGAATATCCGATGAGTGATTTTTTGGTTTTGGAAGAAAGAAAGGGTATCTTGGAAAAAGTAGGTATATATTTAGAGAATTTTGGTGAACATGGTTATGTTTTAAGAGCGTTACCTTTATGGATGAAAAAAATTGATGAAAATGTTTTTGTGGATGAAATGATTCAAGAGGTTTTACATAAGAATTATTTGGATGTTGTCGCTTTGCAGGAACACGCGATTGCAACATTGAGCTGTAAAGCATCATTGAAGGCAAATACTTATTTATCGCCAAGTGATATGCAGACCATTTTTGATAATTTGATGCGTTGTGAAAATCCTTATGTTTGTCCGCATGGTCGTCCTACGATTATCTTTTATAGTGATTATGAATTGGAAAAAATATTTAAGAGGGTGGTTTAATGAAAAAGAGTATTGGAACAATTGTGAGTGAGTTTTTATTAGGAGCGATTGTGATTTATTTGATGAGTTATTTGTTTGATGGTGTTTATGTGAAGGATTTTGTTGTGGCTATATTGGTTGCTGTTGTTTTGTCCTTGTTGAATAAATTCATTAAACCGATTCTCACCATATTGGCATTGCCTATTACAATTGCCTCTTTAGGTATTTTTCAATTGATTATCAATGGTTTTATTTTAACGCTTGCCACTGATATTTTAAAACCAGATTTTTATATTCATGGTTTTGGCCTAACGATTGTTGTGTCAATATGTATTTCTATTTTATATAGTCTTTTAGGAATTGGTGATGATGACTAAGGTTATTGTTGTTATTGGACCAACAAGTGTTGGAAAGACAAAAATGGGAGTTGAGTTGGCTAAAAGATTTGATGGGGAGATCATTAGTGGTGACTCGATGCAAATTTATAGAAATATGAATATTGGAACGGCAAAAGTCACTGACGATGAAATGGAAGGAATTGTTCATCATTGTATTGATATTTTAGAACCAACGGATGAATATAGTGTCAAAGATTTTCAAGAAATAGTGAGAGAAAAAATAGAAGAGATTACGAAACGTGGAAAACTTCCTATTATTGTTGGTGGAACAGGGCTTTATATTAAAGCAGCATTATATGATTATGAATTTAGTGAAACCAAAGATGATCATGAGACATTTAGAAAGAAATATAAAGATTATGATAATGAACGTTTGTATGCTTATCTTCAAAAAATTGATTTGCCAAGTGCTTTAGAGCTTCATCCAAATAATCGTCAAAGGGTTTTAAGAGCGATTGAAATATTTGAAGCGACAGGACAAAGAAAAAGTGATATTGTCTCTGCTCAGCAACATATTTGTTTGTATGATGCTTATTTTGTTGGATTGACTTTGGATAGAGATAAACTTTATGAAAGAATCAATCATCGCGTAGATGTTATGAAGGAAATGGGACTTGAAAAAGAGGTGAATGACCTTTATTGTCAAGGTTTAAGGAGACATCATCAAAGTATGAAAGCTATTGGTTATAAAGAATGGTTTGATTATTTTGACCATCAAGTTTCTTTGGATGAGGTATATGAAAATATAAAGAAGCATTCACGTCAATATGCAAAAAGACAGTATACATGGTTCAAGAATCAATTTGATGTCCATTGGTATCAAGTATATTTAGATGATTTTCAAAAAACTGTACAAGATGTTGTATGTGATCTTCAACAAACAGGAATATAAATTGATATTCCTGTTTTTGTTTGATAGAAAAAGGTTATTACTGTGAAGAATAACCTCTTTCTATCATTTTATTTTCCTTTTTTATTGAGTTCTTTGAGATGACTTGTTCTACCATGTTTTAAAATACGACGATAGTTTTCAGCCAGAGCTTTTTCGTATTGGCTAGTCATCCAAGGAATGTAAAATTGTTCGTTTTTAATAGGGTCTGGTAAATATTGGATATATTCCCAGAGTTCAGGACGATTGTAATTATATTTTTCGTCTTCTTCTAATCCTACCGGTGTTAATCTTAGATAGTTAGGAACAGGATAGGGATGCTTGGCAAGTGAAGCCAGTGCGGCATCGATAGCATGTTCTGATGATTTGGATTTAGGAGATAAACATAAATCCAAAATAGCACAGGCAATTGGAATACGTGCTTCAGGGAAACCGATAGTCTTTGCAGCCTGCATTGCCATGACCGTACGCATACATGCATGAGGGTTGGCAAGTCCGATATCTTCGTAAGCAATTGTTAAAAGACGCCTTTCTAAAGAATCTATATCATTCGCTTCTATCAGTTTTGCAAGATAATACATTGCGCCATTAGGATCACTGCCTCGAATAGATTTTTGTAATCCACTTAATGTATCATAATATTGATCACCATCTTTATCATATTGAGCATTGGCTTTTGGTAAGGCTTCTCGTATCAGTTTTAAAGAAATAATATGCTCATCACAAAGAATACTTGCAGTTTCTAGACAATTGTAGGCATAACGAATATCACCACTGCTCAATTGAGCAATGGTTTGAAGAACCCCGTCTTCTACTTGAAATTCATGATTGAATCCTTTTTCACTTATAAGAGCCTTCTGTAAACCTTCTACAATTTCTTTATCTGTTAAAGGCTTGACTTCAACAATTTGACATCTTGAACGAATGGCTGGATTGATTGAATGGTATGGATTAGCCGTTGTACATCCAGCAATAATCAATAATCCATTTTCAATATGTGGTAAAAGATGGTCTTGTTTATCTTTGTTTAAACGATGAACTTCATCGATAATCACAAAGAGTTCTCCACTGAGTTTTGCTTCTTCAATAATGATATCCATTTCTTTTTTGTTACCTGTGGAGGCATTGAAAATACGATAAGGAATATCAAGATCATTCGCAAGAGCACTTGCTAAAGTGGTTTTCCCACAGCCAGGAGGACCATATAGAATTGTTGACATAGGATGTTTTTTCTTTACGAATTGTGTCAATAATGCTTTTTCACCTACAAGATGTTTTTGACCAATAATATCTTTTAAAGATGAAGGACGCATTCTATATGCAAGGGTTGTTGTCATAATATCTTTCCTTTTCTTTAAATTTTGTTATAATGATTATAGCATTTTTGATAGTGAATTGATAGGAGAGAGTTATGAAAATTGTTGTACAACGAGTTAAGGAAAGTTCTGTTACTGTAGATGGAAAAGTGAATGGAAAAATAGATAAAGGATTTATGGTACTGGTTGGTTTTTGTGAAAATGATACAAAAGCAATTGTAGATAAAATGATTGATAAAATGATGCATTTACGTGTATTTGAAGATGTAAATGGAAAAATGAATTTATCTTTAGATGATGTAAAAGGAAGTATACTTTCCATTTCTCAATTTACATTATATGCAGACTGTAGAAAAGGAAGAAGACCAAGTTTTTTGAATGCAGCAAAACCAGAAATTGCTATTCCATTATATGATTATTTTAATAATAAAATAAGGGAGAATGGCATCCATGTGGAAACAGGTGTTTTTGGAGCAGATATGAAAGTTTCGTTAATCAACGATGGACCAGTCACAATTATTCTAGATAGTGTAGAAATTTGTAAATAAAATTAAGATAAAAAGTACAATGTATAGAGAAAAAAACAGAAAGTGGAGAAAAAAGATGAAAAAAAATAAAAAAAAGACTTTACAAGAGGAGGAAGAGGTGATATTATAAATGGGCACTCGACGAGAGCGGGTGCGAGAGGACATTGAAAACT
>Ga0129308_1000671_pt1 | contig 46656 bp, 34 predicted proteins | sample L827metagenome_FD_94440 | JGI IMG/M metagenome (GOLD analysis project Ga0129308, IMG submission 94440) | Ring-tailed lemur group fecal microbial communities from Wisconsin, USA - L827 metagenome | ecosystem: Host-associated > Mammals > Digestive system > Large intestine > Fecal | place: USA... | reverse complement strand
TGAGCTTTTCTCTACTGGATAAAACACCTGTAAGAGAGATACTTACCGATTGCGATTACAAAAATGTCAAAGAACTAAATTATAAACAATTGAAAATCAGCTGGGACTAAGTGCCCAGCAGTGATGTCTGAAATGAAAACAACAGCCAAATAAATGAAAACAAATATGCTGTTTTGTAGCTATTTATAAATGGATATTTCTTTTCAATTGCTTTCATTGTTTTCAATTGATAGGTTCTTATTCGGTACATTTTTGTTTCTTATTTGTTCCTCATTTCGGATTATTATTTCTACCTTTGCAACATAAATAACGAATAAAGGAATTGCTTATGCCACGAGTGAAAAAGCCGACGAAAGTCAAAGAGCCAATCCGTCTTCGGATGAAACCATTGAGTGACGGAAGTAAGAGTTTGTATTTGGATATATACCGCGACGGAAAGCGAACATACGAGTACCTCAAAATGTACATCATCCCGGAAACGGACAATAATGCCCGGAAACGGAATCAAGTTACGATGGATGCAGCCAATGCAATCAAGTCGAAACGTATCATCGAATTGACCAATGGGGAAGCTGGTATAGAAAATAGGGAAAAGGTATTCTTGCTTGATTGGATGAATACGTATAAAGAGAATCAGGCAAAGCGAGGGAAAAAAGACGGAAACCAAATTTCAGTTACCATTCGCATCTTGAAAGATTATGCAGGAGAACGAATGACTATGGATAAAATAGACAAAACATTCTGTCAGGACTACCTCGATTATTTGATGACGGAATACCGTCCCAAAGGGAAACGTGTGTCGAACTTTACACTCCACACCTACTACCGTATCCTGAACGGAGCTTTGAATGCAGCCGTGCGTGCGGAGATTATCAAAGTAAATCCGTTTACCAAAATCAATAACTCGGATAAGATTCGCCTGCCGGAGAGTAAACGGTCGTATATGACTATCGAGGAAGTTCGGGCATTGATTGCCACTCCGATGAATAATGAGGCTGTAAAGTCCGCCTATTTGTTCTCCTGCTTCTGCGGATTGCGTGTGAGTGATATTGTCGGATTGAAATGGAAAGACGTATTCGTCGATAGAGGGCAATACCGCTTGGCTGTGTCCATGCAGAAGACCAAAGAACCGATTTACCTGCCGCTTTCTCCCGAAGCGTTGAAGTGGATGCCAGAACGAGGAGATAAGACAGCAGATGATCATGTATTCGATTTGCCAAGCCCGTCGATGATGAACCTGCTTATCAAACCGTGGGCGAAAGCCGCAGGAATTGACAAGCGATTTACATTTCACACAGCAAGACATTCAAGTTTTCTTTTCTAATTGAAATACAGACAATTGGAAAATATCTATACTATAATAGGTAACGATTTAGAAACGAGCGAACTACGTATATTTGTCATGTTTTGCATTAAGTCTAAAGAACACTTTTATTACACTGCAAAGATAGTATTTTTTTGTTTATCTGCAATTTCCCTGATTGTAATTTTAACTGGCAATAGCAGGTGCTACAGCAGGTTCAACAGGCAATTTTGATAAACCTTATTTCATATTTTCCTAATTAATGTAGCAAATCCCATTCAGGGCTGTTCATCAACTCCACGCTGACGCAACTCGGGTGCAATATTTTATGGAAGATGTTTCGCAACGGAATGCTGGAACATTACGGGCTGTTTCTGAATCTGGAGACGATGAAGGTGAATCCAATATCTGTGTAGGTTTACCTTATAGAAATGAAAGGTATTAAATGATAACCAAGCAGAGATGCAATCACATAATCTCTTATGATGACGGTGAAGATAACCTGCTCAAATTCGATTAGAGCAAGGCTAAGATTTCTGAAGAGATTCTATCTTTATCATGTTCTTGACAAAGTAGCACATTCCCGTCCAGCATTGTAATGTGTTTGATTGCTTAGTTCTTATCTAAACTTTGAAAATTTCATTGATAATCAACTGGCTATATTCGCCTATTTTGCTACAATGTCCTTTAGTTTTAATCTTTCAAAACGACATTTTTTTGTACTTCAGCATTGAATAGATGTCTGTTATTTAAATGAAGTTTTGACATTATCATTTCTCCTTGGCACTAGCAGTTTGTATACGTTTCATAAAGAAATAGTATCCAATTATTATTATTTATTCGGTAAACACTAATTATATTCTGATGGCAGACATCCATATTCTTCCTTAAAGTACTTGGCAAACTGCTTGGGGGACAGCCCCACCTGATAAGCTATTTGAGAGATACTGAGTTGACTCTTCTCCAATAATTGTTTTCCGCGTTTAAGACGTAAGATTCTCATAAACTCCAAAGGAGACTTCCCCGTAATAGACATCAACTTCTTATATAGACCACTCCGGCTAATACCTATCTGCGCGCTGAGCTCCTCAACGGAAAACTCTGAGTTATCCATATTTTCTTCCACAATGCGGATAGCCTTCTCTATTAATTGTTCATCCAGACTGCTAATCGTTATTTCGGATGGAGATACCTCCATCTTGCCGAACTTTTCATGGTTGCTCTGTGTCCATTGCAGCAACTTCTGAATCCGCAACAATAGGATGTCGAGGTTGAAAGGCTTGGTGATGTAGTCGTCGGCTCCTTCGCGCAATCCGCCCAACACATGTTCTTCGGCGGTGCGGGCGGTCAGCAGGATGACGGGGATGTGCGAGAACCGGATGTCCGTCTTGACGGCATGGCATAATTCCAGCCCGTCCATGACAGGCATCATCACGTCGCTGATTACCATTTGTACAGACTGCTGCGACAGGATCTCAAGTGCTTCCTTGCCGTTGGAAGCCTCGAACACCTGATAGTGTTCTTTCAGGCATCCCACTAGGAAACGGCGGAAATCGTCGTTGTCCTCCACCACAAGAACCGATATGCCTTCCTCTTGGGAGCCGTGGCAAAGCTGCCTTTCCTCATTCGTCCCGCCCACGACAGGCAAGGTAATGACAAAGATGCTTCCTTGCGGCCGATTATCGGTTATCCGGATGGTACCTTGGTGCAAGGTCACGTATTCTTTAACGATATGCAATCCGATGCCGCTGCCTACATACGTTGTGGCGGCGTGCTGTTCCTGAAAGAAACGGTCGAACACTTTTTCCTTGTTCTCGTCCTTGATGCCAATGCCTGTATCGGCCACTTGTATGCGTACATGTTCTTTTTCCGACACACGTATTTTATCGACCGTAACCACCACGCTTCCATCTTCCCGATTGTACTTGACGGCATTGGACAGAAGGTTGAGCAAAATGCGTTGCATCTTGTTTCGGTCAAAGGACATGCTGATATCGGCATCCATCAGGTTTAACTCCAACTGTATGCCGTTTTTAAGAGACAGTTCCTTGAAGGAATCGCAAGTCTCTTTGACAAAATCCGACAGGTTACCGTATGAAAGAGAGAGTTGGGCTTTCTGCTTATCCAGTTTTCGGAAGTCAAGCAACTGATTGACCTCGTCCAGTAAAGCCACCGCATTGCGATGAATCAGCTCCAAGTCTGCTTTCAGGTTTCGGGCCGACTCCGAAGCCAGCAACTTTTCGAGCGGAGTGATAATCAAAGCCAGCGGAGTACGAAGGTCGTGACTGACATTGGTGAAGAAACGCATCTTCGCCTCATCCATTTCATGCTGTTGCGTTATCTCCATCTCATGCTTTTGTTGTTCCATCAAGCGTTTGTGCTTTCTTTGGGTATTCCTTAATATAAGAAGGAAAAGAAAAATGACCATCAGCGCATAACACCCATACGCCGGCAACGAAAGCCAAAACGGAGGACGGACGTGAATAAGTAAAGAAGATACAGGATTGTCGTATCCGTTAGGCTCATACACTTTTACTTGCAATCGGAAGGTCCCGTAAGACAAACGGTTGAAATGAATGCGGTTTCCCTCCAGCTTCACCCATTCCTCCTGTTCTCCCAAGCGATAGGCAAATTGTTGCTTGTGCCGATTCTGATAATCCATGGACGATACCTCCAGCGCAAAATTACTATCGGAATAGTCCATGGTTATCTCCTCTAATAGCTGAATGTTTTTGGGGAGCAGGATGCGTCCGTTGGAAGTACGGGAACCGACTTCCATTTTCTGATTCGCCAACAGCAAGTCGGTAAATACAACAGGATTCCCGGAACGATTGTAGAAGTCGGTTGGCCGGGGAGTTATTTTCAAATATCCGCCAATGCCTCCCATCAGGATTTCCCCTTGCCCGGTGCAGGTAATGGAATGTGAGTTAAAAGTCATATCGCCAATACCGTCTTCTTCAAAATAGGGGTAACACAAGTAGGATGAAGACTTTCCCGTCGGAGAGGCCGCCACCCAAATATTTGTTATTCCATGATCGGTCGCCACCCAAATGTTCTTATACTTGTCTTCCGTCACGGCACGAATGCACTGGTGCGACAGCCCGTCTTCTATAGAAAGGTGTATCATTCCATCCTTTTTCTCGTCAAAAACAGTCATTCCGGTACGAGTACCAATCCACAACAATCCACGACTGTCATAAAACAGACAGGTGATATAAGAATCGGGCAAGGACTGAGTCCCAGCTTTATTCCCTGTTAGGGGAACCATCTTTCGCGTATAGATATCCATGGAATAAAGTCCGCTGCTGGTTCCGACATACAGGTTACGTCCTCCCGAATAAGCCAGATCCATGATACTGTTCGTTTGGAGGATGGAAGAATCCATCGTATAGGCGGTAAAGTTCCCATCGGCATCCATGGCATACAATCCTTGCATAAACGTACCGAACCAAATGGTTCCGTTCGCATCTTCCGCTATGCGTCGGATGTATTTCAATGAAGCGGGAGCGGCATTACGCAAGGGAATGAACGTTCCTCCTTGTTCATAAAAAGCTCCTCCTCCATAAGTTCCGAACCAAAGCCTGCCCTTGGCATCCAGACACGAACAAATAATCAAATCGGAAGGGATGGAGTGTTTTTTCATTTTAAAGCGCGTATAAGAGGCCTTGCCCGCATCCTGTCGGATTAGCCCCTCTCCATCGAACCCCATCCACAGGTTTCCTTCCTTGTCTTCCTGCAAGCATTTCACGTCTTCCTGTTCCGGCAAGAAACAAGTGTTGAAGGCTATTTTATCCAAAGCGGCAAAAGATACTCCCTGTTTGCCCGTTCCTACCCACATGGTGTTCTGATTGTCTTTGAAAAAACAATTGATATGATTGTCGGCCAATGAAAAAGGATTCTCTGATTTCTTGTTTATCCGCACCAATTGCTTGTCTTGATTGTAACTGATATAAACTCCTTTGTCATCCGTTCCAATCCATAAATTGCCGTCCCCGTCATCCATTACGGCAGTTATCAACGCATCTGTCACTTCCTGCCTACCCACGTAATCTATCCATTGTTTTTGATTGGTATCATAACATTGCAAGCCCGAAGCATGCGAAGCGTAAAACCAAAGCCTGTCCACCGTATCTATATAAAGGTTATATTGCAAACCGGAAGAGATGGTTCTTCGTGTTTCCGGACGGATATGTTGAAAGTTTGAATCGATGCGGGCTATTTCTCCATTCGAGAAGAGCAGATAGGCACACGAACGCCGACAAACAACCTGTTGCATTTTTTCCTTTCCAGGCAGTTGAAAGGTATGCAACTTACTCTTTGCAAAATCATAATGGAACAACGTATCCATCACGGTACACCACAGGTTGTAATCCTTATCGACAGTAAGATAGCTCACCTCTCCCGTTATTCCATATTTATTTAAGACAGGCTGTATCTTGTTCTCCAATTTATCTTGTTCCCGATCGTAGATATAATAACTGACGGGACCTTTTATCCAAATATTGCCTGCCGCATCTTCTGCGATAGATTCAATGTCATTGTTGTAAGCCCCTAATTGGGTCGTTGTGTATTTCTTGAACTGATAACCATCGTATCTGTTCAGACCGTTGAGCGTGGCAAACCACATGAAGCCATACTGGTCGCGCAGAACAGACCGTACATAATTATCCGAAATCCCGGACTTCACATCAAGATTTCTAAAGTTTAATCCGTCGTGCGCATATACAAGCCCACAGACAAAACACATCAAAATCAGGAGCAAGTTCTTTTTCATCATATCAGTATTAGGTTTAACGCTGCAAAGTTATAAAAATCAAATGGGATAATAGAGGCAAACACTATCCCAAATGAGTAAAAACACTTCCCAAATTGATAAATACACAATACGGATAGTCTGATAATCAATTGAAGAAGCCGATCTATATCTTTCCTCATACATTTGCCAGCACAAAAAGAACCGAATTTAAATTTAATGAATAACATGAAGAACACCCTTGTAACCCTATGTCTTTCCGCAGTACTCTGCGGTGCGTGTTGTACAGAAACGCAACAGCAGGCATCTCCCTTTGTACAAGTTGAAAAGGGAATGTTTGTCCGTGATGGCAAACCTTATAAATATATCGGTGCCAACTTTTGGTATGGAGGCATTCTTGCTTCCGAAGGTGAAGGAGGAAATCGTGAACGCTTGGTTCAGGAACTGGATTCCTTAAAGAGTATAGGTATAGACAATTTAAGAATACTGGTAGGCAGCGACGGTGCCCGTGGAATTACCTCGAAAGTAGAGCCTACGCTCCAGACAGCACCGGGTGTTTACAACGATACCATTCTTGCCGGGCTGGACTTTCTTCTTTCTGAAATGAAAAAAAGAGACATGCTGGCAGTTCTCTACCTGAACAATTCCTGGGAATGGAGCGGCGGGTATAGCCAATATCTGGAATGGGCCGGAAAAGGAAAAGCCCCTGTCCCAAGCATAGACGGATGGCCGGCATTCATGGATTATGTTAAGGAATTTCCAAACAACAAGAAAGCAAAATCACTTTTTGCCGACTATGTAAAGGATATCATTACCCGAATCAATAGGTATACAAACATAAGTTATGTGGAAGACCCCACAATCATGTCATGGCAGATAGGCAACGAACCTCGTGCGTTCTCGGGAGAAAACAAAGAGGCTTTCGCTATCTGGATGGCTGAGGTTAGTCGTTTCATCAAGTCGCTCGACCGGAATCATCTGGTCTCAACAGGTAGCGAGGGCAAACATGGCTGTGAGGAAGACCTCGCCCTGTTCGAGCGAATCCATGCCGACAAGCACATTGACTATATGAACATTCATATCTGGCCCTACAACTGGGGATGGGCGCCGGCAGACAGTTTGTCGGAAAAGGCAGAGGCAGCGCAGTTGCAATCGAAACAATACATAGACGAGCATCTGGAAATAGCACAAAAATATGGCAAACCGTTGGTTTTGGAAGAATTCGGTTATCCAAGGGACGGGTTCCGGTTTGACAAATCAGCTACAACACAGGCACGAGATACCTACTATCAATACATATTCAGCCTGATAACCGATAGGACCGCGCAATCAGCCGGACTGACTGGATGCAACTTCTGGGCATGGGGCGGACTGGCTGCCCCCAAGCACTTATATTGGCAAAGAGGAGATGACTATACGGGCGATCCGGCGCAAGAGCAGCAAGGCCTGAATTCGGTATTTATGTCCGACAGTACCACTATAGCCATTATCCGTACTGCCAACCAACAACTGAAACAACATTCATTTTAACTATTTATACCATGAACAGAAACAGAAAAATTTGGATTGCCGGCTTCATGCTGTACCTGTGTACCGCATCCATGTTTGCACAAATCCGCGGAAATGAAATCCGCGTGGTGGTCTCGCCCGATCATTCGGACTGGACATACCGACTGAAAGAGAAATGTACTTTCACCATTCAGGTGTACAAAGCGCAGAATGTATTGCCCGATGTGAAAGTGGACTATGAACTAGGCCCTGAGTGGTATCCCACAGAAAAGAAAGATGGAGTATCACTGAAGGATGGAAAGCTGACTGTCAGCAGCAGCATGAACACTCCCGGTTTTCTTCGTTGCAAAGTGAAGGCGTACGTTGGCAACAAGACATACGACGGCATGGCAACCGCCGCATACGCTCCGGAATCCATCCGGGCACATGCCGTAAACCCAAGCGACTTTGACAACTTTTGGGAAGGCACTTTGAAAGAAGCCCGCCAGGTACCTTTGTCTTCCACCATGGAACTGCTACCGTCACGCTGCACCGAAACGGTCAATGTCTATCAGGTCAGTTTCCAAAACATCCGTCAAGGCTCGCGTACTTTCGGTATTCTCTGCATGCCTAAAGCTTCCGGCAATTATCCGGCACTGCTCCGTGTACCCGGTGCGGGAGTGCGTCCCTACTACGGCGATGTGGAAACAGCTGCCAAAGGTGCCATTACTTTGGAAATCGGTATTCATGGCATTCCGGTAACCATGCAGCAGTCTGTCTATGACGAACTGGCATACGGGGCACTTTACAATTATCAGTATCAAAATGATGACAATCGTAACTACAGTTATTACAAGCGTGTATTTGTGGGTGCCCTGCGGGCGGTCGATTTCATAACCTCTCTTCCCCAATACAACGGCAAGGCCTTGGGTGTAACCGGTTCCAGTCAGGGCGGTGCGTTGTCTATGGTTACAGCCGCATTAGACAAACGGGTTACGTTCTATGCCGCCATTCATCCTGCCATGTGCGACCATCGGGCACACTTGCAGAAGGTAGCCGGAGGCTGGCCGCATTATTTTTACTATTTCCCGACTCCTACCCCGCAACGAATCCAAACGGCAGATTACTATGACATGGTCAACTTTGCCCGCCGGATTACGGTGCCCGGCTGGTTCAGTTGGGGATACAACGACGATGTGTGCCCACCTACTTCCACATACGCCGCTTACAACAGTATCACCGCTCCCAAGGAACTTCACCCCTATCTGGAAACCGGACACTACTGGTATCAGGAACAATACGAGCAATGGAGCCAATGGCTGTGGGCGCAAATGGGATTATAAACAAGAAACATTTAATTTTATAGAAAGACACAATATGAAAAGAAATCTTCAAAAAGGCATATTAGTCACCAGTGCTTGTGCCGCATTTTTATTGGGCAATGTACAGCAGGCTTACGCCGTTGCAGCAGATGCCATCGAGATTGTACAACAAAACAAGAAGATTGCCGGTATCGTGGTTGACCAAAACGGTGAAGCGGTAATCGGTGCCAATGTAATACAGAAAGGAACAACCAACGGAACCATCACCGACATTGACGGTAAGTTCACCTTGGAAGTGCCTGCAAAAGCCGTACTGACCGTCAGCTTTATCGGATATCAATCGCAAGATGTAGCTTTAAAAGGAAATGAAACTCAACTTACGGTTACGCTCAAAGATGATACAGAGGTATTGGATGAAGTGGTAGTGGTGGGATATGGTACGATGAAGAAGAGAGATTTATCCGGTGCGGTATCCCAGATCAAGAGCGATGACCTGATGAAAGGAAATCCGACTGATTTAAGCCAAGGATTGGCCGGTAAGGTAGCCGGCGTACAGATTAATGCCGCCGATGGTGCTCCCGGTGGTGGAGTAAGCATTCAGGTACGTGGAACCAACTCGTTCTCTACCAGTTCGCAGCCTTTGTTTATTGTGGACGGAGTTCCTTTTGACGCCGGTTCCACTCCGGCCAGCGATGCCAATCAGAACAACAATAACACTTCAAACCCTTTGTCGTTCATCAATCCACACGACATTCAAAGCATTGAAGTGTTGAAGGATGCTTCCGCCACAGCCATCTATGGTTCACGTGGAGCCAATGGTGTGGTGATTATCACAACCAAACGGGGCGAAGCCGGTTATGAGCAAGTGGAATTTTCAAGTAATTTTTCTTTTTCACGCATAGCCAACAAAGTGAAGGTGCTTGATGCTGCGACTTACGCCAGCTATATAAACGAACAAGACCTGAACAGCTACCAATACGATGGCAAGCCTTATGCCCAACTGTCTTATCCCGGAATGTGGAGCTATCCTTCATTGCCCAACGGAACACTGGATTATGAAAACGGCAAATACCTGCCTTCTCCTAAAGATTACCGTAATCCGGGTTATTATACCGATGAATACGGCAACCAGACTTGGGTGGGAGGAGCCGACTGGCAAGACCTGATTTATCAGAACGGCTTTTCGCAAGAATACAACTTGAGTGTAAGCGGCGGTTCGGAAAAAGGATGGCATGCCTTCTCCGGTAACTTCCTGAATCAGGATGGTATTATCAAAGAGTCCGGTTTTACCCGTTATGCACTGCGTGCCAACATCGGTCGCAAAATGTACAAATGGCTGGAAATGGGAATGAACATGAACTTTACCCACACTGAAACCGATTTCAGCAAAACAAACTCCAATGACTATGGTGTGATTCGTTCGTCATTGATTTTCCCGCCCAATTACGACCCGACACACATGGACCAGACAACCAATGACGAATTGAGCTGGCTGGCATCCAATCCATACGCTTACATCAATGATACAAAGGATCACCTGAAGGCCATCAATGTATTCACGTCATCGTATGCAGAAGTCAAGTTGTTCCCTTTCTTGAAATTCCGTCAGAATTTAGGTATCAGTTATACCAACCACAATCGCGGTACTTACTTCGGTCAGCAAACCCAAGAAGGATCGGGACAGAACGGCATCAACGGTAAAGCAGGACAATCGGACAATTGGTACATGGGAATCACGACCGAATCTTTGTTCACTTTTGACAAGACTTTCGGAGTGCATGGCATCAATGCCGTAGTAGGTTTCACGGCAGAAAAGACCAATTGGGGCAGCAAGTCAATGAGCGCCACCGGATTTCCCAATGACTTGACACAAGACTATGACATGAGCCTCGGTACCAAGCCCGGCAAGCTGCAAAGCGACCGTGGCGATGCGGCATTGGCTTCTTTCCTCGGCCGTATCAATTACACCTTGCTGGACAAGTATATCTTTACCGCCTCCTACCGTACCGACGGTTCCAGTAAGTTTACTGATGCCAACAAATGGGCCGGTTTCCTTTCGGGTGCCTTTGCATGGCGCATGAGTGAGGAGAAGTTTATCAAGGACTTGAACATCTTCAGCAATTTAAAGTTCCGTGCCAGCTATGGTGAAACGGGTAATCAAGGTATCGGCAGCTATCGTACCCTGCCTATGCTGAGTGTTGCTAATTATCCGTTTGCCGGTGGCATCAACAGCGGTTTTGCCCAAGTAGACTGGCGTGGACCGGTAGCCGATGACTTGCGTTGGGAAACGACTGCACAATACAATGTAGGCCTCGATATGGGTTTCCTGAATGGACGCATCAATCTGACGGTGGATTATTACCACAAGAAAACCCGCGACCTGTTGCAAGAAGTGAAGATCCCTTTGAGTACAGGTTTTGCCAACATGATGGTAAACAGTGGCTATGTAACCAATGAAGGTCTGGAAATCTCAGGTAAATTCTACCTGTTGCAAAACACACCGTTGAAGTGGAACATTGATGCCAACATCTCTTTCAACAAGAACCAGATCGGCGGTCTGGAAGCCGACCAGTTCGCTACCCGCTTGTGGTATAAGGCCGACGAGGTGTTCTTGCAACGCAACGGTTGCCCCATCGGTACCATATTTGGCTATGTAGAAGATGGCTTTTATGACAATCTGGCTGAAGTGATGGCCGACCCCGATCCCGCCGTTCGCGCCAAAGGACAGAAAATGATAGGCGAAATAAAGTATCGCAATTTCGATGATAATCCTGCCATCACCAATGCCGACCGTGTTATCATCGGCGACACGAATCCGGACTTTGTATATGGCATCACCAATAACTTTTCTTGGAAGAACTTCACATTGAGTTTCTTCTTCCAGGGCAGCCAGGGCAACGACATTTTCAACGGTAACTTGATGGATGTGAAAATGGGTAATGTAGCCAACATTCCGCAAGCCGCTTACGACACCCGTTGGACTCCTGAAACAACCGCAATCGCCCAATGGCCGAAAGCCGTATCAAGCTACGAACGTAATATGCTTATCAGCGACCGGTATGTGGAAGACGGCTCTTACCTGAAGTTGAAGAACTTGAACATTGGCTATAACTGGGCCAATCCTTTCAAGGGTATCAAGAACTTGAACTTTTATGCCAGTGCCACCAACCTGTTTACCATTACGGACTATAGCTGGTTCGACCCCGAAGTAAACGCCTTCGGTTCCGATGCTTCCCGTCGTGGAGTGGATATCTATTCTTATCCGAGCAGCCGGACTTATTCCATCGGAATGAAGGTCACTTTTTGATTGTGAGATATCAATAGCAAACAATAACTTAAAAGAAAAAGAACAATGAAATTCAACCATATATTTCTCAGTGTCGCTCTTTCTGCTGCCTTAATGGGTAGCTTTACATCTTGCGATGATTTTTTGGCCGAAGATCCGTACGCTTTCGTAGGTCCCGACCAAGTAGGTAATGACAATGTTGCCGTGAATCTTTGGGTGACAGGCGTATATAGTAAATGGGCCAATGACATGTTCCGTTGGCAGAACTTCCCCCGTGTCCTCGAAATGGACTGTGATTATACAAGCGGTCCCGATTGGGCATTCAGTAATCTGGGAGCCGGCAACTTTCAAGGAGACGAAGTGGCCGATGCCGTTTGGAAAGGTTGCTACAGCTTAATCAACCGGGCCAATGTAGCTTTAAACTATGTGAACCAAATTACGGGAGCGGATGAAAAGGTCAAAGCCAACGCCATCGGGGAACTGAAGTTCAACAAGGCTTTTGCCTACTTCATGCTCACCAAGGCATACGGCGATATTCCGATGTTCAATGTGGCTATCAGCGAAGGTGCTTCTTATGAACAGCCCCGCCGCCCTATTGCAGAGGTATATGCCGAAATCATCCGCTTGCTTGAAGAAGCCATTCCTGTGATGTACAAGAATACAGATGTCGATTTCCAGGAAGGGCATGTAGCACAGGGTGCCGCAGCCGGTCTCTTGGCCAAAGTGTATGTCACGATGGCTTCCGGTTCCATGACTGCCGGCGAAGAAATGATAGTAAAGACCGGTGCCAGCTATGAGTTCAATAACGGTGAGAAAGTGCTGGTTCTCCCCACGAGCAAGACTTTCAGAAAGACGCAAGTCGCCGGATATGAAAGTTTCGACACCAAAGACTGTTACACCAAAGCCGCACAATATGCCAAGGACGTGATGGGTGGAAAGTACGGCAGCTATGACTTGCTTCCTTATGATGAACTGTGGAAACGCAGCAACTATAACAAGGCAGAGCACATGTTCATGCTGCAAACCTTGAACAACGACGAAGAGTATGGCAATACCATTCACCGTTGGTTTAGTGGAACGGAAAATGCCCAAGGTCTGATTCAGCAAGGCCAATGGATTGGCAACCGTTATCATTGGTACACGCTGTTCGACAGCAAGGATTATCGTATCACCAAAGGTGTGAAACACCGTTTTCGCTATTCTTATCAAGCCAGCGACAATTACGGTTTCTATTATCCCAATACGCCTGAATACAAACTCATGGCAACCGGTTATGATGAAAACGGAAACAAAGTGGCAGATCCTGTGGCTCCCTACAACGACGGTGTGCAATACACCTTCAATGTAAGCAGCTCCACATTGGCCTACAGCACCAAGTATTCCGATGTAACCGACCCCACCGTAGAGCGTTCGGATGCCTACTGGCCGTTCCTGCGCTATGCCGATATCGTGCTGATTTATGCTGAGGCTATGTGTGAGTTGGGCAGCGGTGTTGATAGCGAAGCCATCAAAGCCCTGAATGCCATCCGCACCCGTTCAAATGCCAATCCGGCTGTCACTTCGGGCAATGGTGCCATTGATTCGAAAGTCGCTTTACGTTCGGCTATCTTTGAAGAACGTGCCAAGGAACTGGCATTGGAAGGCGACCGTCGCTGGGACTTGATTCGCTGGGGACTGTATCTGGATGTCATGAACTCCATTGGCGGAACCAACGAAGACGGTACGAAAACCAACTACGATGAAGCATCGGTGAACAAACACCGTGAAGCCAAGCACTTGCTTTTCCCCATCCCGTCGGCCGAGATTTCGACCAACGATGCCATTGACAGCAACAACCCGGGCTGGAGCTAAACACATAGAAAAAGAATTGTCGTACAATCAAAAAATAAACAGAATATGAAAAAGCTGAATATAGCTGTCTGCGGGCTGATGTTTGCCGCTGCCACAGCAACGCTGGTTTCCTGCCAGGATATAGTGACTTATAATGATGGATATGATGACGGAATGACTTCAAACGGTGCTCCATCCATCTCCGCCATTTATCGTGCCGACGATACGGAAATGACTGCTCCACTCACCGGAGCAGCCTTTGAAGACATGATCAAGCTGACCGGCGAGAATCTGAGCCACGCAAGAAAGGTGATGCTGAATGATGTAGAGATAGCACTGAGCGAAGTCTATGCCACCGCTCATGCCGTCTATTTTCCGATACCCCGCACCATCCCCGGTGAAGTGAACAACAAGCTTTACTATGAAACGGAATTGGGAAACACCTCGGTAGACTTTACGGTCCAGATTCCCGAAGTCAGTATCTCGGGATTGTATAATGAGTTTGCCCTGCCGGGAAGCTCCATCAAAGTAAACGGTGCTTATTTCGACCTCTATGGATTCGGGGGCGGCACGGAATCCTCCACCATCACGATGAACGGAGTGGCCTTGGAAGTAGATTCATTGACCGAACAATATATGTCCATTGTCATACCCGAAAATACTTCGGATAACTCTACGATCGTTTTCTCTTGGGAAAGTGCAAGCGGAACAAAGACAGTCAGTGTTCCTTATCGCAATACAACCGGTATTCTTTGGAATCTGGACACTCCTGACGCCTACGGCTTTTGGGCGGGAACCGAACTGATTACTACCGGAAACGGATCCAACGAGCCCGCTCCTTTGAACGGTTCTTATTTCCGCGTCAAAGGATCGTATGCCGCATGGAGTTGGAACAGCCTGTTGTGCGGAGGATGTGACATCCCGGCCGAAGCCGCTGCCAATCCTTCGGACTATTGGTTCAAGTTCGAAGTAAACTCCGCCAACGGCAATCCGTTCTACGATTCCGCTTCTGTCGGTTATCTCATTCAGCTGAACGGAGGGCAATATGCTTGGAATCCCTCTGCTAACGGAAGTTTTAATACTTATGGCAACTGGTGTACCGTTCGGCTGGAGCTGTCGGAAGTGGCTACCAATGGAATCAATGCCGGATGGAACAATCTCTTCTGGATTATGCAGCCCAACTCGGACTGGAACACAGATCATAGTTTTGCCAATATCCGAATCGAGAAAAAACAATAAGCCATGATGAAAGATATAAGAATGATGATAACAATCGTGGTGCTGGCAGGCGGAATGCTTGCCTGCACCAGCCCAAACACGTCCTCGGGGCGTACTCCCGAAGCGGAGCAGATGCTTACGGAACTGAAAGAAGTCTCTCGGCAGAACCATTTCCTGTTTGGTCATCACGACGACCCTGTATATGGCATCGGGTGGGATGGAGACGAGAACCGCAGCGATGTGAAAAGCGTATGCGGAGATTACCCCGCCATGATGTCCTTCGACTTGGGACGCATTGAACTGGGCGGCGACAAGAACCTGGACAATGTTCCCATAGAACGCCTTCGCCGCGAAATCATCGCACAGTATGAACGCGGCGGCATGGTGTCGCTCAGTTGGCATACGGACAATCCTGTTACAGGGAAAGACGCTTGGGATGTAAGCGACTCTACCGTTGTGGCCTCGGTGCTGCCGGGAGGAGCGCAACATGATAAGTTCATGGGCTGGATGGGCACAATAGCCGATTTTATGAACTCGCTCACCACAAGCGACGGACGGAAAGTGCCCGTTCTGTTCCGCCCGTGGCACGAACATACGGGAAGCTGGTTCTGGTGGGGACAGGCCCTGTGCAGCGCCACCGAATACAAAGCCTTGTGGCGCATGACTTATGAATTCATGCAGCAGAAAGGTGTGAAGCATTTGCTTTATGCCTATTCGCCGGGAACGGAACCGAACAATACCGCCGAATATCTGGAACGCTATCCCGGAGACGACATCATCGACCTGATAGGCTTCGACACGTACCAGTTCGACCGCCGGGAATATCTGAACAATATGGAAAAGGCGCTGACCATACTGACGGAAGTAGGACAATCGCACGATAAGCCGACCGCCGTTACCGAAACGGGATACGAAGCCGTGCCCGACTCTACCTGGTGGACGGAAACGCTGATGCCGGTCATTAGCAAGTATCCCATAAGCTACGTATTGGTGTGGCGCAACGCACGCGAACGCCCCAACCATTACTATGCCCCTTACCCCGGACAAGCTTCGGCCAATGACTTCGTGAAGTTCCATGCCGACCCGCGCACGCTGTTCGTCCGTGATATGAAAACAAAGAAATAACACCCCTTTAAATAAACGAGAAGATATGAATTTCGAAGATAAAGTAAAACAATTGTTCGATGAGCATGAAGTGTTGCTCTCACGTCGTAATGAACCGCAGGAAAAAGAAAACGGCATTATCACCCGTTATAAGCATCCGATACTGACCGCCGCACACACGCCCGTGTTTTGGCGTTATGATTTGGACGAGAAGACCAACCCCTACCTGATGGAACGCATCGGAATGAATGCTACCCTGAATTCGGGAGCCATCAAGTGGAACGGAAAGTATGTATTGGTGGTGCGCGTGGAGGGAGCCGACCGCAAGTCTTTCTTTGCCGTGGCCGAAAGCCCCAACGGCATTGACAACTTCCGCTTCTGGGACTATCCCGTCACGATGCCCGAAGATGTGATTCCCGCCACCAACATTTACGACATGCGTCTCACGGCGCACGAAGACGGCTGGATATACGGCATTTTCTGTGCCGAACGCCACGACCCCTCCGCTCCGGCAGGCGATTTGTCATCGGCTACCGCCACCGCCGCCATCGCCCGTACCAAGGACTTGAAGAATTGGGAGCGCCTGCCCGACCTGAAGACGCGCAGCCAACAGCGCAACGTGGTGCTGCATCCCGAATTCGTAAACGGCAAGTACGCCCTATACACCCGTCCGCAAGACGGATTCATCGATGCGGGAAGCGGAGGCGGAATCGGCTGGGCGTTGGTGGATGACATGACGCAAGCGGAAGTAACCGAGGAAACCATCATCGACCAACGCCATTACCACACCATCAAGGAGGTGAAGAACGGCGAAGGACCTCATCCCATCAAGACTCCCCAAGGCTGGCTGCATCTGGCACACGGCGTGCGCGGTTGCGCCGCAGGTTTGCGCTATGTGTTGTATATGTACATGACCGCCTTGGATGATCCTACCCGCGTGATAGCCTCGCCCGCAGGCGCTTTCATGGTACCCGAAGGCGAGGAACGCGTGGGCGATGTATCCAACGTGCTGTTCACCAACGGATGGATTGCGGACGAGGATGGAAAAGTGTTCATCTATTATGCTTCCAGCGATACCCGTATGCATGTGGCGACTTCTACCGTGGAGCGGCTGGTGGACTATTGCATGAACACGCCCCGAGACGGATTCTGTTCATCGGCTTCGGTAGAGACCTTGAAAAAACAGATAGAAAAGAACCTTCGGCTGATGCGGGAATGAAAAACGCCCGACAAGCACCGCCGACAATCGTCGATAGTGCTTTTTCCGAAGAAAAAGCACCGTTGACTGCAATCGACAGCACTTTTTCTTCGGAAGAAGCACTATCGACTCCGATAATCATCCATAAAAATCGAATTACCATGATAATGCTCAAAGAAAAGATAGGTTACGGACTGGGAGACATGGCCTCGTCCATGTTCTGGAAGCTCTTCGGTTCCTATCTCATGATATTTTATACCGACGTGTTCGGTATGCCTGCCGCCGCGGTAGGCACCATGTTCCTGGTCACCCGGGTATGGGATTCCGCCTTCGACCCCGTAGTCGGCATCTTGGCAGACCGGACCCATTCGCGCCGGGGCAAGTTCCGTCCCTACCTGCTGTTTCTTGCCGTGCCGTTCGCGCTCATCGGCATCCTTACGTTCACCACTCCGCAGTGGAGCCTGACCGCCAAAATCATCTATGCCTATGCCACTTACTCGCTGATGATGATGGTCTATTCTGCCATCAATGTGCCCTACGCCTCCCTGCTGGGAGTCATCAGCGCCGATCCGCACGACCGCAACCTGCTGGCCGTCTATCGCATGCTGTTCGCCTACCTGGGCAGCTTCATCGCCCTGTTGCTCTTCATGCCCATGGTGAATGTGTTCAGCCGGGGGCATAGCGAACAATACGGCTGGATGATGGCGGTGGTGGTGATAGCCGTGGCGTGCGCCGCTTTGTTTTATGGCTGTTTCGCCCTGACCCGCGAACGGGTGAAACCGATAAAGGAGGTGCAAAACCCGTTAAAAGAAGACTTGAAGGACTTGTTTCACAACCGCCCTTGGTGGATATTGCTGGGCGCGGGCATTGCCGCCCTGGTGTTCAACTCCATCCGCGACGGTGCCACGGTGTACTATTTCAAATACTTCATCGTCGAAGAGAACCATGAAACGGTTTCCCTGTTCGGACTGTCCTTTGTGCTGAGCGGACTTTATCTGGCCGTCGGGCAAGCCGCCAATATCATCGGCGTGATGCTTGCCGCCCCGGTGAGCAACCGCATCGGAAAGAAAAAGACCTACATGTGGTCCATGATATGCGCCACGCTGCTCAGCATCGTGTTCTACTGGCTCGACCGCGACGACATCGCACTGATATTCACCTTCCAGGTGCTGATCAGCATTTGTGCGGGCAGCATTTTCCCGTTGCTTTGGAGCATGTATGCCGATTGTGCGGACTACTCGGAACTGAAGACAGGCAACCGCGCCACGGGGCTTATCTTTTCGTCCTCGTCCATGAGCCAGAAGTTCGGTTGGGCCATCGGAAGCGCCGTTACGGGCTGGCTGCTTGCCTATTTCGGTTTCCGGGCCAATGCCGTGCAAAACGAGCAGGCCATTCAAGGCATTAAAATGTTTCTGAGTTTCCTGCCTGCCGTGGGAACCGTGCTGAGTGTCGCGTTCATCAGTCTCTATCCGCTGTCCGAGAAGAAAATGAAGGAAATCACGGAAGAGCTGGAAGAACGAAGAAGAAATTAATATTTGATTATGAAAAAGAGAATGGAAACAACGATATTTCAACTCAAGAAAGAGGTGGAGGAAATACTTACCACCAACATCCTTCCCTATTGGATGGATAAAATGATAGACGTACAACATGGCGGATTCTATGGCCGCATCAACGGACAAGAGGTATTAATGCCCGAAGCTGAGAAAGGAGCCATCTTGAACGCACGTATTCTTTGGACTTTCTCTTCGGCTTACCGCCTATTGCATAAGCCTGAATATTTGGAAACTGCCACCCGTGCCAAGCGTGAAATCATCGACAGATTCTACGACAAGGAATTTGGAGGAATTTATTGGAGTATCAGTGCCGAAGACCGCCCGCTAGACACCAAGAAGCAGATCTATGCCATTGGGTTTGCCATCTACGGACTCAGTGAATACCATCGTGCTACGGGAGACAACGAAGCGTTGGAATACGCCATCCGTTTGTTTCACGACATTGAGGCGCACAGCTTTGACCGAAAGAAAAACGGATATTTCGAAGCACTGACCCGAGAATGGGAAGAATTGGATGATATGCGTCTCAGCAACAAGGATGCCAACGAACGCAAGACCATGAATACCCATTTGCACATTCTTGAGCCGTACACCAACCTGTTCAGGGTATGGAAAGACGATTACCTGAAACATCAGCTGTACAACCTCGTTCGCTTGTTCATCGATCGCATACTGGATACAGACACATCGCATCTACAGCTCTTCTTCAATGACGATTGGGAAAGCCAATACCATATCATCTCCTACGGACACGACATTGAAGCGTCCTGGCTCCTTCACGAAGCTGCCATGGTGCTAGATGACAAAACACTATTGGACGAAGTGGAGCCTCGTATCATTGACATTGCCGAAGCTGGCACCGAAGGTTTTCTAACCACTGCGGGTATGCTATATGAACAAAATGTGGACACGGCTTCAATAGATGCCGACCGCCATTGGTGGGTTCAGGCAGAGACCATTGTGGGCTATATCAATTTGTATCAGCATTTTGATGACAAACTGTCTTTATCCCGTGCCTTACAGTGTTGGGAATTCGTCAAACGGAATTTGATAGACCGCGAGAATGGAGAATGGTACTGGAGTCTCCGAGCCGACGGCAGTGTGAATCGAAATGAAGACAAAGCGGGATTTTGGAAATGTCCTTATCACAATGGACGCATGTGTATGGAAATTATGGAAAGATTTGTTTAAAAACTGTCATTCATTATTTTTGAGAACGATTTTAAACATTGAAAAGGTATGAAAAGAATAATCATAGCGCTTTGTATGCTGTACCTCTTCGGAGGAAATTTATCAGCCAAAGTAGTTTTACCCCAAATTCTGAGCGACCATGCGGTATTACAGCAACAGACAGAAGTGAAGCTATGGGGTAAGGCAGTACCGAACACTACGGTCAACGTAACTCCTTCATGGAATAATCAGACGATAACCGCTCAATCCGATAATGAAGGAAGATGGCAGGTAAGCATACAGACTCCTGCCGCCGATTTCACTCCATACAGTATTGAGTTTTCAGATGGAGAAATAACTCGCATCCAAAACATACTAATTGGTGAAGTTTGGTTCTGCTCTGGACAATCGAATATGGAAATGCCGCTGAACGGTTTCTGGAATTGTCCGATAGAGCATGCTAACGAAACGATAGCCACCTCTGGCGAATGGAACGCTATTCGTATGGCTACCATTCCCAAGACCGGTGCATTGACTCCCCAAGAACATGTAGCGGGTAGTTGGAAAGAAAGCAATCCTTTCAACGCACCTTATTTCAGTGCAACCGCTTTCAACTTTGCCAGGATGTTGCACCGGGTGCTTCGTGTACCAGTAGGCATTATCTCGTGCGCTTGGGGTGGCTCGCGTGTAGAAGGCTGGCTGCCTCGTGAGGTAGTGGAAGGTTTTCGGGATGTTGACTTAAAAAAGGAAATCAAGAAGCCAGAAAAAGGGAAAGAATGGGATTACTATACACCGACAGTTATGTATAACGGCATGCTAAAGCCCCTTCAACGCTATACCATTCGTGGATTTCTTTGGTATCAAGGAGAATCGAACGTAGGTAAAGAGAAAACATATGTCGAACGTCTGCGAATCATGGCTGAGCTTTGGCGCAAAGAGTGGGGAAAGGGAGAACTTCCTTTTTATTTGGTAGAAATTGCTCCATATGATTATGGTGAAGGAATCAGCGGAGCATTATTACGCGAAGCACAGTTCCAAGCATCTTCTCTCATTCCCAATAGCGGTATGGTATGTACTAACGATTTGGTTTATGCCTACGAAAAGTCGCAAATTCATCCCTGCCAAAAAGAAGAAGTGGGCAAACGATTGGCTTATCTTGCACTGAACAAGACCTATCAGTATGGAAGCATAGCCTGCGAATATCCTTCTTATTGGAACATGAGTATACAAAGTGACACAGTAGAACTGATTTTTCACCATGCAGATGAAGGACTGAGTCCGTGGAAAGATATAAAAGGTTTCGAGATAGCCGGAGCAGATAAAGTGTTTTATCCGGCCGTAGCCGTTCTCGTCCCTGAAAAGAAAACCATCCGGGTACATTCGGATAAAGTGAAACATCCGGTGGCTGTGCGTTATTGCTTTCATAACTTCCAACCCGGCAATTTAAAGAATCATCGCGGTATGCCCGTCATTCCATTCAGAACAGATCATTGGTAAACAAATAAATTAAACCAGCATGAAAAATATATTAGTAGCAACAGTATTATCTCTCAGTATGGCAACAAACGTATGTGCCCAAGTGCAACCGGCCATTCCTTCGGATGCCCGGATAGAAAAGAAAGTGGAATCTCTTCTGAAAAAGATGACCCTGGAAGAGAAAGTAGGACAGATGTGTGAAATTACCATCGATGTAATAACCGATTTCAGCAGCCCGAATGACTTTAAGTTGAGCGAAGCCTTGCTCGATACCGTCATCGGGAAATACAAAATAGGTTCCATCCTGAATGTTCCCCTCAGTGTGGCACAGACCAAAGAAAAGTGGGCGGAAACTATTCGCCAAATCCAAGAAAAGTCATTACAAGAGATTGGCATCCCTTGTATCTATGGTGTAGACCAAATTCATGGTACAACCTATACCCTTGACGGTACCCTCTTTCCACAAGGAATTAACATGGCGGCCACCTTCAACCGCGAACTGGTACGCCGTTCGTGCGAAATATCTGCCTACGAGACAAAAGCCTGTTGTATCCCTTGGACATATGCTCCTGTTATGGACCTGGGACGCGATCCGCGCTGGCCGCGTATGTGGGAAAGCTATGGTGAGGACAGTTACGTCAATGCCCAAATGGCCGTCGAAGCAGTAAAAGGATTCCAAGGAGAAAATCCGAATCGAATAGACAAGTACCATGTGGCAACCAGTTTGAAACATTTTATGGGGTATGGCGTACCTGTTTCGGGCAAAGACCGTACTCCCTCTTCCATTTCGGAAATTGATTTGCGCGAAAAACATTTCGCTCCTTTTTTGGAGTGTATCCGCAACGGTGCGCTAACTCTCATGGTCAATTCGGGTGTGAACAACGGAATGCCTTTTCACGCCAATAAGGAACTGCTCACTGGATGGTTAAAAGAGGATTTGAACTGGGATGGCATGATTGTAACAGACTGGGCCGATATTAACAATCTTTGTACCCGCGATCACATTGCCGCCACCAAGAAAGAAGCCATCAAGATTGCCATCAACGCGGGCATTGATATGTCCATGGTTCCTTATGAGGTGAGTTTTTGTACGTGGCTGAAAGAACTAGTGGAAGAAGGTGAGGTATCGATGAGTCGTATTGATGATGCTGTGCGCCGTGTGCTCCGCTTAAAGTACCGTTTGGGGTTGTTTGAAAATCCTTATTGGAATATTGAAGAATACAATAAATTTGGCAGCAGTGAATTTGCCCAAGTAGCACAAAAGGCAGCCGAAGAGTCATTGGTACTATTGAAGAATGAAGAAAATGTACTTCCCTTAGCTCAAGGAAAAACAATTTTACTAACCGGACCCAATGCCCATTCCATGCGTTCACTAAATGGAGGATGGTCATATTCCTGGCAAGGTGACAAGGCCGATGAATGTGCAGAAGCTTATCATACCATTTACGAAGCCTTATGCAATAAATATGGCAGAAATCATATTATTTATGAACCAGGCGTTACCTATGTCACCGGGAAAGGCTCTCTGTGGTGGCAGGAGAACCAACCGGAAATAGAGAAGGCAGTACAAGCAGCTAGTAAAGCGGACATTATCATCGCCTGCATCGGAGAGAACTCTTATTGTGAGACACCGGGTAATCTGACTGATTTAAATCTTTCAGGTAACCAAAAAAAATTGATAAAAGCTTTGGCTAAAACAGGGAAACCGATTGTCATGGTGCTGAACGAAGGTCGTCCGCGTATTATCAATGAAATTGTTCCGCTAGCAAAAGCTGTGGTACATATCATGTTGCCTGGCAACTATGGGGCTGACGCACTTGCAAACCTACTGGCAGGTGATGCGAATTTCAGCGGTAAATTGCCGTTCACTTATCCTCGTTTGATTAACTCACTAGCTACTTATGACTACAAGCCTTGTGAAAACATAGGCCAAATGGACGGAAATTACAACTACGATGCTGTAATGGATGTACAATGGCCATTCGGTGCCGGACTGAGCTATACTACTTACCGTTACAGCAACTTCCGTGTGAACCGTTCTTCTTTCACCGCTGATGATGAACTTGTTTTCAGTATTGATGTGACCAACACAGGCAAGATGGCAGGAAAAGAAAGCGTGCTTCTCTGCTCCAGTGACTTGGTGGCCAGTCTTACACCTGACAACATCCGTTTGCGCGGATTCGAAAAAGTCTCGTTGCAACCGGGCGAGACCCGGACAGTCAGTCTGAAGTTGAAAGGCAGCGACCTCGCCTTTGTAGGTTACGACGGAAAATGGATACTCGAAAAAGGAGAATTCAGAATGACTTGCGGCAGTGAGCAAATCATAATTCAATGCAGCGATACGAAGAAATGGGAAACTCCTAATAAATAATTTTTAGCGACAATATCATAAGCCCCCAATTACCAGACACAGTACGATGCAGGATGGGCATGTGCTATTTTGCCAAGAACGTGATGGGGTCTTTAAAGAGACTTTATTTTACTCTAACCGAACTTCGTCATCATAAGAGGCTATATCTGTTAGCCTCTATGTGTGGCGAAATATTTATTTAGCCGACACTAAATAAAAATCTATGACACCACTATGTTAATTATTAGTGGGATAGATGTGCAAGAAGTATGGTTTGCATTGGTTGTTCTACAGCTTTTTCGATGGATAGAAGATAACCAAACTGATAAAAAGTATCTGTAAAGGAGTATGTTCCTTCAAGGACGAAGTGAACAATGTCGAAAAAGAGATAGACGAAATCAATGACTCCGAACAAAAGAAGTAAGTATATGGCAACTGATAAGAGCATACAATCCCTCAGGAAACATTTGGAGGTTCTGTGGATGACAGTCATGAAGATCGTCGCCGTAACCGTCGTGTTCGTTATTACGGCATTCTTCTTCAAGGAGCAGCTGTTTGATGTTATACTTGCTCCGAAAAACGGTAAATTCATCACTTATCGGTTACTCAACCGAATAATTTTATGGACAGGAAACAGCATACCTCCATTCTCAATCAGGTTTATCAACACGGAGTTTGCTCAGCAGTTCATCATTCACATGAAGACGGCATTGTGTGCCGGTATGTTGTGTACCTCTCCTTACATACTTTACCAACTGTTCCGATTTGTATCTCCTGCGCTTTATGATAATGAACGGCGATATGTAATCCGAATGGTCGGAGGTGGCTATGCGATGTTCTCTCTGGGGGTACTCGTCAGCTACTTTTTAATCTTTCCGCTGACATTCCGTTTCTTGGGAACTTATCAGGTGAACGGTGATGTGGATAATCTCATCACGTTTGATTCGTATATCTCAACACTCGTTATGATGTGCCTTGCGATGGGTGTTATCTTCGAGATATCTATCCTCTCGTGGCTGTTTGCCAAACTGGGTTTCCTTTCAGCTGATTTCATGCGCAAGTACCGCAAACACGCCATTGTGATAATCCTTGTGGTTGCTGCGATTATTACGCCGACATCGAACGTGTTCACGCTTTCGCTGGTCGCCCTGCCGATGTGGGTACTTTATGAAATGAGTATATGGATTGTAAAAAACTCAAAGATGAATGAAGATACTGTTGCAACATAAGATATTCATTGGATATTTCCTTTTGATGGCGATCATCGGCAGCATGGTCGCTATTGTTCTCCATGAGCGTAACCGGGTACAGAAGATAGAAAACGAATCAATCGCCATTTTCCAGACCCAATATGACATCAACACCGCCCACCGCTATGTTACCGCATTGGTGACTTATGGCGAATCCGTCTTGGTGTGGAACAATGAGGATTCCCTGGCTTACCGGAAACGTTGTGTGCAGACCGATTCCATGCTGCAAATCTTACGAGTGCAATGCGAGGATTTCATACGACTCGCTCAGATTGATTCGCTCCGCACATTGTTAGCCGCCAAAGAAGAGCATCTGTTCCAAATCATGGAAGCCTCACGGAAACAAAAAAGAACAGACACTCTCTTGTTCAATCTGAAGCCAACCGTGACGAAACAAACAACTACCCGGACAGTTACCCGTAAAAAGAAAGGCATCGCCGGATTCTTCGGAGGCAAGGAAACCGTACAGATACCCGTTGTCACAACCCGGCAAACCTCGTTGGATAAAAACTTGATTTCCTTGATGAATGAACAGCAACGGGACATAGATGCCTATACAGACAGCCTGCGGTTATGTAACAAAGAACTCAACCGTAAACTGCGAATGCTGATTACAAGTCTGGATGAACAGACATGGACTGCTTTCCGAAACAAGGAGGCGCGTCTGAAAGCATCCTACGAACATTCGACTTTGGTCATTACCGGCTTGATTATATTCTCAATCATCCTGTTGTTCATTTCATATCTTGTCATACAACGGGATATTAAGGTCAAGGCAAAAAACAAGAAACACCTGGAGGAAACGATAGAGCAGAACATCGCGCTGTTAGAGATGCGGAAGAATATCATCCTGACAATCTCCCATGACATCCGTGCCCCTCTGAACGTAATCAGCGGTAGCGCGGAACTTGCCGTGGATACTAGGGAAAAGAAACGAAGAAACACGCACCTGAACAACATCAGGATCGTGTGCCGACATATTGTACATCTGCTTAACAACCTGCTGGACGTGTACCGCCTGAACGAGGCAAAAGAAACCCGCAACGATGTGCCGTTCAACCTGAACGCCCTGTTGGAACGCATTGCCTTTGGCTTCTCCCATGTGGTCAACAACAAAGGCATCCTGTTCAGCCACGACTTTACCGATACCGATGTCAAACTTTGCGGTGACGTGGACCGTATCGAGCAGATTCTGGACAACTTGCTCAGCAATGCCGTCAAATTCACGGAAACCGGCACGATCAGTTTGAATGCCCGTTATAACGAAGGAAAGTTGCTGTTGGAAGTCAAGGATACCGGCATAGGCATGAGTAAAGATGCGCTTTCTCGTATATTCCGTCCGTTTGAACGATTGGGTTCCGTCAGGAACGCGGAGGGTTTCGGATTAGGCCTGCCAATAACAAAAGGTCTTGTCAACCTGCTTGGCGGGACAATAGACGTTACGAGTGATATTGACCGTGGCAGCACGTTCCGCGTGACGCTCCCATTGAAAACCACGGATGAAACAATAGAGAGCGAGAGCCTGACAATACCACACCCTGCACATCTGCCTCAGAATGTGCTTGTCATTGATGACGATGCGATGCTACTGGACGTGATAAAGGAAATGCTGGAGCGCAACGGCATGAATTGTACGGCCTGCACAACCACCAAAGATATAGTCAAGGCGATGCGGGGCAAGGATTATGACCTGTTGCTTTCCGACATTCAGATGCCGGGAACCAACGGCTTCGACTTGCTGACCCTGTTGCGTCGTTCGAATATCGGGAACTCCCGCACGATCCCCATTATCGCCATGACCGCGCGTGGTGACAGGGACAAGGAGGCTTTTCTCCATGCCGGATTTACGGACTACATTTATAAGCCGTTTTCTTCCTCGGAACTGCTCGGACTGTTTTCGAGGATAAAGACAGACAGGCGGGAGGAAAAGCCGGAGGTTGATTTCAACATGGTACTTTCCGAGGTCAGTGACAAGTACAAGGCACTGCTTTCCTTCATATCCCAGTCGGAAAAGGATAGGGAGGAACTTGATGCCGCCATAAAAAACAGCGACCGGCATAAGTTGCGTGAAATCACCCACAGGATGCAACCGATGTGGGAGTTACTGCGGATGGAAGAGCCCCTGCTGGCTTACCGTACTTTTCTGAAGGACAGAGAAACAAGCGACAAAGAGTTAAATGAATATACCCAGCAGATAATAGACAGCACCGCCACGCTAATCAGGGCGGCGGAAGCCGAGATAAAAAGACTGACGAATGAAACGGAAAATACTGATAGTTGAAGACAATGTGGGGCTGTCACAAATACAGAAAGACTGGCTTTCCCAAGCCGGTTATGAAGCGGTGACAGCCATGAACGAGCCGATAGCCCGCTCGCTGATACGCAAAACGCAGTTCGACCTTATATTGTCGGACGTGCGGTTGCCGGAAGGCGACGGCATTTCCCTGTTGGAATGGCTGCGCAAGGAGAAGAAGGACATCCCGTTCATCATAACGACCGAATACGTTTCCGTCCCGGACGTTGTGCGCACCATCAAACTGGGAGCCAGGGACTACCTGCCTAAACCGGTACACAGGGATTACCTGTTGGAACTGGCGGAAGATATATTCCATCCCGTAGCCACCGTGAGAAAGCAGGAGAGGCAGTTGTTTCACCGCACAAGCCCCATGATCCTGAAAGTGGAAAAGTTTGCCAGACTGGTCGCCCCTTCCGAGATGTCCGTGATGATACTCGGAGCCAACGGGACCGGTAAGGAATCGGTGGCACAGACCATCCATGACAACAGCGAACGATATGGCAAGCCTTTTGTCGCCGTAAACTGTGGCGCATTGCCCCGTGAGTTGGCCGCCTCGTTGTTTTTCGGGCACGAGAAAGGCGCGTTCACCGGTGCGGATACGGCAAAGAGCGGATATTTCGACCTGGCGAAAGGCGGCACGCTGTTCCTTGACGAGATAGGCACCATGCCGCATGAAATCCAATCCATGCTTCTTCGGGTATTGCAGGAGAATGTATATACCCCGATCGGTAGCGGCAGGGAACGGATTTCGGATGTCAGGGTCATTTCCGCGACAAACGAGAATATGGAACTGGCTATCAAGGAGGGGCGGTTCAGGGAAGACCTTTACCATCGTCTGAACGAGTTTGATATCCGGCAGCCTTCTCTGGAGGAATGCCCGGAAGACATCCTCCCGTTGGCAGAGTTTTTCCGTGAACGCTTCTCGAAAGAACTGAAAAGGGAGACACGGGGATTTACGGAGGATGCCAAACGCAGGATGCTTGCCTACCGGTGGCCGGGCAACGTGCGCGAACTGCAAAACCGTGTCAAGCGTGCCGTGCTGGTTTCGGAAAATCCTTTATTGGAACTTCCTGAGTTAAATACAGGAGGTCAAATGGAGCACACGAATGGGGAGATCGCCTCTATCATGTTACCATTGAAAGACGAGAAAATAGAAAAAGAATCCATCATAAAAGCCCTGCAAATATGCAACGGACATCGTGAACAAGCGGCGCGGTTACTGAAAATAAATCCCGCGACATTGTATCGGAAGATGAAAAAATACGGACTGCGGTAGGTTGAAAACACGAATAAAGTTCATTCTCTTTTCAGTAGCGGCCATTTTTTGAGAGGCCGACTGTATATATTATTACGGTCATTTTTCAAGTTTTTGTTCCTGATTTTCCGTCTTCAGGCGCAACGACTTCGGAGTGAAGCCCGTCCCGAGCCTTCAGGCGAGTGGCAAGTTGTTTTGGGGTGCCGGAAATAATTTCGGGTGCCCCAAAACACAACTTGCCATGTTCGCTTGAACATGAATTTTTCTTCCGAAAAATCAAAATGTGGCATTCTATCCGCTTTCCGCCAATAAACCCCTTCTACCGCCATCTTTATCATTCCTTGAATACCCAAAACTGGAGCCATCGAGACACTTGGGCGGTGTAACAGGATGACACACGGTGTCACAGACCGTCAGCAGACCGCCATGATAGTGGCAATCCGGAAATTTTATCGTTATTTTGCCGCATGTCAGAACGCGTCCGGTCGCACAATTATCCATGTGTTCGTCAAGTACGGGGTGTATTATTGCATCCGCCCATTGGGTAACGGGTGAACGGAAACATATAAGAACATAATAATGCGTCCACTCCCCCATGTATGAATGCGTGACCGTCTTAATGCCGGACGGAACACATGAGGGATTGGGTACGTGACCGACTTATTTGGTGGATGTACATACCCGTTCAGCGATACTCACATGCGGGAATGGTCATATGGTCGCATTCACGACATGAGGGAAATGCAAGATTGCCGGAAAAGAATTGTCCAACTATCTAAAATATATAATTATGGCAAAGAGAAAAGAGGTTAAAATCAACGAGGAGCAGATACGCGACATGATGACTGGGGACATTCCTGCCGTCTTCATGGAAAAAAATCATGGAAACAACGCTGCCGACTCCCCCAAAGAAGGTGGCAAGGAACCAAAAACGGAAAATCAATCCGGGATTCCTGCCGTACCAAACAAAGTGGAAGATTCCGGCATATCTACCGGTGAAGAAGTACCGACCCCGGTCCTCCGAGAGAAAACACGCCAGAAAAGGAACGGCTTGCAGGATTATCCCGAACATCTGTTTGATAACAACGTTGTAAGGGAGCGCCGACAGACCTATGTCAGCAGTGACAACTACGAACGGGTGCGCATCCTGCTTTCCGTGATAGCACCGACCGTCAGCATCTCGTGCTATATAGACAATATCCTCTCGGCCCACCTGGAACAGTACCGTGACGAGCTGAATGCCCTATACAGCAGCCGTATCAACCTGAAACCGTTATGATTCTACATGTGGCCGCATGAGAAAAGGGACACCCGGCTGTCGGAATCTCTTCCTTCAGCCGGATGCCCCCCCCGTTTCTCTTTAACGGTCCCGTGTTCATCTCGTACCGGTGGCTCTCCTTCCTTTCGGTATCGGATTGTCAAGGATTATCCTGTAACAGAACTTTCCGTCCACCTTCACCGGCTCCCTTGCCACCATAAATCCGGCACATTTCTCCACCTTCGCGGCATCGAGTATCATTCCGGCTATGAAGCTGTTGGAGAAACGGGCGCAACGTGGGTCATTCCATATCATGAAGCCGTTTTCGTCATCCGATACGAACATGTACCAGTCTTTCGGCCTGTCATCGTCCCTGGCGATTCCCAGCCGGTTTCCGGCGTGCAGTTTAAGTTCCCTGCTCAATATCTTACTCAGGTACATGCTGCCGTCACGGCATACCGTGATGATCCGTTTTCCCTTGTAGGTCAGTGCCGGATGTGAATTGCTCTTGTCATAAACTGTCAGTTTCATAATCAATCATGTTTTTAGTGATACATTTATTTTCTGTCATGCCGCCTCGCCGGCCATAATCAGTCTTCTTTGGGCAATGAATCTCCGGTTCGCCCGGACGGATTCCATCATGGTCTGTGCCCTACGTGCCACCACCGATGTTTTCTCGCCCATGTGTCTGGCGATGGTACGGAACGAGCTGCCGGTCTCGTAAAACCGCAGCATGAATATCCTGTAATCCTCGTAGGAGAAGTGCCGCCTGAGGAATTTCTGTATGTCCCTTACCAGCCTGTCGCACCCGGTAAGCATCTCTTCCCGCTCATCGGTCTCTTCCGTGCAGTCCGCCTCACCCAGTCTTGAGAAATACTCGTCCCCGGGGTTGTCGTAACGGCTGTCTTCCCTTGTTCCCGATTGCAGGATTTTCCGATAACACCCGAAGAAGTAGGATTCCAAGTCCTCTATTCCGTTGTTTGAGAACATCACCTGCTTCCTGACTGCCAGATACGCGTCATGGAACGCGTCCTCGTTGATCTTTCCATAAAGGGACACGCTCTCTTTCAGTCTCGCGTATGAACGGTTGAACCATCCGTTGAATTCTTTCACGTCTTTTGTTGCCATATCCTTTGATTTTTATCTGTTAGACATCCGGCCTGCGGTGCAGGCACTCTTGTTTCTTTGTATGCTTTACAGCCGTTCTCCCGCCGGAAAGGTGTCAAGGCTCGGCAGGAAAAAATACCGGAGCGCGGAGCGTGAGGATGATTTTTTCCCAGCCGACCCGCAGGGCCCAGCCTTGCGCCCCGGTGGGGAACGGCTACCTTTGCTTCAAAGAAATAAGGGTGTCCTTTGAGGTTTCCACCTTTGATTTTTTCACCTGACGGTGAAAAAGAATGTCTGTTGGAGACACGTACCGTCCGGTTTGTAGGCGATTCCCGTTTTTTTATTTTCTTCGCTTCCGAAACGGTTTACGGGCACATGAATCCCTTTCAGATACCATCTGTCTGCCATTCCGTTTTTACAATAAAAAATCAATGTTAAACTTAAAATTACAGGAATATGGAAGTAGTGGTCATAGACAAGGCGACTTTCGAGAGGATGCTCTCGGAGTTCGAGAATTTCGCGGGAAAGGTGGAACGTCTCTACCGGGAACATGAGGATCTGGGAGAGAGGGAATGGCTTGACAGCGATGACGTGTGCAGGCTGCTCGGTATCAGTCCGAGAACCCTACAGACGATGCGGGAGAATGGGACGCTGGCTTACACCAAGATAAGCCACAAGGTGTATTACAGGCCGGAGGATGTGAAGACTGTCTTTCCCGTGGTGGAGATGAAACGGTGTATTGTAGCCAATAAAGGAAGAAATTGTAATACTGATACAGTTAATCATAAATATCGTGCTTATGAATGACAATGGCAACATCCGGCTGCTGACACCGGAAAACGACATGCGTGTGAGAGCCTTTTTCTCGTCGCTGGAAGACCTTTCAAAAAGGGTGGAGAAAATATGCGACAGCAACAAGCCGTCACTGGACGGGGAACGCTATTACAACGACAAGGAGCTGGCGGTGAAACTGAAGGTCAGCCGCAGGAGCCTACAGGATTACCGCAACAACGGCATACTGCCATATATCCGGGTAGGAGGAAAAATCCTGTACAGGGCTTCCGACATTGAACGGGTGCTGATGGACGGGTACAGGGAAGCGTACAATCAGAATAGAAAAACTTGGTTCTAACCCCATAAGGTTGCTTTTATTCCGTGAAACTATCCTCTGAGTATAGAAATTACGGATAAAAGCAACTTTTATCATAATGTGATGGCAAAATAAAAAGTAGGGAGAAAAATGTAAAAAGTAGGGAGAAAATCATCGCCTTGCTTTCACAGGATAATACACTGAGCGCAACAGCACTTGCCCGGCGGATAGGAATAACCCCCAAAGCCGTGGAAAAACAGATTGCCAGGTTGAAAGCGGACGGGACACTCCGACGAATCAGGCCGGACAAAGGCGGGTATTGGCAGGAGGTCGAAAAAGCGGATTGATTTTTCTGGAGGGAGCGCAGTTTGCCGCCTGCCCATTTCATGCTGTCTTCAAAAAATATCCCTCCTATTATAGAATATCAGAACAGCATACAGACTGGTTATATAATACAGACTGTATGCTGTTTCTTTTGGGGTTGTTTTTGTATCGACTTTTCCGTCAGTCGCTTGTTTCCGCTGCCGTCGGCGTCCATTGTACAGACGTGAAAGGGGAAAGGTTTTCGGGCTGAATACCCTTTGCCCGCAAAGGAAGATTCTGCCCGAAACGGCACAGCCGCCTGACCTTTCCGCTTTCAGAAAAGTCTGTACTAACTTCCATGGACGGCGAGGAGACAGGCGGCTGCGAAACTGTCATTGGTTGTCATGGCCGGAATGTGTGCGGTGTTTGCTTCTTTTTTCCATCAGTTTGTCCATTTCCTTTGAGATTTTGTCCTCCGTTATCCTGGCATATCCCTGGGTCGTGCTGATATTCGAGTGCCCCATCATCTTGGCTATGCTTTCGATTGATACGCTCTCTGAAATAAGGAGAACCCCGAACCCGTGACGGGCCTGGTGGTAGGACAAGTCATCGTTCCTGCCCAGAATCACGCCGATTTCCCGTATCTCGTGCCAGATGGAATCCCGGCTTGGCAACGGGAACACGAGATTGTGCATGTCGGTGGTGTTGTACAATGCCAGTATCTGTTCAGCTATCGGGTGTAAGGGGATAACGGCCTCCACGCCGGTTTTCTTGCGGTTGATGCGGATAAACCGCCTGCCATCCGCTGTCGTTTCGATATGGCGCGGATGAAGCTGTTTGATATCGGCATAGGCAAGTCCCGTCAGGCATGAAAAGATGAACGCCCGTCTGCCCAGTTCCGCGCGTCCGTCATTCAAGGGCATGGCCATGATTCTTTTCATTTCTTCACGTGTGACGTACTTGTGCCTGGGTGCGGGCTTCTTTTCATATTCGACATCCTCCACCGGATTGGTACGCAGTATCTCGTTATCCACGGCAAGATAAAGCAGCCTGTTCAGCCAGCAGAGGCAACGGTTGGTCTGCGTGGAACTGAAATTCTTGTTCCGTACAAGAAATGCCTTGTAACCTTTGCCGAAGTCTTCCGTTATCTCCTCAAAGGCAATGTCCTTCCTGCCCAAAGAGGTAAGATAGTCCGTCAGGTATTTCTGGAAGTATCGGGAATGGCGGTAGGTGGAAATGGAATTTATCTCTTTGCTCCGTATTCTGAGACGTTCGCGCTCTATCTCACCCATCTGCAACAAATGGGTGGGAACCACGAACTGTCTTGTCACCCGGGTCTTGATGATTTCCGCGCTGACGATACCCTGTGTCCTCAGAATATCCTCGTAAGTCTGTTCGATATACTTCCGGTACTCTTGCAGTCTGGCGTTTTCCCTTACCGTGCGTGTTGTTCCGGTTTTGGCGTTCCAGTCTTCCGGCCTGCAATATATACCGGTAGTGATGGCGGTACTCCTGCCGTCAATGGTGATGCGGCACATGACAGCCGTGGTTCCGTCAGCCTTTACCTTGCCGCGGTTGATGTAGAATAATATGGAAAATGTACTTCTCATGATATCCGTTGTTTGGTGGTTATAAAACAAGTTTGAAATCTTTGGTAGCCTCGATAAGCCTGTCCATATCCTCGAAAAGTTTTTTAGGTGTCACGCGGGCATACACCTGTGTCGTCTGGATATTGCCATGCCCCAGCATCTTGCTGATGGTCTCAATCGGCACACCCGCTTCAAGGGTGACGAGCGAGGCAAACGAGTGGCGTCCGACATGGTAGCACAGGTTCTCCTTTATCCCTGCCAGTACGGCCAGTGCCTTCATATGGTTTCTCATGCTCGGGTAGTGGATCATCGGAAACAGGGTGTCCCTTTCATCGTCATGATATTTTTCTATCAGGTCAACGGCTTCCGGCAGCAGTTTCACGCTTGCGCGGAGTTCGTTCTTTTTCCGGTGGTATTTCAGCCACAATTTACCCTCCTCGTCCGTATGCAGGTTTTCTTTGGTGATTGTCACGGCATCACTGTAGGCTACTCCGGTATAGCAGGCAAAGAGGAACAGATCTCTTGCCAGGCGGTGGGTCGTGCGGTGTGGGGCTATCTCGACATCCCGTATCTTCTCGAAACTTTCCCGGCTCAATGCCTTTGGCGTCTTGACGGTCTGTTTCGGAAGGACATAATGCTGGAACATGAACCGCTCGGAATGACCTTCCTTATAGGCTTTCCGGCAAGACTTCTTGACAATTGCCAGGTAATGCCGTGCGGTATCCACGGCGTGTCCTTTCTCGTCAAGGATGAAATTCTCGTAATCGTGGATGAACTGCTCGGTGAGCTGTCCGAAAGCCAGATCCTTTGTCTTAAACCTGGCTTCAATGAACTCGCGCATGGTACGGCAGGTATAGTCGTATGCCGGATATGTCCCTTTGGCCCGGTCTATCCCGATACGGCTCTTCACTTCATCCCTGACGGCATCCAGTATTTTCATCAGGGTCATCTGGGTGCTCATGCTACCCTGAAAGGCATCCTTGACGGAAGCGGCGTTAAAATCAGCCTTTCGTTCCAGAAGGGAATCAAACGCGGCATTGACATCAAGCAGCAGCCTGTCGATTTTGGCATTGGTTTCAACGGCCTCCCTGCTTTTGCCGTTCAACCGGCTTTCGCGGGGATTCCACAGCCCGGGAGTACAGGAGAGTTTACAGCTGAACTGCGCCATCGTCCTGTTCACGGTGATGCGTCCCATTATCGGGGCTTTGCCCGACTTGTCCAGTCCGCTCTTTTTGAGGTAGAGCAGAACCTTGAATTTTTCTACTTTCATACGCTTATAATTTTAGTGGCAAATTTACCTGTTTTACAAGCGTCCTTTGGTATGCAAAACTATGACAACCAGTGTAATATATCGTCGTTTCAAATTATCTGATCCGCTTCGCGTTACCTTGATACCTTTCGGTAACTGTCCGGCTAACGGTTTGGTAACTGAACAGCTGCAATAATCCTCAAATTCTTGCGTTTTCTCCGTTTGGAACAATGTGGAGAAATAACACATTTTCAGATTATTACGTTATAGCTTCTTTTCTTTTCCAGTGCTCATTTTACTTCTCTATTTCCATGTGGCCCGGCACACATTCGCCACGATGATGCTGACCCTTGGAGCAGATCTCTATACTACCTCGAAGCTGCTCGGTCATGCGGATGTGAAAATGACGCAGGTGTACGCAAAAATCATCAACCAAAAGAAGGATGATGCTGTCAATTTGGTAAACGGATTGTTCGATTGACCCAATGTAAATCGTCGCATTTTTAGTGATATAAAGTAGGACTGTTCTCATATCTACATATAGTCGGGGTACATCCAGATTTAGGTTTACTTTAATCCGAGTGCGTATAGGGGAAAAACCAAAGTGAACTAATTTATAGAGGTCTCACTTGTTGTTAATATAGGAAAGCAATAAACATATTGAGTAGATATTGATTATCCTTAATCGAGTAGGAGGAAATATAAATAACATAAACAAAGAAAACTCTTATCCGCACCGTCTCGCAGGAACTTGACCCGCCCGTGAAATAGGCCGGATTCAGGTCCTTTGTCGTCAAGGACATTCCGCTCCGACGATTCTACTTCGCCCGTTTAGGAGAGTATACCGCTTCAAACGGTTCAAAACAAATCGTCTTCGTGCCGTCCCGGACGAAATAACCCCAACAGCACATGAACGCTCGGTATAGCGGTTGGGGACAAAATTTGGCTTAATCCTCAACCCTGTAGGTTCGATAGCATATAATCGGGTACTCCTTGAAAACGCTGTACCGGCACTACTTTCGTCTGCGATATTCCGCCGGCGTCATTCCCGTCTGTCGTTTGAACAGGCGGGTAAAGTATTGGGGATACTCGAATCCCAGCTCGTATGCGATCTGGCTTATCGGGCGTTCGTCCAATGCCAGTTTGTCTTTCGCCGTCTCAATCATTCGATTCTGGATATGTTTTCGGGTATTCATACCCGTTTCGCGTTGAAGCACGGCGGTCAGGTAATCGGACGAAAGATTCAGTCGGTCGGCAAAATATTTCACGGTCGGCAACCCGTTTTTCGAGAGGGAATCGGAATGGAAATAATCGCGGAGCAGTTTCTCGAACCGGCTTACGATATCCATGTTTTCCCGATGCCTCATCTTGAACTGCCGATCGTAGAATCTGCGGCAATAGCTCAGCAGCAAGCCGATGGAGGCACATGCTATTTCAGGTGTATGTTCGTCGATGCGTTGCCGAAGCTCCCGTTCGATGTGACGAAAAATACTCAACACATGTCCGATTTCCTCTTCCGACAGGTGCAACGCCTCGTGGAGTTCATACGAAAAGAATACGTAATTTCCGATGTCGCGCCCCAGTGCCGTCCCCCGGATGAAATCGGAATGCACCATGACGGCCCAATTGTCCTCTGCCGGCCGGAACGGCTCTCCGTACTCCTGAAAAACGACCGTCTGTCCCGGGCTGGTAAAGACCAGCGTACCGTCCGAGTAATCGTACATGTTACGACCGTATTTCACACCGCACGATGAGTTTCCTCGGCAGAGTGCTATGACATAATAGTCCTGCTTCCAGCCTTGCGGATGGCTGTATTCGGCGATTTGCGAGAAGTTGACAACAGAAATCAACGGATGATAGGTCTTGACTCCGATGATGCGGTTGAACTCCTGCGGTGTTTTGCAATGTATGATTCCGTTTTTGTCCTTCATTCGGCAAAAGTAATGTAAAATGCGGATTATCGCATCATTATCACGGATTCATATCATACAAACACGGATTTGTTTACCCAGTATGTTTGGCATAACCGCTACATTTGTCGAAAAATAAATGAAAATCCGCATGAAACGAATCGAACATCAAAAAACGGCGTCGCCGACGACCGTATTGCTTTTTTCGGGAGCCATCGTGCTACAAATTGTCGGCATGTCCCTCTTTCCACTGACGGCCGGCTATACGAAGTTCTGGCCCACACTGGCTTCCATCCTGGCCTTATTGCTCGGCTCATCGCTTTTTTGCCGGATGCTTTACAAAGGTGTCGCACTCAGTTTTCTGATACCGTTAGGTTCAGCAGTCATACCGCTTGTCGTGAGCATGCTGGGAATATTCGTGTACGAGGAAAGTATATCGGCATTGAAAATCACGCTGCTTATAGTGGCCTGCGCCCTGATAGGCATCGCAGGTAAAATGAAATAAGTAGACGTCATGGACAGCCTACCTGCAACTACAATCGGACTATTTTTGATTGCGACGATGTTCTCCCTGGGAGCAACGGCAATTTGGCCGCGGACACAGGGATTTACCCGACCTATACCGACGGCTCTGTCTATACTGATGCAGGTAATATGCCTCGTATTGATGAACCGCATTGTCGATTCGGGAGTCGAGTTGAGCTTTCTCGTACCGCTCAACGGGGCATTTTCACCGCTCGTGATGATTTTTGTCGGCGTTTTTCTCTATAAGGAGAAGGCGTCAGTTTGGAAAATCGCTGTCTTGCTGACGGCATGCGTGCTGATTGGTTTTGCAAACTTCTTATAAACTGGTAAATATGAATAGCGAACAACATACTACAGCCAAAGTCTGGCTGATTACGGGAGCATCTCGTGGTATGGGACATGCCATTATGGAGGCGGCGCTCGCCGCCGGGCATTGCGTGGCGGCGGTCTCGCGCAGCGGAGAAATAACGACGCATATCGAAGACGGGGCAGCGCAGCTGCTTCCGTATGCGTTGGATGTGACGAATACCGAACAGGCGGTGTTCGACCGGATGGCCGAAGCGGTCGTGAAGCACTTCGGACGCATCGACGTATTGGTAAACAACGCCGGTCACGGACAATTCACCTACTTCGAGGAGTCGGACGAGCAGCAGATTCGTGACGTATTCGAGACCAATCTGTTCGGACTGATGCGCGTTACCCGTGCCGTTTTACCGGTCATGCGCAGACAACATGCCGGACACATCTTCAATATTTCGTCCGCTGCGGGATATTCGGGTGTCGGACCATCCATTTACCACACGAGCAAATTCGCCGTTACGGGGTTCTCCGAGTCCCTTGCGTTCGAGACGGAACAATTCGGCATCCGGGTTACGATCGTCGCTCCCGGCCTGTTCCGCACGGATTTCATGAATTTCAATTCCGCCTATCATCTTCCCGCACGACCCATTGCGGACTACGACGCATTCCGGGAGCGGATGAGCGGTTTCGTGAAATACATGAACGGTCGAGAGCCGGGCAATCCCGAAGTGTTGGGAAGACTGGTCGTGAAAGCGGCCGACAGTGAAAACCCTCCGCTGCATCTGCCCGTAGGTGCGGATGCCATCGAGACGCTCGAAACGCACCACGAGGCACAGCGAAAGGATGTCGAGGCATGGCGTGAGGTGTCCTGCGCCACCGCGTTCCCTCCCGAAGAGTCGGAAGTCGATACGCAGGCGTTTTTTCAATGAACCGAAGCATGAGGGGTGGAAAATCCGAAGGCATGAAAAGCAGGATGCCCGATTTGCAGAACACAAACCGGAGTTGTCTGAAATTCAGTTGTCGAATCGGTTAATTATGAATAAGAAATCCCTTATCCGCACCATCTCGCAGGAACTCGACCCACCCGTGTCGCAGGACAGAATCGCCAGGATTCTCGACAAAGGGCAGTTCCTCCAATCCAAGGACGGCACACGGTTCATTTCCGCTTCCAGTCTTTCATCGGCACTTTCTGCCGCCAGAAATAACAAGACATCGGTCGCCTATGGAATAAAAAGAGTTATCAAGGAATTGAAACTATAAAGCAAGTTAATTGACATGAAAGAACAAATCAAAAAGTCTTCTCTTTTTTTGAAGAGAAGCAGCACCTAACCCACTTTGCTACCGAAAAGGATGTAGCGGAGGAATTGTTTGAGTTACTTTCCGAAGCGAGAGAACTCTATCTTCAGGATGTGATTGTGGGTGACAAGCGGTATAGCCGCTATGTGGATGACTTCATAAATAGTCACCGGTACATCAACTGCAACAGTGCAATTTGCCGGAATTGCCACGAGATGAACATCCACATCGTCAAGGGACTGCTGAACGAATGCGCCCACCTTATCCAGCCTCTTTTTGCCGCATCCGACTTCTCCTTTGAAAAGTGTATGGAGCTGCGAAGGATGTATGACCGGTCGGAACCGTTGCCGCCACCTATCGCGCATCATACCGATGGTTTTATAAAAGCTCCGCCGCTTTCTTTCGGCTGCAACTTCACCCAAGAACAGATGACAGGTATTGTGTCTTGTGCCAATACTTATCATCTGTTTTGCGTTTCAGAGGTTTGCATCGAGGATATGGAAGCTCTCTTTTCCTGCAAGGAGGGCTTTCATATCCGGGTGAATAATCTTCGTCATGTAGTTATCCTTTTCGATGTGCTACTCGAAAACTCCTTCATCCAATCCCGCTGGCAGTCCGTTCTGGATAAAGGGCAGTTCCTGCAATCCAAGGACGGCACACGGTTCATTACCGCTTCCAGTCTTTCATCGGCACTCTCCGCTGTCAGAAACAACAAGACATCGGTCATCTGCGGAATAAAAAGAGCCATCAAGGAACTGAAAATATAAAGCAGGAATCTCTCGCAAAATGGAAAAGCACTGTGTTTGACCAAACCATACATAGTGCTTTTATATTTCTTCTTAAACTCAGGACATGAGAGATTCTTATATTCCGATCTCTATGTAAGTACATTGCCATTCGCGGAAACCAAATTGGCGTACTTATTGTCCACGAAATTCTTTTCGGGGGAGCCTAATACCCTATATTAGAGAAAACAAAATCATAACAAAGGAAAATATGAGAATATAAAAGGCTAATATATAGCATATTACAAACGTATAGCAATTTTGAGAGGTTTTATTAATGTTTCATAAAATATCGATTGTGTGACATTATTTGTGACATTATTCTTGTATCTTTGCAGAGCAATTAGATCATTAACGAACAGATAAAAATAGAAACCATGCCCAAAGCATCCCTCTCCCTCGCAAAGAAAAGCGACAGCCAAGGCGAGTGCCGCATACTCGTCAGGCTCGACATAACGCGCACCAACCGCCCTCAGTTCAAGTCTCCCGTTTCGGTAAGCCCGACCCATTTCGTTGACGGCTCGATAAAGATTCCATCCCGTGGCAGATTGAACACAGCCCTTCGCGAATCGCTTCTCCGAAAGAAAAAGGAGATAGAGGCTTTCGTTGCCTCAATCTCGGCCATAGCGATGGCTTTGCCGGAAGAAGCGCAGACAAGGAAGGACATACTGGAGGTGTATGAGACGGTGAAGACGGTCAACCCGTCCGAAATCAGCCGCACCACCATCATAGCCAAGAAGAAGGAACAGGCGGAAATCAACGCGGAACTCGTCAGGGAGTTGCAGGAAGCCCACAGGCCGGATGTGCTGGAGTATATAAGGAAGCGTATAAGGGGCATGGAAAACGGTGACATCAAGCGCAAGGGCAACAACTACAAGAAAGGTACGCTGCACGCATACAAGGTGTCGCAGACGGTCCTTGAGGCGTTCGCCAAGACACACCCCTTCAACTGGGAAGACATAGACGAGCAACTAATAGACAAGTATGTGCAGTACCAGGAGGAACTCGGCTACATGAAGAAGTCCGTCAACAAGCATCTTGCCTCACTTTCCGCCATGCTCAACGCCGCTTTCAAGGACGGCTACCACTTCAAGACCTCCGTGCTGAGCCATTTCCCAAAGTTGAACGTGACAAGGGATGACAAGGTGGAGGAAATCTATCTCACGGAAGCCGAACTGCAGGCTTTGTATGAACTCCCGTTGGAGGATAAGGGCGAGGACATCGCCCGTGACATATTCCTTGTGGGCTGCTATACCAGCCAGCGTTATTCCGACTACTCACGCATCAGGAAAAGCAATATCAGTTTCCATGACGGAATAGGTATCGTCACGCTGACGCAGCAGAAGACAGGCACCGAGGTGTCAATCCCCATACTCAATGACAACCTGATAAGGATTTTTGAGAAGTACGGCTATGACCTTCCTGTTGTAAACAACAGTGCGCTGAACAGGAAAATCAAGGATGTCATCAGGAGACTTTCGGAGAACGTGCCGAGCCTGAGAGAAGAAATACCGACAAGGCTGCGCCTTGACCAAATCAAGATGGAAGGTGAAGGACGCGTGTCCTTCAAACGCAACAGCCGTGGCGAGGTGCTGATTCCCAAGTATGACCTTGTGACCTCGCACACGGCAAGGCGCACGGGCATCACCCTTATGTATCTCAGCCGCATACTGGACACGCACGAAATGATGTCGATAAGCGGGCACAAGACAGAGAGCGTGTTCCACGACTACATCAAGCTCAGCGGCATAGAACTTGCCACAGGCATCGCAAAGAAAGTAGCCAAGGCGAAAAGCGAAGCAGAAGTGAAGTCTATGCTGCTTAAACAGTTTGAGAGCATGTCGTCGGAACAGCTTGCACGGCTTCTCGAACTGGCGAACCACTAACCAACCCATTTGTAAAATACCTTCAGGACAAAAATAGAGGACGGCATTATGAAAGAAACAATAGAAGACATAAGCGCAGACATCGAACTCCAATACGGCAAGAGGAACATGGACGGCAACCTTGCCTATGTTCTCCGTCTGCTTGAAGCAAGAATGAAGGACGGTGTGCTGGATGACAATATCCCCGTTCCGTCTCAGGAAGCTGCGGCAAAAACCATCCTCCTGCTGTTGGGCAGGCCGGAGCTGTCATGGGAAACCATCTGCAGGGAGAACCGCGTAAGGAATGTGATGGAATACCTTTTTATCCGCGCCCACAATCACTATGACGAGGTGCATGGCTTTGTCAGCGGATTGCTGCGGAGCTATGTCAAGGGCATTTCTCCGCAAATAGTCCTCACGTTCATGAACGTTTGGAAATATGCTGTGTGCCAAAACAAACCGACACGCTTTGCCGATGAAATCCTCTATCCCGAATATGCGGACAGAATTCTTGATACCCTCCGTTTCCTGCTGGACGGAGAAGTCGGCAGGGGTGCCGCGCTCGTCATGGTGTGTGCAAGGGACGAGGGGCTTGTGCGGAATATCGCCCATGCCATAGTGAGCACAGAATTCAAGCATATCTCGAAGACCGCCTACAACAATTACCTCCATGAACGCTTTACCGACAAGGAGAAGAACCGTACCGTCAGTACGCTCCGCTCTAAAATCGGTTACATAAAGGATGGTGACGGACGGATAACATTCACCGACCGGCAACTATCCCGAAAAGGGCTGTTCTTCAAATTATGGAGAGGCATCAAGTTGTTCTCTTCGTAAACCGTCCGAACGCAATTTCCACCATAATATCAGACCTGCCCCAAAAATCACACGGAGGCAGGTCTTGCTTTTATGCTTCACACGGCTTCATTTTGTGCAAAATGGGATCGAACTTCGTTAGTTTAGGAGAAGATATACTTCAAGTGTCAGAGAAGATATACTTCGATGGCAAAGTAAGATATACTTCGATGGCACTTGAAGTATATCTTGCAAAAAGCACAGATTCCGCATAAAGTATATATTTTTTACAGGCATTGTTACATACCCTTTCCTTATAATAAATCCCTGTTTTACGGTTAATTCCTTTAACGGAAGTGTCTCCCGGTTGTCGGCAGACAAAGACAATCCAAAATATTTCAGAGACGTGTCATCCTGTTGTAATTTTGCACCTGCGAATCCGTCTCAGGCCTCACTGGCACGGTGAAGCCCGGACAGGCGCGAGGCAAATGTCTTGCCGTGAGGATCGCCAACAACCCTGTTTCCGATAATGATGAAATACAAGAATGAACTGAACGGCCTCCAGCCCGATACTGTTGTCATCACTTCCGTGGAGGTACTCAAGTCCGCTTTCAGGCAATGGGTGGCAGAGCAGATGGAAGAATGGACCGCGAAAGAAAAAGAAGTCATGTTGGATGAAGCCTCCGTATTGAAACGTCTCGGCAAGAGCCGCGCCACGCTGTGGAGATGGAACACTTCCGGCTATCTGCCGTGCTGCAAGGTCGGGGGCAAGAACTGCTACAGGCAATCCGATATAGAAAGGATAGAAAAAGGCATGAATATGTAGCATTTCCATACATGACCTTCAATATAGGCTTGTTTTTTAACCCGAAAAGTGACCTAAAATAGTGATAAATATCGTTAGTGGGTCACTTTTCGGCTCAATTTATTGTCTCAATGAGAAAAAATGAGTACCTTTGCACACAAAATTATAAAGTATGAAACCAGTTTTAATAGCCAGACAACGGGAATGTGAGCAATTGGCGGAAAGTCTGAAATCCAGTCGTTCCGAATTTGTCATTGTATGTGGACGAAGGAGAATCGGGAAGACATTTCTCGTAGACCAGTTTTTCAACAATGAATATGATTTTACATTTGTGGGTGTACACAAGGCAAAGACTGTTGTCCAGCTACGTAATTTTGCCAAGGCAATCAGGCAATATTCCGGTAAAAGGCCGACACGTTTCTCAGATTGGTATGATGCTTTTGACGCGTTGGAAGAATATCTTGAAACTTTGCCGGCAGAGCGGAAAAAGGTCATATTCATAGACGAAATGCCTTGGATTGACACGAGCAGGTCAACTTTTGTGGAGGCACTGGAGAACTTCTGGAACGGTTGGGCGAACCGCCGCTATGATATTGTGCTGATTGCATCCGGATCAGCCACATCATGGATGGCAGACAACCTGATAGAAAACCAGGGAGGCCTTCACAACCGCATCACACGGCGTATATATCTTGAACCGTTTACACTCGGAGAGACAGAAGAGTATTTCAAGAGTCAGGACTTTTACTGGACAAGGTATGACATCTTGCAATGTTACATGCTGACAGGCGGAGTTCCTTATTACCTGAACCTGCTTAACCCGAAACTCAGCGTCGCCCAGAATATAGATGCGTTGTGCTTTGACGAGAACGGGCCGATGCGCAATGAATTCAACGAACTGTACCCGGCTCTGTTCTGCCATGCTGAAAACTATATTAATATTGTGACATTGCTATATCAGCATAAATCCGGGATGACACGAAAAGAGATAGCCCGGAACACCAAAATAAACGGCACGGTCCTGAACACTGTCCTGGAGAATCTTGAGCAATGTGACTTTATCGACAAGATGGAAATTTTCGGGCGGAAAAGCAATATGGTTTACCGTCTCGTGGATTTTTACACCCTGTTCTATTTCAAGTTTATTGCCGATAAGCACAAGCTTGATGAACAATGGTGGAGTCATCATCTCGACGATGCAGGCATCCGTTCATGGCAGGGCTTGTGCTTCGAGTTGATTTGCATGAGGCATCACAGGCAGATAAAAAAGGCATTGGGAATTTCCGGCATGGCGACATCCGTTTCCACCTGGCGGTGCTCTCCCGACGAAAAGGAAAACCTTCCCGGAGCACAAATAGACATGATAATCGAAAGAGCTGACAGGTTGATACATCTCTGTGAAATGAAGTTCTCACAAAAGGCGTATAACATTTCGGCGGATTATGAAAAGAAATTGCGTGACCGCATGTGGCTTTTTGACTTGAAGACAAAGAACAGGAAACCTCTTGTTCATACTTTTGTGACAACCTTCGGATTAGGCGAAGGTAAACACCACAGCATCGTCCACAGTGAGGTGACGATGGATGACCTTTTCAATTCCTGACGATTATGAGAATACAACCGACAACACGACGGCTGCATGAGGCAAACGAATTACCCGTTTTTATAAAACGCATGTTATGAAACGATTGTCTGACAACTTTCTTACGATGCTTTTGCCGCTAACAGTGGTAGCCGCAACCGCATTCGGTTTGGTTGCCGCCGTCGCTTTCCGCATGGGAGCGACCACGGCAGGATTTGTATTTGCCACCCTGTCCATTGCCGGGTGGATCGGACTGGTTGCCGAGTTCTTCCTCTTGTATGACATCATCATAGACAAATGGTTTTCCAAAGACCGCTCCGTCCTGACCGCCTCATGGTTCGTGATTTCGCTGTTGCTCGCTTTCATCTTCACTCCGGACAAGCGCATGGACTGGAGCACGTGCATTGTCATGGTCTCACTCTTTGCCGTGCTTTTCCTTTTGCCCAGCATCATCGGGATGGCTTACGGCAGACAGATGAAGTCGTGGTTGCAGCAACGGTGGAACAGCCTTGTTCCAAAGAAGCGGCAGCACACGGATGAACCGATTAAAAAGCAAATCGAAGCCGTGCTTTCTGCGTCCACGCCACCTGCCACAATGAAGCAGGAGGATGAAATCAGGCACTATGATTGTCTTGTCTCAAAGGTGCAGCCGGAGCTGATAAGGAGACTGCCTGAAACATTACAGACCAACGATGCGCTGTTTTTGTTGGTACTATTCCGTGAGGACGGGTATCTTGACACGGACTTCCAACCGCTGATGAAAAAGGAGGATGACGAAATCAATCAGACACTCTACGCCTATATCGCCAGTGCCCTTTGCGCCGCCCTCAAAATCAGGAAAGGCAAATGGGTCATCTTCGAGAAGTTCTGGCCGCTCAACAACGGAGCACAGCTGGCAAGCAACTTCAAGACCGCCTACAGGGACAACCCGTCCGAACACCAGCGGCATATCGCCAAACTGCTGCGCAAGGCGACACGTTTGCGTCCGAAGCTCGACACCTACGACCTTGAAGAGTTCAAGAAAATCTAAGCGGCATTATTCACAAAATCCTCTTCCTTGTTCCCGTCACCGTAACCCGATGGCGGGATTTTTTATGCCCGTCCGTGAACAGGCCTGTTTCTTTACGCACTTATAAATTACCTTGTGCGGACAACCCGTGATTATGAAGGGTTTATAGTTCCCTTATACTTCGTTTCAGCCCCGTTTATAGTTGTATTTATAATTCGCAAGACTCTCTGTTTGTGATATTTATAATGCATCCGCCCTAAAATTTTCGCCATACCTTTGCACTGTCGCCACGACAAAGGCGAAGCATATTATTCACTAAAATATACGCACATG
>Ga0129308_1000670_pt1 | contig 46733 bp, 35 predicted proteins | sample L827metagenome_FD_94440 | JGI IMG/M metagenome (GOLD analysis project Ga0129308, IMG submission 94440) | Ring-tailed lemur group fecal microbial communities from Wisconsin, USA - L827 metagenome | ecosystem: Host-associated > Mammals > Digestive system > Large intestine > Fecal | place: USA... | reverse complement strand
GACCACCAGGTAAAATACGATGGTCATGAGCGCCACGAAGCCCTGCTGGAGCTTATAGGGGATGGGGCCGGCCTTCATGGCCAGCTCGTCCATGACCGCCACCTTCAGGTGGGTGCGGGTGACGCTGATGGCGATGCCGACGATGAGCATGGACCAGACATTGAGATACTGGCTGCTCTCCATGTACCAGGAGAAGCCGCCGATGCCCGGAATGAAGCGCAGGACGATGTTTGCCATCAGAATCACCATCATCGCAACGCACATAACGGCGGATACGAGAGTCGTGATCTGGTCGATCACTTGTTGTACTTTTTTCATAGGATGGAAACTCCGTTCTTCAATCAGCTGGATGGGTCCGGTAGGAAAAGGGGGCGGAGAGCCGAATGTTCTCCGCCCCTTTCAGTGTGCGTTGGGGAATGGGATCAGCCGTTGTAGCTGGCAAGCCAGGCGTTCAGGTCGTCCAGCATGGAGCCGTAAACGTCGCGATAGCTCTCAGCCACGGAAGCGGTAGCCTCCTGGAAGGGAGTCAGGTCGGGCTCGGTGATGGTCATGCCGGCATCCTGCAGGTTGGCCAGCAGCTCCTCGGTCTGCTGCTTGTTCATGGCGCGGTCGGTCTCGGCGCTGGCCTTGGCGGCGGCGTCCACGATCTCCCGCTGGGAATCGCTCATCTTCTGCCAGGTGCTCTCAGCGATGGTGAAGCACATGCCGGAATAGATGTGGTTGGTGATGGACAGGTAGTTCTGGACCTCGTACAGGTTGTTGTTCCAGATAACGGGAACGGGGTTCTCCTGGGCGTCATAGGTGCCCTGGTTCAGGGCCTGATACAGCTCGGAGAAGGCCAGAGGCTGGGGATTGGCGCCCATGGCGGTCATGGTGGCCATGATGACGGGGTTCTCGGGAGTGCGGATCAGCAGGCCCTTCATATCGGCGGGGCTGTTGATCTCCTTATTGCCGGTGGTCACGCAGCGGAAGCCGTTGCAGTAGTGAGCCAGAACGCGCATATTCTGGGAGATCAGCTTTTCCTCGGCGGCAGCTTCAATCTCGCTGTCCATGAAGGCCCAGGCCATCTCAAAGTCCTTGAACTGGAAGGGCAGAGCGGACACGCCCATGGTGGGCTCATAGGTGGCGAAGTTGGAGGCGTCGGTGATGATGACATCCACCGTGCCGGAGTCCAGAGACAGGGCCTCAATCAGCTGCGCGTCGCCGCCCAGCTGGCCGGAGGTGTAAATCTCCACGGTGACGGAGCCGTTGGTCTTCTCCTCGACCTCGGCCTTGAATTCCTGAGCGGCGATGGTGCGGGGATCGGTATCGTTGGTGGAAACGCCCAGCTTCAAAGTGATCTGAGGATCTTCAGCGGGAGTTTCCGCAGGGGTCTCGGCGGGGGTCTCGGCAGAGGTTTCCTTCTTGCTGCCGCAGGCGGCCAGGGACAGGACCATGGCCAGCGCCAGGATCATGGCAAAAAACTTCTTCATTACTAATTCTCCCTATTCTTTTCGTATTTTGTGGTCGGAATGGATTGATTTTACAGAACGCCCTTGGCGATCAGGGCTTTTTTCAGCTCGGCCGCGCCGAAACGGGGGCTGGAGAGCACGACCTTATGGAACATGTCGGCGATGTACTCCTCGCAATAGGCCATGGAGCCCTGGGCGAACAGGATGACATCGCACTGGTCCGCCACCGTGGCGGCCACTTCCGCCATCCGGGCGCGGAACTGGTCCTGGTCCAGGCCAAAGGCGCCTTCCACCAGAGCGTCCACCAGCTCCACATGCTTGCCCATCTCCCGGGCCACACGCAGCACGGTGTTCTTCGTGGGCTCCAGCGTGGTGGGCAGCGTGGCCATCACGGCGATCCGCTTGCCCTGCCGCACCGCTTCGCGGCACATCTCCTCGTCCACCCGAACGATGGGGACGCCGATGTAACGGGCCGCGTCCTGGGCGGCGTCAGCCACCTCGCCCACGGAGGAGCACAGGTTCAGCATGGCATCCACACCTTGGCAGGCGGCGTCCATGAACATGCCGATCAGCCGGGCCGCGGCCGCGGTGGTCACATAGCCGGCCTCCCGGGCCTCTGCCAGGATGCTGGGGTCCTCCAGGCTGAGCATCTCCACGTCGTCGCCCAGCTGCTTTTTCACTTCCCGCTCCACCAGTTCAATCAGTTCCGGTGTCGTACTGGTATAAATTAGTCCTACTTTCAACTTCGATCACCTTTCTTCCCAACCGGTTTTTTTACAGTGCCTGTTGTGTTTTGCGCGGCGGAGCCGCAATCACCACCGCAACACCCAACGTCATACATCCCACGTTGTTTTCTCTATAATACTATACTTTTTTCCATCTGAAAATAGACGTTTCTGACGAAAATTTTCGCGGTCTTTATCTATTTTTAACAGCGAGTTCCGAATATTTTGCGTAGGAAAACAAGAATTTTTAATTCGAATTGCACATTTTTTGAACATTTTTTAAAGTTAGTAACCGATTTCCTTTGTAAAATCAACCTGAATTTGTCCGCTTGTACAGATTTTTCAGCGCGGCAGGCCATGGAGAACGAACAACTGTCTTCCCCTCATACATTTATTATATTATATTTAGGCATACCGTCTAAAACAGATGTTTATTTTTTAACGAAACTGTGCAAAAAGACAGTTTTGCCGGGGCGAAATTGAGCATCTAACCAAACTCTGAACTTACTGCAAAAATCGTCTTTACATAGGGACGTTTTTTTGCTATAATTCAAACATCCTACGTTGGATGTTAGGTACGAGGCTGCCGCAACAGCCCGCGCCGCATTTGAATCTCCGACAATGATTAGGAGGGGGATTTCTTGAAAATTATCAACAGCGTCTGCACCTCCCTGGTATTCCCCGAGTCCCGCAAGAAAATCGACGCCTTCCGCCGCATGGCTGAGTATCTCAGCGCCAAAGGAATGGACTGCATCGAATTTTACCATGACGGCGACGGCCGTGACAAGATCGGTCCCATCCTGGCGGACACCGGCCTGGACTCCATTTACATCGCGGTCATTCCGTCCAAGGAGAAAAAGCTCCATCTGTGCGACTGCGACGAGGACGGCCGGAAAGCGGCCGTGGAGCTCTTCCGCGGCTGCATCGACGAAGCCCAGTACAACGGCATCGGCCGGGTCATGATGAACTCCGGCGCCCTGCAGGAGGATGTGGAGAAGGGGATGGAGGCGTTGGGCCGTTCCGTGGAGGAACTGTTCGACTACGCCGCCCAGAAGCACTACACGAATTTCGCCCTGACCATGGAGCCCTGTGATACTTGGATGGAGGCCCGCCAGCTGGTGGGGCCCTACGCCCGGACGGCGGTCTTTGCCAAGGCCATGCGGGAGAAGGGACTGCCGCTGGAGCTGACCATGGACGCCGCCCACACCGCGGAGGAGGGAGAGGACTTCTTCACCGCCCTTCAGGCCACCAAGCCCTACTGCAATCACATCCACTTCGCTAACTGCAACATCACCGAAAAGGAGAGCCCCTTCTACGGTGACAAACACCTGGGCTTTGAGTATCCCAACACCGTCTGGACGCCTGAGACGCTGGGCACCCTGGTGCAGCAGCTCCAGACCCTGTACACCGGCGACGATCCCCTGCGGATCGGCCTGGAGGTTTTGTGCCGCGAGGAAGACCCCTATGCCTACTTTGAAAACATGTGGGCATCGCTCCCCTTCATCCACAAAGACTGATCATCCATTTTTAGGAGGAACATCAATATGACAACCAACGACCTGCAGCGCATGGCAAACCGCCTGCGCCTGGACGTGGTGGAAACGGTTCATGCGGCGGGCGATGGCCACCCCGGCCCCTGCATGTCCATTGCAGACATCATGTCCGTCCTGTTTTTCGAGGAACTGAAGCTGGACCCCGCCAACCCCCGCTGGCCGGAGCGTGACCGCTTCGTGCTGTCCAAGGGCCACGCCTGCCCCATCCTGTACGCCGCCCTGGCCCGCAGGGGATATTTCAGCCTGGACGAGCTGCCCAAGCTGCGCTCCCTGGGGAGCTTCCTCCAGGGCCATCCCGACTACAACAAGATCCCCGGCATCGACACCGTGTCCGGCTCCCTGGGCAACGGCATCGCCATCGGCCTGGGCATGGCGCTGGGCTGCCGGATGCAGCACATTGACAACCATGTCTTCGTCATCGTCGGTGACGGCGAGCAGCAGGAGGGCATCATCTGGGAGGCCGCCATGGCCGCTGCCAAGCACCAGGCGGGCAACCTCATCGTCTTCGGCGACTGCAACAACAACCAGTCCGGCGGCAAGGTCACCGAGCTGAGCTCCCTGTACCCCGTTGCCGACAAGTGGAACGCGTTCCACTGGCATGTGCAGACCATTGACGGTCACGACATCGACGCCATCCGCAACGCCATCGCCGAGGCCAAGAAGGTCACCGACCGTCCTTCTTACATCGAGTGCAGAACCATCAAGGGCAAGAACATCCCCTACATGGAAAACAACAACGCCTGGCATAAGAAGGTCCCCACTGCTGAGGAAGTCGAAATTGCCAGAGAGGCTCTGAGAGGTGCGATATGGGAGTAAAGAGTACACGTGAAGCCACTATGAAGGCGATCCTGGAACTGGCCAGAGAGGACGAGAAGATCGTCATCGTCTCTCCCGACGCCGTGGCCGCGGCCCGCGCCGTGCCGTTCCAGAAGGAGTTCCCCGACCGTGTCATCGAGGTGGGCATCGCGGAGCAGGACGCCGTGGATGTGGCCGCCGGCCTCGCCACCACCGGCATGAAGCCCGTCGTGGTCAGCTATGCGGGCTTTTTGACCATGCGCGCCTGCGAGATGATCCGCACCTTCATCGCCTATCCCGGCCTGAACGTCAAGCTCATCGGCCTGAACGGCGGTATGCTGGGCGGTGAACGGGAAGGCGTCACCCACCAGTTCTATGAGGATGTGGGCATCCTGCGCAGCATGCCCGGCGTCAAGATCATCACCCCCGCCGACGCCGGCCAGGCCTACCAGGCCGCCAAGGCCATGATGGAGATCGACGGCCCCGTCTATCTGCGTTTGGGCAGCGGCCGTGAGCCCGAGGTGTTCCCCGAGGACACCCCCTTCACCTTCGGCAAGATCCGCGAGGTGGTCCACAACGGCGACGATGTGGCGGTTTTCGCCAGCGGCTTCATCATGAACCGCGCCATTGAGGCCGTGGAGCAGCTGAAAAACGAGGGCATCAACGCCACGCTGGTGGATGTGTCCACGGTCAAGCCTCTGGACTCCAAGGCTGTGGCTGCCGTGCTGGAGCGCTGCAACTGCGCCGTGGCCGTGGAGGACCACAACATTTACGGCGGTATGTCCAGCGCCATCTGCGAAGTGGCCTGCCACTTCCATCCCTGCAAGGTCCGCCGCCTGGGCCTGCGGGACGTGTATCCCCGCAGCGGCGTGGCCGCTGAGCTGCTGGACGCCTATGGTCTGGCGGTGCAGGATATCGTGGATGCCGCCAAGGACGCCATGAGCAAATAAACAGCAACTTCTCCGCCGCCTGTCAGGCTGTGTGCGGAAAATGGCGCACGGCTCTGTGTCCTGATGGCGCAGAACCGTGCGCTTTTACTCAATGAAGGAGGAACCAACATGAACACGAACAAAGTCGTCATGGCCGGCGCCGGCGTCATGGGCGCGTCTTTGGCCCAGGTGTACGCCCTGGCCGGCTACGAGACGTATGTGTACGATATTTTTGAGGCCGGCATCGAAAAGGGCAAGCACCTCATCGCCATCAACCAGGAGATGATGGTGAAGGAGGGCCTCATCACCGCCGAGGAGTCCAAGGCCGCCTGTGACCGCATGGTCTTCACCATGGACAAAGAGTGCTTCCGGGACTGCTGCCTGGTGGTGGAGAGCACTGTGGAGCGCATGGACATCAAACAGAACTTCTTCGCGGAGATCTCCGAGATCGCCCCCAAGGAGGCCCTGCTGGCCACCAACACCTCCGGCCTGCATATCACGGAGATCGCCAAGGCCTGCAAGTACCCTGAGCGTTTCATGGGCCAGCACTGGCTGAATCCGCCCCACCTGCTGCCCCTGTGCGAGATCATCGCCGGCGAGGAGACCAGCCAGGAGAACCTGCAGAAGATGCGGGCCCTGGTGCTGGGCCTCGGCAAGCAGCCCGTCATCGTCAAGGACATCAACGGCTTCATCATCAACCGCATCCAGTTCGCGGTGCTGCGGGAGGCCCTGCACATCGTGGACATGGGCGCCGCCACCATCGAGGACGTGGACACCGTGCTGAAGGCCGGCATGGGCCTGCGGTACGCGGCCCTGGGCCCCTTTGGCGTGGCGGACTTCGGTGGCCTGGATACCTTTGACCACATCAACAGCTACCTCAACGCCGAGCTGTGCGACTCCAAGGTGGGCAACGAGCGGCTCCACAAGATGGTGGAGGAGGGGAAGCTGGGCCTGAAGACCGGCCAGGGCTTCTACGACTACTCCGGCGACAAGGCGGACGAGGCCATCCGGGAGCGGGACCGTATGTACATCGAGCTGGCCAAGGTCCTGTATTTCAACGACAAGAAGTAAGGAGAGCAGTATGCGCAGCGATTTGATGAAAAGCGGCATCGACCGCATCGCCCACCGGGCGCTGTTCCGGGCCCTGGGCCTGACGGACGAGGAGCTGGCCCGGCCCATCATCGGCGTGGTCAGTGCCAAAAACGAGATTATCCCCGGCCACATGCACCTGGACAAGATCGCCGAGGCGGTGAAGGCCGGCATCCGTATGGCCGGCGGCACACCCATCGAGTTCCCGGCCATCGGTGTGTGCGACGGCATCGCCATGAACCACGAGGGCATGTATTTCTCCCTGCCCTCCCGGGAGCATATCGCGGACTCCGTGGAGATCATGGCCAACGCCCATCCCTTTGACGGCCTGGTGTTCATCCCCAACTGCGACAAGATCGTGCCCGGCATGATCATGGCGGCCCTGCGGGTGAATATCCCCTCCATTTTCTGCTCCGGCGGACCCATGATGCCCGGCCATGCCAACGGCAAACAGGTGGCCCTGACGGACGCTTTCGAGGCCCCCGGCGCCGTCCGCGCCGGCAAGATGACCGAGGCGGAGGCCCAGGACATCGTGGAGCACTCCTGCCCCGGCTGCGGCTCCTGCGCCGGCATGTTCACGGCCAACTCCATGAACTGCATGACGGAGCTGCTGGGCCTGGGCCTGCCTGGAAACGGCACCATCCCGGCGGTGGAGAGCCAGCGCATCCTGCTGGCCAAGCACGCGGGCATGAAGATCCTGGACCTGGTGCGGGACGATGTGCGTCCCCGTGACATTGTGACGGAGAAGTCCATCAAGAACGGCCTGGCGGCGGACATGGCCCTGGGCTGCTCCACCAACACCATGCTGCACCTGCCGGCCATCGCCCACGAGGCGGGGCTGGAGTTCGACCTGAAGGGCGTCAACGCCGTTTCCGACGCGGTGCCCCATCTGGTGAAGCTGAACCCTGCCGGCGTCCACTGCTTGGTGGACCTGAACAACGCCGGCGGCCTCAGCGCCGTCATGAAGCGGCTGGACAGCATGGGCCTCATCGACCCCACCGCCCGGACCGTGGACGGCACCTGGGCGGACCGCATCGCCAAGGCGGAGATCATGGACGAGAACGTGATTCGGGACCGGGAGCACGCCTATTCCCAGACCGGCGGCCTGGCCATTTTGTACGGCAACCTGGCCCCTGACGGCGCGGTGGTGAAGAAGGGCGCGGTGCTGCCGGAGATGCTGGTGCACACGGGCCCCGCCAAGTGCTTTGACAGCGAGGAGGCCTGCTGCGAGGGCCTGTACGCCGGCAAGGTAGTGGCGGGCGACGTGGTGGTGGTCCGGTACGAGGGCCCCAAGGGCGGTCCCGGCATGCGGGAGATGCTGAGCCCCACGGCGACTCTGGCGGGTATGGGCCTGGACTCCACCTGCGCCCTGGTGACGGACGGCCGGTTCTCCGGCGTCAGCCGCGGCGCGTCCATCGGCCACGTGTCCCCGGAGGCAGCGGCCGGCGGCCTCATGGCCTACGTGCAGGACGGCGACCTCATCGCCATCGACATCCCCGGCCACAAGATCGACCTGCTGGTGTCCGAGGAGGAGATCGCGGCCCGGAAGGCCAAGACCGTTCCCCAGCCCCCCAAGCGGGTGTCCGGCTACCTCAAACGCTACCGCGCAATGGTCACCTCCGCCAACCGCGGCGCCATTCTGGACGATTCCGAGTTTTAACGGTATCTTTTGTGAAAGGCCTCCGCGGCCTGGACGGCTGCCCCGGCACAAGAACATCACAAATCACGCATAAAGAGTATGCAAATCAGTGGCATGCCGTTTATGGTTAGCCCCCAAAGGCAATAAAATAGAATCGTTCACGAGCATAACACAAGGCCGCCAGTGTAATCTGGCGGCCTTGTGTTTGATTGATTCGGTTTTCATGTTGAGCCATTTAGCCATCGACGCATTTCTTCCAATGCACCCTATTGTCCACACAGACCGTGAAAATCATGATCGTGGGCCTTTCTGGATCGACCGGATGACTCCATCAAGTGGTACAACGCAGAGAGAATAGAGATTTCTCTTGGGACAAAAAAGCCCGCTTCAACAACGCAAGGACTTGGGGCTTGTGGTGTAGGCACCCGTGTCAATGGACGCCTACGCCACGCCTTCGCCACTAAAAATCAGCCAATATAGGGAAAAGCCCGACTTTTTGTCCGCATCCCCTTGTTTTACTTCATGCAGCGATACAGGAAGGTGACGATTTGCGCACGGGTGCAGTCGTTGTTGGGGCTGAAGGTGGTGGCAGTAGTACCGCCGGTGATGCCGTTCTCAGCGGCCCACAGGACTGCATCGGCGTAGTAAGCGTCAGCCGCCACATCGGTGAAAGGATTCACGCTGCCGGAGGCGGGAGACTTCTGGCTGCGCCACAGGAAGGTGACAATCTGCGCGCGGGTGCATTTTGCGTTGGGGTTGAAAGTGGTGTCGCTGGTGCCCTTGGTAATGCCCTGCTCCACGGCCCACAGGACCGCGTCGTGATAGTAGCTGTCCTCGGCCACGTCGGTGAAGGGCATGGTGCTGTTCTCGGGGGTGGGGCAGCCGGCGGCACGCCACAGGAACGTGACGGCCTGGGCCCGGGTGCAGGGGTTGTTGGGGCTGAAGTGGACGGCGTCGGTGCCGCCGGTGATGCCCTTCTTGGCAGCCCACAGGACTGCGTCGTAGTAGTAAGCATCGGCGGGGACATCCACGAAGAAGTTCAGCATGGAGTTATCCTCCATAAAGGTGGCCTTGACCGTGACCTTGGAATTGGGCATGGTGAAAGTGTACTTGCCATCGCCATTGTCCTGGAGCTTCAGCTCGTTGCCGTTCTTATCAGTGACAATCAGGGTCTCCAGCGTGTACCCCTTGCCGGGTTCCACCGTCAGGGTAACAGTATCGCCTTCCTCCGCGCAGGTGTTGTCAGCGGTGACTTTGCCGTTGGCGATGTCCTCGATGATGACCGTCTCAGTCGGCGCGGCTCCGCCGCCGCCACCGCCGCCACCGCCGCCGGAAGGCGCGGTGTATTTGCTCCAGCCGATGGCGAAGGGAGACAGGCTGGTGACAGTAAATTGGATGCCGGTCGCGGTCTTCGTGGGAGTGATGCGCTCGGTATCGCCGATCCGATGGCCGTTCATGTCCGTGGTGAACATATGAATGACGGTGAAGGTATAGCTGCTGTCCGTGCCGCCCAGATCAGAGTACGGGATGAACACGGTGATGCCGCCTGCGGGGAAGTGGTCTTTATCAGCCTTGATCCATGTGTTGCCTCCGTCCGTGGTATACTTCAGCACAATATCGAACAGAGCCGTCTGGCTGTCGGGGACCTTGCTGTCGATCTGCTTCACCTCTGCACGCAGAGCGGTCTGCAGTTCGGCCACGGTGGTGTACTTGTCTTGCAGCTCCGTGGGGACGGTACTCAGTTCCTCCTTGAATGTCTGGAACTCCAGAGCGGTGGCAGTCAGGGTGATGTCCTTCTTCACATTGGCCACGGTGATGGTGAAGCTGCCGTCGCCATTGTTCCGGATGGTCAGCTGGTTTTCGGAGCTGCTGGTGCCGGTGGAAGTCAGGCAGTCGGTGCCGTTGACCTTCAGTTCTGTCAGATATTTACCGCTGTCGGGGGCAACGGTGAAGGTCACGGTGCCCCGGTCACGGATCTGATTTGCCTCGCCGTAGTCGGAAGGCGTCTTGAGGATGTTGCTGATGGTGTAGCCCGCATCCTTGCCGGGATTGGGAATGCTGTGCAGCACCAGCGGCTCAAACTCCACGGTGACCAGGATGTTTCCTCTCAGAGCGTCAATGGTCAGGGTGTTGGACAGGTTTTCCTGTACCACACCGTTGATCTTCCACTCCTTCACCATGTTGTTCTCGGCGGGTCTGGCTGTGAAGACCAAAGTGGAATTGCCCCAGACGTCCGCGGACTGGCCGGGAGTCAGGGTCAGGGGCTCGCCGTTGACCGCGGCACCCAGGGAGCCGCCGCTGCCGGTCACCTGGTAGCTGACGCTGTATGCCGTCATCTTGGCGAAGATGGCTTCGACGGTATGGACAGAGGTTACATTGCTCAGTGTCAGCGTAGCCTTGTCGGCGCTGATGGCAACACCTTCCGTGTCATTGGTGACAGTCTGGCCATCCACCTGCCATGCCTGGATGTAATAGTAAGCGCCGGTGTTGGGAACGGCGGTAAAGGTGACGCTCTCACCATAGGGAACGGCGGCGGGAGATTCGCTGTAGCCTTCCGCGCTGATCGTGCCGCCCGCACTTTCATTGACGCTGTATGCCACCTCGTATTTCTCAGGCACCACCACCGCTGTCACGGTGGTATCGCCCTTGATCGTCACAGTATGGGTGTTGGAACGGCTCATGATCGTTTGGCCGTTCACCGTCCAGCCGGCGACGATATAACCGTCCTCAGCATTTGCGGTAAAGGTGACGCTCGTGCCGCCGGTCACGCCGCCGGTCACGTCGGGCTCCGCGGAAATCGTGCCGTGGGCAGGCTCTGTTACGGCAACGCGGTAGGTCCCGCCCACCAGGATCGCTTCGATCCGGTATTCCGTTTCCTCGTCCGCGCCGGCAGGCACTGTCCAGACGAAGGTCTGGCCGCTCTGGCCACTTTGTCTGATTCCATTGACCTCCCAGCCGTCCACGACATAGCCGTCATCCGGCAGGGCGGTAAAGGTAACACTCGTACCGCCGCGGATCGAAGCGGAGCTTCCGCTGTAACCCGCAGCCTGCACCGCGCCGTTTTCGGCACCCCAGGAAACGCTGTACTTCACCGCCCGGAAGGTCACTGCGATCCGCGCGCCGCTGCCGTCGGCAACGTAAGTGTAGGTCGTTCCGCTCTCGCCGCTGACAGCTTTGCCGTTCACCAGCCAGCTTTCCACCTCGTAGCCCTCATCAGGCTCAGCCGTCAGCTGGACGCTCACGCCGTCACTGAGCAGGATGCCGTCGCCGGTGATGCTCTGCAGGACATCGTTTCCGCCGACAAGCGCACTGACAAGCGCGCCGTTTTCACCGGCGGAAGCAATGATCTTGCTGCCAAGATAGGTAAACTGAACCGTGACATCAACATCCGCGCTGATGTTTTCAAGCACGAGCTTATCATCGGCGCCCATGGGATGTGTGGTCGTTCCGTTCATCTCGACCGTCCATTCCTTCACGCAGTAATCCTTGTCCGGTACGGCGGTGAAGGAGACTATGGAGCCTTCGTAGACCTCATCCAACGCATAGACGGCAAACGGGGCCGTATCCTTGCGGCTGGCGGAGGCGCTCAAAGTACCGTTTTTGCCGCCATCTTCATCTCCGTTGGTGTCCACCACGGAGTAGACGATGGTGTACTTTTTCAGGGCCGTCCAAGCGGGCGTGATGGTCTGATCCGCCTGCACATTGGAAATGGTATAGAACTTGTCATCGGTGGTATCGCCGGTGCCGTCGGTGTAGTCGGCGTTGATGCCGCTGCTCACCTCATAGCCCTCGCTGGGTTTGAGGGTGACGGTGACCGTGGTGTTATAGTCCACATAGCCGCCATTGCTCACAGTAGTATTTGCCTTGCCGTTCACCGTTCCCTTGACGCTGACTGTGCCTCCGGTGCCATTCGTCCAGGAAACGGTGGGATTTTTGGCCACGGTGACAGTGACGAGGGTGTCATCGGTCAGGGTCATGGTGGCGGACATCCCGTCCGCGGCAGGGGTGACATTGTCGCTCCAGCCCACCACATAGCGGCTGCCGTCCAGCTGCAGGGTGAATTCCACGGGGGTGTTGACCGCGTAGTTACTGCCGTTGCCGCCCAGGGTGACATTTCCGCTCCTGGGGACCACAATGGCGATGTCCCGGTCTGTGATCTCTGTATCGCCTTCCATGACCTTCCAGCTCAGCTGGTAGGTCTGGGCCACGGCGATCACAACACGGACATAGAGTTTCTCGCCGTGCTCATAGACCGTGATGGAATTCTGTCCGCCGGAGCCGGTCACAGTGGTCCAGTTGCTGCCATCGGGGCTGGTCTGCCACTCTTTGATGACGGCGGCGGTGCTGTTGCCGATCTCCGCGGTGAAGGTCAGGGCATCGGACTGGGGGACGCTCTTGAGGGCATCACCCGTGATCGTGTTCCCCTGGGCGTCGGTGACGGTGATCGCCGCGCCGAGATAGAGATTGTTGGCTGTATCCATCGCAGCAGCGCTCACATTGGTGACAGCCGTGTCGGTAAAGTAGACCTGCACGTCATGGGAGGCGGAGATGTTCTCCAGGGTGAGGGTGTTCTCCCGGTAGAGCGCATCCGTGCCGTCCCACTTGTACTCCGTGCCGTCCACGGTCCACTTTTCCACCATCTTGCCCGCGTTGGGCACGGCGGTGAAGGTGACGGCGGCGTTTTGGGCCACGGAGCCGCCGCTGGTAAACGGTTCGGTTCCCGTCGCTGCCTGCAGGCTGCCCTCGCTGTCGCCGGCGCTGTAGGTGATCGTGTGAGCATTGTTGGTGAAGGCGATGGAAACAGTGAGCTCTTTCGTGTTCAGGGAGCTGACCAGATCCTTCAGGCTCTCCAGCTGCGTCCCGGTGATTTCCAGCGTGTTGCTGTAAACGCTGTAGCAGCCGCTTACAGGAGTCGAGCCAAGCTTTACCGTCCACCCCGTCGTCCTTTCCACCGACCAGCCATCCTCAGGCTCGGCAACGAACTTGAGGCCGTAGTCCATGCTGATCTGGCTGCCGCTGTCAAAGGCGAACTCGGTGCCGCTGGGATCGACGTAGCGGCCGTAGACCTCGCCGTTTTCACCGGCGCTGAAATACACCGTGATCGCTTCGCTGATATAGTAGATGGTGTCCGTGTCCATGGTGACACTGTAGCGGGAGAGGAATTCCGACTTTACATCGTTGTTCTTATAAGCCGGGGTGACGGTGTATGTGCCGGAGGCGGCGTTCTGCTTGATGCTGCCTCCCTCATACAGGTCGCAAGAGACGGTCATCACGTTGCTGACATCGATCGTGTTGCCCTGGGCGTCCTTTGCCTCCAGATAGATGTCGCTGAAGTTGGGGACCGTGTTGATGTTGCCTTCCTTGCTGTCCCACACGGGTCTGACGGTGATGGGGATTTTGCTCACCGACAGGAGGGCGGAAGCAACGGTTTTACCGCCCACCTGAGCGGAGAAGAGGTAGCTGCCCGCCGCGGTGGGGGTGTAGCTGCTGCCGCTGAGCGCGGCGTCGTTCACCTGATAGCTGACGCCGCTGTCCACTTCCTCCCAGGAGGAGGTGGGGGTTTCGCCGTCATAGACGCGTTTTTCCAGCTTCAGCGCGACGCTCTCCCCGTTGTAGGTGATGTTGGTGACCTGCCCGCCCTGCCACAGGGAGAGGCGATAGTCATTGGTGGGGTCATCGGCCAGGTAGTAGCACACAGCCGAGCTGGCTTTGGTGGTGCCGGTGGCGTCGGCCGCGGCCTCAATGCGGTAGAGTCCGTACTGGGGAGCCGTCCAGGTGGAGGTGCCGTCGTATGCCGCGAACTGCGTGGCGGCGCCGGTATTCGTGTTGGTGATGGTGTAGAGCACCCTCGTGCTGACCGCGGCGCCGGTGCTGTCCTCCACGCCTGCGCTCAGAGTGAGCTGGGTGCCGGTTACCGGCGAGGTGGTGTAGGTGATATTCTCCACCGCGTTGTTGACGGTAACGGTCACCAGCTTCGCGCTGTCGGCGTAGTCCGTCCCAGCGTTTTGGAGCATAGTGCCGGGTTCGCAGTGGAAGGAGGCGCTGAGCGTATACCCGGCTTTCTCTGCGTCATAGGTATAGACCTGGTAATGGTCGTAGCCGTCTGTTCCATCGGCGCCCAGGATCACGGCGCCGCCGGCTTCGTAATACGCCGTGCGCAGGTCGACGTCGATTTCGTGGACCTCGCCGTCACCATCCGTATACTTGTCAGGCTGCGACGCGGGCAGCACAAACGCGCCGGATTCGTTCTTGATGTAGTACTTGCCGTCGCCGGTATTGTACCAGTACTCCGCCAGGGTGGTAACACCTTCGGCGGTGGTCACGACGTACTGCTTTTCGTAGCGGACGCTGAGCATACCGGCATCATCGGTGATCGTCGCGTCCTCATAAATGCTGCTGCCGGTGAAGTCCGTCGGGACGGTATACTCGCCGCTGTCAACTACATACCGGTCGCCGCTCAGCTCCAGCGGGACGCCCAGCGTGAAGGTTCCGTTGTTCTCCGAGACGGCGTAATAGCTGCGGCTGGCGGTGCCGGTCTCCGTGTCAACGGTGTCATACACGCCCACATACGCGGAGTTCGTCTCGTCCTGATAGACCGTGTAGGTGGTTCCGTTCTCCGTGACGGTGGCCGGGACAGGCACGTAGGTGGTGGTGACGTTCTTGGTGACCTGCGTGTAGCTCGCCGTACCCGTATACGGGTCGGAAATGGGTCCGCTGCCGCCGACGGCCGCGCCATTGATCCCCGTGACGGTGACCTCCGTGGTGGTGTCCAGGCCGTTCAGGTCCAGGGTGACGCTGGGCGAATAGTAGGTCGCCACATTACCGGCCCTGGAGGTGACGGTGACCAGGCAGCGAAGGCTGCTGCCGTTGAGGCTTCTGTCAATGGTGCTGAGGGTCAGGCTGCCGCTTTTCCCGCCGCTGACCGTTCCCACTAGCTTCGTCTCGCCCGCGGGAACGGCATCGTCCAGCGTGTCAACGCTGTGCCAGCCCTTCCGGAGGCCCTCCGCGCTGGATTCCAGGACCTGCCACTGGTAGGAGATGCTGCCGCCGTCGGTGCCGGACACCTCCATGGAGAGCTTTGCCTGGGCGCCGGTGCTTTGCAGGACATTGTCGCCGGTCAGAGACTCTCCCACCAGATTCAGCTGCACCTTGCTGTTCTCCGACTGGGTGCGAACGGTGATGGAGCCGCTGTTCACGGACTCCAGGGCCTCCCCGTGCACAAAGCCCACGCCGCGCACCACGTAGGTGTAGGTCTCGCCGGGCTCGAGGCCGGTGAGGGTGCAGGTGGTCTGGTCGCCCTGCACCGCGCCTACCAGCACGTATTCGCCGGTGTCAAGCAAGCGGTAAACGCGGTACTGCGAAGCGTCCCGGGCGCCCTTGGTCCAGCGCAGGGTGACGCTGTCGGTGCCGGTGGTCTCCGCCGTCAGACCCATGGCGGGGGAGGGCGGAGAGCTCACGTCCTGCACCAGATAGCCCACCACAGGCACGGTGCCGCCGTTGAGCTGGCAGTCCCACGTGGCCAGCTTCCACTGGAACGAGTAGCCGTCCTCATAGGCGGGGTTCACCGAACCGGACTTGGTGACGGACTTGCCGTTGAGTTTGGCCCAGGAGTGGGTCGTGGTGAAGCCCAGGTCATAGCCCAGCAAAACGCCTTTGAGTTTGGCGACGACGCTCAGCGAGACGTTGAATTCCTGCTCAAAGGCCTTTTCCGACGTCTCAGTACAGGTAAGATACTCCGAGGTGGTACCGTTGTTGGGATAGTTCACCCAGTCCTGATGGGCGGCGGCGTCGCTCAGGTTATTGATATTGCTGCGGTAGGTGGAGGGCTCGCCGGGTGTGGCCAGCTTGGCGTTTTCATCCGAGATCTGATCCAGGCCGAACTGCTCCGCCGCCTCGTTGTACTCGTCCACGGTGACCATGCTGTAGGCAGGCTGGCCGGTTTTGCCCACCACCATCTCATTGCCGTCCAGGTCCACATAGTGGTAGACGATCACCGGGCTGCGGTACACCACCACCAGGTTGTCGCCGGTGTCGTTTTTGAACTCCACGCCCCATTCAACCTCTTTGGATTTGGTGGTGCTCCAGTTGAAGGAGTTATCGAGCTGCACTTCCATGCCGATGCCGTACTTGGCGAATTCTATCTCAAAGCCCGTGATCAGGCCTGCCGTGAAGCCGAAGCTCTCTCCCTTGGCGCCGCCTTCGATCACGCTTTTGCCGTAGACGGTCTCGCTGTTGCCCACGCCGTCCTCGCCGTCGCCGATCTCGGTGAAGTAGGGCGTGGCCTCCAGAATGGCCAGCACATCGGGCATGCCGTACTCCCGGGTGACACTGTCCAGCTTGGCGATGACGCTGTCGTTATCCGTATCCAGCGTGTTCAGGGAGACATAGAAATTGCCCTTGTGTTCGGTGAGGTAGCTGGAGCGCTTGCCCTCGTACCCGTGCTCCTGCTCCTTGCCGTCCTTTGTCTCCAGGGTTGTGTCGTAATAGTAGCAGTAGACCCGGGAATAGGCGTTGTTCTTGCCGCTCTGCTTGAGGGTGGTGACAAAGATCAGCTGCTCCCGTCCGTCGCTGTTGGCGTTGAAGTTGCCGGCGGTGACGGCGGTGATGGTGGTGTTGGTGAGGGTGTCGGAACCCGCGCCGCAGTCCTTGTTGCCGAAGTCGGTGTGCCGGTACTCCTCTTCCAGCCTGCCGTTCGAGTTGATGTGGTACACCGAGCCGGAGATGAACACCGCCTCCGCGTATTCAAGGCCGCGGTCGGCATAGGCCTGCACCTGCAGAAGGCTGTTGACGTCCTCGCTCTCGAAGAAGCCGCCCTTCGTCCAGCTGTTGGGAGAGAGCTTCTGGTTGAGGATCTCCTCATACTGGCAGATGACGTTGATGGCGGTGGTGGATTTTCCATCCCCCCAGATCGTAAACGTGTTGGACTGGTCGATTGTTTTCGTATCATCCACCCGCACGGCGGTCACGCCGATCTCGTCGCTGCCGTCCACGTTGATGTGCTGGGTATGGCTCTGCTCACCGTCGATAAAGCCGGCGGTGATGATCTCGGGGTAGTCCACGCTGTTGGTGCCGGTGGACACGACGATATTGCCCACCGTGGAGGAGGCCCAGACAACGCGCTTGTAGCTTGCCTCCTGGATATACAGACCGGGAGCGCACCGGCCGTCAGCAGCACACACATCCTGAGAGTGGTAGCTGAGATGCCAGTTGCCGTCCTCGGTCTCGCTGGCCGGCGTGGTCTTGTGGTTCAGCCGGTCGTAAATGAATACCTGGGATTGCAGCTGATTGTCGCTGTTGGTCACGTCGTTCATGCCGGCAGTGACGATCAGCTCGTCAAAGCCGTCCTTATCCACGTCCTCCGCCACCAGGTCCACCATGGGCTGGTTTTTCATGGTGTCGAGCTTGTTGATGGAGTTATTGCCCAGCAGCTTGAGCACGTTGGAGCAGACGGTGGAAACCGGGTTCTGCACCATGACCCACTGGCCGTTGTTCTGCACGAAGTAATACTCCGCGATGAACGGGGCCTTATCCTCGCTGCCCTGCGTCATACCGTTGGCGTCGGTCCGCGGGACATACACCACAATGGAGTCCTTGCCGTCGCCGTCAAAGTCGCCGGCCGCCACGGAGAAGGCGCCCTTGACCTGATGGACCTCCATTTTGCTGAGCTGGGAGACATTCTCAAAGGTGATCTGCTGACCGCTGCCAACCACTTTGTTGTTGCTGTCGGTCACGTAAAGATACAGGGTGTTGCCGCTGGCGTTCAGCGCCAGATTGGCCACATACTCCTTCTTGCCGGTGCCGCAGAGGTCCATGCCCGCCGTGGCCACGGCCTTGTAGCTCTCGGAACGGGAGGTGAGGTTCTTCTGCGTGAAGTTGATGACGTTGCTGCCGATGGCCGCGTCCGTCGTCCCCTCCTTCTCGTTCCAGTCCAGCAGACCGGTCAGGCGGGTGGAGCCGTCATACCCCATGGAAACGTACAGTTCGCCCATTTCCATCAGGGTCGTCCACGTGCCGTAGCCGGTGCCGTAGGGCAGTTCGCTCTCCGCCTTTGCCTTTTCCTCAGCCGTCCATTCTGTCATGGCGATGCCGAAGGCGTCCTTGGTGGAGTTGTCCTCCTCATCTGCCAGCGCCGTTACAGACATGGCAGGCAGCAGGGACAGCACCATCACAAGGACGAGTGCCATGCTCAGCAGTTTTTTTGCCGTCTTTTTCATGGGTTTGCTCCTTTCTGGGGAAGAAAATTTTCTGCACGCTGAAAGATACCATCCTCCGGCAGTTCCGAAAGCGCCTCAAAGTCATTTTCCGCCTGCCGGACGGTTTTGGGGATCATGCCCGACGCCGGGATGTCAGCAGTCGCTTCCTTCCGTACGGTCTGTACGGTTTGCCGCTCTGTTTTTCAGCCGGATACAGAGCACGGTCACAGACACGCCAACGACAAAGGCGGCAATACCGATCACGACATACGTCACCGCGCCGTCCCGCAGCAGTACCGCACCGTAGCCGTCCGCTACCGCCGCTACGCCCGGTGTCTGTATGCTTCTGAAAAGAACGCCGATACCGGCGAGAAGAAACAGGCTGAACGCCGCAAGGGAAGAGAGCACACGGTTTTCATGCTGCCGCCTGTACTGCCGTGTCCTGCTTCGGATCTCCCGCACCCGGGTTTCCGTCTTACCGGTCATCAAATAACCTCCCTCCCTATGATTTTCAGGGGATCTCAATCTCTCTACCTCCTAAAAGACATGAAATTGAAAATCCTTCCACCCAAAACGACAATTTCTTCAAAAATTTTCAAAAAAATTTAGGCCGCCCCATTTCCGGGGCGGCCCGTCACGTAAAGCAGTTATGCAAACATGATCTTGAATCTGGGAAGCAGGAGCTTTCCCGCAAATAAGAGCCCGATCAGGACAGACGGGAACAGATAGCCGGCGGTCCGCCAGGCCCCGTCCCCTGAGATGAGCAGGTTATAGGTGGCATGGAACACGATGCAGGCGCCCAGCAGGCCCACCGTTCCGGTAAACGCCAGCCACCGGCGGCGGAACACATAAGACAGTCCGAACCCGATCAAAATGCCGCAGAGGATATGCAGCGCCCCGGCGGAGAGCCCGCGAATCAGCAGGAACATCAGATTTTCCGCGCCGTTCTCCGTCAGATAGCACACATTTTCAAAGGTGGCAAAGCCCACGGCAAGGGCAACGGCGGCTTCGGGCAAATCCCGGACCTTTGGCTCAAAAATCAGAACGTAGAACAGCAGCGGCAGCAGCTTCATCACTTCCTCGCACACCGGCGTGATCTCAACGACGGCAACGGTGGCACTGACGCCGTAATGTCCCATGAAGAAGCTGTTGACATAGGCGGACAGCATGCATACGCTCATTCCGGCCATCATAAACAGCATGAATATCCGGGTGCGCCCTCCGATAAACAGGATGCACAGCGCCAGCGGAATCGCAAGGCAAACAAAAATATTCTCAATATAGATCATTTCCCCGCCACCTCCCGAAGCGCCAGCGGCAGCAGCGCCGCAAATGAAAGCGTCAGCGTGATATCTACGGCGAAGTAGAGATTAAAGCGGGTATAGTCCTGCATAAAGCCGGACACCACATACAGGAGAAGCTGCAATCCCACGCAGAGCAGCAGCCAGCAGTCGATCAGCCCTCCGCCGCCTCTGCGCCGGAGCCGCCATACCGCGAGATATACGATGGCGGACATCACTCCGGCAAATGCCGCGGAAACAAAATAGGACGGGCCGAACATCCGAAACGCCAGAACGGCCGCCGCCGTAAGCAGAGCGCAGAACAGGGCCAGCAGGGAAAACAACGGCCCTGCCCGGTCTGTCCGCACCATTTGGAACGACAGCAGGAACAGGTACGCAGCCAGCCATGAAAACTCCGAAACATAGAAAACCTGCGGTACGTTGCCAAAAATGAAAAGGTGCAGCACCCAATAGAGCGTTCCCATGGACACGCAGGCAAAAAACAAGGCCAGGATCAGAAAACGGCGGTCTTTGTGCCGGAGCGCCGCCGCGATCGCCGCCAGCGCCGCAAAAAACAGCACGGCAACCTGAAAACAGTTGTCGATCAGTTCAAAGTTCATCGTCCCAATTCTCCCGCTGCTTCCTCTCATTCCTGCGGTGCAGGCGGTACAAAAGCACCGTCACGCATACGCCAAGCAGAAAGGCCATCAGCCCCATGAGGATATAGCCCAATGCCGCGTGGCTTCCAACCAGGCTTGCCGCTCCGGAAGCATGGTGTACTTCACCGCCGGGGACACCCGCCGTCAATCCGGGCATAAACGAGCCGATTCCAACGACCAGGGTCAGACAGGCCGCGATGCAGATCGTATCCAATGCGCGCTGTTTCCTCTTTTGCCGTTCCCGTTTGATTTCCGCCGTCCGCTTCTGAATCAATCCGGCGCGTTCTTCATTCGTCCGCATAGGTAAATCCCTCCCGTTCCAGGATCGCTTTCAGGCTTTGCTTCCCACGGTAGACCAGCTTTGTGATCTGCCCCTCGCTTTGATTCATAACCGCTGCCGCGTTGCGGTAGCTCATATCCTCAAAGTAGACCAGATAAAGGGCTTCCCGGTATTCCGCCTTCAATTTTTCAAGGGCGTCATAGAGCTGGCGGCTGCGCTCGCTGCGAGAAAGCGCCGTGTCAGCCGGCACGCCGCTCTGCGGCTCAAAGTCCAATTCGTCAAAACGCAGAAAACTGAGCCTGTGCTTTTTCCTGTGGCGCAAGGCGAGATTTCGCGCCGTTTTATACAGATACGCCTGAAACGCTCCCGCACCTGTGATTGGACGCTCTTTTGCAAAAATCTGTGAAAATGCTTCGATCATCAAGTCCTCGGCTTCATGCATATCTTTGAGATAGCCATTGATGTACAGCGTCAGTGCGTCGCCGTATTTTTCAACCAGCAGATCGGCGGCTTTTTGCTCTCCGTCAAGATACCGCCGGTATGCGGTTTCATCTGAAATCATGTTTGCCGCCTCCCTTTGTGTTTTTTATGCGGGGATCAGAGGGCTTTTCCGCATCCGCCGGGATCGCCCAGGAGTGCCCGAAGCGGGACGCGCCGGGAATGCGCCCCCGAGTACAGGATTGGCTGACACGCCGTTCCGACACGCCCCAGCGGTAAGCCGCCTCCCGTATGGGGAACCCCCAATCCCGTTCATGCCGCGCCTCCGCGAAAATATAACTCAACAAAAATACATTATATACGAATATCCGAAGCTTCGCAAGCGCAGACACGAAGGTGGGAACTATCGGTGAAGAAACGGAAGTAAGAAAGCGGCAAACCTGCAAATATAAGTCAAGCCCCAATTTGAGAAAAATTGGAGCTTACTTGTTGCCAGTATAAATAAGCATGACAAATAGACCTGCAAAGGTATTTTTTGCAGGCCGGGGTTACGTAGCACTGCGGTGCTGCGAAGCAGCTGTCATTCAACCATGCCGTGAGCGGTATGGCTGCTGTCATCAGCTATGTAAACAGTATTGTTATGCGGCAGAGGTATCTTCCGTTTCCTGAGCAAGTAGAGCTTCCTTGACCCTGGCATAGTAGATCCGCAGGAACTTTGCAGCACCGGCTACCATGAATACATAGTAATGTTTTCCTTCACTTCGTTTCTTGTCCATGAACAGATAGACCGGATCGTTGGCGTTGGAGTGCTGAAGGATCACACTGCAAACAGTAAACAGTGTCTTTCGCAGATGTGGGGAGCCTCGTTTGGAAACATGCCTGGTTTTTGAATCGAACATACCAGACTGATACGGCGGTGCATCGACACCTGCAAAGGCAACCAGCGCTCCCTTGTGGGTGAATCTTCGGACATCTCCAATTTCGGCCATAAGCTGCGGCCCGGTAATGTTGCCTGCTCCAAACATGGACATGACAACATCAAATTCCGGAAGCAACGCTGCAAGTCGAAGCATTTCTTTTCGAATCATCTGAAGTGCATCATAAACGGCGTTTAGGCTATCCACTGCTTGCGTAATCAATAATTTTGTACTATCATTCTTGGGGAACGTGGCAACCGAGTTTCTGGCGATACTGTGAATTCGTTCTGCATCTGCAAGGCTGAAGCGGTATCCGGTTCTTTTGCACCATTTTTGGAAGGTGTCTGCAAAAGAACTCAGAGACACGGTTGCCACGCAATCTTTATGCCAGAAGCGTTTTACAAAGTCTACCCACTTGATGTGACCGGATACGGTTCGGACTTCGGAGCCAAAGAGACTGTTTGCCCCAGGGAATGTCTGGTCAAGCAGGGAGATCAATCCGTTTCTCAGTGCAACGCTGGTATTCATAGTACGCTCATAATGACGACTCTGGATTTTCAGCATCTGGCGGGTTTCATCCTCCGATGTATATTCCCGCAGTTCCGCCCAATAGGTCAGTGCATAGTTAGCAATCTTCAGGGAATCGGCCTTATCCGTTTTCACTTTTCGGATAGAGTTATCACTAAAGTCATGGATCAGCATTGCGTTGACAACGCTAACGAAGAAACCAGCCCGTTTCAGCTCCAGTGCAATGGGCCTCCAGTACATACCAGTATGCTCCATGACGATGCGCATCTCACCACCAACAGAGTGTAAAGTGGCAGCGAGCCGTTTCAAATCTTCCGTCGTATGGCAGACATCAAATGGTGTCAATACGACCTCGCCGCCGGGCCTGCGAACAGCAACGGTACTCTTGCCTTTTGAAACATCGATCCCGACTGCTGTTATTGGTTGATATGCCATAGAGATTCCTCCAATCTTTTTTCAATCGGTGACCGCCGCTGCTCATTACCGATTCAGCTTGCTTAGTTACACGAATGTACGGAGCGAGTCCGTTGTTTCAACCTGCGTAAATCGAACGCTGCAATGGGAGGGTCGGTTCACAGTTTGCCGTACGAGCGTGGAAGCTCTTGCAATGCACCGTAAGACCGATTGTCCTCTCATTGTAACTTAGGTCTGAGCCACTTAACAGTACGGATTTTCCGGGCTGTTTGGGGGTCAAACTAATAGTAGCAAGCAATGCAAAGCGGGACCCACTTTGCGAAAACCACGGTTTTATGCTTTTGAGGCTCTGCCTTTTTTCTTTTGCCGCTTCCGGTTCTCCATGGACTTTCTCCGAACCGGGGAAACGGTCGATGTGGACCTTGGACGTCAGCGCAGCGTGATGTCACTCTCATGCTCCGAAAAGGATTTCTTGGAGGAGCCGGCCTTGCGATAAACCTGTATCGCGCGTCCTGCGGAGCGAACAGCCCGGACACTCAAATGTCCGGGCTGTTTTGCGGCACTTCGTTCGTAATCGTCAAAGCTTGCTTTGGGAAAAAACCTTCGTATAGGCTACATTTCAATTTTCGGCCAAATCTAAGCCCTGTCCAGCGGCTACACGGGGAAACAGGCGGCACTCAAGGAAAAGACCCCCAAAAAGGAGTCAGCGATCCAAAGCCCACGGGATCAGGTCTCCGGCGCCGACAGCTTCATCTCTGGGCCAGACGGTACACGGGCATCGCGGAACTGACGCAGGAACTGCTGCGGCTATTCATCCGGAAGATCGTGGTCCACGAAAAGAGCGTGAAGTGGTCTAAACACGCGCCGCAGACCGTGGAGATCCACTACACCGATATCGGTTATGTGGGCAACGTCAATGATACTCAGATCTGTCAGGAAAACACCGCGGACGTCCCGGAAACAGAAAGGCCCCGGCAGGCACCGTAAATACGATGTTCTGCCGGGGTATCCCCAAAACAATTTGTTGCTCTTGTCAGCTGGGCCCCGATGGCTGCGGGAATCCTTTTCTGCCTCCGGATGGGCTCTTGTCAGCCGAACTGCCAGTGGGCGGGGTCCGGGTCCGCCTCGCTGTAAGAGGGATAGGTAAGCGTGTCGTCCTGCGTATCCAACACATAGGGGATGTCAAAGCACACGATTTGGCGGCCGTATTCGTCCGTCACCAGAGCGGCCACGGCCAGCTCATCCGCATCCCCCAGGGTGACGGTCATGTCCGGCAGGCGGTAAAAATCCTCGCCCTCAAAGCCCTGGAAGCTGTCCGGCTTGCCGCAGGGCTCCGCCCAGGCCAGCAGCTTCCGGTTTTGGAACAGGCCAACTTGTATATTGGCGGCCTCCGCGTTTCCATCCCGGCGGGTGGAGACATAGACATCGGAGAGGGAGAAGACGCCGCCGGGAGCCTCCGCGAACATCAGGTGGTAGTCCCTGACGCTGACGGAGGGCATGGTGGCGGAGTACAGGCCCGAGTAGGTATCCAGCAGCTGGGTCTGGCGCTGGCCGCCGCTTTCAAACACGATGTACAGGCTGATGCCATCCGTCAGGGCCACCGTGGCCTCGCCGGTGAAGGTCTGGCCCTGAGGGGAAAAGGGGCCAAAGGTGAATTTGACCGCTTCGTTCTGCACCTCCAGCCAGGCCGTCATGCCCTGGGAAAAGGTCTTGGGGATGGCCCGGAAGGAAAAGGTCACCAGATTTTCCGCGCAGTCTGTGGACACCACCTGGGTGCTGTAATCCGCCGTCAGCTCGTTTTGGGCTTTCAAAAGCGCCTCCACCCGGCTGGAGATGCCGCCGATCTGGCTGTTGACGGAGTAGGTGACATTGTTGACGGCGCTTTGAAGACTGTCGTACTGCCGGTCCATCCGGTCCAGCCGCTGGAAAAGGCTCCCTCCGGCAAGGACCAGCACCGCCGCCGCCAGCACCCAGGGCCACCGCCGGCGGGGCCGGGGCTTGGGCTGGGCGGCCAGATACCGGTCCACGATCTCCTGGACCATCTTCAGCTGTGTTTCCGTCAGCTCTCCGGGGGCGGCCTCCGGAGCGGCGTCCTCCTCCACGCCCAGCAGCCACCCCACGGACACGCCGAAGAGCTTCGACAGGGCGATGAGCTTTTCAATCTCCGGCAGGGCGGCGCCGGACTCCCATTTGTAGATGGATTGGCGGCTGACGCCCAGCCGCTCTCCCAGAGCCTCCTGGGAGAGGCCCAGCTCTTTTCGCTTTTGCGCGGTGCGTTGTCCAAGGGTCATACTGCAAATTCCTTTCTGCTGTTTGATGCCAGTATACCAGAAGAAGCGGCGTTTCCGCTACCAACCGGCGGCTTTCTTTTTGTCAACGGCCGGTTAGCAGGGGAAAAGGGGAGATGGGGCGGCCCCGGTCCGGCATCCGGGACTGAAAGGCGAAACTGTAAAAAAGGGCACCGGCATAGCCGGTGCCCTTTTTTACAGCGCTTTTTCGTAGCAGTTCAGTATGGAACGGGTGTAGCCCATGAAGAAGAAATCCGTGGAGCCCGCGAAGCGGTAACCCATGGCGGGGTACAGGTGGTTGGCGGGCTCGTTGTGCTCCCAGGTGTCGAAGCGCATGACGGTCTTCCCTTGGGCGCGGGCGGTATCCTCGGCAAAGGTGATCATTTGACGGGCCAGACCGCGGCCCATGCAGTCCGGATGAACGGTCAGCGTATGGATGACGGCCACCTGGCTGTCCGAAGCCGGAATGGACCAATTGATCTTGGCATATTCCGGCAATTGGCAGCCGTTGAGGTTCATGCTGCCCCAGACGGTGCCGTCCCCGTCTGTGCCCACATACAGGGTGCCGGCCTCCAAAATGCCCCTGGCGGTGTCCGGCGTGGGGTATTTGCCTTTTTGCCAATTGGTGTAGGAAACGCCGGTTTCCGCCTCCCGGTCTAAAATGGCGTCGTAAATGGCGGCCACGGCGGGCAGGTCCGCGGCGGTGGCAAGTCGGATCATGGGAAACGCTCCTTTCTCTTTGTAAAAGCGGCGCGCCGTATCCCCGGCGCGCCGCTTTGCAATTTTACGCCTGAGGCTTGTCTTCCCCGCCGGAGGGGGAATCCTGAGAAAGCGCATCCTGGTTGGAGGCATCTTCTCCGGGCTCGTCCTGAGGGGCCTCGATCTTCTGGGAGATCATGTGGACCTTTTTGGCGGCGGGCTCGATGCTCTCCGGCACGGAGGGGCGGAAGCCCTTGCCCTGGGTGTTGGTGGAGGCATAGGGGTCGTCCACCAGCTCCGGGTCCCGGCCTTCGATGATGGCCACCATCTCGGCGCCGGTGATGGTCTCCTTCTCCAGCAGGTACGCCACCACCTTGTCCATGTCATCACGGTTGGCCTTCAGGATCTCCACGGCGTCCTGATAGCACTTGTCCAAAATTTCCTTCACGGCCTTGTCCATCTGGGCGGCGGTGTCCTGGGCGCAGTCCATGCCGTAGCCGCCGTCCAGGTACTGGTTGCGGCGGGAGGCCAGGGCCATCATGCCGAACTCCTCGCTCATGCCGAACATGGCCACCATGTTCCGGGCCACGGAAGTGGCATCCTGGATGTCCTGGGACGCGCCGTTGGTCATGGTGTTCATCACCACTTCCTCGGCGGCCCGGCCGCCCATGGACACGGTGATCTTGGCCATGAGCTCGTCCTTGGTGCGCAGCTCCGTCTTGTCCTCCTCGGGCATCAGCAGCGTGTAGCCCAGGGAGCCCTGGGTGTGGGGGACGATGGTGATCTTCTGCACCGGCTCGGTGTTTTTCTGCTTGTAAGCCACCATGGCGTGGCCCACCTCGTGGTACGCCACCAGCTTTTTCTCAAACTCCGTCAGGACGCTGCCCTTTTTCTCCGTGCCGGCGATGACCAGCTCGAAGGCGGCCAGGAAGTCCTCCTGGGACACCAGCTTGCGGCCCTTGCGGACAGCCCGCAGGGCGGCCTCGTTCACCAGGTTGGCAAGGTCCGCGCCCACACAGCCGGCGGTGGCCAGGGCCACCTTTTTCAAATTCACGTCTTCGCCCAGCTTGATGTTCCGGGTGTGAACCTGGAGGGTGGCCAGGCGGCCCGCCAGGTTGGGCCGGTCGATGACGATGCGGCGGTCAAAACGGCCGGGCCGCAGCAGCGCCTGGTCCAGCACCTCGGGGCGGTTGGTGGCGGCCAGCAGGATGACGCCCTTGGTGGGGTCAAAGCCGTCCATCTCCGCCAGCAGCTGGTTCAGGGTCTGCTCCCGCTCGTCGTTGCCGCCCATGCGGTTGTCGCGGGATTTGCCGATGGTGTCGATCTCGTCGATGAATACGATGCAGGGGGCCACCTTGCTGGCCTCCTTAAAGAGGTCCCGGACACGGCTGGCGCCCACGCCCACGAACATCTCCACAAAGTCGGAGCCGGAGATGGAGAAGAAGGGGACGTTGGCCTCGCCGGCCACGGCCTTGGCCAGCAGCGTCTTGCCGGTGCCCGGAGGGCCCACCAGCAGCGCGCCCTTGGGGAGCTTGGCGCCGATTTCCGTGTACTTTCCGGGGTTGTGGAGGAAGTCGATGATCTCCGTCAGGGACTCCTTGGCCTCGTCCTGGCCGGCCACGTCGGCAAAGGTGACGCCGGTGGACTTTTCCATATACACCTTGGCGTTGGACTTGCCCACGCCGCCGATGCCGCCCATGCCGCCGAAGCCGCCCTTTTTGCTCATCCACCGCATGGCGATGGAGAACATGAGCATGATGAGCACGAAGGGGAGCACCAGCTCAATGAAGGCGGATACCAGGGGGTTCATCTTGGCCTGGTAGGCCTGGTCGTACTCCACGTCATATTCATCCAGCAGCTTCACCACCTCGTCGTTGGAGCGGATCTGCACGGTGAACAGGCTCAGGTTCGTCTTTTGCTCCTGGCCGGCGGCGTCGGTGTACGTATAGCAGTCGTTGCCCTGGGCGTCCTTGCCCTTCGTGTATGCCACGCCGTCGCTGCCGGTGTAAACATAGCCGTCCTTGGGGGTGATGATGAGGATGTCCTCGGAATTGCTGAAGTCCACCCGCTCCACCTGGCCGTGCTCCACCATGTCCACGAACTGGCTGTTTTCAATGGTGACGGAGGAGGACTGGCGGCCGGCGCTGCCCAGATACGCGGAGGCGGTATTGATGACGATGGTCAGCAGCAGCGCCCAGCACACCAGGGAGAAAACGCCCCGCCAGTTGCCGCTGCCGCCGCTGTTGTTCTTCCCGCCGTTTTGGCGGTTCTTGTTATCGTTTGGATTCATGTATCGAAACTCCTTTCAGGAAAAACAGACCTTTAAGGCAACACCGCACAAATGCATTGGCGGCGCTTTGCGGAAATTTTGCGCCATCCATGCGTTGCAATTTTTTGAAATACGCCCAGTATTCCTGCAAAATTGCGCCTTTGTCTGGCGCAAAATTTGCTCGCAAATCGCTCTTGCTGCATGATGCGGTGTTGCCTTAAAATTTACTACGCAGTATACCACAGAAGCGGCGGACCCACAAGGACGGGGAGGGCTTTTTTGATGAAGTTTCTGTAAATTTAGCTTTATTGTGGCCCTCATATATGGTATACTACAACACGAATGTCGAAAAAAATTTTTGAGGGAGACATTATGGACGAACAGAAGAAAAACGAGCTGACGGCCGAGGCCGACGGCATCATCGAGGGCCGCAACGCCGTCATCGAGGCCCTGCGGGCCGGCGGCGCCATCGACAAGATCTACCTGCAGAAGGGCGAGACGGACAAGACCCTGGGCCACATCGCCTCCAAGGCCCGGGCCGCCGGCATCGTGGTGGTGGAGGCCGACAAGCGCAAGCTGGACGGCATGAGCCGCACCCACGCCCACCAGGGCGTCATCGCCTTGGCGGCGGTACGGGAATATGTCAGCGTGGAGAGTATGCTCCAAAGCGCCGCCGACCGGGGAGAGGCGCCGCTGCTGGTGGTGTGCGACGAGATCTCCGACCCTCACAACCTGGGGGCCATCATCCGCACCGCCTCCTGCGCCGGGGCTCACGGCGTCATCATCCCCAAGCGCCGCAGCGCGGGCCTCACCGCCGTGGTGGCGAAGACCTCCGCCGGCGCCGTGGCCTATATGCCCGTGGCCCGGGTCCCCAACATCCCGGCCCTGCTGAAGGACCTGAAAAAACAGGGGGTGTGGGTGTTCGGCACCTCCGCCCGGGGAAACACCACGCTGTATGACGCGGACCTGAAGGGCCCCGCCGCCATCGTCATCGGCAGCGAGGGCGACGGCATGACCCGCCTGGCGGAGGAGAACTGCGACTTTTTGGTGAGCATCCCCATGAAGGGCCGCATGGATTCCCTGAACGCCTCCGCTGCGGCGGCCATCCTGCTGTACGAGGCGGTGCGCCAGCGTTTGCAGTAAACAGGAACGAAAGAGGTTGACCATGGCTCCCAAGGATGAGAAGAAAAACCAATATGAGGACCTGACCGCCGGCACGGATGTGCCGGCGGACGGCGATTTCTCCCTGGAGGAGATTCTGGCGGAATACGGCGGCGGCCGCAAGCGGCAGATCCTGCGGGACGTGGAAGCCCAGGTGAATCCCGGCCCGGAGCCGGTGTTTCAGGAGGAGCAGCCTCCCAAGCGGCCGCAAAAGGCGCCGGAAAAGCGGCCGGAGCCCGCGGCGGAGGCACCCAAGCCCCCGGACCCGCAGCCGGACCCGGAGCGGGAGCTGCCCCGGGCGCCCCGCCCCATCTCCCTGGAGGAGGTGGTGGGCAGCACTGTGGACGCCGTCATGGAGGAAAACCGGGAGCCGCTGCTGCAGCCCCGGCGGGGGCTGTTCTCCCGCAAGCCCCTCCGGGATACGGAGGAGCTGTACGCCGCTCCGGAGCCGGAGGAGGAACCGGAGGAAGAGGAGGAGCCCATCGGCCCGGAAATGCCGCTTTACGAGGCGGCGGACCTGAGCCGCAGCCAGCATCAAAGCAGGAGAGGGCTGGTGCCGGGGGCATTCGCCATGGCGCTGGCGCCGGTGCTGGTGCTGGGAGCCCAGGCGTACGGCGTGACGGTGCCCTGGTGGTCCGACTCCCTGCAAAACCAGGCCCTGGCCCTGCTGGGCTGCCTGGTGCTGTCCGCGCTGCTGGCCCACCAGGTATTTGCGGAGGGGGCGCGGCTGCTGGCCCGGAAGCGCTGCACCGGAGAGCTTTTGATTTCCCTTTCCGCCGTGGTGTCCGCCCTGGACTGCGTGTCCGTGCTGCTGCTGCCGGAGCGGACGGCGGTGACGCCCTACGCCGCCGTCAGCGCCATGGGTCTGGCCTTTGCCCAGTGGGGCCTGGCCCGGCGGAGCCGCGGCGCCTATGACACATTCCGCTCCGCCGCCGTGGACGACGAGCCGCCGTATCTGGTGACGGAGACAGAGAAGGGCGCCTGCAAGCAGCGGGGCGCCGTGCCGGGCTTTTACACGGCTGCCGCCGCGGATGACGGCGGCGTCCTGTGGCAGACGGCGCTTTTGCCGGTGGTGCTGGTGGCCTCTTTTGTGTTCGCGGGCCTCAGCTCCCTGGGGCAGGGCCGGGACAGTGATTTCCTGCTGAACTGGTCCGCCATTTTGGCGGCGGGCGCCACATTTTCCCTGCCCCTGTGCTGGAGCCTGCCCTGGTCCCGCCTGGCCCGCCACCTGCAAAAGGCCGGCAGCGCCGTGGCCGGCTGGCGGGGCGCTGAAAAGATTGCCGGCCGCCGCTGCATGATCGTGACGGACAGCGACCTGTTTCCCCCGGGCACCATACAGCTCAACGGCGTGAAGGTGTTCGGCGAGGAGCTTTCCAAGGCGGCCTCCTATGCCGCCACCCTGGCCCGCTGCGCCGGCTGCGGCCTGGAGCGGCTGTTTGACGGCCTCATCCGCAGCGAGGGAGGGCGTTACGAGGAAGCGGTGGATTTCAGCTTTTACGAGGAGGGCGGCTATTCCGCCACCATCCACGGAGAATCCGTGCTGCTGGGCACCGCCTCCTTCATGCGGAAGATGGATGTGCGCCTTCCCGGCGGCATCAATTTGAAAACCGGCGTGTTCCTGGCGGTGGACCGCCAGCTGGCCGCCGTCTTCGCCGTGAAGTACAACGCGGCGGAAAACGTGGACTTTGCCCTGCGGATGATGCGCCGCAGCCACATCACTCCCATCCTGGCGGCCCGGGACCCCAACATCACTCCGGCACTGCTGAAGCGGAAGTTTTACAAGCGGGTGAAGGTGGAGTACCCGGACCTCAGCGCCCGGGTGGCCCTCAGCGAGGCGGAGCAGGACCGGGGGCTGCCCCGGGCCCTGCTGTTCCGGGAGGGCCTGCTGCCCTACGCCGAGACCGTGGTGGGCAGCCACCGGCTGTGCCGGGCGGTGCGCCGGGGGCTGGCGCTGTCCCTGCTGGGCAGCGGAGCGGGCACCCTGCTGGCCTTTTACATGGCGTTTTTGGGGAAGTACAGCCTGATGACGCCGCTGACCCTGCTGGCGTTCTTGCTGCTGTGGGTGCTGCCGGTGCTGCTTTTGACAGACTGGACGGGCCGGTATTGAAACAGGAAACAAAAAACGGGAAAGCCGCCCGGGCAGAGCCTGGGCGGCTTCTCTGCTTTCGGGCGGATTTTCCGCCGGGAATGCCGCTTTTTTTGCGCCTTTGCTAAAATTTTGACGCGATTTTTCTCCCTCCTGCCCAAAATGTGGAACCTGCCAAATTTTTAGTTGTATTGCCCGGTTAAACGTTGTATAATTTCTACATTAGGCAATCTGACATCTTGTCAATGCGACCTATCACGGTCCGGCGGCACGCCCCGGACCGATCAACAGCCCTATCATTAAGGAGTGGAAAGAACATGAGCTATTCTGTACAAAACATCCGCAACGTCTGCCTGCTGGGTCACAGCGGAAACGGTAAGACCGCCCTGGCAGAGAGCCTGCTTTACATGACCGGCGCCCTGGACCGCATGGGCCGCGTGGTGGACGGCAACACCGTCTGCGACTACGATCCCGAGGAGACCAAGCGCCAGATCTCCCTTTCCACCGCTGTGGCACCCCTGGAGTACAAGGGCTGCCGGATCAATGTGCTGGATACTCCGGGCGCGTTTGATTTTGCCGGTGAGGTCATGGAGGCTCTGCGGGCCGCGGATGCCGCCATCATCGTCTGCTCCGCCAAGGACGGCGTGTCCGTTGGCCTGGAGAAGGCGTGGAAGTACTGCGAAGAGCGGAATATGCCCCGCTTTATCTATATTTCCAAGACCGATGAGGATAACTCCGACTACAACGCCACCTTCGAGGCCCTGCGGGAGCGCTTCGGCAAGAAGATCGCCCCCGTGGTGGTGCCCATCTGGGATGAGAACAAGAAGGTCACCGGCATCATCGACGTGCTGAACAAGCGCGCCTATGAGATGCAGAACCTCAAGCGGGTGGAGATCGAGGTCCCCGCCGACAAGGAGGATGTCATCACTGAGTTCAACGACGCCCTGAAGGAATCCGTGGCCGAGACCAGCGAGGAGTTCATGGACAAGTTCTTCGGCGGCGAGGACTTTACCTACGCCGAGATGATCCAGGGCCTGCGCCAGGGCGTCCGGGAGCTGAGCCTGTTCCCCGTGCTGTGCGGCTCCGCCGTCAACTGCATGGGCTCCCTGATGCTGATGGACAACATCGTGGACCTGCTGCCCAACCCCATGGAGGGTAACTACCACAAGGCCACGAAGGCCGACGGCGAGACCGAGGAGTTCGTGGTCTCCCCCGGCGGCGTGCCCACCGCTTTCGTGTTCAAGACCGTCTCTGACCAGTACGGCAAGTACTCCTTCGTGAAGGTCCTCTCCGGCTCCATCACCCCCGACCTGCCCATGGTCAACGCCCGCACCGGCGCCTCTGAAAAGCTGGGCCGCCTGTATGTCATGCGGGGCAAGAAGGCCACCGAGGTCAAGGAGCTCTCCTGCGGCGACATCGGCGCCATCGCCAAGATGGATAAGGTCAAGACCGGCGACACCCTGTGCGACGCCCGTAAGGTCGTGGCCCTGAAGAATATCCCCTTCGCCGAGCCCTGCTACTCCGTGGCCATCGTGCCCAAGACCCGCGGCCAGGAGGATAAGATCGCCCAGGGCCTGGCCCGCCTGAACGAGGAAGACCCCACCTTCACCGTGGTCAACAACGGCGAGACCCACCAGATGGTTCTCTCCGGCGCCGGCGATATGCAGGTGGATGTGCTCATCAGCAAGCTGAAGAGCCGCTTCAACGTGGAGGCCGAGCTGAAGCCCGTCCGCGTGCCTTACCGTGAGAAGATCCGCAAGACCGTCCAGAAGCAGGGCCGCCATAAGAAGCAGACCGGCGGCAGCGGCCAGTTCGGCGACGTGTGGATCCGCTTCGAGCCCCAGACGGAGCAGGATGACATGATCTTCGCCGAGGAAGTGTTCGGCGGCTCCGTGCCCAAGAACTTCTTCCCCGCCGTGGAAAAGGGCCTGCGGGAGGCCTGCGTCCATGGTCCTCTGGCCGGCTATCCCGTGGTGAACCTGAAGGCCGTGCTGTATGACGGCTCCTATCACCCCGTGGACTCTTCTGAAATCGCCTTCAAGACCGCCGCGCAGCTGGCCTACAAGGCCGCTCTGCCCGAGGCAAACCCCGTCCTGCTGGAGCCCGTGGGCGAGTTGAAGGTCACGGTGCCCGATAACTACATGGGCGATGTCATCGGCGACCTGAACAAGCGCCGGGGCCGTGTCATGGGCATGGACCCCACCGGTGACGGCAGCCAGGTCATCTCCGCCGAGGTGCCCATGGCCGAGATGGGCAGCTACGCCATCGACCTGCGGTCTATGACCCAGAGCCGCGGCAGCTTCACCTTCCACTTCGTCCGCTACGAGGACTGCCCGCCTGCGGCGCAGGAGAAGGCCATTGCCGAGGCGAAGGCCCTGGCTGAGAAGGAGTAAGCAAGAGAAGAACGGGCAGTCCGAGTCAGGGCTCCCGCCGCGAGCCAGCGAAGCGGTCGCGGTGGGAAGGAGGCGGCGCAAAGGAATGAAGCGCAGGTTTCGCCGCAGGCGGAAACGAAGCGAAATGGATTTCGCGGCGCCGAAGTGCCCGCCCGCGGCGCAGGAGAAGGCCATTGCTGAGGCGAAGGCCCTGGCTGAGAAGGAGTAAGCGCAAACAGCTGATCATACGGGGGGCCTTTTGGCTCCCCGTATTTTTCGGTTAGCTTATGTAAAAAGTTTGTGAATTGTTGCATAAGCAACTAGATTATATTAGGAACTCCTGTTATACTCATAGCATCTGAAAGGATACCCCGTAAATAGGAAATTAAGAATCAAATGATTTTGAATTTTAAGGAGGATCACATTATGAAAAAGTGGGTTTGCCAGGTTTGCGGCTATGTTTGGGAAGGCGAGACTCCTCCCGAGAAGTGCCCCCAGTGCGGTGTTCCCGCCTCCAAGTTCACCGAGCAGAAGGGCGAGATGAGCTGGGCTGCCGAGCATGTGGTCGGCGTGGGCAAGTCCTTCGGCGCTGACGTTCCCGAGGAAGTCCGCAAGGAGATCATCGACGGTCTGAACGCCAACTTCATGGGCGAGTGCACTGAGGTCGGTATGTATCTGGCCATGGCCCGTGTTGCCCATCGTGAGGGCTATCCCGAGATCGGTGAGTATTGGCGCCGCGCCGCTCTGGAAGAGGCGGAGCACGCTGCCAAGTTTGCCGAGCTGCTGGGCGATGTCGTGACCGATTCCACCAAGAAGAACCTGGAGATGCGCGTCGAGGCCGAGAACGGCGCTACCCTGGGCAAGTTCGAGCTGGCCAAGCTGGCCAAGCAGTACAACCTGGACGCCATCCATGACACCGTCCATGAGATGGCCCGTGACGAGGCCCGTCACGGCAAGGCCTTCGCCGGCCTGCTGAAGCGCTATTTCTGATTCAGCGGTCAAGCGAGGTGGTTTGCATGGATAAGTATGTATGCCCTTGCGGCTATGTCTATGATCCTGCGGTAGGCGACCCCGAAAACGGTGTCGCTCCCGGAACTCCCTGGGAAAAGGTCCCCGAGAGCTGGGTCTGCCCCACCTGCGGCATGGGTAAGGACGTTTTTGAAAAGGAATAAGAGCCTTTCGGAGGGCGGAGCGGAAGCTCCGCCCTTTTTTCGCGCCTTTCCCGCCGGAGAAGGCGCAATGCCACTTGCAAGGGGAGGCATGATCGTGCTAAACTACGAAAAGTACGCTTTGACGTGAGGGAACGACATGAAAAGATCCACCCTTGCCACGCTTGCCGGGCTGCTGGGATACAGCATTTTCGGTTTCAGCTTTCTGTTTTCTAAAATCGCCCTGGGGCTGACCACGCCTCTCGTGCTGCTGTCCGTCCGGTTTTTGACGGCGTTTCTGGTGATGAATCTGCTGGTGCTCACCGGGAAGATGCGGCTCTCGCTGCGGGGCAAGCCCGTCCGGATGCTGCTGTTGCTGGGCCTGGTGCAGCCTGTGGTGTATTTTATCTGCGAAAATTACGGCATCGCCCTGACCTCTGCCTCCTTTTCCGGCATTATGCTGGGCATCATTCCCATCGCGGGGCTGGTGCTGGGGCGGCTGTTTTTGAAAGAGCCCTGCTCGACCTTTCAGGTGGCCTGCGCCCTGCTGTCCATCGTGGGCGTGGCGTTGACCAGCGTGGGCGGCGAGGTCCGCTTTTCGCTGCTGGGCACGGTGCTGCTGGCGGGCGCCGCCGTTTCCGCCGCGCTGTTCAATGTCATCAGCCGGGGCACGGCCGCCTATTTCACCGCCTTTGAGCGGACGTATGTGATGTTTGCCCTGGGCAGCGCGGTGTTTACGATTCTGGCCCTGGCGGAGAACCGGCGGGACCTGGCGGCGCTGCGGGTGCCGCTGTCGGACCCTTGGTTCTGGACAGCGGTGCTGTATTTGTCGGTGGTGTCCTCCGTGTGCGCCTTTTTGCTCATCAATTTTTCCGTGAATTACATCAGCGTGGCGAAGGCCTCCCTCTTTTCCAACTTTACAACGGTCATCTCCGTGCTGGCGGGCATTTTCATCATGAAGGACAGCTTCTCGCCCGTCCAGCTGGCAGGCATCGTCATCATCACGCTCAGCATCTTCGGCGTCTCCTTCCAGCGGGAGGACGGGGCGCTTTCCCGGTAAGGAGTCTCCCATGAAAAAAGCACTTTGTTACGGCATTTTGGCCTCTTTGTTTTTCGCGTTTACGTTTTTGTTCAACCACAGCATGAACCTCTCCGGCGGCTACTGGATGTGGAGCGCCTGCCTGCGCTATTTTCTCATGCTGCCTATTCTGGCGCTGCTTCTTTGGCGGCTGCCGGGGGACCGCTTCCGCCCGGTGCTGGCCGCCATTCGTGCCCGTCCGGCGGCGTGGCTGGTGTGGAGCACCGTGGGCTTCGGCCTGTTCTACCTGCCGCTGACCCTGGGCTCCGTGTTTGGGGAATCCTGGCTGGTGGCCGCCTCCTGGCAGGTGACCATTGTGGCCGGCGTGCTGCTGACGCCGGTGTTCGGCAAGCCCATTCCGGTGAAAAACCTGCTTTTGTCCCTGGTCATCCTGGCGGGTATTGCCCTGCTGCAGCTGCCGCACCTTCAGGGGAACGATGTCCGGGGCAACTGCCTGGCCCTGGTGCCCATCCTGGCGGCGGCCTTTTCCTATCCCCTTGGCAACCGGAAAATGATGGAGGTCTGCCCACCGGAGGTGGACACGGTGCAGCGGGTGTTCGGCATGACGCTGTGCAGTATGCCCTTCTGGCTGGCGGTGGCCTGCGTGGCCTTTGTCCGGGCCGGAGCGCCCAGCGGCGGACAGCTGGTGCAGTCCGGTGTGGTGGCCCTGTTCTCCGGCGTCATTGCCACCGTTTTGTTTTTCCGGGCCACGGACCTGGTGCGCAATGACCCCCGGCAGCTGGCCCTCATCGAGGCCACCCAGTGCGGCGAGGTCATCTTCACCCTCCTGGGCGGCATTCTGGTGCTGGGGGACAGCGTGCCCGGCCCCGCCGGCATGGCGGGCCTGGCCCTCATCCTGCTGGGCATGGTGCTGAACAGCCTGGTGACGGCGAAATAAGGCAAAGGGGACCGGATGGCGGTCCCCTTTGTATATTTTTGAAGCGATTCTACGTTCCGCAGAGCAAGTTCCGCCGCCGGGGAACCGCCTCTGTGGCCTGCTGCTGCGCAAAAAACAGCGGAATGGGCTTGCGGAGCCGCGGGAATGATGATAAAATCTCTCCCGAACAGATAGGAGAGATGGTATGTATCGGTATATTTTCTTCGATTTGGACGGGACACTGACCGATTCCAAGGAGGGCATCCTCAACTGCCTGCGGTACGCCTTTGAAAAGCTGGGAGAGCCGGTGCCGCCGGAGAGCACCCTCATTAAATTCATCGGCCCGCCGCTGCAGGATTCCTTCATGCGCTACTGCGGCTTTGACGAGGCCAAGGCCATCCGGGGCATCGAGACCTTCCGGGAGCGGTACGCCCCCATCGGAAAGTTTGAGAACGCCGCCGCGCCGGGCATGGCGGAGCTGTGCCGCCGCCTGAAGGAACAGGGCTATGTGCTGGCCCTGGCCTCCTCCAAGCCGGAGGAGATGTGTGTGCCCATCTGCGAAAAATTCGGCTTCGCACCCTCCATGGAAACCATCACCGGCAGCCCTCCCGTGGGCGACTGGGAAAAGGAGGATGTCATCCGGGAGACCATGCGCCGCCTGGGACTGACGGAGCAGGATAAGCCCGCCATCCTTATGGTGGGGGACCGGAAGTTCGACGTGCTGGGAGCCAAGGCCTGCGGCATCGACTGCGTGGGCGTGGAGTTTTTCGGCTACGCCGCCCCCGGCGAGCTGGCGGAGGCCGGCGCCGTGGCGGTGGTGTCCACCGCCGGAGAACTGGAGCAGTTCATCTTATCCCATTGACCGATTAAAAGCACCCCGCTGTTGCTTGAGCAGCGGGGTGCTTTCTATTAGGACATCTGCTTCATGATGTCCTTGACCTCCTTCACGGTCCAGCCCTCGCCGGTCAGGTCGGCGGAGAGCACCGGGTCGATGGGCACGGCCAGATACATATTGTTGCCGTAGGAATAGGCGCCGGAGGTGACGCCGATGACCTGGCCGTAGGCGTTCAGCAGGGCGCCGCCGCTGCTGCCCTGGGAGATGTCGGCGGTGTCCATGAGGCAGGGCAGGTCATACCGAGCCACCGCCCGGGCGGTGTCGCTGACGACGCCGGAGCTGACGGCCAGCCCCAGGCCCAGGGGGTTGCTGATGGTGTACACCGTGTCGCCCACCCGCACATCCTTCGTGCCGGAGGGGGCAATGTCCAGGTAAGCAAAAGCGGAGGTGGTTTGGTGGCTGGTGGAGGTGCGGGAGACCTGGATGACGGCGATATCGATGCCCACGTCATAATACAGCACCCGTTCCACCGGGAAGGTCTCGCCGGTGACCAGCTCCGCCGTAAGGGCCGCGGCGCCGTCGATGGAGTGGTAGTTGGTGACGGCGATGCCGTCGGGGGAAATGAAGAAGCCGCTGGCATTGGCGTCGGATTCTTCAAGCTCGGCGGCCTTCTGGGTGTGATAATTGTCCAGCCGGAACACGGCGGACAGGTGCCGGTCCGCCACCTGCCGGGCGGTGAGCTCCGTGGTGAAAAGCCCCAGGGCGTTGGCGGTGGCGCGGGAGACCAGCCCCTTTTCAATGAGGCGCTCCAAAACGGTACCGCTGCCGTCCTTGTAAGAGAAGGTCAGGGCGTCCCGGATGGAGAGGAACAGGTCGCCCCGGGTCATGAGGCCGTCATAGGTGATGGAGGCCAGCCCGATGCGCCGGGCGAAGGCGGCGGCGTAGGCCAGGGTAAAGTCCCCGTCCTTGTCGCTGTATCCCAGCATCCGCAGCAAGGAGGCAAACCAGTCCCCGGCGTCCACCTGGCTGCCGGAATTGTACTGCACCGCCGTGGCGCCGGAGACCCAGCCCTGGTGGGCGGCATAGTTGATGGAATCCGCGGCCCAGGCGGGCAGGTCCCGGTAGCCTGCGAACCAGGGGTCCGCCTGGGCCTCCGCCTGGGCGCCGGCCAGACGCACCAGCATCACGGCGGCCTGGGCCCGGGTGGCGGGGGCGTCCAGGTCGTAATCCCCGTCGGCGCTGCCCTGGACCAGGCCGAGGGTGGCCAGGATGTCCGCCGAACGCTCCGCTTCGCCCTCCAGGGCGGAGGCGGCGGGAACTGCGCTCACCAGCAGGGCCAGAGCGCAGAGGAGGGCAAAAAATTTGGTTTTCATGGTGTTCCTCCAAAATCTCAAAGTGTAGCTATTGTAGCACTCCTCCGGCGCAATGGCAAGGGCGCCGCTGGACAGCGGCAGGGAAAGCTGGTATAATACATATGTTATAAAAACACCGCGCCGGAGCCGGCGACATCATATGATAAAGGAGAATCCTCAAATGGAACTGAAAGACATTTTGAGCAAGTGCGACCACACCCTCCTGGCCCAGACGGCCACCTGGGACGAGATCCGCGCCATTTGTGACGACGGCATGAAGTACGGCTGCGCCAGCGTCTGCATCCCCGCAAGCTACGTCAAGCAGGCGGCGGAGTATGTGGCGGGCAAGCTGCCCATCTGCACGGTCATCGGCTTCCCCAACGGCTACGACACCACCGCCGCCAAGTGCTTCATGGCCTCCGACGCTGTGGAAAACGGCGCCGGGGAGGTGGACATGGTCATCAACATCGGCTGGGTGAAGGATAAGAAGTGGGAGGACCTCCTCTCCGAGATCAAGGCCGTGAAGGAGGCCTGCCATGGCAAGCTCCTGAAGGTCATCATCGAGACCTGCTTCCTCACCGACGAGGAGAAGGTGAAGATGTGCGAGATCGTCACCGCCTCCGGCGCCGATTATATCAAGACCTCCACCGGCTTCGGCGGAGGCGGCGCCACCCGGGAGGATGTGGCCCTGTTCGCAAAGCACATCGGCCCCAACGTGAAGATCAAGGCCGCCGGCGGCATCGCGAATCTTCAGGACGCCGAGGACTTCATCAACCTGGGCGCCTCCCGCCTGGGCACCAGCCGCATCGTCAAGGCCGTGAAGGCCATGGAGGGCTGATATGGGAACGCCTCACAATGAAGCCGCCGCCGGCGCCTTTGCCAAAACGGTCCTCATGCCCGGCGACCCCCTGCGGGCCAAATTCATCGCGGAAAACTTCCTGGAGGACGCGAAGCTGGTGAACAATGTCCGGGGCATCCAGGGCTATACCGGCACGTACCACGGTACGCCGGTGTCCGTCATGGCCTCCGGTATGGGCGTGCCCTCCATCGGCATTTACTCCCACGAGCTGTTCCACTTCTATGATGTGGACAACATCATCCGGGTGGGCACCGCCGGCGGCATCTCTCCCAAGCTGAAGCTGCGGGATGTGGTCATGGCCCAGGGCGCCTGCACGGATTCCAACTACGCCCATCAGTTCGGCCTGCCGGGCACGTTTGCCCCCATCGCCGATTTCACCCTGCTGGAGACCGCTGTGGCGGTGGCCCGCCGCATGGGCGTGGAGCCTCCGGTGGGCAACCTGTTTTCCTCCGACGTGTTTTACAACAAGGCCGGCAATACCCTGGACTGGGGCAAAATGGGTGTGCTGGCCATCGAGATGGAGACCGCGGCCCTGTACTGCAACGCCGCCGAGGCCGGCAAGCGGGCCCTGACCATCTGCACCATTTCCGACAGCCTGGTCACCGGCGAGGAGCTTCCTCCCGCGGACCGCCAGACCTCCTTCACCCAGATGATGTCCATCGCCCTGGAGACGGCGGTGGAGATGGCGAAGAAAGGGTAAGAAAAAGCCCTGTGAACGGGGCTTTACACAGAGAGACACTGTGATTGCCGTATGCAAAAACAGTGTCTCTTTTTTTCGCCGGAATTGTGACAAAACGGAAAACATTGCGAAATTTTATTGCAATCCATGGGAAGGGTTGATATAATGGGACCCGACCTGAAAGGGTCTCTCTCCGCTTGCGGAGGAAATATTTTTGAAGGAAGGTAGATTCCGATGAAGAAGTTTCTTGCTTTGATTCTTGCATTGGTCATGTCTCTCTCCCTGGTCGCCTGCGGCGGTTCCAAGGCTGAAGAGAAGCCCGCCGAGCAGCCCGCCCAGGAGCAGCCCGCCGAGGCTGAGGGCGCTGATTTCAGCGTGGCCATGATCACCGACTACGGTGACATCACGGACCAGTCTTTCAACCAGACCACCTATGAGGCCTGCAAGGCCTACTGCGACGCCAACGGCGTGGACTTCAACTACTACAAGCCCGCCGGTGACTCCACCGCCGAGCGTGTGGCCATGGTGGAAAAGGCCGTGGACGAGGGCTACACCGTCATCGTCATGCCCGGCTTCGCGTTCGCCGAGACCATCACCGAGGTGGCTGACGCCTATCCCGATGTCACCTTTGTCGCGCTGGATGTCAGCGAGGGCGACCTGGGCGATTACACCCTGCCCGGCAACGTCTACTGCGCTGTGTACCAGGAAGAGCTGTGCGGCTATATGGCCGGCTACGCCGCTGTGAAGCTGGGCTACACCCACCTGGGCTTCCTGGGCGGCATGGCTGTCCCCGCTGTGGTCCGCTTCGGCTATGGCTACGTGCAGGGCGTTGACGCCGCTGCCACCGAGCTGGGCGTGGATGCCACCGTGGAGTATGCTTACGGCAACCAGTTCTTCGGCGACCCCGACATCACCGCTTACGCGGACAACTGGTATCAGACCCTGGGCGTGGAAGTCGTGTTCGCCTGCGGCGGCGGCATCTGCACCTCTGTCGGTGAGGCTGCTGCCAAGGTCGACGGCGCCAAGGTCATCGGCGTGGACGTGGACCAGTCCGGCAACCTGGACGCCGCTTACGGCGAGGGCATCACTCTGACCTCCGCCATGAAGGGCCTGGCCCCCACTGTCCAGCACATGCTCTCTGAGATCGCTGCCGGCAACTGGGACAACTACGGCGGCAAGGTGGAGACCCTGGGCCTGGTGTCCGGTGACGACCCCGAGGTCAACTATGTCCAGATCCCCATGGACACCACCCTGTTCGGCGATGGCTTCACCCAGGACGATTACAAGGCCCTGGTGAAGGACATGTTCGACGGCAAGATCACCGTGTCTGATGACATCACCGCTGAGCCCGCTGTCAGCAGCATCACGGTCAACTATCTGGGCAACGTGAAGTAAAACTTCCATACATCCGCAAAAAGAGGACGGAAATTCGTTTCCGTCCTCTTTTTTTGCATTTCTGCCGTTTTCTGTAATTTCCTTTTGAAATACACAGCGGGATATAGTACAATAAGATATCAAACATTTTGCCGACAGGCAAACAGGGGGAGGTCGTGAAAATTGGAACAGACCTATGCCATTGAAATGCTGAACATCACCAAGCGTTTTCCCGGCATCGTGGCCAATGACAATATCACGCTGCAGCTGAAAAAGGGCGAGATCCACGCCCTGCTGGGCGAGAACGGCGCCGGCAAATCCACGCTGATGAGTGTGCTGTTCGGCCTGTACCAGCCGGAGGAGGGCGTCATCAAAAAGGACGGCCAGGTGGTCCAGATCCGGGACCCCAACGATGCCAACGCCCTGGGCATCGGTATGGTCCACCAGCATTTCAAGCTGGTGGAGTGCTTCTCCGTTCTGGACAACATCATCATGGGCGTGGAGCCCTGCAAGCACGGCTTCCTCCAGAAGGCGGAGGCCCGGGAGAAGGTCATCGCCCTGTCGGAGAAATACGGCCTGCACGTGGACCCGGATGCCCTGGTGGAGGATATCACCGTGGGTATGCAGCAGCGCACCGAGATTTTGAAGATGCTGTACCGGGACAATGAGATCCTGATTTTCGACGAGCCCACCGCCGTTCTGACGCCCCAGGAGATCGAGGAGCTCATGCAGATCATGCGGAACCTGGCGGCGGAGGGAAAGTCCATCCTGTTCATCTCCCACAAGCTCAACGAGATCATGGCGGTGGCGGACCGCTGCACCGTACTGCGCAAGGGCAGGTATATCGGCACTGTCAGCATTCGGGACACCAACCAGAAGGAGCTGTCCCGCATGATGGTGGGCCGGGATGTGGAGTTCGTGGTCCACAAGGAGCCTGCCAAGCCCGGCAAGACCATCCTGGAGGTGGAGGGCATGACTGTGGCCTCCAAGGCCCACAGCAACAACGCCGTGAAAAACGTCAGCTTCACCGTCCGGGCGGGGGAGATCGTCTGCATCGCCGGTATCGACGGCAACGGCCAGACGGAGCTGGTCTACGGCCTGACGGGCCTGGAGCCCCTGAAGGGCGGCAAGATCATGCTGGAGGGCCAGGACATCACCGGCGCCTCCATCCGCAAGCGCTCCACCATGGGCATGAGCCACATCCCCGAGGACCGGCACAAGCACGGCCTGGTGCTGGACTACACTCTGGAGGACAATATGGTGCTCCAGCGGTATTTTGAGCCGGAGTTCGTCAGCAAGACGGGCTTTTTGAAGCGCAAGGCCATCCGGGACTATGCCACCCGCCTCATTGACCAGTACGATGTCCGCTCCGGCCAGGGCCCCGTCACCGTGGCCCGCAGCATGTCCGGCGGCAACCAGCAAAAGGCCATCGTGGCCCGGGAAATCGACAAGGACCCGGAGCTGCTCATCGCCGTGCAGCCCACCCGCGGCCTGGATGTGGGCGCCATTGAGTACATCCACAAGCAAATCGTGGCCCAGCGGGACGCCGGCAAGGGCGTGCTGCTGGTGAGCCTGGAGCTGGACGAGGTCATGGCCCTGTCGGACCGGATCCTCGTCATGTACGAGGGGGAGATCGTGGGCCAGCTGGACCCCAAGACCACCACCGTGGAAGAATTGGGCCTGTACATGGCGGGCGCGAAAAGGGAGGGAGCATAAGCCATGAAACAACAAAAATCTTCCCTGCTGCGGAACAACGCGGTGCAGACGCTGCTGGCGTCGCTGCTGTGTATCCTGCTGGGCCTGCTTATCGGCTATATCGCCCTGCTGCTCATCAACCCCGCCGGCGCCGGCGAGGCCATTACCACCATTATCAAAAACTTCATGACCTATTCCAAACCGGCTACCCAGATGAAGAACCTGGGCAATACCCTGGTGAAGACGGCACCGCTGCTGATGTGCAGCCTGTCTGTCCTCTTTGCCTACAAGGTGGGCCTGTTCAACATCGGCGCTGCCGGCCAGTACGTGGTGGGCGCCGGCGCCAGCTTGTACTTTGCGCTGGCCTGGCATCTGCCCTGGTATGTGTGCCTGCTGGCCGCCATCCTGGCCGGCGCGGCCCTGGGTGCTGTCTCCGGCCTGCTGAAGGCCTACTGCAACGTCAACGAGGTCATCTCCTGCATCATGCTGAACTGGATCAGCCTGTACGCGGTAAACACTCTTTTGAACCTGGTGAAGGAGGAGACCAGCCCGTACACCCTGAACCTGCTCAATACCAGCCCCGGAAGCGTTCTGCCCTCCCTGGGCCTGGGTGCACTGTTCAGCGGCAACAAGTATGTCACCATCGCCATTCCCCTGTCTGTTCTGGTGGCGGTGGCCGTGTGGGTGCTGCTGGAAAAGACCAAGCTGGGCTATGAGCTGAAAGCCACCGGCTGCAACAAGTTCGCCGCCAAATACTGCGGTATGCGGGAGAAGAAGAACACCATTTTGACCATGGCCATTGCCGGCGGCCTGGCCGGCATGGGCGCGGCGCTGCTGTTCCTCACCGGATTTGAGCAGTGGCAGTGCACCCAGTCCTCCGTGCCCGGCATGGGCTTCAACGGCATTGCCGCCGCCTTCCTGGGCGGTTTGAATCCCCTGGGCACCATCCTCTCCTCCTACTTCATCCAGCACATCACCAACGGCGGCGCCTACGTGGACAAGACCATGTATTCCGCCCAGATCTCCGACTTTATCTCCGCGCTCATCATCTACCTGTGCGGCTTCGTGCTGTTCTTCAAATTCGCCCTGAACCGCTGGCTGGACCGCCGGGATGAAAAGCGGGCCAAGGCTGCTCAGGCTGATTCTCAGAAAGGAGGGATGGCGGAATGATCCTCCTGCTGCAATACATGCTTATTTTCGCCTCCGTGCTGATGCTGGTGGCTTTGGGCGGCTGCTTCTCCGAGCACTCCGGCGTCATCAACATCGGACTGGAGGGCATCATGGTCATGGGCGCCCTGGGCGGCGCGCTGATGATGAAGTACCTGCCTGCCGGCGCGCCTGCCATCGTCATCATTTTGCTGGTGGTGTTGGCCTCCATCCTGCTGGGGATGCTCTATTCCCTGCTGCTGGCGGTGGCCGCCATCAACTTCAAGGCGGACCAGACCCTGGTGGGCACCGCCATGAACCTGCTGGGCACCGCGGCCGCCACCGTGTTCGTCAAGGCCATGAACACCGCCGAGAATGTGGACAACGTGTCCTCCATCATCCAGTACATCGGTCCCAAAAAGGCCTTTTTGGTGAACATTGGCAGCTTTGAGTTCAACTGGTTCATGCTGCTGGCCCTTGTTGCCCTGGTGATTTCCTATGTGACGCTGTACAAGACCCGCTTCGGCCTGCGGCTCATGGCCTGCGGCGAGCATCCCCAGGCGGCGGACAGCGTGGGCATCAACGTGTACAAGATGCGCTACGCCGGCGTGCTGATCTCCGGTATGCTGGGCGGCCTGGGCGGCATCGTGTATATCACCGCCGGCGTCAGCGAGTGGAAGTTTGAAAACGGCGTGGCGGGCTTTGGCTTTTTGGCCCTGGCGGTCATGATCTTCGGCCAGTGGAAGCCCACCCGCATCGCCCTGGCGGCGCTGCTGTTCGGCTTCTTCCGGGCTCTGGGCAACGTGTATACCGGCTTCGACTTCCTGAAGGCCATGAACCTTCCCGCCGCCGTGTACAATATGCTGCCCTACATCATCTCCCTGGTGGTGCTGGCCTTTACCTCCAAAAAGTCCCGGGCCCCCAAGGCGGAGGGCATCCCCTACGACAAGGGACAGCGGTAAATTGATTCCAAAATGTAGAATCAAGCAAAATTATACGCTTTGTTTTGGAAAGTAATGCTTCCGGCGAAGCGGCGCGGCCTTGGCCGTGCCGCTTCGCCCTGCTTTTTGCGGGAACCGGTTCCTGTCCGAAGCGATAACGGGCGGACAGGAATGCGAAATTGACTTCATATGTTTTCCGGGAGTATGATATAAATTGGAAGGAGATCCCAACCACTTGAAACACAAAGGAGGGATGAGGGGAACTGCCGCGCCGCGTCCGGAATGGGCCGGACGCGAATGATCGTTTTGTATTGAGAGGGGTAAGTATCATGAAAAAACTGTTTGGCAGCCTGCCGTTCCGCCTGCTTTTGGGCATCGCGGCCGGCATTCTCTGCGGTTTGGTCTTTTCCGAGAGCGTCATGAAGGTCATCGTCACCCTGCAATATATCATGGGCCAGCTGATCACCTTCTGCGTGCCGCTCATCATCATCGGCTTCATCGCACCGTCCATCACCAAGCTGGGAGCCAACGCCTCCCGTCTGCTGGGGGTGGCGGTGGTCATCGCCTACGTGTCCTCCATCTGTGCCGCCTTTATGTCCATGGGCGCCGGCTATGCCCTGATCCCCCACCTGTCCATCGACACCAGTGTGGCGGGACTGCGGGAGCTGCCGGAGGTGGTGTTCGAGCTGAACATCCCCCAGATCATGAGCGTCATGAGCGCCCTGGTGCTGTCCATCCTCATCGGCTTGGCCGCCACCTGGACCAAGTCCCAGGGCTTCATCAACCTGCTGGCGGAATTCCAGAACATCGTGCTGGACATCGTCAAAAAGGTCATCATCCCCATCCTGCCGTTCTATATCGCCGCCACCTTCTGCAACCTGAGCTATGAGGGCATGATCACCCGGCAGCTGCCGGCCTTCCTCCAGATCATCGTCATTGTCATGCTGGGCCACTATATCTGGCTGGCGGTGCTGTATCTGCTGG
>Ga0129308_1000669_pt1 | contig 46805 bp, 36 predicted proteins | sample L827metagenome_FD_94440 | JGI IMG/M metagenome (GOLD analysis project Ga0129308, IMG submission 94440) | Ring-tailed lemur group fecal microbial communities from Wisconsin, USA - L827 metagenome | ecosystem: Host-associated > Mammals > Digestive system > Large intestine > Fecal | place: USA... | reverse complement strand
GGCTGCCGGAGACGAAGTTCGACGACGGCATCAAAAAAACCGTCCAGTGGTATCTGGGCAACAAGCCCTGGTGGCAGAATATTCTTGCCGGCGACTATCAAAACTATTATGAGCGGATGTACAAGGACCGCAAATAAAGGAGCCTTTTCCATGAAACTATTTGTAACCGGCGTGGCCGGCCAACTTGGTCACGACGTGATGAACGAGCTGATTTGCCGCGGCCACGAGGGCATTGGCAGCGACATCGCGCCGCAATACAGCGGAATCGCGGACGGCTCCGCCGTCACGACGGCGCCGTATCTCCCGCTGGACATCACAGATGCCAGCGCTGTGGAACAAGTGCTGACCGAAGTGAAGCCCGACGCCGTGATACACTGCGCCGCCTGGACTGCGGTCGATATGGCGGAGGACGACGACAAGGTGGAAAAAGTCCGCGCCATCAACGCCGGCGGCACGGCCAACATCGCCAGGGTCTGCAAGGTCCTCGATTGCAAGATGGTCTATATCAGCACGGACTACGTCTTCGACGGCCAGGGCACGGAGCCATGGCAGCCGGACTGCCGGGACTACAAGCCCCTCAACGTCTACGGCCAGACCAAGCTGGAGGGCGAGCTGGCAGTCAGCGAAACCCTCGACAAATATTTCATCGTCCGCATTGCCTGGGTCTTTGGCCTCAACGGCAAGAATTTCATCAGGACCATGCTGAGCCTCGCTCAGAAATACGACACCATCCGCGTGGTCAACGACCAGATCGGTACGCCGACCTATACCTTCGACCTGGCCCGCCTGCTGGTGGACATGGTCGAAACGGAAAAATACGGCTACTACCACGCCACCAACGAAGGCGGCTACATCTCCTGGTACGACTTTACCTGCGAAATCTTCCGCCAGGCCGGTGTGACAGGTGTCAACGTCGTCCCTGTGACGACGGCGGAGTACGGGCTCTCCAAGGCCGCCCGTCCCTTCAACAGCCGGCTTGACAAATCCAAGCTCAGAGAGAACGGTTTTACGCCGCTGCCAGACTGGAGGGACGCCCTGGCGCGATATCTTCAGGAGCTTCACGCCTGACCGGCACAAAGTTTTCAACAGACAGCGTTTCGCTCTGGCGGAATTTTTCAAATTTTCTCAGCAATGGCTCCTGTAGCCATCGTCATATGCAAAAATGAAGGAACCAACTATGCAAGCAAGCGATACAAATCACAGCCGCAGCATGCGGCTGTATGGATGCCTCGGCATTCTGTTTGTCCTGATTTCGGCCGCATATCTGCGATACATTCTGATCGCGAAAAGCGTGGCGCCGATCATGGACTTCTGGCACTGGATCAGGCTCTATGGAGAAAAGCTGCAAAACGGCACAATCACCTTCTGGGATTTCTTCTTGTCTGACGCCGGCAACCATATGCAGCCCTTTTGCATGGCGCTGCAATTTTATGTATTGAAGCTCTCCCAATTTGATGTACAGCCGCTGGTGGTCTGGGGAGCAATTTTCCGGATTGGGATTGCCGGCGCAGCAGCCTTTCTGTTCCTGCGGCACTATAAAGAGACGGGTCGGGAGCACCCGGTGCTCCTGGTGGTCTTTTCCGCCGCAATCATCATGACCATTCTCAACTACAACGCCTGGGAGATGACCATCGAGCCGTTCAGCCTCGGAAATGCCGTCCGTGTGCTGTTGTATCTGCTCTCCTTCCTCTTTGCCGGCCGCTTCCTGCAACGGATGCCGGAACGGAGTATGGGAAAAAATCTTCTCTGCGCCGCCGGATTGGGATTTCTCTGCGCGTTTTTGACGATTTTTGTCGGCTCCGCCTATTTCATTGGCCATCTCCCGGCAATTGGTCTGGCGCTTGTGTTTGTCTTTTTCTGCCATCTGCGGGAGTGGAAGCAGTATTTCATCCCATTTTTCCTGTGGTTTGTGCTCTCTCTTGCAGGCGCGTTGGTCTATTACTGGCTCTACACCGCCGGAGGCCGGGCCGAAATCAGCGCAGGTATGACGTTCGATTTTTTGGAGCTTCTCCGCGGCATGGTGATCTACTGGGGATCGCTGTTTGTTCCGCTGACCTGGGCAGAATCCAGAGGCCCGATGCTCACCTATCTCCTCGGCGCGGCGACGATTGTCTACATCGTGGTTATTCTGGTCCTCTATGTCTCAAAAAAGGACCGGGTAGAGCGGAATGCATTTCCGGTGATCTGCGTTCTCTATGCCATGCTGGTTGGCATTGGAATTGCCGCCGGCCGCACTGGGAGCTACGGAGCGGATGTGATGTATTCCTCCCGCTATGTGATTGAAACCAGCATCGGCCTTCTGGGCCTGATTGTCATGACCTACGAGGTCGCAGTCTCTGCGCAATTCCATGCGAAGGGGATTTTAAAATACTGGTCTGCCGCTGCGGTTACGCTCCTCCTTTTGCTGCTTGGAAATGCAGGACGGGTAGAGCACGGAATCGCGCCGGCCCGCGCCGCCTATAATCAGCAGATTGTCGCCGTTATGCAGGACATCGACCAGGTTACGGAGGAAGAGGCCGCGGTCACGCAGGCCTCCCTGGAGGATGTCCGCTATTGCGTTGAATTCTTCAAGGCCAACCATTTGAGCATCTTCTCCGATGAGACAGCCGTACCGAAATGAGCATAGCCATCCCCGCGGATAGTTGCCGCAGAACGGCAGACAGCGCTCCGCAGGCGATTGCCCGCATGCGGAGGACTAGACAGAAAAAAATTTGTGATGAAAAAACGATCGTTTGAATGTTTGCGAAATGCGCTGCTGGCAGGAACCTTTTTTGTCCTGCTGGCGCTGATCCGCGGCGTCGGCTGGGAGAGCAATGACGATGCCACGATTTCCCTGCTGCTTTCGCGCCTGGGCAATGCCTACAGTCCCTTTCAGGGAAAGCTGCTCGGCATCTTGCTGCACGCGCTCTACATTCGTCTGCCAGTCGTGGACTGGTGGGCAGTGTGTACCATGTTCGGGATCTGGGCTGGGACAGTGGCAACGATTTACGTGCTCCATCGCCGCTACCCAAGAGAGCTTGCCTGGGTTTTAACTGTGCTCACCTTTCCGCTGCTGTGGACAGCGTCCATGGATCTCCTGAATTTTACGAGAACAGCCATTGTCCTCGCCGGCGGCGGATGCCTGTTGATTCTGTTGAGCGTTTTCTCCGAACGGCGAAGCGCCGCATCGTATATGGAGTTTGTAACCGGCTGCCTTCTGCTGCTCTTCGGCACGTCCGTGCGCAGCATGTGCGGGCTTTTGGCCCTGGGATTTCTTGCGGTTGCCAGCGCTGCCGAACTCCTGTCCAATCATTTTTCTCTGCGGCCCCGCTGGTGGAAGGCGCACGGCCGCCAGCTTGCCCTGCTCTGTCTCACTGCCGTACTTTTCTTTGGCATGCAGGGACTCCAGCAGGCTCTCCTGACGCCGGAAGAGGCAAGCTACAACACCTATAACACCCTGCGTGCCAATGTGGCGGACTATTCCGGACGGTATCCAAAATGGGAAACTGCCCAGGCGGACTACGAAGCGCTCGGACTGGATCAGAACGACGTGAACTGTCTGCTCAACTGGCTCTCAGAAGACACCGACCGCTATACGCCCGACACGCTGGAACAATTTGCCGCGCTCGGATCGAGCGACACCTCGTTTTCGCACGTCGTCAGTTCCTACGCCCAATGCGTGAAAACCGACCTCGCGCTGACCGTCATGCTGCTCGCGATGCTTTTGCTACTGTGCCTGCTTGGGAAGAAAAACTGGAAAAAGATTTTGCTTCCTCTCGCAGCCGCCTTCGCCTGCGGGCTCTATCTCTGCTGGGTCGGCCGGCTTCCCTCGCGGGTCTATGCGTCCATCCTCTGGATCACTTATGCCGTCTCGCTGTTCCTCTGCGGAGCGCCGGTCCATCCGGAAGCAGAGGTGGCAGGCCATGGCGCAGTCACCTTTCTGCGGCGGTTTTTCGATCCCAGGGCATTGCTGCAGAGCGTCTCTGCCCTGATTCTCGTGGTGTCCCTCCTGTTCGCATGCCTCGGCTGGGGGTACGTCTGGTTCCGGGCCGCGTCCAACAAGCAGCTTCGCTACACCCTCTGGTCCTCGTCCATTCAAAAAGAGAACTATCGCGAAAAGACCTTTGATCCAATTGATGCCGATTCAGAGCATCTTTATATCTGCGACCTGATGTCGAATCTCGGTTCTTTTTCCGATTCCTTTGCATTTTGGGAGCCAAGGCCCACGGTCTACTGCGAAAACAGATTCGACCTCGGAGGTTGGGACGCGCGCCATCCCTACAATGTGGCGCGGTTGGCAGAACACGGGATCACAAATCCGATTCGGGCCCTTTTTGAGCTGGACAATGTCTATTCCACCTACAGTCCCAGAGTACAGACGCTGCTCAACAATCACTATGACGCCCGAATCACGACATCCTTCGTGAAAAAGCTCAACCGCGTCTCGATTGTCCAGTATACGGCGCCGATCGACGACAGCCAGATCACGGATGCGCAGAAAATCGATCTGAATCTCCAGAAGTTCCTTTACTGCCGCACGGATAAAACGGATGCCTGGTATCTCCGCGGCATTGCGGCCCTGGATGTGCCGGACACGTTGTACTGCAACCTTACCTATCACGGCGTTCGCTATACGTATCGTTTGACATACCATGAAAACGGCGGCTTTTTTGCCGCATACTTTTATGGACTTGGACCGGACTTTGTTCCGGAGGAAGCATCTCTGTGCTTCTTTACAAAATAACACAAGGCAACCATGTAGAAATTCAAATATACAGAGGAAGAATACTATGATTAGTTTTAATGTACCGCCCTATGTTGGAACAGAGCTGGACTATGTCAAGCAGGCAGTCGATTCCCATAAGATCTGCGGAGACGGCCAGTTTACGAAAAAATGCAACGCCTGGATGGAACAGCGGTTCGGCGCGCAGATGGTGCTTTTGACCACAAGCGGCACCACGGCGCTGGACATGGCTGCGCTGCTCTGCGGTCTGGAGCCCGGCGACGAGGTCATTCTGCCCAGCTTTACCTTCTCCAGCACCGCAACGGCTTTCGTCCTGGCCGGCGCACGGCTTGTCTTTGTGGACATCCGGCCGGACACCATGAACATCGACGAGACGAAAATCGAAGCCGCGATCACGGACAAAACGAAGGTCATCGTCCCCATGCACTATGCCGGCGTGGCCTGTGAGATGGACACGATTCTGGACATCGCAAAGCGCCATGGCCTGATGGTCGTGGAGGACGCGGCCCAGGGCGTCATGAGCACCTATAAGGGCAAGGCATTGGGTACCATCGGCGATTTTGGCTGCTATTCCTTCCATGAGACGAAGAACTATTCCATGGGCGAAGGCGGCGCGCTGGTAATCAACAATCCCGCCTATAATGAACGGGCGGAGATTCTGCGGGAAAAGGGCACGAACCGCTCCAAGTTCTTCCGCGGCCAGGTGGACAAATACACCTGGGTGGACTTTGGCGACAGCTACCTGCCCAGCGAGATGAATGCGGCCTATCTGTGGGCGCAGTTGGAGCAGGCGGATAAGATCAACGAGAACCGCCTTTCGACCTGGAAAACCTATCAGGAAGCGTTCCAGCCGCTGGAAGCGGCTGGAATGGTGGGCTTGCCCACCATTCCTCCGTATGCCGTTCATAACGCCCATATGTTCTACCTCAAGTGCAAAGACCTCGCGGAGCGGTCCGCTCTGATTGCGTTTCTGAAGGAGCGCGGCGTTCTGGCGGTATTCCACTATGTGCCGCTTCACAGCGCCCCGGCCGGCCTGAAATACGGCCGTTTCCATGGCGAGGATGTCTACACCACCCGGGAGAGCGAACGGCTGGTCCGCCTGCCGATGTACTATGGAATCACGGCTGAGGATCAAAAACAGGTCTGCGACAGCGTGATCGAATTTTTTCAGGGGCGGTAGCATACATGGAGCAGCAAAATAAAAAAATGCCTGCGCGCCGCAATCATCCGCTTCAGATTCTGGCGCTTCAGGCCGCAGTTCTCCTGTTTTCAGCGACGGGCATTTTTACAAAGCTGGCGTCCCGAGAACCGTTTTTGTCGCTGAAGTTCATCCTGTTCTATGGAATCGCGATTTTCCTGATGTTCGTCTATGCGCTGCTATGGCAGCAATTTCTGAAGCTGTTTCCGCTTTCTACGGCCTATGCGAACAAAAGCGTCGCGACCGTGTGGACAATGCTGTTCGGCTATATTTTCTTCCATGAGGAAATCCGGCTTACTATGGTCATTGGCGCGGCGATCATCATCGTGGGCGTGTATCTGGTGGTGACTGCCGATGCGTGAATTTATTGTGCATGCGCTTGTTCTGACCTTCGGCGTAGTCATCGCCGGCGTCTCGCAGTTGCTCCTGAAGAAGGCGGCGCAGCGGCAGTACAAAAGCTGGATCCGGCAATACCTCAATGTCCGTGTCATTCTGGGCTATGGCATCATGGTGCTTTCGACGCTCTGCACCGTCTATGCCTATCGCGTCGTACCGCTCTCGATGTCGCCCGCCTGGGATGCCTTTGGGCAGGTCGTCGTCGTCGCGCTGAGCTGGCTGATCCTCGGTGAAAAAATCAGCCGGAAAAAGCTGCTGGGCGTCATCGTAATTATCGCGGGAATTCTTGTGTTTTTCCTATAAAAAGAGGAGATAGAAATGAAGCTGTCCGTAATTGTGCCGTGCTACAACTCCATGCCGATTTTGCACACAATGGTGCAGGAAACCATTCAGGTTTTGGATACGCTGCCAATCGACGACTATGAATTTATTCTGGTGAACGACTGTTCCCCCAAGCTCGGGACGATCGACTTTTTGAAGCAAATTGCCGATGAATTTCCGTGCGTCAAGGTCGTCGATCTGGCAAAGAACACCGGTCAGGCCAACGCACAGGTGGCTGCGCTGAACTATACCACCGGCGACATCGTCCTGAATATGGACGACGATATGCAGACCCATCCGAAAAACATTCCCCTTCTCTTCCAAAAGCTGGAGGAGGGCTATGACCTGGTTCTGGGAAAATATCCGCACAAGCGCCATTCCTTTTACCGGCGTCTGCTGACAAAGATGGACGATGTATTCGAAGGCATTTTCCTGAAAAAGCCAAAGAACATCAGCTTCACCAGCTTTTGGATGGTGCGGCGGTATGTGGTAGACGAAATTATCAAGTACGACAGTCCGTTCTCCTTTATGGAGGGCCTGTTCCTGCGGTCGGCAGGACGAATTGCCAACGTCGATGTCGAGCACTTTGAGCGCACAGAGGGAACCTCCGGCTATAACATCTGGAAGCTCATCAAGCTGTGGTCCAATTTCACCGGGTTTACGATCATTCCCCTGCGGATTGCCGGATTTGCGGGCTCCCTTCTCTCGCTTGGTTCCTTTATCTGGGCAATCGTGCTGATCGTCAAGCGGATCTGCGGCGCAGATATGCTGCTGGGCTACGCGTCCATCATGTGCATGCTGCTGCTGTCCTTCGGGATCACCTTGATGTGCATTGGCCTCTTGGGAGAATATATTGGCCGCGTCTTCCTGACGGTAAACCGGACGCCGCAGTTTGTTGTAAAGGAGTTGTATCATTTTGATCAGAGAGAAGACTGAGCATCGGCTCATGGTGGTGGGGTCCCTGGGCGAATTTGTCGAGCTGGTCCGGCTTGCCAAGGAGCGGGGCATTTATACCATCGTCTGCGACGGCTATGCGGACGGTCCCGCGAAGAAGATTGCGGACAAGGCCTACACCATTGACGTCAGAAATACGGACGAGATTGCCGCAGTCTGCCGGGAGGAGGCGGTCGACGGTATCATCGGCTCGTTTTCCGACCTGCTGTTTGAGGAGATCACAAAGATCGCGGCAAAGGCAAATCTCCGCTGGTATGCCAAACCGGAGCGCATTCCCTACTACCGCGAAAAAAGCCAGACAAAGGCGCTGCTGAAGCAGCTCGGGGTTCATGTGCCGAAAAACCGTCTGCTTGGCCCCGATTTCCCGGATTCCGATCTGGACGGCTTCATCTTTCCCCTCGTCATCAAGCCGGTCAACGGCTATGGCTCAAAGGGCATCTATGTGGTCCACTCGGTGCAGGAGATCCGGGACCGGTTCCAGGAGGTCGCAAGCCGCAGCTCCGGTGTGATGGAGGAGATTCAGGTTGAGGAGTACAGCCACGGCCGCGAATACAACATGATGACCTGGTTGTCGGACGGTAAGGTCTACCCGCTCAGCATCGCAGACCGCGAGAAAAACCCGCAGGCCGGTTCCAGCCTGCCGCTTCTCAACCGCGTCGTCTACCCGGCCAAAGCCATTCACGAAATCGCAGACGAGGCGACGGCTGTGCTCCAAAAGTTTGCCGAGGCCAACGGGCAGCGGGAAGGCGCGCTGTCCATGCAATTCTTCTATAATGAGAACGGCGTAGAGGTCTGCGAAATTGCCGGACGTCTCTTTGGCTATGAGCATGAGCTGGTGACGCACTGCTGCGGTATGAGCGTTGAAAAGCTGCTGCTGGACTACGTCTATGATCCGGCTGCGGTCCGGGAGACGCTGCAGCGCCATACGCCATTTTTCCAGAAGCACTGTGCCGGGCTCTATTTTGTGGGCGAGCAGGGAAAGAAGATTGCGGACATGTCCTGCTGCGAGCGGCTGGCACAAAAGCCCTGTGTGCTGGAGTATCAGCCCTTCTACCAGGCTGGAGAGGTTGTGGACAATTATGGACCCAAGCCCTATCTGGTGCGCTACTATCTGGGTGCGGAATCCAGAGCGTCTCTGGATGCGGCTACAAAAGAATTCTACGAACAGATGCGCGTGATAGCCGACGACGGAAGCTGCGTAGATCGGAAATTTGTTTTCGAAGCTGATTGATCAGAGAAAGGAAGCCTATGGAAATTCATGCTCAAAATATCTTATTTGACTTTTGCATCATGTCGGCGCTCTTATTTGTTGCAAAAATCATTCGCAGCCGCGTTCGCTTTATCCAAAAGCTGTACATTCCCTCCTCCCTGCTGGCGGGCGTTCTGGGCCTTTTGGGCGGCAAGTATTTTTTGAATATTTTGCCGTTCAGCACGGAAATCTCAGGCTATTCCTCGATTTTGATCGCGGTGCTGTTCGCAACGCTCTTCCTTGGCAACCGGAACAAGGCCTCCTTCAAGTCGATGATGGGCAGCGTCGGAGATACCTTTCTCGTCAATACGGCTGCGGAGATCGGACAATACGGCCTCTTCACGCTGATCGGCGTCGCACTTCTGCCGCTGGTGTTCCAGGGCATCCACAAGGGATTCGGCCTGCTGCTTCCGGCCGGCTTTTTCGGCGGACATGGCACCGCGGCGGCGATCGGCTCTGCCTTTGCCGATGCAGGCTGGGATGAAGCCACCAGCATCGGCCAGACCTTCGCAACCATCGGCCTCCTTTCTGGTATCATTCTCGGGATTGCGCTGATCAATATCGGCGCGAGAAAAGGCTACACCCGCGTAATCAAGAACGTCAGCGAGCTTCCGGAAGATATGCAGTCCGGCCTTGTTCCGGAGGCGAAGCGCTCTTCCATGGGCGAAAACACGGTCAGCCCGATGTCGATCGATCCGCTGACATGGCATGTCACATTGGTGCTGGTTGCCGTGGGCGCCGCCTATCTGGCAAACCAAGGTCTGAAAGCCCTGTTCCCCTCTGTGTCTTTTCCGATCTACGGTCTGGCCCTGATTGCCAGTTTGCTCCTGCAGGGGATTCTGAACCTTTTGAAGCTGAATCTCTATGTGGATAAGCAGGTGATCACCCGCGTGGGAAGCACGGCTACGGACTATCTTGTGGGCTTTGGCATTGCCTCCATCAACATCAACGTCGTCCTGAAGTATTGGGTGCCTATCGTGATTCTGAGCGTGCTCGGCCTGCTGATTGTTGTTGCATGGCAGTTCATCGTCTGCAAGCGCTTCTTCCGTACCTATTGGTTTGAACGCGGCATATACATCTTCGGCATGGCGACAGGCGTTATGGCCACAGGCGTCATCCTGCTCCGGATCACAGACCCCGAGTTCAAGACCGGCGTGCTGGAGGACTTTGGCTTTGCCTGGATTTTCCTCTCCTTCATCGATATGCTGATTGTCTCCCTGGCCCCGCTGTTTATCAGCAACGGCATGGGCCTTCTGATTGGCGCGATTTTTGTCGCCGTCGCAGTGATCTGCATGCTGCTCTCCGCCAAGCTGTTTGGTATCCAAAAGGATGACGGAACAAAGCCAAGACCAGGTGAAACACTGTAACGATCCAAAAAAAGTCAGGCCGTTTCAAACGGCCTGACCTTTTTTTACTTTTCAGGAAACAGGTGTCACCGTCATGGAAACCATACGGATGCCCAGCACGCGGCCGTCTTCATATCCGAGGTCCGAAGGCGCCATGGCGTTTGGCGTCAGGAAGGTTAACCGCTGTATCTCCCCCTCCGCCAGCAGCTCTTTGGGAATCCGGACATTGCTCACGGTTCCATCCAGCTCCGCTACAAGGGTATCGTTAAAGTACAGCTCTGTTATCCCGGAACCTTCAAACAGCGAGTACTCCAAGGAAAGTTCATAGTCGCACTGTTCCTCCGTATAGACAACAAACTCTGCCTTGGGGGACGCCCACGTGTCATTGCCTTGATCGCCAGGTACATACCAGCCGTTTCGCTTATACGCATTTGCGTTGCCATCCGCACCAAAGTGATACTCGCTGACAAATGCATTCTCCGGACACTCGCTGATTGTAAAGGAGGTTACATAGAGCGTGATTTTTCTGGTATCCTCATCACCGATTTGACGATTAATTTCAACAGTTTCCGGATACTGAAAATCAAGGACCAACTGGTTGTCCGTAATCAACTCATGCGGAATCTCCACGCAAATGCTCGCCATTGTATCCTCGTCGTAGATTTTTTCACCATTGGCATAGATTTCCACCTGCTGGCTCTTTCCCCGAATTGTTCCGAGCGACAGATTGAAGATCAGATCTCTCTGCGGCGTGTCCTCAAGCTGTAAAGTAAGTCTGGATTCCGTGCCCATCGACCAGACGTTTCCGCTTGTGTCCGGGGCGTCAAAACCAAATTCACAATATTTCGAGATTTCAGCCGCCGGGACAGTGGTCCCGAGCGTGTAGATCGAGCTGTCCTCATAAATCAATCCATCCTGCGTATAAATCTTTCCAGTTTTATACGCATTGGCAACATCCGCCACGTCCCCGCGAATCACATACTCTGTCAGGGGCAGCAGATAATCCATCGCGGAATCATCCTGCCAGGGGAACAGCAGATAGCGCCGTTCCCGTTCTTCATCCTCCGGAATTTCAAATACGCTTCTGCCATATTTTTCATAGTCGAGCCCCATCTGGCTCAATACCGTCGCCTGGAAATCTTCCGCATGGACCGGCGCGGACGACACCTCGAATCCCTCGCTGCTTCCGACCGGTTTCACAAGGAGCGCCGGGTGTTGGCTCAAGTTGATATATCCGTGGTCCGCCACAACAATAATCAGGGAATCCTCATAAATTCCGAGGGCCTTCATCTGGTCAAAATACTCTGCAATCATGTTAATTGCGCCCTTGGTCTGTTCAATGACGTCCCCCTGCTCTCCCTCCTGGAGATATTCCATATCTGAATTGATGATATACGGGGCATGGGACGCCATGAGATGATAAACCTGAAAACTGTTGGTCTCGCTTTGCGTATGCAGGCCATTGGCCATCAGCGTATCATAAAAGAAGACGTCGTTGCTAAAGGACCCGTCGGCGCCATACCGCCTCTCCGGAATATTGATATCCGTCTCTTCTTCAACCTTAATCTGCGCAAAATCGCCGGAGTAAAACCAGAATTGTTCCTTTAAAACATGCGGCATATAGCGGTATGCCGTAAACTTGAGCATCAGCTCTGTCAATTTCGGATAAATAACTTTTTCGCTTTTTTGAAGGGTATTGTGGATATATTCCCCTTCTTGTCCGCTTACATAGTTTTCTGATACAAACAGTCTGACATCAAAATTTGCCGCGTTGAGGTCTTTGAAAAAGTCCGTCTCTGCATAGGCTTTCTGAAGATACTCACGATAAGGCATGGTATTTTCGTTCCATACGCCCGTCATCAGAAATGGAACCGCACCTTTTGTACGGGGATAGGCGCCGCACATATTGTCGAAATAGGTGAATCCCGCAAATCGTTCCAAATAGGCCGGGTCCTCTTCTGCAATCTCGTCAAATATCGCGCCATCCAGCGTGTCCATAATAAAAACAACGGCATTTTTGTTCTCGGAAAGCGTAAATTCACCCGAGGAGCTCATGGAATATGCCTGAGAAGCGTCCGATGCGAATCCGCCTGTAAACGTCAGCACTGCGAGCGTAATCACTTGAATCAGAATCACCGCTCCGGAAATACCCGCCAGGAATTTTCTCATCCGCTTTTTAAATATCACAGCGAGTACAATGGCCGCAGCGAACAGACCAACCCAAATCACCGTATTGATCACCGCTGTCGCGCTGAATTCGTTCCAGTTGATTTCGCTGCCGTCCAAAATGCCATAGCTGGCGTTCAGATAGTTTCCCTGCACATACAGGGCCAGTCCAGCAGCGCACAGGATCGCACAATAGACATCGATCGCTTTTGTTTTTCTCAGCAACAGGCCAACGCCTGCCAGCACTGCCCACACAACGATACCGACCGGCAGCACCGCAAGGCAAAGCTGGGAAAACCGGAATCCCAATTCATTTTTGTTTCCGGCAAACAGATCCATGGGGCCAAAAATGAACAGGCAAAATACAGGCAGCAGCGCAGCGAGAAAAATATATCCAAGCTCTTTTTTATTTTGTTTCATCAGAACTCTCCTATCAGATCGCCTCAACCTCCTTTGCCCGCTGCAAAAGCGCACAGCAAGGGCCAAAAGATTTCAAGCCGACGATTTAAGTATTGATTCCCTGGCCGAAAAAATATTCCTCCAGCATCAAACACAGGCAATGGTAAACCGGCAGGTGCAGCTCCTGAATCTGATAGGTTTCATTGCTCGGCATAATAAGATCGACATCAGCCAGCTCCGCAAGGACGCCTCCAGTCTTACCGGTCAACGCAATCACCTTCATCCCTTTTGCCTTCGCCGCAATCGCGGCATAGTGCACATTCTTTGCATTTCCGGAAGTGGAAATTCCCAAAAAGACGTCGCCAGGCCGTCCCAGGACGTAAAGCTGCTGGGCATACATCAAGTCCGCATCGACGTCATTCGAAAACGCCGTGTTCAGCGCAGGGTGAGAGGACAGCGCAATGGCCGGAAGCCCCTGCTGCAAGCGCTCCGCCAATACAGGGCCTCGTTTCGCGTCAAAAAGGTTAAAATAAGACGCCGTCTTTTCATCCACTGGACGAGGCAGCACAAAGCCCTTCATCAGTTCGCCTACAATATGCTCCGCATCCGCGCAGGAACCGCCATTTCCCGCGGCCAGGAGCTTGCCTCCCGCCTCATAACTGTCTCGCAGTACCGTATACGCGCTCAGAATTTTTTCTCTGATGGGCTTCAGCTCCGGATAGCGCTCGATCAAAACATCCAGATGCCGCTCCGGGTTGGCAGGCTTCCGCACATACCTCTCAGTATCTCGTTCGCTTGCCGCCAGTTGATGATATGCGTCCACCAGCAGATCGGCACAATATTGCAGAGAATACTTTTTGCAAAGGGTCTGATATGCATTCTCAGCAATCTGCCGCGCATATTCCTCATCCTCCAGCAGCTTGAGAACGCATTCCGCAAAGGTATCGGCATCGTCTGCCAGCATGATATTATGCCCATGGATTGCCTCCGCTCCTTCTGCGCCAAACGTCGTGGAAACAATTGGCAGCTTGGATGCCCATGCAGTCGGAATTTTAACCCGGGCGCCCGCTCCGATCCACAGGGGCACAATGAACACCTTGGAGGTTTGGAAATAGTATACGTCGTCCTTGACCTGTCCAAGGAATTCGATGTTGGGATCGGCAACCGCGCGTTTACAGAGGTCGCTGTTCGGGTCGCCATAGCCGGCGACATAGAGCTTTGTCCCGGGGCGCTTCTCCAAAATCTTGGGGAAGATATGATCCAGGAACCACAAAAGTCCATGGGCGTTGGGGAACCAATTCATCGTTCCAAGGTACAAAATGTCGTGAGGTTTATCCATTTTTTCCTTTGGCGCATACTTTTCGGGATCAATACCGCCGCCCGTCGGAACCTGAAAAACCTCATCCGTTCCCGAAACCTGTCGAAACAGCTCCTGCTCAATGGGAGAAACTGTAAAAGCAGAATCGTACCACTTCCAGACCTTCTCCTCCCATGCCTTCAACGTATCCCGCTTCTTCTTGATGGCAGGATAATCCTCTTTTGTCGCATAAGGCAGCCATGTCTCAAAGATTCTGTATTCCGCATTGTGCAGATCCAGCACAATCTTTGAATCAGGGCTGGCGATGCGCAGATAGGGCACAATCCAGGAGAGCTGAGAATGCTCGATCTGGATGACGTCATAGAATTTTTTTTGAACCATTTCCACTGCCTTATCCTTCAGCTCTTCGGCAATGGTTGTATAAACATCCGGCGAAATATCCTCCGGCATACCGCCGGTAAAGCAGTTATATTTGGGACATATTGCACCTGTGACGCTTTTGATGACAGGAAATTGCAGCAGGTATTTTCTGCAATGCGCTACTTGTTCTTCATTATATGTCGAAAACAGAAAATCAACTTCCAAACCGCAATCCGGGCTCATCTTCGTATAGGGAGCAATCATCCGAAGAGCGCCGCCGGAAATAGGCGGGCAAATCAAATAGTACGTGATATCCAGAATATTCACTTTTCTCTGCGCATTCATCAGATTTGTCATCCTCTTTTCATGAATAAGTTCAAGACCTTTTTCATCCAGTTTGGAATCCTGTTTAGTATTCCCTGAACCCGATCGCTCTCTCTTTCGAGCTGTTCCATCCGGTCCTGCATCTCTCTGCAGATCACTGCCAGACTGTCGCGGCTTCTGCGCTGGTCATTCAGTTGGTTCTGGTAATCATTCAACCGCTCCTGCTCATGATCCAGTCGGCGTCTCTGGTCATCCAGCCGTTCCCGGTAATCCTCCAGTTGGCCCTGATGCTGCTGCAGCTTTTCCTGACAACGATTCAGTTGGCTCTGGTGGTCATTCAGCGCTTCCTGATGACCATTCAATTGATTCTGACGGTCATTTAGCTGCCCCTGGTGATCGTTTAACTGGTTTTGGTGGTCGTTTAGCTGGTCCTGGTGATTATTTAGCTGATCCTGGCGGTTATTTAACTGTGCCTGAAGATTTGTAATTTCCGTCTGAAGGCCCGTAATTACCGCCTGCATTTCCCGGACATCCTGTAAATCATATTCGCTCTTTTTTCCGTCGGGCAAAAAGAGCGCGTCCTTCTCATAGCGCTTTTGGAGAATGACCTCAAAGCCGCTGACATACAGGTCTTCCCTTGTAACAGGCTTTTCCATCCGCTGCAAAATATCTGGTACAAATTCATCCTCTGTTTCGCCGCTCGTCCATCCGCGCCTGTTTTTTAAGGTATTTTTCTGGAGCTTTACCACGCGCATTCCTGCGGACAAAAAGATTTTTTCCATTTCCCGGACACCGATTCTGTTGATCCATGGATCATGGTAAATTTCCCTGCACAGGATCTCCGCTTTTTCCGGTGAAAGCGTTTTTTGAAGCTGCAGATTCATCTCTTCCTCTGATAAATAGAGATGTCCCCATGGGGGAATGGAAAACGAATCCTCCAGCTCCCAATTTTTTCCATCGGGAATGCAGCAATGGTGTCCAATAATCGACGACCAGATCGGACCAAAGTCCGTATAGAAATAGCCGCCTTCTTTCAGCACCCGCCGTATCTCACGCAGTGTCCTTCCGATATCGGAGATGTGCTCGAAGGAGGCCACAGAAATTACCACGTCAAAGGAGCGATCCTCAAAGGGGAGCTCCATAGCATCCCCTTCCTGGATGCTCCAATTCGTCCCCTCGGAGACAAAAAAGTCCGAATCGACATAGCTTCCCTTTTCACGCTCAACCATCATATCGGTTCCGACAATATGCGCAACGCCACAGTTTTCCGCAATATATCTCGTGACCTCGCCATTGCCGCATCCGAGTTCCAGCACCCGTTTATCCTTCAGGTCAATCTGACGGGAAAGATTCTTGATAAACATATAGTGGTATTCCTGCATGATTCGCAACTGCTCCTCCCCTATGGCTGCAATGCGCCGGCGCCTCCGGCATGGTATTCCCCTTCGGGCTATTTATGGAATACATGCCAAACCTTGGAGGCCAGTTTTCTGCGCCGCGAGTTTGGCGGCAGCAAAAGGGCTCCCAGCTTCCGCAGCGCCGCCGAGAACTTGCCCTTGGACCGGTGGCTCCGGCCAAGCTCCGCCTGGAGCTCCTGCACCTGCTGCTCGAGCTTTTGCCGGTTTCTTTCAATTTCACCAACCTGGCGTTCCAGCCCTTGCCTTTGCTCTTCGACCTTGTCCTTCCATTCTTCCATAATTGCCGCCCTGTGCCGGCAATATTCCAAATCCTCCTGGACCAACTGCTCATGAATCGCGTCATAGCGAACCCGGATCAGCTTCTCCATATCCGCAGCCTGTTCCAGCCAGTAGATCTGCTCCTGCCTCAAAGTCCTCTTCCTCCCTCTCCAAGCTCCGCATCCACGAACTCTGCCAGCGAACCAAAATTCAGCGCGTTCTCCGCCGGCTCACCGAGCTTCACGGCTGTGCATCCAGCGCGGATCCCGCACTGCACATCGTTTTCTCCATCTCCTACCATGTAGGAAGCCGAGAGATCGATATTGAAATCCTCGGCAGCCTGCAGCAGCAGACCGGGCTTCGGCTTGCGACAGGCACAGTCAAACTTCAATTCCGGAATTTCTCCTTCGAATCCCTTGTGGGGGTGGTGGGGACAATAGTAAATGGCATCCACATAGGCGCCCTCCTGTCCAAGGAGCGTTTCCATCTTGTTGTGAATTTCCCGCAGCTCTGGAACTGTGACCTCGCCGCGGGCAATCACCGGCTGGTTTGTGGCCACGATGGCCAGATAGCCGGATTCATTGATCCGGCGGATGGCCTCGGCCGCGCCGGGCAGCAGCTCAAATTCGTCAATATTTCGCAGGAAGCCCACATAGCGGTTGATCGTACCGTCGCGGTCGAGAAACACGCACTTCTGTTTCCGAGCCAGATTTTTACTCTGAACCTTGCCGCTGCGGATGTCCTCCGTCACGGCGTAAAAGCGATCTGGCGTGCCCATATCTTTGACATACTCAGGGCTGTCGTAGACAAACAGCCGGCCAGTCGAAATCAGCGGCTTCAGAACCTCGCGATCGAGATCGACCTTTTTCAGCTCCTGGAACAGCCCCTGTTCGAAGATCCGATGAGAGAAGAAGTGGAGTCCGGCATTGACCCGGTTGCGGTACCACTGCCTTGGGTCCTCCTTATGGAGCCAATTGGTCACACGTCCCGCCTCATCGGCCATGATGATACCGCTGTCATAGGGATGGCTGTTGGGATGGGTGAAAAGCGTTGCTACGCCGCCTCGCGCCTTGTGAAAGCGGTAAAAGCGATCCACATCAATATCAAAAATCACGTCGCCGCAGAGCAGCAGGAAGTCCTCCTCCAGCTTGTCCTTCAACAGAAACAGCGCGCCCGCAGTTCCAAGCGGTTCTGTCTCAACCACATACTCAATAGAGACGCCGAACGGCTTTCCAGTCGCCGGGGAAAGGCCGCTGCCATCGCCAAAGTAGTCCTGAATGACCTGGCCCAGATGGCCGATCACCAAGATGATCTCCCGCCAGCCCTGCTCCCGCAGGCATTCCAACTGATATTCCAGGATTGGCTTGCCCAGAATGGGGATCATGGGCTTGGGGACCTCCGAATTGACGCTTGCAATTCTGGTGCCCTTCCCACCCGCCATAATCACTGTCTTCATTGCGTTTCTCCTCTTGGAATATAGGTTTCCGGCGTATAGTGGATGACGCGGGTGCCGCCATCCTCAAAGGCAAAGGGTACGCGCATCAGGCTGCCCATCACGCGGCTCACAGCCGCCTGCTGTTCCTCCCGCACATAGAACAGAAGGAAGCCGCCGCCGCCAGCCCCCAGGAGCTTACCGCCAAGCGCCCCGGCCGCCATCGCCTTTTCATAGAGCGCGTCAATGCTGCCGGTAGAAATTTTGCTGCCCGTCTGCCGCTTCAGCATCCAGCTCTGATGCAGCAGGCGGCCGAAGTCGTCAAGATCCGCGGTCTTATCCGTCAAAACACGCTCCGCCTCGTCCACAAGCGCCAGCATCTCGAGAAGCTGGGCAGTCTTGTCCCGCATGGTCTGGCTGGTAGACTGCTGAATCTCGGAAGAAAAGCGGGTAAAGCCGGTGAAATACAGCATGAGATTGCGGTTGAGCTGCCGTTTCCGCTCCGGCGAGATGATAATCGGCAGCACATCATAGCCGTTTTCATGGAAATTGATGCGGTTCAAGCCACCATAGGATGCCGCAATTTGATCCTGCCAGCCGCCCGCCTCCTGACAGAGGCTGCGCTCCAAATGAATCGCCTCGTCGGCCAGCTTCCGTTTGTCCGCATATTTCCCCTTGAGCGCGTAAAACGCATTCAGCATGCCGACTGCGAAGGAAGAGCTGGTGCCCAAACCGGTTCTTGCAGGTAAATCGGCCTCATAAGTCAGACGAATGTCGTACATATCCAGCAGCTTCATCGCCTCGCGGATGGCCGGATGCTGAATCTCCTCCACATCTGCAACGCGCTCCGTCTTTGCATAGGAAAGCTCCGTCCGATAGTCGAAGAACGGCGGCAAATGCCGCACATTCACATAGCAATACTTATCGAAGGTCGTTGAAATCACTGCGCCACCGTGTTCGGAAAAAAACTGGGGCATATCCGTGCCGCCTCCGAAGAAGGACATACGGAACGGTGTCTTCGTAATAACCATCAAATTCCCCCTTTTATGTCAGATCAAATTCCGGACCAATCACGTTTACCGCGTTTTGCGGAGAAAAATTCTTTTGCACATAGGCGACGCTTTTCCGGCTCATTTCTGTCAGCCCTTGCGCATCGGTATAGAGCGCAGCAATCCGGCTGGCCAGCGCCTCCGCCGTCTTCTCAACTGCCATCACCGTCTCAGCGTCTGCAATTCCCTCCGCGCCGGACGGCGTCGTCACGACTGGCGTTCCATAGCGCATGGCCTCGATCACTTTGCCCTTGATCCCTGCGCCATAGCGCAGCGGCACCAGCGAAATCCGCATATGGCGGTAAAACCAATCAAGCCGCTCGTCGCTCACAAATCCCTCTACAATCAGATGTTCATTTTGAAGCGCCAAAACCTCCTTTGGCGCATTGGAGCCGAGGATATGGATGCAGACATTCGGCAGAAGCGGCAGCAAAGCCGGAAGGATTTCCTCCGCAATCCATCTGGCTGCATCTACATTTGGCCGATGGCCAAAGCCTCCAATAAACATAATATCCTTCCGCCCGTCAAAGTCGTAGCCTTCCCACTGCACATTCTCGAACAGGTAGGCCGGAATCGCCTTGACCCGGATGCTGGGATCTATTTTGTGAATCTCTTCAACTTCCACATAGGAGGGATAGTAGGCCATATCTGCCTGGCGCATCAGCGCCAGCTCCTTTGGCTGCCATTCTCTGGAGGAATCCCGGAACGATGCATCGCCCGTAATTTCAAATTCCCGCATCTCCCGCAAGAACGCCAGATCATGCCCATAATAAATGATCCGCGCACCGGTATAATCGCGCAGGACATCCAGGTATTTCGGCGCAATATGAGGACGATTCAAAAACACATAATCGATGTGCTCCCCATTCTCCAGTACCCAGTCCTTCCAATGGGCCGCGCATTCCGGGCCATAGAGGACCTCAATTCCCATCTGCTGGAGCACCGTCGTATAGGGCTCGTGCTGATAAAAGTTATCGCCAATGAACTTCACGTTGAAGCCCCGCGAGGTAAACAGCTTGAGGTACTGGAATACGGTACGGCTGCCGGCGTCCTTGTCAAACTGTGGAATATAGTGGTCCACCATCAGCAGGGTCTTTTTACCGAAGGAATAGTCGCGGGCCTGGAACACATTTTCGCCATTCTGCGGTCGCCAGGAAAGCTCGTCCGCCCATTTTTTTCGGAATTTTTTCTGATTTTCCACCTGATACTGCTTCTGCCCGGAAGCCGTACTGGTTCCGTTGGAAACGCCCTCAAAGTGGACAACCACGGAGAGCGGCTGATACATGACGCGGTAGCCCATCTTCCGCACCGTGAACGCCAGATCGCTGTCCTCACAGTAGGCCGGCGCAAAGGTCTCGTCAAAGCCGCCAATCTTCTCCCAGAGCGCCCGGGAAATCATGATTGCCGCGCCGGAGATATAGTCCACCTGCTTGACATAGTTAAACTGGGGCAAGGCCGGATTTTGACCGTTGCCAAAGTTCCAGGCAGAACCTTCCCTCCAGAGAATACCGCCGGCCTCCTGAAGCCGTCCATCCGGATAAATCAGCTTGGAGCCAACCATGCCGATATCCCCGGCGCTTTCAATCAGTGTAATAAGGGGCTTCAGCCAGTTCGCTTGAACCTGCGTATCGTTGTTCAAAAAAAGAATGTAGGTTCCCTTCGCCTCTTTTGCCGCATGGTTACAGTTGCGCAGGAACCGCAAATTCTGTTCATTTGTGATTAGACGGATGCCCGGAAGAATCTTTCCAGCCTCCGCCGTCAAGTCTGAGGAGCAATCGTTCGCGATCAGAATCTCATAGGTCACATCACCGCTGTTTTTCAAAATCGCTTCCACACAGTGATAGGTAAACTCAAACTGGTTATAGACAGGAATCACAATAGAGACCATCGGATTTTCCCACTGCGGGACTTCCAAAACCGCGTAATCCTCGATGGTCTTTTCCCAATTATCGATCTTCTGTATATCTGGTACCTCAGTCACCAGCGAGGATGGCGCCGGTTCGCCTGTTACCTTTCCGCGCAGCAGTCGCTTGACGCCCTCTATATCGCCGCGCCGCAGCATGCGAAGGGCCTTTTTGATCTTTCTCGGCGTAAAATTCCGAAAGAAGATGATTGGATGGCGAATTAAGGTCCACAGAATCCGGCAAAACAGCGCGCGCCTGCTGCCAACCGGGATGAAAAAATGCAAAATGGCCGCAAGGATCCGCGCGAGCTTCCATGTGCGGCTATTATGAATTCCCTCCAGTTCATTCTTCAGTTGATTTTCCTTGGCACGAAGCTGCTGACACTCACCCTCACGGTCTCTTAATTCCTTTTTGAGCTGTTCGTTTCTTTTCTCCAGCCGGGAATTTTTCCTCTCGAGTTCCGTATAGTCCTCGCGGAGCTGGCTCAGCTCATCCTCATAACCTTCAGGCAGCTCGCCTGCCAGTTGACTCTCATCGGAGCGGCACGCCCTTTTCTCGCGCTCTTGTGACATATCGCGATCTCCCGCCCCGGCAGACGCATCTGCGGGTATTTTGTCAGTTTTCTCTATCACAAAATCACCAACCAATCCCTCGTCTTTTCTGTACAGGACTCCGCTTAATTTCCGTCCGTGTCTTCCAGCACAACAGACAGCTTCCGCTGGTCATTTCCAGGAGAACGAGAGAAGTTACTATTAATATAGACGGTAACCACGGTGTTTGGTTTTCCCCGAAGCTCAAAACTTGTATGTTCTTCGGTGATATTAATCGAAACCGGTTCCTCATCCTCATTGCAATCCAGAGAAATTTTCACTTTTTCCTTTCCGGTTAAATCCCGGAACGGGCAGAGCAGGCTGCCGGAAACCAGGCCCAACGGTCCCGTTTTGATTTTATAAGAGCCCTCCGGCGGCAGCCAATTGTCCGGGTACATCGTGATGCGCTGAATGTCCTCCATATGGCGGCCGATTTCAAATTGCGGAGCATTGTCGAAGTCGATCAGACCCTCATAGGCATCGCAGACTGTCTTGGCGTCGCCATCCATGACCACCCTGCCGTGATCGAGCCAGATCACATGATCGCACATGCTGCGGATCTGCGCCAGCACATGGGAAACCATCAGCACCGTCGTACCGCCGCTCATCATCTCGCGCATGCGGCTCTCGCTCTTCTGCCGGAAGTGGCTGTCGCCGACAGAGAGGATCTCATCCACGATCAGTACCTCCGGATCGACCTGCGTGGCGACGGAGAAGGCCAGACGCATCATCATGCCGGAGGAATAGGTGCGCACCGGCTGGTTGATAAAATCCTTCAGCTCTGAAAATTCCACGATCTCTTCGAACTTCTTTTCCAGGAACTCCTTGCTGTAGCCAAGGATTGCGCCATTTAAAAAGATATTCTCCTTTGCGGTCAGGTCCTGGTCAAAGCCGGCTCCAAGCTCCAGCATCGGCGCGATATTGCCATTGATTTTGATAGAGCCGCCTGTCGGCGTCAGGACGCCGGCGATCATTTTCAGCAGCGTACTCTTGCCGGCTCCGTTCCTGCCGATGATGCCGCAGACCTCGCCGCGCTTCACCTGCAAATTGACGTGATCTACAGCCCGAAAGTGCTCATAGTGGATTTTTCCCCGAAGGAGCTTGACAAAAAACTCCTTCAGACTGTTGACATTTTCATGCTCCAGGTGGAAGTCCATTGTGGCTTCCCGAATATCAATCATTACATCTGCCATGGTTCTACCTCAGATATACAGGATGAAGTTCTTCTTCAGCTTCCGGAACACCAGGAAGCCGATCAGCAAAAATGCGATGGCATAGCCAAAGCACCAGGCAAACTGTGCGGCTGTCGGCACAGCGGCGTCCAAAACCAGTGTGCGGTAGAAGGTCACATACTGGTACATGGGGTTCAGGCTATACAGCCCCATCATATTCTCCGGAATGATGCTGACCGGATAGAACAGCGGCGTCAGATACATCCAAAGCACAATCAAAACGCTATAGAGGAACTGGGTATCCCGAAAATAGACCATAAATGCCGACAGGATCATGCCGACCCCGGTGCTGAACAGAATCAGCGCCAAATAGAGCACAGGAATCAGCAGATGGCACCAGTTCAGGGGCAGGCCCTGAATGAAGATGATCAGATACAGCGCCAAGGTGGAGAAAAACAGGTTGATGCAGGATGAAAGGACCTTTGCCGCGGGGAATACATAGGTCGGTACATAGACCTTTGTAATCAGGGACGCGCTTCCTGTGATAGAGCCAAGCGCGGCCTGCGTGGCTTCGGAGAAGAAGTTGAAGGTCACGGTGCCGATCAGCAGGTAGATCGCATAGTTTTCAATGTCCCATTTGAACAAATTGACAAAGACCATATACTGCACACACATGGTGAGCAGCGGGTTGAGCATGCTCCACAGCACGCCAAGAACACTGCGCTTGTAGCGCGTCTTAAAGTCGCGCGCTACAAGCTGGTTCAAAAGAAAGCGATATCGTTTAATTGTATTGAGATAGCCTGCAATCATAGTTGAGATTCCTTTTTTACAATCCTCAGAGGAAACAGACACAGTATCAAAGCGCTTTCGTATTCAACACATTTCTCAGAGCTTTCACCATTATGTCATTTTCCGCCTTATTTCGCACGGCCAAGCGGACAAACTGTCGGTTTTCCGCGTGTATTTTACCGCTCAAATCTTTGATTAAAATGTTGTATTCACTCAACAGTTGCGCCGTCAGTGCCGCCGCCGTCATGCCGCCGGTCAGCTCAGCCATCACATAATTGGCCTGCGTCGGAAGCACCCGCAACCCGGGGATTTCACGCAGCGCGGCGACATATTCCGCTCTGGCGCGGCGGAACTGCACAAGCGCAGCCGCGTAGTCATTTTTATATTTTTCTTCGATCTGCAGATAAAATTCCGCGAAGGAATTAATGTTCCAGATCGCGACATCCTTCTTCATCGCAGCAATCAGCGTCTCGTCGGCCGATGCCAGCACGCCGAGCCGCAGACCCGGCACGCCATAGGACTTGGAGATGCTCTTGACGACAATCAGATGCGGGTACCGCTCCAGCATCTCGTCAAGAATCATTGTATTGTCCGGCTCGTCGGCAAAATCAGCGAAGGACTCGTCCAGCACCAACCGGATTCCCTTCTCCTCTGCCCACGCAGCAAGCCGCAGAATATCGGTTTTGGGGATATAGTTGCCGGAAGGATTGTCCGGGTTAATCAGCAGCAAGGTTGCGATCTCCCGCCCCGTAAAAAACGCCATTAACTCGTCCGCACTGTAGGCAAAATTGTCCTGGTTAGGATGGAACACCACGCGACGCGCAGGATCACAGCGGTTATAATACTCCTCAAAGGTCGGGCGGATAAAGCCGACATTCCCCGTCTGGGCCTCCATCAGTGCCTTAATCAGCTCCGCCGCGCCGTTGCCAACCAAGATGTATTCCTGCTTCACGCCAAAATTCTTGGCGACCAGCAAGGAGTTCACCCGCATCCTGGAGGGGTACTGCGTAAGCAATGTCTCAAAGTTGGCCTTGATCTCATCCATCAGCCGTTTTGGCGGAAAATAGGGATTGACCAGATAGCAAAAATCAAGCAAATTGGGGTAGCGCCAATAGCCGCCGTAGCGGCTGCCGAGCTTTTTCACCTTTTCCTCTGGTTTCGCAAACATCGACTCCGCGATATCCAGATCCTGCACATCGTCGATCTCATACCAGATTCGACCATCCATGCACTTGGCACGGATCTCCGGATGGTCAAGCATCGCAATTACGCGCAGCACCTGCTCGTAATATTCATTGTCGCCCAGCGCTGCCGTATAAGCGGTAAGGAATGGGACATAGATATCCTCGGAAAAATGTTTGCTGAATTTATAGATATTAACCGTCTTATAATAGCTGGGAATATCTTCAAAACGGAAGCGCTTGCCGGGGATAAATTTTTTGATAGAACTATCCTCATTCAGCGTCACAACAGTTCCGTCCATCCAGCTCTCATAGCGGTCGATCAGTGCAAGCGTTGGATATGGGTCAGAAACCAGCGCCTCCAGTGTGCCGTCCGCAAAAATCAGATCCGACTCCAGCAGCAGCGTATCGTCCGCAACCAACGCATTTCGCGCAAGCGCCAGCGAGTAGATGTTGTTGGTCTTATCGTAGATCGGGTTGTCAATAAACTCGATGGGTGTTCTGACATCCAGCGTAGAAACAAAGTCAATCAGCTTCTGCCCCTGATAGCCAACGACGAGCACAATACGGTTTAAATCCAGCCGGTCGAGCTGCCGCAGCATCCGCTCGATCAGCGTCACACCGTTGACCTTGACCATGCATTTGGTATTGTTGGCCGTCAAACTTTTCAGCCGTTTTCCCATTCCTGCAGCAAGAATGATCGCCTGCATAGGCTCCCTCCATTCGTTCTGGAATATGCGCACGACGGCCAAAAGGGCCGTCGCAGCACAATAAACTCAGTCCTCGTCCTCGCGGATCTCGATAACCTCGTCTTCCATTTCTTTTTTGCTGTTTTCGTCAATGCCAAGTTTGTCCTGCACCTTCTTCTTGGCCCTTCTCCAGTAGACGCCAACAACGGCGCCTACAGCTACCGCGATCGCTGCCACGACTTGAATTGCATAGGTCATGACAGAGGGATCGAGGTACGCAGAAGCATTTACAGTAAGAATCAGCACAAAACAAATTACAAAATAGAGATGTCCAAAGAACTTTTTCATTTTATTTTCTCCTCCATGATTGCCGCCTTTTCAAGCGGCACAGCTTCTTTCCGTCTACACTTCGCAGATAAAAATTTTAGTTTTCTTAATTGTAAACTCATTATTCTTATAAAAACGGTGGGAATCCGTTCTCCAGTCCGCGCACGTCAGCTCTATTGGTTTGATATGCGAGCATCGGGCAAACTCTTTCACAATTCCAAGCATCCCAGAGGCTATTCCGTATTTTCGATATTCTGGCAGCACTCCAAGATATCGTATAAAGCATGTTTTTACATTATTCAACGGATTTGTGACCACCTCAAAGCAGCAACAGCCTCCAACAGTTGCGCCGGCAGCGGCAACAAGGATGCACTTTGTGCAATCTTCAAGATATGCCCTATAATTCCCCTCGGAAATTTGAAGCTCAAAAATTTCCTCAAGAATTTTTTTGACATCTTGATAATCTAATTCATTTGCGGAGCGATAAATAAAATCCGGCTTGGGCATATCTCTGTCTTTCAAGCCGATATGTTCCGCCGATCGCATATTTATATCGCCGCAATACTTTTCAATCGCAAGATCAAGTTCACTTTGCAAAAAAATCACCACACTTGTTCGCTCATACAGAGATTACTTTTCAACAAGAAGAAATTTCCAACAGCTCAATTATTTTATTTTGCCAAGGAAGTCAACTTCTTCAGAATATATTTACCTCCAATCACGCCGCTTTTTCCCTCTGTATAGAGGTACTTTTGAATCGCGGTTTCAATCTTACCACGATAGCTTTGCTGATCTGAAAGCATTTCAGAAACCACATCGCAAATTGTACCAGTTTCATCCGGCGCAACGGCTTTACCAATTTCTGAGCGAATAGAAATATCAATCGGCACCATAGACAGCTTTTTATATTCCGGATTCATAACCTTCATCGGTGTATCAATAAACAAGGTGGGCCGTTTGGTTGCAAACGAATATTCAAAACAGATCGTCGACCAGTCTGTGATTAACAAATCTGACTCAAACACCGTCTCATTTGAGGAGAAATCCGTCTGCAAGATGAAGTCGTCATGAAAGCGGTCGTGATACCGCAGTTCAAACTCTGTAATTTTCTGTGGATATCGCTTGATGTACTCTGGATGGGGCCGGATAATAATCCGGTATTCTTTTGTCAATAAGGATTCGAGAATCTGGTCAATGCAGCTTTCAAGGATATTGTCCTTCTGCCAGGACGGCGCAATCAGAATCTGAGGCTTGGCGTGCTTCTCTCCGCCGCAGTCTTCATGCTGTTCAATGGAATGCTCCAAAAGTCCATATCCGCAAGGGATCAAATTTCTCGGCTTCAGGCCGTAGACCTTTTCTGTTTCCCGAAATTCCTCCACCTGCAGCGGGCTGGCACAGAAAATTGTATCATAATTGTCCAGTGCGCCCTTTCGAAGCATAAGGTTGGCGCTTCCTATGCCGCCGTGCAGCATGTAAATGTACTCGACGTCTTTTCGAATGTAGCTGCGTTTAATGTGGAAATTCCCCAAGTCCGGCATCGTCATAACCACAATATCGGCGTCCATCTTCATCATGAGCGTAATCAGTCGCTTTTCACCGATATAGTACGGTTTGATCTTTGGTTCCGTCTTTGCTTTTTCAAAAATCGCGTCTTTCGGATCGCTGGTTATATAGTGAACCACCACGTTGGAATGCTTCAAAAGATACTCAATGACGTCCTGAAAATACTTATAAAATCCGCTCTTTTCAGAGTAAAAAACGAGGTGCTTGTTCGCAATGGAAAAGAATCGCTTGTAGTCCGCTTTCTCGCGTTTTTTATCTTCTGCGGAGATGCCAGCGCCGATGCTTTTGATTTCTTCGAGTTCCTTTTTGCTCTCTTCCAGAGCCTGATAATCCACACTTTTTTCCGGCTTGATAATCTGATTCAGGAGCAACTGCTGCGGTATCGTGAAAAAGTTGCTGGCGATCCAATAGATGCCGGTCCCCAAAGAGACAAATGCACCCAAAATTACGGAGATTCCTATCGTGACCACGCCGGTCGTAATCTGCTCCGCCTTCGCCTGCTCCCGCTGCAGCGGACCGATTTTGTTCTGCGCCAGCGTCAGGCACAGAGCCGCAAGGCCCGCGCCCAGGGGCATCAGCAGCGTCACGCCGCCGGCCTGAGAGGGAACGACATTCAGCGCACTGTCCGCGCCGCCCAGCAGCGTCTTCACCGCGCCGATCACGCCCATCAGCAGAACGATCTGAATAATCATCGGTACCGTACTGATCAGCGGATTATAGTGTTCCTTTTTATAGAGCGCCTGCTGCCCCTCTGCAATGGCGTCCTGGTCTCCAAAATATTGGATTTTCAGCTTGTTCAGCTCCGGCATCAGCCGCACCATTGCAATGCTGTTTCGCTGCACCCACATGGAAACCGGCAGCAGGATGATCTTCGTCAGCGCCGTGAAGATGATGATCGCGAACACGTAATTGTGCACCAAATTGTAGCAGATTGTCATCAGGGCACACAGCGGTACGCCCAAAATTTCCAAAATCTTCCCCATTTTCTTCTCCTCAAAGAATCTGCCAAATGCCATTTTCAAGCATCTGCGGAATGGTCCTTGCAGCGCTTTCCATTTCCATGCAAGACAAAATCGCAACAAAACGCTTCAGGAGCGAATCTATTATAGTACATTCTCCTTGCTATTACAAGTCAAAAAAATCCCATTCCCGACGCTGAACAAGCATAAACACCCAAAAAACGCATCCTTTTTCCGGCGTTTCTTCCAGCGCAATGCACGTTCCCATACATCCGGCAAAACAGGCTTTTTCTTACATTTTTATTGCCCATGCGGTTGGTTCTCGTAATCCAGCACAACGCTGCAGATTGCCAGTCCCAATTCACGCACATCCGTCTCGCCGGCGCTTCTGTCCGGGAACCGCAGATAGAGCGACAGCACGCCGTCTCCAACATACTCCTCCGGAATGGTGAACACAATTTCATTTGTCCCGTCGCTGGTTGCCGTGACGCTCTGTGTGTAGCCGTTGACGTATAGCTCCACATCCTGTTTGTCATCCTTGGCCGCGCAGTAAAAGATTTGGAACGTCAGTGCGCCGTCTACGTAGTCATCCGGTGTGAAGTTCCAATTGGCCCATTCCCCGTCGGTCCAGGTGTAGCCATTCTCCGGCGATGACAGGCCGTAGAAGTAATTCGCGCTGTCAAACGCTTCGCCGGTATAGGTCAGTTCCGTGCCGAGCGTATAAGAAAAGTCCTTCTTCGTCTTTCCCCGTTCCGTATAGCAGACGCCTGTCCACTGCCGTGAGCTGAGGTCCCGCACATTGCCGACGATATACAGCTCGCTCAGTTCCGGCAGATACTCCGAATCCCACGAGTCGTCCCAGATATACCACATAAACCGGCGCTCTCTCATCTCATCTTCCGAAATATCAAACGCGCCGGTCAAGCTGTCATCACCGGTGATGGCCTTGCAAATCGTGGGGTGGAGATCTTCATAAGAGATCTGCGCATCCGAAATCGTCAGCGGCTCTGCACCTGCTCCAAACGGCTTGATGCACAGCATCGGATTGACAACCGTTTCACGGTCTGTCCACGTCCCGTGATCGGCCAGCAGAACCACCATCGTATCCTCATAGATCCCCTCCTGGCGGACCATTTCCAGATAATCGGCCACAATTTTCAATGCGCCAGTTGCCTGCTGCTTCTCGGTCACGCTGCCGGCCTCTACCATCTCGGCATTCTCACTCAGCGTATACGGCTCATGGGCGCCATTCAGATAGTAAAAGCGGAAGGCATTTTCATATTCGCTACTGATACCAAGCCCATTTTTACACATGCTGCCGTAGAAGGCGCCGTCCGGAGACAATTGCATGGCGTTTTCCATCTCATCGGATGAAGACGCAGAAAAATCGCCCGAATACATCCAGAAATTTTGCTTCAGGAAGTGCGGCATATAGACAAAGGCCGTAAACTTGTACATCAGAGGGACAATCAAGGCGCTGTCTGTTGTGGCGCCGCCCTCGATATTGGCAAAATAGTCTGTACTTTCGGCGCTGATATAGCGGCTCGACACATAGAGACGGGTGTCATAGTTCTCCTGCTCCAAGGTCTCATAGAGCGGATTGTCTCTATAGGCATGCCGGATATACTCGCTGAATGTCCAGCGGTTTTCATTCCAAACGCCAGTCAGCAGAAACGGCATGGAGCCCTTTGTGTTGCAGCCGACGCCGGCGGCGTCCGGAAAGTAGGTAAAGCCGGAAAATTCTTCCAAATAGGCTTCGTCCTCCGTGATGATCTCCTCGAACAGATCGGAGCGGAAGTTGTCCAGCAAAAATATCACCACGTTCTGTCCACCAGAGAGCGTGAACGCGCCGTCGGAGGTCACGGTGAAATCCACGTCCTGCTTGGCCGGCGCCATGATACAGGCCAGCACGGTAGCCAAAAGCTGCACGGCAATCAGCGCCCCCGCGGCATATTGCATCCAAACCGCCTTCCACTTTTTCACAAACAGGACAAGCGCAGCCGGCAGCGCAATGCATACGCTCCAGATCAGCGTGTTGACAATGCCGCGTCCGGTCATCGAAGCCCAGTCGATGCTCTGGCCATTCAGCTCACCATAGCCGCCTGACAGGAAATTGCCCTGCACATAGAAACCGAGGCCGATGCCCAAAATCACCGCCAGCGCGATGTGCCGCGCCTTGTCGCTGCGGATCAGCCCGCAGAGTACCGTCAATACCACAAATGCCAGCGCAAATATCCCAAGTAAATATGGAAGAATATCCCTCAGATAAAATACGAACTCATTCTTATTGCTTACATAGAGGTTAATTGGACCGAAAAGGAAAAAAGTCGCCGCTGTGAACAGGCAAACGACCGCGCTGCTTCCCCACCGGTGAGCCTGCGTAAATTGCGTCACTTTCCGCGCGTCAATCTTCTCCATCCTTCTCTCTCCAGTCCGACACCCGCAGGTCCTCTCTTTTATTATGAAAAGACAAAGCCCGCAAAACAAGGTTGCTTTGCGGGGGTTTGTCTGACGCGACGTTTCTCATTTATGCGTCTCGATCCAATTGTTAAAGTAATCCGACAGGCTGGCAACCACCGCGGCGCTCTCTTCCGCGCTGTCGCCGCGGGCAGAGAGATAGACCTTCAGCTTCGGCTCCGTGCCGGAGGGCCGGACCGTGGCAACAGAGCCGCCGGCGAGCTGATACTGCATGACATTGGATTTGGGCAGACCGGTCCCATCGTTCTGATAGTCCGTGGCAGCTTCGACGGCAAAGCCGGCGGCCTCCCGAATCGGATCGGTGCGCAGGGCTGCCATCAGATTCTGCATGGTCTGGAAGCCTGCAGAGCCTTCAAAGACAAAATTCAGGACCTTATCGGTATAATATCCAAATTTTTCATAGATTTCTTGCAGGCCGCCGACAAGGTTCTTGCCCTGGTTCTTATACCAGCAGACCATTTCGCAGATCAGCAGCGAGGCGTTGACGGCATCCTTGTCCCGGACCTGGGGACAGGTCAGGTAGCCGTAGCTCTCCTCATAGCCCAGCAGGAAGCGCTCCTCCTGGCCGATCTCTTCCAGGCCGCGAATTTGCTCGCCGATATACTTGAAGCCGGTCAGAACGTTGCGCAGCTCCACCCCATAGTGGGCGGCGACATTCTCGCAGAGCTTGGTCGTGACGATGGTCTTAACCGCCACCGGGTTCTGCGGCATCGTGCCCGCCTCCAGCTTCTGGCGGCAGATATAGTCCAATAAAAGGACGCCCATCTGGTTTCCGGTGATCAGATGATATTCTCCGTCCGCCTTGATGGCGGTGCCGACGCGATCACAGTCCGGGTCCGTCGCCAGGACAAACTCCGCTCCGACCTCCTCTGCGCAGGCAATCGCCACATCGAGCGCCTGACGGATCTCCGGATTCGGATAGGGACAGGTTGGGAAATCGCCGTCGGGATTCTTTTGGGCCTCGGGGATGGTGATGTTATGGAAGCCATTCTGCTTCAGGCAGTCCGGTACGCAGCTAATGCCTGCGCCATTGAGCGGCGTATAGACAATTTTGAGATCCCGCGGCGCGTCCTTCGGCAGAAGGGATTCACCGGCGATGGCCTTGAGATAGGCGTCGATGCAGTCCTGCCCGATATACTCCACAATCCCATGCTCCAGAGCCTCCGCAAACGGCATGGTCCTGACGCCGGAAAAGGCGTCAATCTCTGCAATGCGGCCGAGGATCTCCTTCGCCGCCACTTCGGTGATCTGGCAGCCGTCCGGTCCGTAGACCTTATAGCCGTTGTACTTGGAGGGATTATGGCTGGCCGTCACATTGACGCCGCCGTCGCAGTGGAAATAGCGAACCGCAAATGAAAGGCAGGGCGTTGGCATGAGCTGGCGGTAGAGATGGACACGGATGCCGTTGGCGGCAAAGATAGACGCGGCCGTCTCGGCAAACAGCGTGGATTTATGACGGCTGTCATAGGCGATGGCCACAGAGGGCTTCGCCTTCTGCGCTTTCAGATAGTCGCAATAGCCCTGGGTCGCCCGTCCGACCGTATAGATGTTCATGCGGTTGGTTCCCGCGCCGAGGACGCCGCGCAGGCCGGCTGTGCCAAATTCCAGTTCCCGGTAGAAGCGGTCCTCGATTTCCTTGTCCTGCCCCTGCACCGCGCGCAGCTCTCCGGCAATCTCCGCATTGTCCGCGGTCTTCTCCACCCACAGTTCATAAAGCTGATGATAATCCATGTCATACCTCCAAAACATTCTGCCGGCCATATTCCGGACAGTTGAAATCCGATTGCACCTCGCACATTCTAGCTCCCATTATAGCCAAAAGCTCCAGTATGTGCAACCATTTTTTTAGTCATTTCCCCTAGGATACAACCGTTGTGGATATACGCCCTGCTCCACCAGTGCGCGGATTTCCCGCTCCACAATCGGCCGGTCCTCCTTGTAGGTCACACCGAACCACCGGTCCCCGGTCTCCAGGCACCGCACCCGGGCCTCACCGGTCAGCAGCCGCTTTCCGACCACCTCCGGCAGGAGAAATTCGTCCCTGGTCACATCGCCGGTCCGCAGGAATTCCCGGAACTCCGTATCCAGGCCCTCCAGGAAATCCGGCGTGAAGCCCCACATATTCATGGAAACCGGCGTCTCGATATCCACCGGGATTCCATTGGCCTCTGCGCCGGTCTCGGTTTGGACCAGATTTCTCGTCTCCGTGACATTTGTCAGATAGCCCTCCCGGTTCACCTCGCAGAGCCCCCGCGTCACGCTTCCATAGCGGGACAGCGTATTTTTCAGGATAAAGCCGCCCATACAGTAGTGGCCCTGTTCGTTTCCGTGCTCCATCAGAAACTCATGGATCCGGCGGAAAGCCGATTTTCCATAGTAATCGTCGGCATTGATGACCACAAAGGGCCAGGATACCGCGCCGCGGCAGGCCAAAATTGCCTGTCCGGTGCCCCAGGGCTTTCTTCTGCCCGCCGCCAGCGCCGCAGCGTCGACGCCTTCCGGCAGATTGTCAAGCTCCTGATAGACATAGGACACCTTCCGGAGATTGGGAACTATGCCGATCTCGCGCTCCAGGCGGTCACCGATCATCGCCCGAACCTCATGCTCGATTTCTCTCCGGATAATAAAAACGACCTCGTTGAAGCCCGCCTCCAACGCATCGTGGATGGAATAGTCGATAATCAGCTCGCCATTCGGGCCGACAGGCGTTAGCTGCTTGATGCCGTCTCCAAAGCGGCTCCCGATTCCGGCCGCCAGAATCACAATTGCAGTGTTCATACCGTTCTCCTTACCTCTTTTTATAGGAATAGGATAATTTTACCATATTCCTCGGGAATTGTCCACCGAGTTTTCGTCCTAATTGCCCAGTTGGACAAAGCTGTACAAAAAATGCGCATTTTGCATTGGCACGCAAAAAACCATCCCGAATACCATGTATCCGGGATGGCTTTTCATCCGTTTGTTTATTCCGCAGGCGTCTCATCCTCTGCGGGAGCGGCTTCTCCGGCAGGCGCTTCAGCCTCTTTCTCGGCTTCTTCCTCGCCGGGAACCACAAAGTCGGCGTCCGTGACCTCATCGGCGTCGACAGCCGCCTCAGCCGCCGCCTCGGCCTTGAGCTGCGCAATCGCGGCCTTCAGGTCCTGGATGACGTTTTTGGATTCCGTGATGCGGTCGCAGATCGGCAAATAGGCCTCAGTGTCTGCGCCGTTTCCGGCGACAAAGTCGTTGTAATATAAGCGCCCCAGCTCTGCCTCCGCCTTTTTGATCTTATCCTCTTCCGCAAAAATGGAGACATTTGCCTTGGCAATGCCTGCCAGCGTCGACGCCTTCTTCTTCGCGGCATTTGCAGCATTGCTGGCCATGCCCTTGATGCTCTCAAAATCGACATTGATATTCATAATGTTGACTCCTTTCCCTCAGTTGCAGCTTTCGTATATCAGAAAGATACGACCACGGTGATCGTAATCGCCAGGGATTTATCCGCAAGCCGGCACGTCTTCCTACAATCGCTGTTACCTTGTTATTGTATCACGTTTCTCCGGGGATTTCAATTTTTCCGCCGCGTTAAACGTAAACTTATTGTGAATTCTCTTCCGGTTGTTCCGCTGTCTCCGGCGTCTTTCGGTTCACATACATGGCCTCCGGCCCGGGCTTTTTCACGAAGAACAGGTATACCAGAACCGCGCCGGCGATGATGACGCAGAGAATTGCCAGAAGCTGGCTGACCCGGACGCCCGTGTGGAAGAGGTACAGGCTGTCGGTCCGCAGTCCCTCGATCCAGGCCCGGCCCAGGCCGTACCAGAAGAGATAGAGCAGCAGGATTTCGCCGTCAAATTTCCGCTTTTTCGAGAGAAAATGAATGGCGATAAACCCCACAAGATTCCAGACCGACTCATAGAGGAAGGTCGGATGATAGTAGCGGACTACACCGTCCGGATCCGTCAGCCCCATCCGCAGGAAGCTGGCCGTCTCGGTGCCATGGGCCTCCCGGTTCATGAAGTTGCCCCACCGGCCAAAAATTTGCCCGATCAGAACGCCAAAGGCGGCCAGGTCCAGCATTGGCAGCAGCGGGCGCTTCTGGATGAAGTGGCAGAGCGCGATGCCCAGGATTCCGCCGATGACGCCGCCATAAATCGCCAGTCCGCCCTCCCAGATATACAGGCAGGAGATCGGATTCTCCCGGTAGACGTCCCAATAAAACACGCAGTAATAGATTCGCGCACAGACGATGCCAAGGGGGACCGCCCAGAACAGCAGATCCAGTACATTGTCCCCCGTCAGTCCAAACGATTTTGCCCGGGCATTCATGTAGAAATAGGCCATGAGGAAGCCCACGGCAATGATAATCCCATACCAGTAGATATCTTTTCCGAAGATTGAGAAAGCCACCGGCGACGGGTCCACTGTAATACCAAGTCCCGGGAAAGTAATTGCAGATAACATGTCAGTTTTGCTCCTTTGGTTCAATGATCGAGAGAACCAGTCGTTCTTCGCGCACGGTCTCCTCCAAGAATGCCCGAACATCCTCCAGCGAGATTTCTTCATAGACCGACGGGAAGTCATAATAATCCACACCGTCAAAGAAATTGGTGCACATGCGGACGCAGATGCTCTCAAAGCTGTCCAAGTCCCGGATTCTCCGGCCCATGGCGGACTTCTTCAGGCGCCGGAAGGCCGCCTCGTCAAGCCCCTGCTCCAGCATCCGGCCGCACTCCGCCAAAATCGCCTGCCGCACCAGCTCCGGCGACTGGCTGTCCCCCGAAAAGGAGATCAGTCCAGCGCCCTTGACGCATTCAAATCCGGCGGAGAAATCCGAATCGATGAGATTTTTTTCATAAAGACTCTGGTAAAGCGCCGAGGACTCCCCTGCCAGCAGCTCACAGGCCAGATCACCGACGATCTCGCGCTTCATGCTCTCCCGTCCGCCCTCCGGAACCGCGCAGCGGAAGCCGATGGCGAACATCGGCATGGAAACCTCCATCGCCTCCCGAATTTCGTGCCGTTCGCAGTCCAGCGTCTCCTTCGGGCCGTAGTCCCGGACCGGACGCGGCGCACATTCCCGGCGCAGCCTCGCCTCCGTCCAGGCCGCAATCTGCTCCGGCTCCACATCTCCGACGACGCAGAGCATCATATTGGACGGCGCATAGAACGTGCGGAAGCAGTCGTTCAGGGTCTCCGCCGTAATCTCCGCAATGCTCTCCACAGTTCCTGCAATCGGAACCCGGACCGGATGATGGCGGAACATCGCAGAAAACAGATTCTCGTAGAGCTTTGAATCCGGGCTGTCCTCATACATCCGGATCTCCTGGCCGATGATGTCCCGCTCCTTGTTGACGCTGGCCTCGGTAAACCAGGGCTCCGCGATCATATCCAGCAGCGTATGGAAATTCTCCTCAAAGCGGTCGGTACAGCTAAAGTAATAGGCCGTCATGTCGTAGCTTGTGAAGGCGTTGGGGCTGGCGCCGCCGGCGGCAAAGCGCTCCGTGGCGTCGCCGTCCTTCAGATCAAACATCTTGTGCTCCAGATAGTGCGCAACGCCGTCCGGCGTCCGGACCCTGGCCCCGTTCAACGTAAAGCTGGTGTCGATCGAGCCGTAGTCGACGGCGATGAACGCATACTTTCTGGCGAAGCCGGGCTTTGGGACAACGCGGATGGTGAGGCCGTTTTCCAGCTTCTCTTCCCAATAGCACTCTCCCAGTCTTGGCGCTTCCACAATTCTCATGCGTTCACCCCCTTCAAAAAATACACGGTGTCCAGTGAAATCCGTCTGGCTGCCGCGGCCACATCCTCCGGTGTCACCCGCCGGAGCGCCTCGATTTGGTCCTGCATCGTCCCGTCCAGTCCCGCGATGGCCTGGCCCAGATAAAAATCGTCCATACTGCCGGGCCGGTCCATGGCCGTTTTCAGCGCCGAGATCAGATAGGTTCTGGCCTGCTCCAGCTCCTCGCTTGTAATTTTCCCCTCCCGGCAGTCCTCCAACTGGCGCAAAATTTCGGACTTTGCCACCGCGTAGTTGGCAAACTCAATCCCCGAGGACACAACCATCAGCCCCTTGTGCTTCTCGAGAGAGGAGGACGCATAGTAGCACAGAGAAAGCCGCTCCCGTACATTCTGAAACAGCTTGCTGGTGACGCTGCCGCCATAGACGGCGTTCAGGAGCTGCAGCGCCGGGTATTCCGGGTCCGCGCAGGTACAGCCGGTCCGGAAGCCGAGAGACAGCTTGCCCTGCGTCACATCCATCCGCTCCGCCGTCTCCTGCGCCGTGGACGCGCTGCGCACAATCTTCGTACCGGCGGCGTCCAACGCAGCCCGGGGCAGCCCCCGCAGCATCATTCCAATCTGGCGCGCCACCTCCTCCTGTGGCTTCCAGCCCATATAGAGCACTTCAACCTGAGAGGCGGCCAGCACGCGGCGGTAGTGCGCATACAGGTCTTCCGCCGTAATGGCCTCCACCGAGGCCCGGTCTCCCAGCCGGGAGACCGCATATTGCTCGTCCCGGCACATGGTGCGCAGCATCCGGATCACCGCATAGGAGCGCTTATCGTTGATCTCTGCGGCAATCGAATTGCAGAGATTGACCTTTTCACTCTCGACAAAGTCCCGGGAAAAGCAGCCGTCTTCCGTCACCGGTTCAAACAGTAGTTCTCGCAGAAAATCGCAGATTGCTGCAAAGACGTTTTCTCCATCGAGGGTATAGGCGTCCTCAATAAAGTCGGCATAGAACCCCCAGGTCTGCACCTCGCCCTTCTTCCGGATCAGCGTGCCGACCCCGGCTCCATAGAGCTCATCCAGCAGCACGGAAATCGACATCATATCCGGGTGCCGCCGCGTGCCCCGCAGCAGGACGCTGGGCAAAAGGGCGTTCATCGCCCCCTCCTCCCGGCACAGGGGCCGCAAGAAATTGACGCTGAGACAGCCCGTCTTAAATTTATCCGTCTGCACGGCGCGGAGATAGACGCCGGGCAGTACTTCCATTCTTTGACTCATAACCAGTTCCTTTCAAAAGATAGGGGTATTATACTACATTTTCCCACAAAGGAAAAGGGATTTAAAATATTTCCTTGTATTTGGCGCAATCCTCATGTAAAATAGATAGGAAAACCAGGAGGAATCAAAAAATGGAATGGTTGGAATTGACAATAAAAACCGCTTCCAGCGGCATCGAGCTGGCAGCCGCCGCTCTGACGCTCTGGGGCTATGACAGCTTTGTGATCGACGACGAGAGCGAATTTGAATCGTTCCTCGACCACAACCGGGACTACTGGGACTATGTCGACGAAGAGCTCCAGCAGCAGATGAAGGGACTCTCCCAGATCCGGCTCTATCTGGAGGACGGGCCGCAGGCGATGGAGCAGGTCGCCCAGCTCCGCGCCCAGCTTGCAGGGCTGAAGGACGCCTATCCGGATACCGACTTCGGCCCATTGACGGTCTCGCTGGCGAATCTTCGCGAGGAAGATTGGGAAAACAACTGGAAGCAATACTATCAGCCGATCTCCATCGGCAGCCGGCTGCTGATCGTTCCCCAGTGGCTCAGCCCAGAGAACCCCGAGGGCCGTATCCCCGTCATTCTGGATCCCGGCATGATCTTCGGCACCGGCAACCACGCCTCCACCCGCATGTGCATGCAGGAGCTGGAACGCCTGATCCGCGGCGGTGAGCGCGTTCTCGATCTGGGCAGCGGGAGCGGGATTCTCTCCATCGCGGCCCTGCTTCTCGGCGCAGCCACAGCGGTCGGCGTGGACATCGATCCCAAGGCCGAGGACATCGCGCGGGAGAATGCCGGCTTCAACCGTCTGGACGGCAGCCGCTTTACCGCCATGACCGGCAATGTGCTGAACGACGGCGCGCTCCAGACGGCCCTGGGCGGAGAGGGCAACGATCTCGTGCTGGCCAACATTGTGGCCGACGTGATTATCCCGCTGGCCCCGGTGGTGCCCAAGCTGTTGAAGGACGGCGGCACCTTTGTCTGCTCCGGCGTGCTGAATACCCGGCTGGAGGAGGTCCTGCAGGCGCTCGACGCCGCGGGTCTGGCCGTGCAGGCGGTGCACCAGGAGGACGACTGGTGCCAAATCACCGCCGTCCAAAAGGAGGGCTGAGCCTTGCGTCTTTTCTCCTATCGAAATCGAACCAGATTCCGCAAAATTGCAATCACGCTGCTCACAATTTTTCTGATCGCCGCAGCTCTGACGCTCTGCGTTCTGGCCTATCTGGACCGCTATATTGTCTACGACAGCGAAGGCGCCCATCTGGACCTGCACTGGCAGGAAACCAGCGGCGCCAGCCAGACTGTGGCTACGCCCAGCATTGACGCAGAGATTTCCTATGTCTCGGCCGACGATGAGGTCGCCATCGGCTCCACCAGAAAGGTCACGGGCTACTATATTTCTACGGAAATGCTCCAGGACCCGGAAGCCGTTCAGACCGCGCTGGATGCCGGTTCCTATTATGCGGTTCTCATCGATCTGCGGGATGGCTTCGGCAATTACTATTATCCCTCCGGCATCAGCGGCGCGCAAACCGCGACAACGGTGAACGCGCAGGCAGTAAAGGACCTGATCTCTTCGCTCAGGCAGAGCGGCGTTTATCTGATCGCCCGAATCCCTGCGTTTGCCGATCAGAATCACTGCCTGAACAACACCGATCTGGGCCTTCCGCTCTCCAGCGGCGCGCTCTGGGCCGACGGCAACGGGTGCTATTGGATGGATCCGGCAAATCCCGGTTCGATCAGCCATATGGAAGCCGTCTGTACCGAGCTGCAATCCCTGGGCTTCCGCGAAGTGGTCCTGGACGATTTCTATTTCCCTGATTCCGACAGCATCGTCTACGATGAATCGGAAAAAACCAAGGACAGCGCTCTGACCGACGCGTTCAACGTGCTGCAGTCCGACCTGTCCGCGCTGGATCTGAAGGTCTCGATCGGTCTTCCGTCCGACAAGACCTTCCCAGGCATGCTGACCGAGGGCCGAATCTACTTTGAGCTGGACGACGGCGCAGAGATCGGCAGTCTCGTGGACAGCCAGGAGGCCACCGTCGCCATTCCCGATGTGCAGATCGTATTTCTGACCGAATCCCACGATACGCGCTTTGAATCCTACGGCTATCTCACGCCCGCAGTGGAAGGCCAGGTGCCGGAAGACGAATAAAATCATTTGCCCCGCAGGCCATTCACAGGTCTGCGGGGCTTTGTTTTGCGCGTTTTTCTCCGTTCAGCTCCAGGCTGCGCATCGACAGCAAAAACAGCTTCTCTTTTCGGGAAAATTCGTATATAATAGGACTATTCTTTTTGGGAGGGTTTTCCATGCCTACCATTATCCAGAAGATTCGGGACGTCTATCCGACGCTTTCTAATGCCAAAAAAACGGCCGCCTCCTATTTTTTGAATGATTATGCGTCCCTCCAACTGGCCACGGTCACGGAGCTGGCTGAACAGATTGGCGTCAGCGATACCACAATTATCAACCTCTGCTCGGACCTTGGATTTATCGGTTTCTCTGATTTCAAGCGAGCTGTGCGGGATGAACTGCAGCAGGAGCATGCCTCCGTCCATCTCACAACGGGCATGTCGAGTCAAGCTCCCGACGATAAAATCGCACAGTTGGCACGACCAATCCTGCAAAATCTGGAGACCACCTTTTCCGACCCGCAGAACTGCGCCGCCATTGCGCAGGCCGCAGAAATGATAAAGCAGGCCAACATGGTCTATGCCGTCGGCTTTTGGAGCTTTGCCACAGCCGCCGAGGAGTTTTGCCTTCAAATGCGGCGGCAAGGAAAAAAAGCGCAGGCCATCTACCCCAGCTTGGGAGATTATATTGACAAAATTCTCCAGATTGAAGCCTCTGACATTGTCCTTCTCTACGACTTTTCTCTGTACACTTCTGCGCTGACGGAAATCTGTACTCTGCTGAAAAAGCGCAATGTCCCAATTATTTTAATCACAGACATGGGACCATGCCCACGTATCGGCTACGCAGACATAACCATCCACTGCCGTACCAAAATGGGAAACGACCAGTGCGCGGTCTGTACGATGCCAATTGTGCAAACCGTCAACTATATTCTGCGCTCGCTGGCCGTTGATAGAAACGTGCAGGATGAATATTCCATACTACGCGAGGGCATTTTTTCACGTTTTAATCCCTACGGCGTGATAGAGCCTTCCAGCAAAAGCAGCACCCATATTTGATGGGCAGACTGGCGTCAGAATTCCGCTTGCCAATTACAACGTCCTCCTGCGCTAAGACCTGCTGATATCATACGTATAATGATATTGATCCGTCTGCAATTCTCCGTCCTCTTTCAGTTCCTGATAAGCCGTGTTATAGCGTGCATTCAGATCGTCGATGATATCCTCCCATGCACAGTTTCCATGCATCACGTCGGCAAATACCGTCGCGTAGGTGTCTCCTTCCAACGGGAGCACATTATCCGGATACGTGCTCATGGCAGCATAATTCGTGAGATCAGCCATGATGGCCCACTGCTCGCAGAGATCGCTGTTCAGTTCCGTCTCCGCCGCGATATCCTCGCGCTGCGGAATAATGCAGCCCTGTGCGTACAGCCGCGACAGCAGTTCCTTACTGTTCAGGAAGCAGAACGCCTTTACGACTGCATCAAGCCGCTCCTCTGACACGCTGCTGCTGATGGAGCAATTGCCGCCGTCATAGTAAACGCCTTTGTACGGGGCCTCGCCCGGTTCATAGGTCGGCGGGTCAATGATGGTCCAGTTGCACTTTGCAGGGAACTGCACAGTATAAACCGACACATCATAAGAAGGCGCAGGGAACATCCCAACAATTCCCTCTGCAAACTGTGCGCGAATGGCGTCGATTGCAAGGTCGTCAGCGCCAAGAAGCCAGCCATTTTGATACATCTCTGCCAGTGCCTTGATTGGCGTCTCGAAGGGCGAGAAATCATAAGTCTCCGTATTGACATCAAACCAGCCGACGCCGGTTGAGCTCATGGATTCCTTCATTGCCAAACGCCGGAAGCATGCCGACCAGTTGCTCCATCCAAAGCCGTATGCCTCGCCATTGCTTCCCTCCGTAATGACCTGCGCCGCATGAACCACGTCATCCCAGGTTTTCGGCAGCTCCAAATCAAATTTTTCAAACAGGTCCAGGTTCACCGCCATTTTGACCGGCGTAACCTCCAACGGCAGGCTGATCAGCATGCCGTTTTGAATATTTCTTCCTGGAATGAAGTATTTTTCATTCTCAGCAATCAGTGTTTTCAGCTCATCATTGTCAATGGTATTGAGGTCGCGCACCCACCCGGAAGCCACCCAGGCGGGACGTGTGGTTACGCCGTCGATGAGATCAATGTCATTACCGGTCTGCAACAACCCCTCTGCGACCGTGCCATAATTATTGATCTCGCTGATGAGCTCGATTTCGATTCCTTCCTCTTCTCCCACTGTGGCATTCCAGTTGTCAATTTCTTCCTCGAGAATAGAAAGATACGCGCCAATTGAGCTAAGATATTTGACTTTCACCTTCTCTGTCTTCTCATTTTCCTCGTCCGTCTTACTGGACTCTGCGGCATTTACTTCTTCCTGAGGTTTCTGCGCCGTTTCTTCCGATTTCTCCCCACATGCACATAGTGCAAATAAAACGGCAAATGCCAATAGCAATGCTAAAAATTTTTTCATTTGATACCTCCTGTTACTTTGATCCTGCCGGACTTCCCTTATAGGTCCACCGCATATGCGTCCATATGCAGTATCGGTTTTTCCATTCGGGAGCCGCTTGGGAAACGCTGTCTTCAAGTGCATGAGATCTCATTCATGTTTTTACTATATCAAAAAATATTTTTATTGCAATAGTGTTCATATATAATATTTTAATTGCTATATGATGATAATATTACAATCGTTTCGTCAAAAAGCGCCTTTTTATTTTGCAGCGTATACAAAAGGCCCCCAGAGGAATCCATGCTTCCTCTGGGGGTCCTTTTAAAAAACGATCTCAGCACATAAGGCTGCAGATCCGGTCGGCAAAGGCCGTCGGGTCCTCAACCGGCATGTCCGCGATGAGCATCGCCTGGTCGTAGAGCAGCGCCGCATACTGCTTTGCCTTCTCTGGATCCTCGTCCTTCGCCTGCTTCAGCGCCGCAAACACGGGATGCTCCGGGTTCAGCTCCAGCACCCGCTCTGCCTTCACGCCCATACCGGGATTCACGCGGTTGAAGTACTTCTCCATCTCAAAGCTGACGCCGCCTTCCGGTTTGATCGACACGGCATGGCTGCCCAGCGCGTTGGACAGCGTGACAGTCTTCACCTTGCCGTCCAGCGCCTCCTTGACGAAGTCCAGCAGCGCCTTGTCTGCCTCCTCCTTCTCCTGGATGGCCTTCTTCTCCTCTTCCGATTCAAGGCCCAGGTCTTCGGTGGAGATGTTGCGGAATTCCTTCTCTTTATAGTTGCGGATCATCTCCGGAATGAATTCATCCACCGAGTCTGTAAAGAGCAGGACGTCATAGCCGCGGTTCTTCAGCCGCTCCATCTGCGGCAGATTGGCAAGCCGTTCTCTGGTCTCGCCGGAGGCGAAGTAGATGTACTTCTGATCCTCGCCCATGGCGTCGGCATACTCCTGCAGCGTGACCAGCTTCTCCTGCTTGCTGGAATAGAACAGCACCAGGTCCTGCAGTTCCTCCTTGCGTGCGCCATAGTTGTCCATGAGGCCGTACTTCATCGGACGGCCAAAGGCCTCCCACAGCTTCTCATACTTCTCACGGTCGTCCTTCAGCATCCTCGCCAGCTCGGCGCGGACCTTCTTGTCCAGATTCTTTGCAATGGTCTTGAGCTGCCGGTCATGTTGCAGCAGTTCCCGGGAGATGTTCAGGCTCAGGTCCTGGGAATCCACGATGCCCTTGACAAACGCAAAGTGACTCGGCAGCAGCTCCTCGCAGTTCTCCATAATCATGACGCCGGAGGAATAGAGCTGCAGTTCTTTTTTATAATCCTTGGCATTGAAATCGAACGGCAGCCGGGACGGAATAAACAGCAGGGCCTTGTAGGTGACGGCGCCCTCCACGCTGACGTGGATCGTCGCCAGCGGATTCTCAAAATCGTGGAATTTTTCCTTATAGAAATTGTTGTACTCCTCTTCGGTCACGTCGGCCTTGTTGCGCTGCCAGATCGGGACCATCGAGTTGAGCGTCGTATTCTCCGTATAGCTCTCATACTCGGGCTTCTCGGCTTCCTCCGTGCCCTCCTTCACGCGCTGCTTCTCCAGCTCCAGCTTGATCGGGTAGCGGATATAGTCGGAGTACTTCTTCACCAGGCGCTGCAGCTCCCAGGTCTCCAGATACTTGGAATACTTCTCGTCGTCGGTGTCGGCCTTCAGCTTCATGATGACCGAGGTGCCGACCGCCTTGCGGTCGCAGGGCTGGATCGTATAGCCATCCGCGCCTGAGGACTGCCACATATAGGCGGTATCCGCGCCATACTTCTTCGAAATCACCGTAATGCTTTCAGACACCATAAACGCGGAGTAGAAGCCCACGCCGAACTGGCCAATGATGTCGATGTCCTCCTGCTTCTCCATCTGCTCCTTGAACTGCAGAGAACCGCTGCGGGCGATGGTGCCGAGGTTGCTCTCCATCTCCTCCTGGGTCATACCGATACCGTTGTCGGAGACCGTCAGCGTTCCGGCGTCCTTGTCCACCTTCAGTTGAATCGCAAATTCATCCCGGCTGACGCCCACATTCTGGTCCGTCAGCGCCTGATAGGCCAGCTTGTCGATTGCGTCGGATGCGTTGGAAATAATTTCACGGAGAAAAATCTCCTGATTGGTATAGATAGAGTTAATCATCAGATCCAAAAGCCGCTTGGATTCCGCTTTGAACTGTTTCTTTTCCATTTCTGATATCGATCCTTCCATGCGATTTTAGCACTCCTTCTGTTTGAGTGCTAATTTTATTATACAATCCCTTTTGGAATTTGCAAGAGGCATTTATGAATTTTTCGTAAATATATTTCCAAGTTCAGGCAGATATGATAAACTGGAAAAAAGGAGGCGATCCGATGTTCGACTGCGAAAACTGCTGGTATTACGATTACGACGAGGAATACGACGAATACACCTGCCGCCAATATCTCGACGAGGATGAGGTCGCGCGGATCCTGCAAAATCCGCAGCTCCGCTGCCCCTATTTCCGCGGCGGCAACGAATACACAGTGGCAAGAAAGCAATAAAAAAGCAGTGCGCGGTGGATCATCCACCGCGCACTGCTTGACAATTCCCGGAATTTATACTGCAGATTAAATTTCGAAGTCGGCAAAGCCACGCTCGACGGCATAGGTGTGGACAATTTTTTTACAGGCCAGGTGCAGCGGATTGACCTGATAGGCATCCTGATCGGCGGCGGTGTCGAACTCCGTCTCCAGCACCAGATCATAGGTTCCCTTGTAGGCCGGTCTGACGCGGGCCAGCCGCATACCGGGGATTTTGCCGTTCAACCCCTCCAGCGCCGCCTGAATCTCCGCCGCAGCCGCAGCCTTGTCGCAGTTTTCATCCAGCTTCCACATCACAATGTGCTTTATCATCGTCTGTTTCCTCCGTTTTCAGCTTTCTGTCAGGAAAAGCCGGGGCAAAGCCCCGGCTTTTATTGGTTCGATGGACGCTCAGTCTTCCTCGTCCTGGGGCGCCAGAAGGGCGCGGATGGACAGGGAAATGCGCTTGTTCTCTGCGTCGATGTCGATAATCTTGACATCCACTTCCTGACCCTCGGACAGGACGTCGTCAGGCTTGGCAATGCGGCGGTCCGCGATCTGAGAGATGTGGATCAGGCCGTCAACGCCGGGGATGATCTCGGCAAAGGCGCCAAAGGTCATCAGCTTCACAACCTTGACGGTTGCAATATCGCCAATATGATAGTTGTTCATGAAAATGTTCCAGGGATTCGTCTCGGCGGTCTTGTAGCCCAGGGAAATCTTCTTCTTCTCGGGATCAAAGGCGATGACGTAGACGTCGATCTCGTCGCCAACCTTGACCACGTCGGCCGGAGTCTTGATCCGGTTCCAGCTCAGCTCGGAGACATGGACCATGCCGTCGACGCCGCCGATGTCGACAAACGCGCCATAGGAGGTCAGGCTCTTGACTGTGCCATGGTACTTCTTGCCCACCTCAATCTCGCTCCAGATTTTCTCAATGGCCGCTCTGCGGGCCTCTCTCGTAACCTCGCGGATGGAGCCGACAACTCTGCGCCGTGCGCGGTTGACCTCGGTAATCTTCATCTGCACAGTCTGCTTGACCAGGGCGCTCAGGTCGCCGCCCTTGGCGACGCCGGTCTGAGAAGCGGGGATGAATACACGGATACCCTTGACGCTGGCAACAATGCCGCCCTTGTTTTCTTCCGTGACAACGCCCTCAACAACGGCCTTCTCATCCTTGGCCGCCTCGATATCGTCCCAGATCTTGACAGCGTCCAGACGCTTCTTGGACAGCATCGCAGTGCCCTCGCCGTCGTTGACGCGGACCACGATCACTTCGATCTCGTCACCGACATGGAACAGCTCCTCCGCCTTGGCGTTGGGATCACTGCTCAGCTCGGACGCGGGTATGTACCCAGCGTGCTTCGTGCCCAGATCAACGCCCACTTCATTGCCCGAAATGGAAGTGACAATTCCGACGACCTTATCTCCTGTATTTAAAGTTTTGATAGACTGCTCCAGAAGCGCCTCAAAAGATTCTTCTGCAACAACGCCTTCAACTTTGACTTCTTCGCTCATAATATTGTTGACCTCCTTTATTATCCACGCCGGTGTCGACGCACCTGCCGTGATACCAATGGTACTTGCATCAGAATAAAGACTTAAGTTCAGCTCCCTGGCATTGTCCACCAGGGAAACGTTCTTGCGGTTCTGACTACAGATCATGACAAGCCGGTTCGTATTGGAACTGGCCTTGTCGCCGACCACTACCATTGCATCACATCGACGGGATAACGCGGTGGCCTCTTCCTGCCTTTTTTCTGTTGCTCCACATATTGTACCAAATATTTTGTGATTTGTACACTCCTTTTTTATAATTTGAACGCATTTTTCCCATAAATCTTTTGTGCTGGTGGTCTGTGAAACCATGGTGATGGGAATTTCTGTATGGGCCGGGTCCTCCTGGAGCCAATCGCGCAGCTCCTCCGGCGTTTCAAAGATCAGCGGACGGCTGCACCAGCCCGCAATTGCCAGGACCTCCGGATGCTTCCTCTGGCCGATAATCACGGGGCAGCGCCCCTCCTGCTCCGCTT
>Ga0129308_1000668_pt1 | contig 46879 bp, 38 predicted proteins | sample L827metagenome_FD_94440 | JGI IMG/M metagenome (GOLD analysis project Ga0129308, IMG submission 94440) | Ring-tailed lemur group fecal microbial communities from Wisconsin, USA - L827 metagenome | ecosystem: Host-associated > Mammals > Digestive system > Large intestine > Fecal | place: USA... | reverse complement strand
TCCCATATCCTCATAGTCAAGTACCTTTAAATACCCGCTGGCAAGCAGTAAGCTCCAGATGGCATTTTCACTGTTATCCAGCTGGTTATAGACAATCTGCTCATCAATGGGACATTTTAAATGTTCCCCCTTTAATAAATCCTCAAACGGTATTTTTATCTGGCGGCTGCCCTCGCGTATCAGTTTTCCCACCAGACTGTTGGAGCTGGTATTCGCCCAATAGGTGCTGAATTTCCCTGTATCTAAAAAATTCAAAATAGACCATGGGTTATAAATGTCTTTGTGTTCCCCAAAAACAAAACCGTCGTACCATTCCTTTACCTGCTCCCGCTCATTCCCCATACCATTTTCATCTAATGCCGCAAACACCTCTTCCTCTGTAAACCCGAAGGAGGTTGCATATTCATCTGATGTGGTTGTTACAACTTTTAAGTTATTCAGGTCAGAAAAAATGGATTCCTTACTAACTCTGGTAATTCCTGTCATAATGCCCCGTTCCAGATAAGGATTCGTCTTAAACGTAGAATTAAAAAGACTTCTGGTGAATGCCACCAGTTCGTCCCGCCCTTTAAAACCAAGAAGTTCGCCCGAATTTGGCGAACTTCTAATGGCTTCTGGCTCTGCCAGAAGACTATGCATGGGAGTATCGTATTCGTCCAACAAGATAATAACCTTTTTTCCATAATGCTGATATAAAAATTTCGATAATTGAAGCAGTGCAAATGTTGCGTCCGCATCGTTCATATCCTCTGCCACCCGGCGCATATATGCCTTATCTGACTTAGAAAGCGCATTGCTTTCTAAAAGGAACTCATAATCAGAGTAGATATTTACTAATAGCTGGCATATTTTTAATCTCGTCACCTCATAAGAGGTTTCCTTCACATTGGCAAAGGACAGGCTAATCACCGGATACGTCCCCTGCAATTCCCTGTACGCCTCATTTTCCCAGACAGAAAGCCCCTCAAACAAATCCCCTCTGCCCGCATACTTTACAGAAAAAAACTGCTCCACCATGCTCATATTCAAGGTTTTTCCAAAACGTCTCGGACGGGTAATCAGGGTAACACTGTCTCCGCTATCCCACCACTCCTGAACAAAAGATGTTTTATCAATATAGAAGTATTTCTTCTCTCTAATCACAGAAAAATCCTGTATTCCGATTGCTACCGTCCTCATCACAAACGCCTCCCGATAACCGTTGCCTTGTTCTGCTGCAAAAAATCCGCTATCCCAAGTTTCTTTCCTTAGTATAGCGGATTTCTCTTTAAATTACAATGTTGCCGCAGAATCTTTCACTCCCGCTGCCTGCAATACCGTTACTGTTCTCGCGACACCTTCCTGTTATCCCTCTATGGTTCCCATGGGTTTTTCCATCCCGCTTCCGCCAGTGATAGGAATTTTCATATGGTAACCCTCTCTTACTGCAGTCCCGCAAACTGCGCCATATACAAATTATAGTAAGCGCCCTTCTGCTGCATAAGCTCCGCAGGCGTTCCCTGCTCTAGGATTCCTCCCTGGTCAATGACAAAAATCCGGTCTGCATTCTGAATAGTAGAAAGCCTGTGGGCGATAACAAAGCTGGTTCTTCCTGAAAGCAGCGCTTCGATGCCTTTCTGCACCAGGATTTCCGTGTGGGTATCAATGCTTGAGGTCGCCTCATCTAAAATCAGAATTTTCGGCATGGAAACCATGGTTCTGGCAAAGGCGATAAGCTGTCTCTGCCCGATGGAAAGCCCTGCGCCGTGCTCCTTCAATTCCGTGTCATAGCCATTCTCCATTTTCATAATGAAATCATGGGCGTTGACTGCTTTCGCCGCCGCAATCATCTCTTCCTCCGTGGCGTCTAATTTTCCATATAAAATATTGTCCCTGACCGTCCCATGGAAAATGAAATTGTCCTGGGTCATAACCCCCATCTGACGGCGCAGGCTTTCAATAGAAACCTTCGTCAAATCGTAGCCGTCCACCAAAATCGTACCGTCCTCGATATCGTAAAAACGGCTGATTAAATTCACAATCGTGGTCTTTCCCGCTCCGGTGGGTCCCACTAAGGCAATGGTCTCCCCCGGCTTCACCCGAAAGCTCACATCCTCTAAAACCTTTGTCTCCGCAGGCGTTCCCTTATCATAAGTAAAGCTTACATGAGAAAATTCCACGCTGCCCTTTACCTCCGGCAGCATTTCCACATCCTCTCCGTCCACAATATCCGCTTCCGTGTCCAGAATATCAAAGATACGTTCCGCCGCCGTCAGGTTTGTCACCAAATTATTGTAAAAATTGCTGAGGTTCATAATCGGGTTCCAAAACATATTGATGTATGTACCAAACGCCACCAAAAGACCGATGGAAACCTTCTCAAAGCCCAAAAACCGAATTCCCACCAGATAAAGCATCATCGCTCCGATGCCCCAGCAGAAATCAATGACGGGACCAAACATATCCGCATAGGTCACTGCGTCCACAAAAGAAGCCCGGTGCTCCTCCGCGAGATTTTCGAAAATTTCCTGGGTTTCCCCCTCTGCGCTGAAGCTCTGCACCACATTCATTCCCGCCATATCCTCATGCACATAGGCATTTAAGTTGGAGGATTTTTTGCGAAAAATCTGCCATCTCTTATGGGACGCAGTCTGCACAAACCAGATGCCCGCCACCATCAGGGGAATGGTGCTTAAGGAGGCAAACGCTAACCGCCAGTCCTTTATCACCATAATCACTACAACACCCAATACCGTGATAAATTCCGGTATCAGTGTAGTTACCATATTCACCAGCACATCCTTCAATGAATTTACATCTCCGATAATGCGGGCTAAAATTTTTCCCGTGGGTCTGCTGTCAAAAAAGGAAAAGGACAAGGTCTGAATGTGTTCGTACAAATCCTTCCGAATCCTCATCAAAATCTTGTTTGACACCACCGCCATCACATACATCCGCACTTTTACCATCACAATAAAAATGATATTTAAAATCAGTGCAAACGCCCCCAGCTTTAACAAGCCGGAAAAATCTTTTTCTGCGATGTAGTGGTCAATCGCCTCTTCAATCAACAGCGGATTCACCAGAGAAATGGCAACGGTAACTCCCATACAGAGCAATACCGCAGCCAAAATCCATTTATATTCCAGTAAATAGGAAAACAGCCGTTTTAAAATCTTTTTCTTGTCGGTGTTTTCCATAAATTCGTCTTCCCGATAGGAATTGACTGCCATAAGTGACTCCCTCTCTTTCTAAAATATATTTTTCTTACAGTAAATTGTTTCTGCCATTCGCCGCCCGTTCATAGCGCTTTCCCATGTGCCATACTGCGCCAGATAGGTTTCATAGTAAAGTCCCTTCTTTGCCAACAGCTCCTCATGAGTTCCCCGCTCCGCAATGGCTCCGTCTTTCAGATAAATAATCTCGTCCGCATGGCGTACCGCCGAAATACGGTGTGCAATAATCAATTTTGTCGTATCCTTCAGGTCATTTAACGTCTTTTGGATTTCATGCTCCGTCTCCATGTCAAGGGCTGACGTAGAATCGTCTAACACCAGAACCGGTGCATGTTTTGCCAATGCCCTTGCAATGCTGATACGCTGCTTTTGTCCGCCGGAAAGTCCCACGCCCCGCTCGCCGATGACAGTGTCGTACTGTTCATCCATTTTTTCAATAAAGGATTTCGCCTGGGCGCTCTCCGCCGCCTTTTTGATTTCTTCCATCGGCAGCATACTCCGCTGTCCCATTTTGATATTCTCCTCAATGGTATCGGAAAAAAGGAATACGTCCTGCAAAACCACGGAAATGCTGCTTCTCAGCTGTTTTAACGTCAAATTTCTGATGTCCCTTCCGTCTAATTTTACCATCCCTTCCGTTACGTCATAAAACCGCTGCAGCAGGTTGATGACAGAGGATTTTCCCGAACCGGTGGCTCCCATAATGCCTAAGGTTTTTCCTGCAGGCAGGGTAAAGCTGATATCCTTTAAGATTTCCTTTCCCTCTAAGGAGAAGGAAACATGTTCAAAGGAAACACTGCCCTCTACTTTTTCTAAGACAACAGGCTGTTCCCCGTCCCGGATAGCCGGGCTTTCTTCGTAAATTTTCCTGATTTTCCGGTAGGATGCCACTGCGGAAGACACATCATTGGTGAGCCAGCCCAGCATTTCCATAGGCCAGGTACAGTTTCTGCTGTATTCCACAAACGCCACCAATGCACCCAGCGTCATTTCCTCCCGCATAACTAAAACTCCGCCTAAAATGGTCATAGCTACCGGCAGCGCTTTTCCCACAAACTGAAAAATCGGATAATACCGCACCAGCATTTTGGACTGGCTGATATTCAGTTCATAATAGCGTTTGTTGTGGGACATAAATTTTTCAATTTCAAATTTTTCCCGTGCAAATGCCTTTACCGTCCGGACTCCGGCTAAATTTTCCTCCGCCACCGTGGTAAGCACTGCATTTTCCTCACTGATTTCCTCGTAAATCTTATCTAACTTCCGCTCCATCACAATGGCAACCGTTCCGCAGATAATCATAGTGACAAGGGGCACAAACGCCAGCTTCCAGTTCAGATGAAACATACAGTAAAGCACAAAGCTGACATGGATGGTCACCTCCACCACCAGCATTCCCACATATCCCATGGCATTCCAGACTTTATCCACATCATCCTTTACCCTTGCCATCAGTTCTCCGGTATTGGTATTGTCAAAATAATTCATAGACAAGGTCTGAATGTGGCGGAACAAGTCCTTCCGCATTTCCGTACCAATGGCGGACGCCAGCTTATCAAAGGTAAACTCCTTGCAATAGCCGAAAATGCAGCGTCCGATTCCCACCGCAACAATTCCAACCAGCAGCCCTGTCAATAACTCCAGCTGTCCCCCTAAAATTACATCATCCACAATCTGCTGTGTCATTTTCGGGTACAGCATATCCAATGTAATCGCAATCACCATGGAGCACACGGCAAAGAGATAACCCTTCCAGTGCCCCAATACATACGTGTGTAACTTTTTCACTTTTCAATCCTCCATTCCCCAATCATATCCTCGATGTCCGTCTCACCATAATTCCTCTTGAGCGAGTGCCCTTTTCGTGCAGGCTTCCACGTCTGCACGCGCGCCCGAGCGGTGCCGCCTGCGGCTATCTTCCTCTCCGCGAGGTGCCCTTTTCGTGCAGGCTTCCACGTCTGCACGCGCGCCCGAGCGGTGCCGCCTGCGGCTATCTTCCTCTCCGCGAGGTGCGCAAAAAAGCCCGTGACTGGTAACTTCATAAAATTACCAGCCACGGGCTGTATCCCATGGAAAATATGGTGTTCTAAATCCGCTCTGTGAAAAATCTTCTTCTACGGCAAAAATTTACCGCAAACTCCATTCACCCGAAAGCCTTCGAACCCACCGAGGTAATCATATGATTGTGATTCATTTTGTTGTTTAAGCCGTTGTGTAATTTAATCATAATTCTTACCTCACTTTCTTTAAAATTTTAAATTAGTAACAACTCATGTGTCTAAGTATACGCACATACCATCCCATCTGTCAAGAATTTTCTCAAAATTTTCCAACATATTTTTTTATTGGCTGTAAATACTAAAATCAGGAACTACAGTAAAAGTTATTGTAAATCCTAAAAATAAACAAATGGTTTTCGTAAACGAAAACCAAAATCATGAAATGTATGGAGGAAAAAACATGAGTTCATCTAACAATTCTGGTTCTAACACCAGCAAAATGGCAGTACCACAGGCAAAAGAGGCTATGAACCGCTTTAAACAGGAAGTAGCAAGCGAAATCGGCGTACCTTTAAAAGAGGGTTACAACGGTGACTTAACTTCCGCACAGGCTGGTTCTATCGGTGGTGAAATGGTCAAAAAAATGATTATGAAACAGGAAGAGCAGATGTCTAACTAATCTTGACTGACATGCGCCCCGGCGCATAACGATAAAAGAGGGCTTCTTATCACAAAGAGGTGATAGGAAGCCTTCTTTTGTTTCCGCTTATACGCCCTGGTACACAATTCCATTCCGAATCGTCTCTGCCTCTTCCTCTCCCTTAAGGTAACGCACAATCTCAAGTCCGAAGGAAATCGCAGCTCCCATGCCCCGTCCGGTAATGATATTTCCGTCTGTCACAACCCCGTCCTCACTGACCATAGCCCCTGTCAGCTTATCCTCAAAGCCGGGATAACAGGTTGCCTTTTTCCCCTGCAAAAGTCCTGCTGCCCCTAATACGCTCGGCGCTGCACAGATCGCGCACACTAATTTTCCCTCTGCCGCAAATTTTTTAATCACCTGATTTACCGTCTCATTGGCAGCTAAATTTCTGGTTCCGGTTCCTCCTCCGGGAAGTACAATCGCATCAAATTCCTCAAAATCCACCTCCGAAGCAAGGGCATCTGCTAAAAATACTATATTGTGCGCCCCTGTCACTTCCTTTTTTCCGTTAATGGAAATCATGGTAATGTCCATCTTTGCGCGGCGCACGATATCAACCACCGCAAGCCCCTCGATTTCCTCACATCCGTCTGCCATAAAAATTCCAATTCTGCTCATATGTCTCTCCTCTCGCTCCGCAGTTTTCGCTGTTTTTCAATTTCTATTTTACACCTAAATTTCCCCATGGGCAACCTCAACCGGCTTCTCACAATACTATGGGGTTTCCGGGTAAAACCTGCCTGCTTCTCACAATACTATGGGGTTTCCGGGTAAAACCTGCCTGCTTCTCACGATACTATAACTTTCCAGGCTACATCTTCCTGTTTTTCACAAAACTATAGCTTTTTCCAAATAAAATGATACAATAATTTTATCTGTCAAAGAAAAATAGTCTTTTTCAAACTAAAACAGAAACCAAAAGTGAGGAAATTTTTATGGAAATCGAACGAAAATATCTGCTCCGCAGCTTACCGGAGCATTTAGAAAGCTATCCTTACAAAGAGATAGAACAGGGGTATCTGAATACGGAACCGGTGGTGCGAATCCGCCGCTCCGACGATACCTACACTCTGACCTACAAAGGAAAAGGACTCATGGTCCGGGAAGAATACAATCTTCCGCTGAACGCCGAGTCCTTTGCTCACCTGAAAGAAAAAATTGACGGCAGGCTGATAAAAAAACGCCGTTACCTGATACCCTTAGGCGACAGCCACACCATCGAACTGGATATTTTTGAGGGCGGTCTTGCCCCCCTGCAGTTAGCGGAAGTGGAATTTGCCACAGAGGAAGAGGCAAATTCTTTTATCCCTCCCGCCTGGTTTGGAGAGGATGTTACCTTCTCCACCAAGTATCATAACAGCACACTGAGTAAACTGTAAGATTTTATTTAGATTTTCCCCGCCTCTTTTAACAGGCGGTACAGGGTAGGCTCTGCATGGAACTCTTCCATCACCTGCTCCACCTCCTGAAGATATTTCTGCTTCACCGCCTTCGGCACTACCTTTTTCTGCACGGCGCGAATCAAAATATTTTTCGGGGTGTGGGCAAAATCCACAAATTCTAACAGCTGGGTTTTATAGCCGCAGGCTTCTAACAGATTTCCACGGATGGCGTCGGTGGCAAGGGCGGAAAAACGCTCTTTTATAATGCCGTAGCGGGTCAGAAGCCCAAACTGCTCCGTCTGTATCTGCCGGTTCAGCTCATGCTGACAGCAGGGCACGGAAAATATCATTTTGGCATTCCAGCACACCGCATTGTAAAGGGCATAATCGGTGGCGGTGTCGCAGGCATGAAGCGTCACCACCATATCCACCGGAAAATCCGCCTGATATCCGTTGATGTCCCCTATCTCAAATCTGAGATTCTTGTAACCGTATTTTTCCGCCGCCGCATTACAGTTGTTAATCACATCCGCCTTTAAATCCAGTCCTACAATCTGCACCTCTCTCTTTTTTATTTCCGTAAAATAATAGTACAAAATAAAGGTCAGGTAGGATTTTCCACAGCCGAAATCTATGATATTCAGATGCTCATACGGGTAATCCTCCACTGCGTCCTCCACCATTTCTAAGAAGCGGTTAATCTGGCGGAATTTATCATACATGCTGCGGACTACCTTTCCCTCCGCAGTAAAAATTCCCATATCCACCAATGGAGCAACCGCTTTCCCCTCTTCTAAGATATATTTCTTTTTCCGGTTATGGCTGTTTTCTCCCTTAGCGGCTTTCTCCGCCGTTTTTTTGCGCTGGTAAGTCACCTTTCCTTTTTTGGAAATCAAAAGCATATGCTCCGTTCCATCCTCCCAGGCATTGACCTGCAAATACATTCCCGCCACAGTGGAAAAAAGATATTTTTCTAACGCTTCCGGCGCAATATTCTCATGGAATACCTGCTTTTCGGTATAGGCAGCCGCCTGAAAATAGGACTCCTTCTTTTCCACCACAATTTTGCGGTACTCCGCCGCCTTTTTTTCCGGCTTGCTGATAATGATTTTATAAACATCTGCCGCCGCTATTTTGGCTAACTGGCTTTTCAGTTCTTCCATACTTTTCTCCATCGCTTCTTCGTTATCCTCCGGACAGGCGCCCGGCTTTTTCTGCACAAGCGCTCGCATATGTGATATAGAAATTACAGACACATGTCCGGCTTTTCCTGCACAATTTCTGTGCACGCAGCAGTTCTCTGCTTTCAGCGCAGCCGGTTGGTTTCGTAACGCTGCCTGGTCCTCACACAGTTTTTCAGCGCTTCGTACCGGTCATCTAAGTCTCCCTCCGGAATCACTACATCCAATACCACCGCCATATCATTAATCAAACGGTCCGTGATACAGTCACGCATGGAAACTAAAATATTGTATTTTTCTTCAAAATCGTCCGTATCTAAAAATTCCATCAGCTTCGGATTGACGCCGCCTTCATTTTCAGCGCATGATACATCAGATGCCGATTCTTTTTCGCCGTTTTCCATTTCATAACCTGCCGTGACTTTTCCTATGCTGCTTTGCAGCTCTATGGAAATACCCGGCTGCGCTGTTTCCACTGTTTGGGAAAAAGCAGTTCTTTCCTGCCTGCTTTGCATTTCCGGTTTTGCAAGCGCCTCCCGCTCCACCTTCTCAAAACGGTATCTCTGGGTCACCTGGGGATATTTCTCATGGTCCACCTCGCTGGCAAACATGGCAAGCGGTCTTGCATAAACAGCAAAATCTCCATACAATGCCTGATAAATCACCAGCATTTCTCCTGTCTCAGAATGCTTCGCCACCGCTATTACCTGATATAATTTATCCTTAAAGTGACGGTATATTTCTCCGCTCTGGGGTATTCTTTCTGTCATATTCTGTCATTCTGTCCTTTCTAATTAAATCGAGCAGGGAAGATTTCTTTCCCTACTCGCCGTACAACCTGTGCGCCGCTTTAGCGGTATACTTCCTCTGCACAAGTCTGTGCATATAAGACAGCGCATTCCTGCGCTGTCCCTTAAAATCCCATCGTTTCGCAACGATTTAACATTTCCACTCCCTCTGCCACAAAATCCCGTTCAAAACTCAGTTTCCCGGTATATCCCGTAATCATAAGGTCGCTGATTTGCTGCATCAGCGGGCTGTTTTCTATCATGGCAATGCCAAGGCTGTCAACCGCAGTATCTCCCATCTGTTCAAACCGCAGCTCATCCACCGCCTCTTCCTGCACATTGGCTGCGGCGCGGCTTAAAATCATATTCTCTTCCGCACTGTTCTGCGGGTATGGCTGCTGACTTCCGGCTGGCTGGGATACTCTCCTGTCTGCCGACTGCACCGCACCTCTGCCCTGCACATTGGGCTGCTGACTTCCCACTGCGGGCTGTACATTATTCTGCATATACGGCTGCTTTCCGGCTGACTGCTGCAAACTATTCTGTGTATAGGGCTGCGATGCAGCTCTGCCCCCTCCTGCCGCGCTTCCATATTTTTTCTGCAGGCGCTCCTTTAATTCCCGCTGTGACTGCGTCATGTTTTTCTGCATCACGTTCGCAGCGCTTTGAACCGTATTTCCCATCTGCCCCGTCCGGCTTTTCCCGGCAGTAGTCTGCTGGTTTATCCTTCCGGTATTTCCCTGTGCTTTTTTCGCTTTCTTTTTTCTGTCTGCATAAATTGCACAGACAATCACGATAATGGTAATGACAATATCCATTTTTTCCTCCACGCCTGCAAAATGCTGTTATTCCAGTATAAACTTGTCTACAATCTCTTTCAGCTTCTCCACGCAGGAATAGCATTCAGAAACCATGCTGTGCGTTGTTCCCGTTTTTTCCACCATATCGCTGGTTTTCTCCGCAATATCCGTAACACCCTGTGAGGACTCTCCCACAGTCTCATTGATACCGCCCAATGCGCTGGCAATGCTCTCGATAGAAACTGCCAGCTGTTCCATGGACGCTTTCACATCCTCCATACTGGTTCGGAACACGTCCGCATCCTCTTTGTACTGTTCGCTCACCTGCTCAAATTCTTTATAATCCCCTACAACAGTATTCTCCAGGAAATCCGTGGTTTCCCCAAGGCATTCCGACATGTTGCCTACCGCCGTATTTACCTCTTTCACTATCTCGCTGATATCCGCAATGGCTTTAGAAGTCTGCTCCGCTAAGCTGCCGATTTCCGTTGCCACTACCGCAAAGCCTTTTCCTGCTTCCCCGGCTCTCGCCGCCTCGATGGAGGCATTTAACGCCAACAGGCTTGTCTGGGAAGAAATCTCCATAATGGTGCTGGTAAGCTCGTTGATTTTCTCCACCGCCTTGGAGCCTTCGATTGCCTGCTCCGCCTTCACCTTTACGCTGCTGTACATGTCCATGGTTCTGCTGCTGGCGGCTACGGTCTTTGCACGCAGATTCTGCGCACGCTCCATAACCTCCCCGGAGGTTCTTGCTCCCTCGGACGCCATGGAATTAATATCCTCTGCTCCCTCTTTAATCAGTCCGATATTTTCACTGATGGTCAGCGTGGTAGCTGCCGTCTCCTGCATTCCTGCCGCTAACTCCTGGCTGGTGGCTGAGTTATCCGAACACATCTGGTCTACTGTGGAGGTTATCTGCTGCAAACCGTCTACATTCGAGGTTATCAGGCTGCTGGTATTGTTGATAGCCCCCACGATTGCCCGCAGGTTCTTTCTCATCAGCCGGATTTCCCTTGCCATCTCCCCGGTTTCATCCTTCCGCTGGCAAAGCTTATTGCTGTTGGGATTTGATCTGAAATCCATCTGTGAGGTATCCCGGATAATAACCGTCAGCTGCTGAATCGGCACACAGATAAGCCTGCCTACAATACAGCCTATCACAATGCAGATAATCATACCTCCCACAGCGGCAGCAGCTAATTTCTTTACCATGCTGCCTACGGGTGCGACCACCTCTGCCTGGTCTGCTGAAACCACTACAATCTGATTCTTACTGGTCAGCGCATAAGCCGCATATTTCACTGCCCCGTTAAACTCATAGGTTACTACCGCATCCTCCGGCTTACTTCCTGCCTGAAGTTGACTTACCACACCCTTTACCACTTCATTTTCCACCGGCTGCCCGATTTTTTCCGCCGTAGGGTGGTAAATCATCGTACCGTCTTCATCTACCATGTACGCATAGGAGGATTCAATGCCTTTCATTTCAATGCCCTTCATGACATTTCCGTATTCCTCACTGCTCGCCATGTCCTCCGGAATTTGTTCCACCAGATGCGCCGCTGTCTCCGCCATGCTCATTATGTAATTCTCATTTACCTGGGTTAATACTTTATTAGACTGTATTCTGGCGCTTATAAGGTTTCCCAGCACGGCAACCACCGTAACTACAACTACTAACAACACAATTTTTGCCATAATCGAATGGACAAATGTAACTTTTTCTTTTTCTTCCATTGTAAATTTCCCCCTGTTTTACTCAGCAAAGGTCTCTGCCGTCTTTTCCAACAAGTCACGGATTGGTAAATGCTGCGGACACTGCCCCTCACATTTTCCGCATTTGATACACTCCTCCGCCCGTCCGCTGTTCGCCACCGCACGGTTATAGTTTCCTCTTGTAATATCGTTAAGCCCGAACTGCACCACAGAATTGTAAGCGTGGAATACCTCCGGTATCACGATTTTCTTCGGACACCCCTCCACGCAGTAACGGCACGCCGTGCAGGCAATGGTCGGCAGCTTTTCCAATTCCTCCACCACCTTTTTTATCGCCTGCTGCTCCTGGTCTGACAGGGGAACAAATTCTTTCATGTAAGAAGTATTGTCCGCCAACTGCGCCTCGTCTGACATACCGCTTAAAACCAGCATAACATTTTCCAAGGACGCCGCATAACGGATGGCAAAGGACGCAAAGGACGCCTCGGAATTTAATCCCTTCAAAATATTCGCAGGCTCTCCCACCATATTCGCAAGGGTTCCGCCCTTTACCGGCTCCATCACAATAACAGGGACGCCGTATTTTACTGCTGTCTCGTAGCATTTTCTTGACTGTACATTTTCAGATTCCCAATCGTAATAATTAATCTGCAGCTGAACAAATTCCATCTCCGGATGTCTGCTTAAAATATCCTCTAAAACATCCGCCGTATCATGGAAAGAAAATCCGATATGCCTGATTTTCCCTTCCTCCTTCATTCGCTGTACAAAGGCAAAGCCGCCCTTTTCCTCCGCTTCTCTCACTCTGTCCTTATTCATGGCATGGAGTAGGTAAAAATCGAAATATTCCACGCCGCAGCGTTTCCTCTGAACTTCAAACAGCCGCTCATAATCTGCAGTCTCTTTCACCAGCCACACCGGCATTTTCGTGGCAAGAAGAAATTTGTCCCTGTCATAGCGTTCCACCAGGCAGCGTCTTACCGCTTCCTCCGACTTCTCATTGTGATAAGGATATGCTGTGTCAAAGTACTGAAAGCCCTGTTCCATATAAGAATCAATCATGGCGCAAAACCGTGCGTCATCAATGGCATTGGCATCACCGCCTGTCAACGGAAGACGCATGCAGCCAAATCCCAATTTCTTCGGCATCTCGTTTTTTAAATCTGTCATTCTCTCTTCTCCTCCTCTTACAGCCTCTTTTATATATCGTCAAAAATTGCTTTTCAACTGATACGTTTTCCCCTAAGAACATTTACAAAATTCTTCCACATTTTCGGCAATCATGGCAAGGCTCTTTTTCCAGAAATCCACAGAAGTCAGGTCAATTCCCACCATTGCTCCTGCCTCCTCTATGGTACAGCAGGTGGTAGCCGCAAGCATTTTTTTGTATTTCGGAACAAAAGCCTCCCCTTCCTGCAAAAATTTATCGTAAAGCCCTAAGGCAAACAGATTTCCAAAGGCATAAGGGAAATTGTAAAAGCTCCGCCCGGTGCTGTAATAGTGGCTCTTGCACGCCCACATATACGGATGGAGATATTCACTGTCAAGTCCGTCCCCATAGGCTTTCTTCTGCGCCTCTAACATCAGCTCCTTGCAATCCTCCGCCATCAGGAACTTCTCTTTGCCCTGCTCAAAAACTGCCGTTTCAAAGAGATAACGGGAATAAATGTCCACGATACACTGGGTCTGCTCTTTTAAATCATTTTCCAGCAAATTCAGGCGTTCCTCCCCCTCTGTTCCTTTCAGCGCATATCTGCCCAGGTGCGTCTCATTAAAAGTAGAAGCCGTCTCTGCCACCGGCATGGGATAATTCTGATTCAGCTGGCGCGCTCCCTCTAACTGCCTGTTGTGATACGCATGACCTAATTCATGGGCTAAGGTTCCGATAGACCCGAAATGACCGTCAAAATTGGCGAGAATCCGGCTCTGTTTCCGCTCCAGCACTGACATGCAGAAAGCGCCTCCCCGTTTTCCTTTTTTCGGGTAAAAATCAATCCAGGCATTCTCAAACGCCTCTTCCATCATTTCCGCCATATCCGGAGTAAAGGTACCAAAGCAGTCAATCAGGTAATCTCTTGCTTCCTCAATGGTGTAAGTTTTATCCGCTTTCCCTAACGGCGCAAACAGCTCATACCAGGGAAGTCCATTTTTATACCCCAGATGTTCCGCTTTTTTCCGCAGATATTTTCGAAATACCGGAAGATATTCCTCGATTGCCTCCATCATGGCGTCTAAGGTTTTCCGGCTCATCTTTGACTCCTCTAAGGTCATGGCAAGGGGGCTTTCATAGCCTCTCTTTTCACTTAACATCGTTACCTGTGCTTTGATATTGTTCAGGGCAAATGCCAATGAATCCGCAATCTTATCATAAGAAGCCAGCTCCGCCTCATAAGCAGCCTTCCGCACCGCAGGCTCCGGATTGTGCGCCAGATTCCGCACCTCGGTAAGGGTAAGGTTTTTCCCCTCATATTCCACCTTTACGGTAGACGTCAGGTAGGAGAAGAGATTTTCCCATGCCCCGCCTCCGGTGATGTCCATAGCGGCTGCCATTTCTTCCACCTCATCCGCCAGCAGATGCTTTGCACTTTCCTTATTTTCCTTTAACAAAAAAGTATATTCTTTTACAATTTCACTTTCCTGCGCTAACCTGTCCACATTTTCGATTTTTGCCAGATGCTTTTGGGCTGCAGCTTCCACCGGGGTGTACTGCGCTAACAGCTGATTCAGACGGTTCAACTGTGCCATCAGAGCGCCGTTTCCCGTATCCACGGCACGACTTAACAGCACAAAGTGCATCAGTTTAGCTGTTACTTCCATAAACTGCTCCATGCCTGTCAAAAGCTGCTCCGCCATCTCCTTTTCCGGCAGTTCGGGAGCTTTTTTTACCCGCTCCTTTAAGTCCTCTAACCGCTCTTCCATAGTTTTAACGTCCGCCTCATAATCAGGGTCATCTAATCCTTTGTAAAGTATGTCTAATGACCATTCTGTGTTCATATTCTGTCCTCTCTTTTCATCTGATTTTTATTTTTTCAGCTGCAATTTACAGCCCGCATTCTGCATTCCTGCTTTCTCTTTTGCTGCTGCCTACGCTTCTATGTATGCTTTCATCAGCTCTCGGACCTGCCTCTCCACGCCCCTCTGTTCTGCCTCTGCGAAAAATTCCTCCGAGAAATGCTCTTTCAGGTAATCCTCCAGAAATACATTCCTCTGTTCGTTTTCCATCTCCTTTAAGGAATCCTTCTCCCCGTGCAGATGATAATATGCCAGGGCAAAAAAATCCGGCGCCCGAAAACTGTAGGCGTCATCTAACACTGCTTTGATGTTTTCCAGCTCGCTGCGGAGCATAATGTCATTCCGGCTGCCTGCCTCACTGCCATAGCCGGGCACCATGCTTTTAAAACAGCTGATGGTGGACTGGAAATCCATATCGTCCTGCCTGATGGCGCAGTCGTGATATACCATGTCCAAAGTTTCCGCCAGGCTTTTCAAGCTCTGCCGCACCTCCTGCGCCGGGCTTTCCCCCATACAGTCCAAAAGTCTTGTAATCGCCTCTCTTGCCTGCCCGATATGGCGGCTGGACACCTCGTAATCAGCCGAAAGCTTTCCCGCCTCTAATACTGCCGCTTCAAACTCTCCTAACAGACGGTTTACGGCGGCTTTATCCCCTCCGGCGTCTAACATCTGCTTTTTCAGCTGTTTGATTTCATTCTTTAAATCCCTCGCTCTTTTTCTCTGGGCGCTCCGCTCTCCGAAATTCATACTCTACCCATACCTTCCTCCACATGGGGATATGCTGTTTCTGCTTTTCCTTACCTTGATTCCATGAAAAACGCCTGCACCAAAAATGTAAGCGTGCATTTTTTGTTTTAATGTACCAGTGTAAAATACATGATGGCTGCCAGCCCCAATAATACCAAAATCGCCACCGGAAGAATCGTAATGATGGCTGCAATGGTCATGGCAAGAAAATCGCCCTTTTCTAACTCCGGTTTTTCCTGCTCGCAGCTTTCTCCTGAAGCATGTTCACGCTCGGCTCTGCCGGCGTCGCTGTCCTCATGTAATTTTTCCATAGCCCGGTCTATCTTTTTTTGAAATAGCATAGCTTCTCCAATACAATACCATATTTCGTCCGCAGTGCACGTTCACGGGCACTGCTCATTGCTTTCGTGAACATTTTATCAAAAAAGAGCAGTGCCTTCAAGTAAGCACTGCTCTTTTGTTCTTTCTTTTTACTCTTCTACGCCCAGCTTATGGTGACATGCTACGAAGTGTCCCGGCTCTACTTCCTCGAAAGCGGGGGTAACGTTCTGGCAGATTTCCGTGCAATAACGGCATCTGGTGTGGAACTTACAACCCTTTGGAGGATTGATGGGGCTTGGGATATCTCCCTCTAAGATAATGGATTCTTTTTTGCTGTCAACATCAGTGGTAGGAATTGCAGAGAGCAGCGCCTCAGTATAAGGATGATACGGGTGGGCAAACAAGTGCTCCGTATCGCTTAACTCCATCATATTTCCCAGATACATCACGCCGATACGGTCACTGATGTATTTGATAACGCTCAGGTCGTGGGAAATAAATAAATAGGTCAGGTTATTCTGCTCTTTCAAATCTAATAACAGGTTGATAATCTGGGACTGGATGGACACGTCCAATGCGGATACCGCCTCGTCACAGACCACAAACTTGGGATTTACCGCAAGGGAGCGGGCAATTCCGATACGCTGTCTCTGTCCGCCGGAGAACTGGTGCGGATAACGGTGGATAAAGTAAGAGGCCAGTCCGCATTTCTCCATAATGTAATCCTGCATCTTCGGGTCGCCTTTTTTGAACATGCCGTGCGCCTGAAGTCCCTCTCCGATAATCTGTCCCACGGTCATTCGTGGATTTAAGGAAGAATAGGGGTCCTGGAAAATCAGCTGCAAATCTCTTCTCAGATAACGCATTTCCGCATCGGTCAGGTTGGCAAGATTGATACCGTTGTCCTTCTGGCTCTCATACTCGTCAAACTCCGCACCCTTCTGGCAGTTGTCACGGATTTTCTGTATCTCCGCCAATTCCTCCTGCACTTTTTTCTCTAATGCAGGAATGCGGCTCTTTAACTGGGAAATCTTATCCGCACCCTTTCCGTTTTTCTCAAGCTCTTCCACTTTTGCATTGATTTTACGGATTTCCTTCATGGCAAGGTACTCTGCGGAATAATGCTTTCCTGCCTCCGCAAGCTCCTGGTCGGATAAGGTATAAAGACCGCCGATTAATGCCGTGATATCTAACAGGGCATTTTTCGCCTCACTGTCTAACTCTGCAAAATGCTGTCCCGCCGCTTTCTTCTCAATACCCTCCGGCATCGCTTCATAATCTTTGCGGGCTTTCTCCGCCTTTGCGCGAAGCTCTTCGCATTTTTTCTTCTTATCGGGAAGATTTTTGAAAATCTCTTCCACATATTTTAAATCAAAGTCCTCTACGGTACGTCCGTAATATACGGTGCGCCCTCCGGTCTGGCGGTAAAGCTGGAGCAGGGTACGTCCCAGTGTGGATTTTCCGCAGCCGCTCTCCCCCACAAGACCAAAGGTTTCGCCTTCATAAATATTTAAGCTGATACCGTCATTCGCCTTTACAAAAGCCTGAGGCTTTCCCACCTGCTTCTTACCAATGGGGAAATACTGTTTTAAATTGGAGATTTTTAATAATACCTTTTGTTCGTTACTCATCAGTTTCTCTCCCCTTTCTTCGGATAAAAGCAGCGCACTTTATGCCCCGGCTCTATATCCACAAGCTTTGGCTCTTCATTCTTGCACTTCTCCGTACAATATTTACACCGCGGAGCAAACTTACAGCCCTTCGGCAAATCCAACGGATGGGGAACCGCCCCCGGAATAGCCTCTAAGCGGACTCCGGTAGGGGTATCAAGCCTTGGGATGGAGTAAAGCAGTCCCTCCGTATAAGGATGAAGATATTCGCTCTCTCCGAAAATCTTCCGTGCCGGAGACATCTCCACCACCTGCCCGCAGTACATTACTGCCACATCATCTGCCATCTCATTGATAACGCCCAGGTCATGGGTAATGAAAAGAATTGCCGTCCCCTTTTCCTTTTTCAGCTCGTTCATCAGCTTCAAAATCTGCGCCTGAATCGTCACGTCAAGGGCGGTGGTAGGCTCATCTGCAATCAGAAGCTTTGGCTGGCAGGCAAGCGCCATGGCAATCATCACACGCTGGCGCATACCGCCGGATAACTGATGGGGATACTGTTTCGCCACCGCTTCCGGATTTGGAATACGCACATCCTTTAACATATCAATACATTTTTCCGCCGCCTCTTTTTTACTCATTCCCTGATGAATGATAAAAGGCTCAGAAAGCTGGCGTTCAATGGTAAAAATAGGGTTTAAGCTGGTCATCGGTTCCTGGAAGATAACGGAAATCTCATTTCCTCTGATATGACACATATCTTTCGCAGAAACATCTTCCAGATTTTTCCCGTCAAAAATAATCTCTCCGCTGTCAATGTAGCCGTTGCCGTCTAATAATTTTAAGATACTCATGGCAGACACGCTCTTACCGCTGCCGCTTTCTCCAACAATACCAAGGGTTTTACCGGGTTCTACAGAATAGGAAACACCGTTTACAGCCTTTACAGTTCCTTTTTTCGTTTTGAAAAAGGTATGCAGGTCATTAATCTCTAATAAAGCCACTTTTGTTTCCTCCTTCTAACGTTCATTTGATTTCGGGTCAATGGCATCACGCAGACCGTCACCAATCATGTTGATACAAATTACACAAATTGCCAGAGCAATCGCCGGAAATACCCATCTCCACCAGTAGTTCTGGATAACGATGGAGCTTACACAGCCATTTAACATATTGCCCCAGGTAGGACGCGGCAGTTTTACACCGAAGCCTAAGAAAGACAGGGTGGACTCTGTCAGCATACAGTATGCAAAATCCAGGGTCGCAGACACAATAATAACAGAGACTACGTTCGGAATAATGTGCCGGAACACGATGGAGCTCTTCTTTACACCCATGGCATTTGCCGCAGTGACAAACTCTTTTTCACGCTCTGCAAGCACCTGCGCACGCACCAGCCTTGCTAAGTTCGGCCAGCTTAACACACCGAGGATAACCATGATTAGAGCAATTCTTGCCGTTTCCGACATACTGTTTCCGATAATCGCCGTCAAAATCATCGCCATCGGCAGGAATGGAAGCGAGGACACAATCTCTGTCATACGCTGTAATACGATATCCACCCAGCCGCCGAAGAAGCCGGAAATACCGCCGATAATAATACCGATAATCGTAGAAATAATAACGGAAATCGCACCGATGGTCATGGTCATACGTCCGCCGTTTAACAGACGGGTAAATACATCACGCCCCAGCTCGTCGCTTCCCAGCAAATAACCTTTTAATCCCCAGGTTACAATCTTACCGGATTTCGTCACAGCATAATTCTGGTAAGTGCCGCCGTAAACTGCCGTAACATCTGTCGCCTCCTTCGGGACGTCTGTCTGGTGTTTGGTGTTGCTGCCCCAGGAATAGACCGTTCCCTTATCTGTCAGCACCGTCAGATGATATCTTCCGCCGTACATGGAAACAATACTGCCGTCAAATTCAGGGATTTCCTTCTCACTCTTGTTGGCTTTTCCCCAGATGCGGAGAGAGCCGTCCTCCAACAGCGCCACACAGGCATCTGCGGTAGTTGCAATATCCACTACCTTGCCAAGGTCCTCCGGCACATTGGAAATATCGGATTTCTGGCTTCCCAAATGCCTTACCTCGCCGCTGTCGGTCAGCGCCATCAATGTGGTGTTGGCAACGGAAATCTTTGCGATATTGCTGTTTCCGTTTCTTCTTGTGAGACGAACATCATTTAAGTTCTCATTACCCCAGCAGATAACCTCTCCGCCCTCGGTCAGGACGTAAGAAATCTGATAGCCTGCTGCAATCTGTTTTATTTTCTCATGTTTTACATCCATGGGAAGCTTACACTGTCCCATACGGTCACTGCCCCAGGTAAAAAGCTCTCCATCTTCATTTAAAGCAATTACATGGTCGTAGCCTGCGGATACCGATACAATCTTTCCCATTTCCTCCTGGGAAGGCATATCCTTTGCAATATCAATTTTATTACTGATTTTGGTATAGCCCCATACATAGACCTTACCGTCATTGTCAATGCCCACGCTGAAGGTGGAGCCTGTGGAAATGTCTTTTACATTTCCCTGCAGCGCATCCGGCACATCCAACATCTTAAGCCCCGGCGCCACGTTAATCTGGGTCTCTTCTTTTTCACTCAAATCAATGGGATTGAAAATCGGTCCTATCAGCACAATCAAAAAGATAATAAGGAATACAATCAATCCCCCGATAGATAATTTATTGGAAGTAAAGTTCTTCACCACCGTACGGAACGGGCTCTGAAGCGCTTCTTCCTGCATGATATCTATTTCTTCGTCCCTTTTTCCAAAAAGGTGTTTCAGCATCTTCATGTTTCTCGTTCCTCCTACTTATTGATACGGACTCTCGGGTCAACAATACCATAGCTTAAATCTGTAATCAGGTTGCTTACCAGCGTAATTACACAGTAAAGCATATTAACCGCCAGCGCAATATCATAGTCCTGATTCATCAGACCCACATAATACATCTTACCGATACCATTTAACTGGAAAATCTGCTCAATAACGATGGAACCCATAAAAATGCTCATAAACCAGCTGATAATCAGCGTCACCACCGGAAGCAGAGCATTTCTCCATGCGTGAGAATAAATGACAACCTTCTCCTTTAAACCTTTTGCCCTTGCCGTACGCACATAATCCATGCGCAGCGCGTCAATCATAGCAGCACGGACATAACGGGTCATGCTTCCCAGCGCCCCAACCGTCATAACAATGACCGGAAGAGCCAGATAATAGAGACGGTCTGCCACAAACGCCAAACCGGTTCCCTGGAAGTTCGGGGAATTCATACCGCTGATAGGGAACCATCCTAACTTTACGGCAAAAAGGAAGATAAACACCAGCGCGATAATATACTGCGGAAGGCTGTAGCCTACAATCGTGAGTACCTGCACTGCATTATCAAATTTTGAAAATTTCTTCACGGCACAGTGAATACCCAACGGAATGGTAATCGCCAGTGCCAGAACAGTAGACACGATGTTAATCTGTATCGTATTGAGAAGCGGCTGTGCTAAACAGTCTGCAACATCTTTTTTATAGAAAGAAGAATATCCCAAATCGCCTCTTAATAAATTTCCCATCCATTTTACATAGCGGACCGGAACGGGGTCGTCTAAGCCCAGCTTATCCCTCGCCTCCTGGTAACGCTCCTGGAACACCTCGTCTGAAACCTTACCTCTTAAGTTCTGCACCTGATTGAGCGCCCGGTCACCCGGCACATTATTGAACAGACCAAACAGGATAATGGATACTACAAAGAATACCCCCACCATATATACAAGCCTTTTTGCAACGTATTTTAACATGATTCAACCAACCTTCACTTGAATTTTTCTTCTTCGTTTCCTTAGGAACAAAATCCTGATATGCCCCTTTGATCTCATTCCCAAAGAAACGATCAAAGAATTTTCAGGAAACAGCGTAAAGGAAACCACCAAGCCCAAACTACCCAGCCAGGTGGTTTCAAGCTTTACACTATACTAAAAAATATCCCGCAAAAATGATATCTTAATTACTCCATATTTGCATAGAGAATAGCCTGTGTTACATCCCAGTTATATCCATCCTCTTCAAAATCATGCAGCTTTGAAGTATAGAAGTCATGATAATCGTTAGAGTACAGCGGAACCTCCGGTAAAAGCTCATTCCAGAAGGAAATGAAGTTGAACCAGTTCTCTGCATATGCCTCGTCGTCGCCCTCTTCTGTCTGATTCATAGCAACACATAAGTCATATAATTTCTGTCCGTCCTCACCCGGTACTGCATTGATGTTGGAACCTGAACCCGGCTCATACATATAAGCCATATCATATGGGTTGCCAAATCCGGTTGCAAGGTTGAACATCTGGTAAGGATTCTCCTCAGAGTTATCATAGTAGTAGGTTAATAAGTCTGTGAAAGAACCAACCGTCTGGTTAATCTTCATACCTGCTGCCTCTACGTCTGGATTCTGCTGTAAAGAGGTTACCAGTAAGTCAGATACGGAGTTATTCTCAGAAGAGAACCACTCAATGATTAACGGCATATAGGTACCGTCGTCTAACTGTTTGTAACGGATGCCGGAACCAGAGTAATCAGAACCATCCTCATTGTATACCCAGCCGCCTGCTTCTAACTCAGCGATAGCGGAGTCAAGGCTGTAGGTGTAAGAGTTTAATCCGTCGATTTCCTCTGCATACTCTTCTGCCATCCACTGCTGTGAACCATAAGGTCCGTTTACAACAAGTCCGTGTCCGCCTGTAAAGGTCTGGGCAAAGGTTACACGGTCAAGCAGGTACGCTACTGCGTGACGTACTTCTACGAACTGAGTCGGTCCCTGGTTACATTTGAAAGAAAGCATACCGTAACCTGCACGTCCGTAGGTTAAATAATCAAAATCACCCTCATCTACCATATCAAGACCCTGCTCAATCTGGTCGCCGTCTGCTACCTGATATAAGATATCAACAGCGCCTGTCTTTAACTGGTCCATCATAGTATCCTGCGGTGTATATTTTACAAGAACTGTCTCGATGTTTGCTGTCTGTCCCTCAAAGTTTCCAGGGAAGTTCGGGTTTTTGGTTAAGGTATAAGTATAAGAGTTCTCATCATAACCTGTCAGCATGTACGCACCTGAGCTGATATTGTAATTCCATCTTGCTGCATCTACCGTATCGCCGATGTACTCTGCGGTAAAGTTGTCAGAGAATTTTACACCATTCTCTGTCTCTTCCATGGTAACATCCTCCGGTACCCAGAGAGCCATAGACTCAGGATTGGTGCTTAATAATGTCTGACCGTAATAATATGGTACATATGCTGCATCGATGGTAACAGAGTATGTCTTTTCATCGATTAAATGAACGCCCTCGAAGGTATCGCTCTCGCCTGCAGAATAAACATCAAAGCCTTTATAGTACTGATAGTTGCCGGAAGAAGCCTCAGAAGCCTCTAAGTCTGTTAAAAACTCGTTGCTTGCGCAGAGCATATTGGAAAATACATAGTTTTCTGCTGTAATTGGTGAGCCGTCAGAGAATGTAAGACCATCTTTAATGGTAATCGTGTAAGTCTTGCTTCCATCCTCATTGTCAGTTGTCTCAAGCTTCTCAAGAACAGTCGGGTTCTCAATCCATTTACCTGTCTGGTCTCTTACGATTGGCTCCATACCCTGGGAAACCAGCTTGAAAGCATCATAGTCAGATGAGCCGTTAGCCCAGAATGGAGTAATATCTCCACTTGTCTCAGAGCTCTCACCAAGGATAACCTGTTTGTTGCTGTAAGTACCGTCAAAAGTACTCTCTTCGTCTGCAGTCTCTGTTGCCTCTACTGCATTGTCAGTATCAGCAGCACCGCCGTTGTTGTTTCCCGCTGCGGCATTATTGCCGTTTCCTGAGTTGCCACATCCTGCTACCATACCGGCAGTCATCGCGCCAACCAAGAAAAGCGAAACCAGTTTCTTTTTCATAATATTTCCTCCTTATTAGAAAATTATTTATATAAACGCCTGATTGCGTTTATAACAGGTTTTTTCACTGTTTTTTTCTGCACTTTGCTATCAATGCAACACGTTATCACGCTAAACTTATTCCGTGTAAGCAAAAAAAAGTGCCAACAGACCCCATTGCCTATTGCACTTCAAAAAAACAGTTGTATGTTGTCCGCAAACAACATGTTTTTATTATACATGCGAAGTGAAATTTGTCAATAGGTTTTACGGACGGTATCGCAGTATAATTATACCATTTTTGCCCTGTTTTTCCCGGTTTTTTTCTATTTTTTATTCACATATCCCGGAGAAAATTTGTATATTTTTCCATTTTATGCCATTTAAAATTTTTTGCGGATTTTGTATATTTTTCCGAACTGTTTTGGGAGAATGATAGAATCCTGTCATTTATGAACCCTTCTTTTTATGCTATACTCTTTCCAGGAGATGTCGGAGCAGGGACAAACAGAAAGCTTTTGACCTCCCTGACAGGAAAATATCGTTTTGACAGAAACAGAAAGGATTTTATCATGATAACCAGTGAAGATATTTTAAACATGAATTTTTATAAAAAAGAAAAATTTACCGGCAGCTACAAGGGCATGCGCTACCTCATCCAGAAAAGCGCCAAAGATGAGACGGACGTTTTTCTCGTCCATATCTGGCCGGGTCCCTACAATTTTGCTTCTACGGAGGATAGCTTAAAAACCTCCGCCACCTTTCCCTTCACTCCGGAGGGAAAACAGGAGGCTGTCGACTGGATGAACGACCAGTGGACAGCCCGGAAGGATGAGTGGAAAACCCTGTGATATTTTTAATAATTTGCCCGGCTCAGTTCTTCCTCTAAGGACTGGGCTAACTGCTTTGCATCGGTGTCCGCCGCCGGGGCACAGTCAATCCCCACCAGAAGGCTGTTTAAAATGTAACTGTAAATATCCCAGTTCGACGCCTCGGTATAGTGAAGTCCGTCCTTGGTGTCATAGCCTTTTTTTACCAGATAATCATGGCTGTTGATGTAGGTGATTCCGGAAATTTTCCGGATTCTCCGGTTAAATGCCTCAATACACACGTTGCTGTACTGCGCCTCCGTCCTGCCCACCGTCGGATTGATGGACACAAGCCAGAGCTCCACGGATTTGGACAGCTTCTGGTAGGCGCTGATGTATTTATTGACATTCTGCATATCGTTGATGCCAAGGGCGCTGATTACCACCCAGTTTTTTATCTCGGAATGAATGCTCTGGATATTTTTGATTTTCGGCAGTCCCGTTTCCATCATCCAGTCATATCCGATACCGGGACAGCAGACCGCAAAAAAGTTGCCGGGCGCTGCTATGTTGCAGTCCTGGTTCATCAGATAAATACGGGAATCCCCTAAAAATATGTACCCGGTTTCGTACTGATACCCATACTCTTCCACTCCGGTCAGCGGTTCGTCTTCCACTTCCGGTTCCTGTGCGGTATCGGAAAGCTCCGGCTGTTCTTTCTGCTGCCCGGAATTTTCTTCCGTTTCTTCTGTTTCAGTTTCTTCTATTATATCTTCCGTATCTTCCTCAAACTCCGTTTCCCAAACAGCTTCGTTTCCCGGTTCGCAACTCTCTTCATATTCGATTGTAACGTCTGCTGTTTCGCTCTCGTCCTCTGTTGCTTCTTCCATGAGGACTTCCATTTTGGGACTTTTATCCGGCTCCGCCTTTGCCTGCATGGTCATTCCAAAACCAAAAAGCGCCACTGCAGCCGCCATAACCGGAAACACCGCAATCCATTTCCTTCTTTTTTTCATTTCAGACACCTCGCTGTCTCTGCCTATACAAAAAAATCCTAAGAACCAACCCCTGCGCTAATTCCTAGAATTTCAAAAACACTGCGGATAACAGACTGTCCCTGTTATCTGCGCTATGAATTGTTCTAATACGGGTAACAGGACTTGAACCTGCACGGTCTCCCACCAGAACCTAAATCTGGCGCGTCTGCCAATTCCGCCATACCCGCTCGCTCTGTGTCAGCCACAGCCTCGTTGCAATTATAACGTAGCCCCCTCAAATTTGCAAGCCCTTTTCACCGTTTCTTCACAAATCCCGGCAAAATACGGCTGTTCCTTTCATCGCTTCTCCCGACAGCCGCCCTCTTTACCTCTTCTCAAAAAGAGAAAGCGGCAGCTCTAAACCGTACGCTTCCAACAGTTCTTTGTCCCGCAGAATTTCCTCCGTCCTTCCGTCCCGGATGATTTTGCCCTCCGCCATCAAAATCGTCCGCTGACAGGTGTCCCATATAAAATCCAGGTCATGGGAGGCAATGATTTTCAGATGGGAAAATTCATTCAGCAGCTTAATCAGATTTCTCCTGTTTTTCGGGTCCAACGCCACAGAAGGCTCATCCATCAGAATAATATCCGGCGTCATAGACAAAATAGTTGCAATGGAAACCATCTTTTTCTCCCCGCCGGAAAGTTTGTAAATGGGCTTCTCCCGCAAATGCTCAATGCGGACTGCTGCAAGAGCCGCCTCCGTGCGCCTTTTTACCTCTTCCTCCGGCAGACCATAGTTGCGCGGGGCAAATGCCACATCCTCATAGACATTGGGCATAAAAAGCTGGCTGTCCGCATCCTGAAACACATATCCCATTTTTTCCCGGATTTTTGCTAACGTCTGCTTTTCTAAGGGAATTTCCTCCACCCGGACGCTTCCCTCAAAATTCAAATTCAGCCCCACAAGCAGCTTTAACAGGGTTGACTTTCCCACTCCATTGGCGCCGATGATACCCACGGACTCCTGCTCCCCCGCAAAAAAAGATATGTCCCGCAGAATGGGCTGCTTTTTTTCATATGAAAAATTCAAATGCTCCACTTCAATATGAATATGGCTCATGAAACCTCTCCCTTCACAAAAATTTCGCCTATGACTTCCGATTTCCCTTACATGCAGTAATTTCAATCAGCCCACAAAAATGCCTCCTATGACCTCCAGCACCGGGAAAATCCTCAGCGCCAGAAATATGCCAGTCCATGCCAGCAGATAAACCATATCCGCCGCCCCAAGCTTTATCCTGCCGCCATAATAAAATTCCCCCTGATACCCCCGGAGGCACATGCTCTCGTAAAGCTCCTCCGCCCGGTCCATGCTGCGCAGTAACAGCTGCCCCACCAGTGAGCCCCAGACCTTAAAATGCACTCCCTTTTGTCCCGGCGCACGCAGGGCGTATGCCTGGGTCATGCGGTTCGCCTCCGCCAGCAGAACAGACAGATAACGGTAAATCAGCAATATCTGGGTCACAAACAGCTTAGGCAGATGCAGCAGCCGCAGGGCATAGCATATCTTTTCTATCGTAGTGGAGGCAATCAGCAGATAGCCCGCCAGCACCGTAAAAATTCCCTTAAGCATAAGCGTTATCATGGAAAGCACGCCGCCGGAAACCGCCAGGCTTCCAAAATACGTCACCGTATTTTTATCAAACAGCGGGTTAAAAATCCCCACAACGCAGACCACCGGGAGCACCAGCCGAAGCCTCCTTATACTGTCCTTGAAAGAAATTTCCCCTATGACAAAAAGTATAACCGGATAGACTGCCATGACAAGCAGACCACTCAGATTATACTTTGGAAAAGATACCGTAATGCCAATATATAAAATTGTCACGCAGAGTTTCACCAGCGGATGAAGCCTGTTCACCCACCGGTTTTCATTTGCCAGCGTATCCAAACTCTGAATCTCATAAATTGCCTGATTAATTTTACTCATGTTTCACATTCTTTTTGAAAAATTTAAACAAATAGCAGCCGCCCACACATACCAATACTACAACGATTGCTCCTACAATTCCGGAAAATGAGGTTCCCGCCACGCTCTCGGAATTTTTAAAAGCATAATCCGGCAGCAAAGCCGTCGCCGCCTGAATGCCTGCCGCTTTCTCATAGACGCTGCCTGCCGCATCTAATTCTGCCGTTCCCGCCACTTTTTCCATGGACCACTCCAGTCCGTCGGGATTGGCGGAAGCAAACAGGGACAGCCCGCCGCCAATAAGCACTGTCAGAACTCCAAGCACTGCAAGGGTTTTTTTGAAAGAAAATCTTCCTTCCGTTTTCGCTTCCTCCACACCCCAGAGCAATTCCGGTCTTGCTTCCTGGACAAAGCAGAGCACGGCTGCCGTAATCAGCCCCTCTACCAGACCGATTGCCAAATGGATCGGCTGCATTGCTGCAGCGAAGGCGCCAAAGGGAAGCTCTGTGATACCGGAAGCAAACGTCTCTAAGGTTACGGAAATGGCTCCGAGCTGCAGGGTCAGCACACAGCCTAAAATAGAAGCTCCGATGATTTTCCCTTTTGTAACGCCCCGCTTCATCATAGGCCTCCAGATACAAAGCGCCCCGATAAAGCAGCCGTAAAACGCCATGTTCCAGACATTGCAGCCCAACGCCAAAAGCCCTCCGTCCGCAAAGAGCAGACATTGTATCAGCAATACGCCAATCATGGTAAGAAAGCCTGCATAAGGACCTAACAGCGCCGACAACAGCATTCCCCCGCACAAATGCCCGGAAGAGCCCGTCCCCGGAATGGTAAAGTTAATCATCTGAGCCGCAAATACGAATGCCCCCATCACTCCCATCACCGGGATTTTCTTTGGTTCATTTTCTAACCGTACTCTCCTTACGGAATATCCGCCTGCTGCCGCCGAGCAGGCATACATGGTCGCCGCCACTGCTGGTACGACCAGAGCATCTGCCATATGCATAATAAAATACCGCCTTTCTTTTATCTGAACTCATATTAGCAGAGCGCTGGTACAGCCACAAGCCCCCCTGGGGGTTATTTTTTCAAAAAATTTCCTCCAGAGGGGCTTGTTCGCCTTGCTTATTCTGTTTTTTCGTAGCGGGACCAGATTTTATCTTCCCCGCAGACCTGCTTGGTGCCATCCTCATCTATAATGACGTAATCGCCGTTTCCGATAAAGGTTCTTCCTCTTCTTGTCATAATGAAGGGACAAAAGATTTTTCCATTCTCCCTTTCCACCTTTATCAGGGTATCCGTCACAATCCAGCCTTTGGTCACCACATCGGACCAGAGCTCAAACCCGTCCTCTAAACCCTTTCCCACTTCATACTTCTCTACCTCAGCATTCAATGCCACCCTTTTTGCCTTCATAAACGTCCTCCTGTCCTTCTCCCCTGTAACCTATGTCTTATTTCCTATATTATAACACGGCAGGGCGGGATAAGAAAGCACTTTCTTATTTTGGGGTGGAAGCGGGTTTTACCGGGAAATTTTTATAACGCAGCAAGACAGGATAAAACCGCTCTTTTTTCAGCCAGAAGCGGGTTTTACCGGGAAACTTTTTTTACCGGCAGCCAGATAGCGCTCTCATAATCATTGGAGCTCATATCTCCCTTAGAATACCACTCCACATTCACATACCGGGCAACCTCGTATTCGGGATTTCCCGGCAGCCATTCCTTGAATATCCGGGTGTTGACCGACTGCAGCGCGCCCGGCATAGCGCCCACGCAGCGGAAACACGCCCATTCCAGCTCCGGCAGCTCGTAGACCTTCATCCCCTCCGGGATTTCCCCGCCTGTATAAATGCCCGCAATCAGATAGCGGAATTTTCCGCAGGAAACCTGCTCCCCCAAATCGTCAATGCAGATGCCATACTCGCCGACTTCGCAGTTTACCACTGTTTCCTCCACCGCATTTTCCGGCTGTCTCCCCTTTTCCCAGAGAGTCCCATACTTTTTACTGTACTCCGCCCAAAACTCCGGTATTTTCTGATAAGAATCCTCCGCAGAAAATATCCGCTCAAATCCAATCACCTGAAAACCCTTCTTTTTTTCCACAGTTACATCCATATCCGTTCCTCCTTTTACCTCTAACCTGATTTTTAAAGGAAGAAATGGTCTGATTTTCCCGGTATCCTTTTTTATCTGCACCGGAGCTGCCCCATGAAATCTGGTAAATGCCTTTGTGAAGCTTTCCGGCGTCTCATAGCCGTACTTATAGGCAAGGTCAATGATTTTTTCATTCCCGGCAGCCACATCTAAAGCCGCCAGATACAGTCTCCGGCTGCGCAGATACTCGCCTATGGAATATCCTGTCACTATGGAGAAGCCCTTTTGCAGGTAAAATGGCGAAATGTGCACCTCTTCCGCCACGTCCTCCGCCCGGATATCCTCTAGGAGATGTGCCTCCATATAACAGATTGCCTTCCGCAGGCTCTCGGTCCATTCCATCTAACCCCTCCTTCCTTATAACTCTATCTTAGTGGAACGTGGATTATTTATCCTGTCTTTTTGTGGTTTTATTTGTCTGTCTTAGCTCTGTACGCGCCCGCTATTAAAAAAGAACCAACTAAATAAAATATCGTTCTAGTCCGTTCTATTACAAAAATTCTTTCATCTATTTTTTAATTTTATTCTTTTTAATTTTTCACAATATGTATTCGTTCGAAAACAAACTGGGGTCTTCGTTTTTCTATTCGTTTCTTTCTCTTGCTTTGTATTATGTGCATCTGAATATAAACTAACGGCAACAACTTCTTTTAAATCTTCAAAGTACTTCTTTACCAGTTCTCTGTTTCCAATAATTATTTCATCAAATTTCTCCCTCCCCTTTTTTCTACGCAATAGGAGTTCTACCTTTTGAGGATTTTTTAATTCATTCCCTTTCATTAATGTTTTTGGAAACGCTTTAGCCATCTGCCTTTTACTTGATTTAATAAATCCTGCTGTACATACAGAATCTGTGGCGCCCAACGAACAAATCACTCTATTTTTTTCGAATTGTTCTTGTACATACAAATTTCCTTGTTCCATCAAACTAGTCATATTGCCAAGCACTTGTATCTTTCGTCTAACAGTACCCTTTATATCTCTACCATCACTATCTATGAAATCAAAATCACATTCTTCTAATTCCCCTGTTTTGCATTTAGAAAAAAATGTTTCTTGATTTAACGTAGTATGTACACCAACTAAATGCAAATAGTTCTTATCCGTTCCAGTTATAATATAAAATTTTTTCTTAAAATTCTTTACAAAAACTAAATACTCATAGTCCATATAAACTTTTTCATATTTTCTTGCTTCTGTAATCGCAATATCTTTCACACGTGTATAAAATGACATTTAGATAAATCTCCTCAGTAAAGTAAAAGAGGACAACCTAGGCTGTCCTCCCAACTGATTTTTCGCAGTTTACTCTGGAATGGGTATGAGTTTAACGTCTTCATCCCGACATATATAATTATCTTCAATAATTAACAACTCTATACCTTTTCTAGTATATCAAAATAATCACTCTTTATATAATTATAGTATAATAGAAAATTATTTTTGTCAATGCATTTTTCTATATTATTCCACACAATATACTTGTCAGGTAAAATGCGGACACTTTGTGGACATTAGGGGAAAAAAGCGCCTCAAGGACGCAATGCGGACATCTAAAACAGCGAAATTTCCCTATTTCACATACATGCAAAAATAGCGGAAACCCTTGATTTCTCTGGGCTTACCGCTATTTTTCAGTAATGAGACATCGAGGATTCGAACCACCCTACACTTCTCAGATACTTATAGAAAGGGCATTTGCAGCACATCGTCTATTTCTTTACCGTATATTTCTTTATATCAGATTTAATATAGCCTGTCTTTGATACACTAACAGAAATTTTATCTTTTATTTTAAGTTTTTTCTTGAGCTTTACTGTAAAATTTCCATTTTTATTTACAACAACCTTATATTTCGTATTATTAACTTTCACAGTCACATTTGCCTTAGGGGTAGTAGTACCTTTTATAGTTTTCTTCCCTTTCACATATGAATTTAACTTTGGTGTTAAACATTTTTGCTTAACTTCTATATCATATTGAGCCCCATTGACTGTATTATAACCATAATACAAGCAAACATAGTAAGTTCCCTTTTTTAATACTTTTTCATATTTATAGGATATTGGCATTTCATAATTAGCTGTTATATTATAACTGTCTATTTTCTTTAGCGATGAGTTATATATACTTACAGTTAAATCATCTCCACTTGTATTATACCACTTAAAATTTAATACTATCTGTGACTTACTATCTAATCTAATCTTATAATAATGATTGCATTTATCGTAATATGTTCCTCTTATAAAAGCAGAAGCCTTTTCTCCAATTTTTAATTCTTTTGCATTTCCTTGAGTATCACCAGCATAATTATATAATATTGGTGTATTAACATAGCTAATCTTTAAATTGTAATTATCAATTCCTGTATCATTGTCATTCACAGCAAAATAGTATGTCCCTGCATCTAATGTATATCTTTTAGTAATATTTTTAGCACCACTTATATAAAACCCTGATGGATTTTCACAATCCAATTCGTTATAATTTGAATCATACAAATATAACCTACACAATGTACTAATTTGTGCATATCCTGTAAAATTCACTTCAATAGTTTTTCTTGAAGAAATTGTAAACTTATAATAGCTCATATATTCAGGACTATTATTCGTAATTGTAGTGCCTATACTGTAATTTTCAGCTGCTGATATCTCATTCGCATTCACAAACGCACACTTTCCTATAAATATCCAACAAACGCACACTACCATAAAAACTTTTATCCATTTTTTATTCATAACTCTTTCCTCCTTTTCTTTTATTTTAAACTTATACTCTTTATTATTCAAGTTTACGACATAAATTTTATTCCACACAATATACTTGCCAGATAGAATACAGGCATCTAAAACAGCAAAATTCCCTTACTTTCAAATACACGCAAAAATAGCGGAAAGCCTTGATTTCTCCAGGTTCACCGCTGTTTTTCACTAATGAGACATCGGGGATTCTAAACCCACGGGCTTCTCCTCCCTCGCTGTTCCTAAATGTAAAAAGCGCCATGTCCATCGGGACACGACGCTTTTTGCATTAATGAGACATCGGGGATTCGAACCCCGGACAACTTGATTAAAAGTCAAGTGCTCTACCAACTGAGCTAATATCCCATACATATTTCCTTAAGCTGGGCTAGCAGGATTCGAACCTGCGAATGCTGGAATCAAAATCCAGTGCCTTACCGCTTGGCGATAGCCCAACAAAAGATTTTGTTGCACCTATCGCAACAGGGTGGATACAGGGATTCGAACCCTGGGCCTCCAGAGCCACAATCTGGCGCGCTAACCAACTGCGCTATACCCACCATAAAGACTGCAACAAGTCTCTTCCTTTATTTTCATAAGGAAATGTGCTCGAAGGGATTCGAACCCCCGACCCACGGCTTAGAAGGCCGTTGCTCTATCCAGCTGAGCTACGAACACATACTGCATATTTCTATGAGTGAAAATCTGCGTTTGCAGATTTAAGCGGGTGATGGGAATCGAACCCACGTATCCAGCTTGGAAGGCTGGTGTTCTACCATTGAACTACACCCGCACACAATCGGGGTGACAGGATTCGAACCTGCGACCTCCTGGTCCCAAACCAGGCGCTCTAGCCAAGCTGAGCCACACCCCGATATGAACTTCATCTATCGGGTACTACTGTTTATCCTGCTGCACCCGTGACGCAAATGTTATTATATAGGACAGGCAGATAAATGTCAACACCTTTTTTCATTTTTTTTACAAATACTCAATTTCAAAAAAGGCTTCCCCCTTTTTATCAATATCCATCAGAATATAGGACGGACGTTTTCCCTCCTGCCGCGGGTAGGAAAGGCTGCCGGGATTTAAGGCAATGGTATGTTCCCCGTACTCAATCAGCGGCACATGGGTATGACCGAACATCACAATATCCATTCCCCTTGCTTCCGCTTCCCGCATAATATCTGAGATGCCCGCAGCCACATAATAGTGGTGCCCGTGGGTAATTAACACCTTATATTTCCCGATTTCTAACTCCTTCTCCCTGGGGAGCCTGGAAAAAAAATCATTGTTTCCCGCCACAATCTCCATGGGGCAGCCCGCCATTTCACCTATCATATCCTCGTACCCCTCCGCATCTCCCAAGTGAATCAGAAGGTCTACCGGTGAAACATTCTCCAACACTCTTTTTAAATTTTCATGTTTCTTATGTGTATCACTCACAACCAGTATTCTCATATGATATCCTTCGTATCCTAAATATTTCTAATCCCCATTAGAAACGCAGATGACACCAACTAACATCCGTACTGATTTAACTGCTCCTTCATCGCCCGCAGCGCCTTTCCCCTGTGGCTGATGGCGTTCTTCTGTTCCTCCGAAAGCTCTGCGGTGGAACAGCCGTATTCCTCCACGTAAAAAATCGGGTCATATCCAAAGCCATTGGCTCCGGTGGGTTTCTCCCCGATATACCCCTCTATCGTCTCCCTTGTCACTAACACTTCCCCGTCAGGCATTGCCGCTGCGATGGCACAGACAAAGCGTGCGGTGCGTTTCTCCTTCGGCACTCCAGAAAGCCGGTCTAAAATCGCCTGATTTTTAATATCATAGGAGGTGTCCTCCCCCATATACCGGGCGGAATATACCCCCGGCTCCTTGTTCAAATAGTCCACCTCCAAGCCGGAATCATCCGCTAACACAATATCATCCGTAAATGCGGCAATGGCTTTCGCCTTTATCACTGCATTTTCCTCAAAGGTTTTGCCGTCCTCCACAATATCTGTCTCGATTCCGGCTTCCTTCATGGACAAGATTTCCGCCCCTGTGTCTGCCATAATCTCCTTGATTTCTCTCATTTTCCCGGCATTTCCGGTAGCAAATATGATTCTTTTCATATCTCTCTCCTTACCTTTCTAAATTTCACACTTCCAACCATACCGTCTTTTCGTTCTTCAGCGTGAACTTCTCTTCACACTTGCACTGACACATTTATATCCGGTAAACCTCCGCACAATAACCGTCAGAAACGCAGCATTCATTACTACTTAATATCCTTCCTCAAACGCCCTCATTATGGCGTTATATATCCCCTCTGCCGTGTCCTTCTGATAATCTTCAGAGCAGAGCAGCTTCAATTCCTCCCGGTTGGTCATAAAGCCCACCTCAATCAGCGCCACCGGGACCTCGCTGGTACGGATAATATAAATGCTGTCCCCTTCCATAATTCCCCTGTTGCGGCTGCCGATTTTGCTTGTGACCTCGTCCACGCAAATCTGGGCGAAACGCTCGCTTCTTCCCGTCTCGTCGGATTCGTCATACATCACGGAGGTTCCGTTTGCGGAGGACATTCTGCCGCTTCCGGTAGAATTATTATGTATACTGATAAACAGATTGGCGCCGGACTTATTCGCTAACTGCACTCTCTGGTCAAACGTAGGGTTGCTGTCATCGGTCCTGGTATAATAAACACCGATGTTCTCTCCGCTTTCCTCAAAAATTTTTTTCAGCTGCAGCACGATGGCAAGGTCGATATCCTTCTCATTCACGCCCTGCTTGGTGGCTCCCGGCGCCCTGCCTCCGTGTCCCGCATCAATTACAACTACTTTATCATACACTTCCTGCGGTGTCAAAAATTCAAAGTTAAAGCTGCCGTCGGCATAGGTAGTCTCCAGCTCATACACCCGGTCCATCACAATCTCTATGACGCCCTGCTCCCCTTTTCTGGTATAGGATAAGGTATCAATATGGTTGCTGCTGCCGCTGATGGGGTGGCTGTCAAAATAACTGTTGTCCGTCCCCGGTATCTCAATGCGTATCGTCTGCGTCACATAATCATTGGTAAAATGGATATCGCTCTCTCCTACGCCCTCCGGAAGACGCAGGCTAAGCTGGCCTCCATAGCTGTCCGCAGGCACCTCTGTATGAATCATCGCCAGGTCCTTCATTTCCTCCTGGCTTGCTGCAAATTCTTCTTCCGCGACCTTCGCCTCTCTCGCCTCTTCCACCCTGGTATGTATCTTGGGAAACTGGGGAAGTGCAATGCACACCCCCACCATCAATACAAAAAGAGTGACTGCCGCAAATTTTAACGTTTTCTCTTCCATGTATTTTGCCTTTTACTGATTATTACTGAATGCTTTAATGCACAGGTTCGCTTCCTCCACGGTATCTATGCTCACCCATTTATTTCCGTTGGAACTGATATAGCTCTCCCCGTCGTCTAAAATAACATGCTTTGTCTCCTCATCCGCCGCATATTCGATTGCCATGGGATGCACGGAATTAGGCGTGATAATATAGAGCACAATCGCATACCGCTCCCCCGGCTCCACGGCGATTTCCTGGTTGAATTTCACCGTATAATAGCCTGCATTGCTGAGTTTTCCCGACGCCACCGGTATCATATTCCCAAAGGAGCTTTCGTCCTCAAACTCCCTCACCACGTAAAGCTCGTACTGGGAATCCTTTCCCGTGGCATAAAAGCCCGCCGCCACAAGGCTCTCCGCGCCTGCTGCCGTAAAGACATTTGCTCCGTACATGCTCTCTTTATTATACCCCAGCTGTCCTCTCCAGCCGCACAAATCGCTCTGGTAAATGTTGTCATAGTTGTCAGTGTCTTCTATTCCCGTGTAAACCACATTGTGGGTTCCGATGTTAGTGTCATAATAGGAAACATAAAATACGCCGGATTCTCCAAAATTTTCCCCCCAGCTGTTCTGGCAGATAAAGGCTCCGTCCCCCTCTAAATCCACGGAAAAATTATCCTTAGGATAATTGTCATCCCAGCCGATAATCACCACGTCGTGGTTGGGCTTTTCCGTACCGATATAGCAGTAGGAATTGGTGGCTTTGTCAAAATACGGGGAATAGGACTGGGAGCTGCGCAGCGCATTGTAAATCGAGGTCTGAACGCCGCCGTACTTAAACACCGCCTCCTTGATTTTCTCATAATCTTTTCCGTCGATAATCTGCATTTCCTGCACATGCTTTACCGGGGCTAAACCGCTTACGGTCTTATCATCCCCATAGGGGTCGTCCTCCTCGTAAACAGGACCTCTCCATGCCGCTAAATATGCCATTCCCATGGTGTAGTCCCCGCCCTCATGCTGGTCTAATTCAAAATCGTTAGAAAGAGTCATATGGTCCACCGAATACTGTACCCGTTCCTCCGGCAGCAAAACGGATTCCATAGCTCCGAGCGCCGCAAAGGACCAGCAGGTACCGTAATTTCCCTGATTGCGCACCTCCGCCACTCTTCCCTTTTCCCGCAAATCATACTTCGGCGGCACAATGGTGGTGCTCACGGAGTTATCCGACGCCAGCGCCTGATTTTCCTCCATATCCCAGCTGTAAGTATAATCCAGATACGTGGACAAATCATTGAGGCTCACATAATACTGCCCCTCTTTTTCTATCAGCGGCGAAACGATTTCCTCTTTTTTCCCGTTTACTCTGGCGGTATATTCATCCGTGAGAAATTCCAGCTCACTGGAATGCTTTTCCACCAAAAGCCGTTCCCCGTCGTATACATGGGCGCTGCAGTTTAATGCCTCCCGCAGAATATTCACCGGAACCATAATACTTAAATTATCGTCCATGAAAAAAGAATATTCTTCGTTGGTATACTGCTTATTATCAATGACCACCGACAATAAATTGTCATTGACGCTGGAAGCAATCAGGGGATTCCAGGTTTCCGCCTGCAAATCGCCGCCCCGGAAGCTGGCAACCTGTTCGTAGCCCGAAAAAAATGTATGATATTTTATCAAAAGAGTAATCGCCACAATTCCACCCAGGGCAATAAATCTTTTTGAATATGTCATCTACTTCTCCTTCTTGTCTCTTCTCGGCGGTTTCGGACCCATAAACTGGTAAAAATAGGTCTTTAGCATTCCGTTATAAATCTTCCGGTTCTTGTCCGCCTTTCTCCCGATATACCGCTCCGTGTCCTCGTAGCTTGTAATCAGATACATGGACCAGGAATCCAGATTCCGGTACGCCTCCCCAATCTGACCGTAAAGCTCCGGCAAATCCGCCTTATCCTCCAACCGCTCGCCGTAAGGAGGATTGGTTACAATAAATCCGTATTTCTTGGGATGGCGCAGCTCTGCCACCGGACGCTGCTGAAAATGTATCAGGTGTTCCACCCCGGCGCGCTTCGCATTCTCCCTGGCAGCCTTCACCACATCCCCGTCAATGTCGTAGCCCTGAATGTCCACGCAAACGTCTTCCTCCACCATATCCTGCGCTTCTCTGACGCACTCGTACCAGAGCTTTCTATCAATCAGGTTTGTCCACTGCTCCGCCGTAAATTCCCGGTTCATGCCCGGCGCCATATTGGCAGCTATCATTGCCGCCTCAATGGGAAAGGTTCCGCTGCCGCAGAAGGGGTCCACTAAAATGCGGTCCGGCTTCCAGGGCGTTAAAAGCAGCAGCGCCGCCGCAAGGGTTTCCGTCAGGGGCGCCTTACTGGTCATGGTGCGGTAGCCCCTCTTGTGCAGGGAATCCCCGGAGGTATCCAACGTCACCGTCACCTCATCCTTCAACAAAAAAATTCGCACCGGATAGGGAGCGCCATCCTCTTTAAACCAGTCCGTGTGGTATTCCTGCTTTAACCGCTCCACCATGGCTTTTTTTACAATGGACTGAATATCCGATGGGCTGAACAGCTTGCTCTTGATGGAAGAAGCCTTCTTCACCCAGAATTTCCCGTCGGAAGGAATATAATCCTCCCAGGGCAGCGCCTTAATTCCCTGAAAAAGCTCCTCAAAGGTGGTGGCACGGAAACGCCCCACCTGAATCAGCACCCGCTCCGCTGTCCGCAGAAAAATGTTGGCACGGCAGATTGCCTCCTCGTCGCCAAGAAAGGTCACTCTGCCGTCCTCCACACGCTCTATCTCATAGCCCAGGTCATATATTTCCCGTTTTAAAACTGCCTCTAATCCAAAATGGCAGGGCACTACCAACTCATATGTTTTCATCTAATCTCCTATCGCTTCCTGTCAGAAAGCTTTCTCTTCGTTCTATTTATGTTCGAATGACCTAGTATTATATTATCCGTTCTAAATTTCCATGTCAATCGTTATTCACGCAGATTCCAGCCTGCCGCACCGCCTTTATCTTCCATTTTGCTCCAAATAGGGCTTAATTGCCCGTATGCCGCCCACTACCGTATACACCTCATAGCCTGCCTGGGATAATTTTCTAGCTGCCAGCAGGCTGGTGCTGCCGTATTCGCAGTAAACAATCAGCGTTTTCCCCTTTGGGAAACGGTACAGCCACCTGTCGATTTCCTCATACGGACAGTTGACTGCTCCCCTGTAATGATACTCTCTGTACTCTTCTCTTTCCCGCACATCTATGACAACCGCCCTCTTTTGAAAAAGAATATCCGCAATTTCCCGTGGATGAATGGTATAAAATGACATACTTCCCCCTCTATAGAAAAACAGATTACAAAGAAGTTTCTCTGTAATCTGTTTCTTCCGCTAAAGATTTTACTCTTTATATCCTATGCTCTTTTTCCCCTGCCGTGACAAACTATCTGCAGTTAGAACCTGTGGAGTTCTGTCCGTTGCTGTTCTGTCCGGAGTTGTTCTGTCCGTTGCTGTTCTGTCCGTAACCGTTAGATGCTTTGTTGGACGCTTTGTTAGAAGCCTTGTTTTTAGAACTGTTCTGCTCGTAATTGTTCTCGTATCCGTTCTGTGTATCTGCGTTTCTTGCCATGTTTTCCTCCATTCTTGTGCCATCTTAGGCACCCTTGTTTATTTGCTTGCTGCATTGCTTTCAGCAAGGATATTATTTGAGAGAATGGAAAAAAATATACGCGGACTTATTTTTTAATTGCTTTTTATTTTTGAATGGGCTATACTGTTTTTGTGATATGTAATAACAACCGTTATTACTATCGCTTTTATACCCCTTATTAATTATTTATACTCCCCTCAGAAAAAGCCACGTGATAACTCACATGGCTTTTTCTATTTGCGTTCTTTTTCTGCTTTTACAGGGAATAATAATCTAAATTTTCTTTCAGCTCCGCATTAATCACTCCGCCCGCTTTCACGTATTTATCATATACGCCCTGTATCCGCTGCACTTTCTTCGCCGTCTGCAAATCATAGCGGTGCAGCCCGCTGGTATACATCGGATTGGCTTTCAGTTCCTCGCGGATTGGCTTTGCAAACGGGCAATAGGTGAGTAAAATCTCCCTGGAAACCTTATTCAGACGGAAGCTTCCCTTCGATTCATATTTTACCCAGTTCTGGTAATCTTTTACAAAAACCTCCCGGTAATTATTCTTTCCACGCATTAATGCGCTCTTAATTTTCTCCTTGGCGTCTGTGGAAAGCTCATGATTTTTCCGGTAAAACTGAATGTAATCGCAGTATTCCGCTGTGAGGGACTTATCACGGATATCATTCCAGTGGACGCCCTGAATCTTCCTGCACAGCTCCCAGCGGAACCTTCCGGTGGTGTCAATCATCATATCGTCTAAGTCTACTGCGGTAAAAATCGGGAACATAAACCGCGCCGGGGTATCTCTTCTCACCCCTGCCGTCTCCTGCCACATCTGCGCCCTCGTTCCTGCGTTGGGCATCAGGATAATATTCGGCAGCACCTCTTTCATCACCGCCTCACGGTTGATGCCCCTGTCCGGGTCAGAAAATATGGTTTCCCGGTAGAATACAGAAAAATCAATTTTGCGGATATTATTTAACGCTTCGTCTATTTTCTGTACCGTCACCAACATCTTATCAATGGAATTAATCAAATCATTCTCTCCGAGTATCGGGCAGAACGTTGAAATCCTTCCGTAGGTAATGCGGTTTCCTGAGGTAAACATATTCTGAATCTCAAATTTTATCTTCATTTCCCGGTTTGCAGCATACTCCTTCACCTGCTCCGGTCTGATTTTTCCGGTTTTCCGCATCTCTGCAAGGTAGCCGGTGTAATCTAAATCAAACTCATTTTTAGAAGGCTCGTTTTTCCCCTCGTAAATGGATTTCAGCCAGGAAAAAATGGTAAATACATGGTCCGAATTGCAGCGGTCTAAATGTTCCGTCAGGTCATAGAGAATATTGGCATTTTCCTCTCCCACCATCTGAACATCCATAAAACCGAAATTTAAGAACATTTCCAGAATAGGGGTAGGTTCCTCTTTATCCTTCATCACCTTCATAAATACCTTATAATAAGTATCATAAAACATCTGGGAAATCTGCTTTCTCAGCCCAAAGGCTTCCGTATCTGTGGAGAGCATATCCGGCAGGTCACGGTATTTCTGGATCAGCGCCCTGACCTCTTCCACCTTTTCTTCCTCATATCCGGCATAGGTCAGGATATGTGCCAGGCAGTCCTCGCCGCTCTCTTCACCTTCATCATCCCATTCTTCCCCATCTGCCAGCTCGCTGTCCTCCTGCGGCGTTGCATAGCCGCCCGCAGCAGCGGAAAAATCATGGGACTCATACTCTCCGATACGCTCACTCACTAATTTTTCATTATAAATATTTAGCTTGCGGATGACCTCCGCCATCTTGTCCATGCGGTCCCGCAGAGCTTTGGTGTCGTAATTGTTCGCCTCCGCCTGAATCAGCAGTTCAAAATACAGATGGAACATATCATTTCCGGATTCCGCTAACAGGATATCCTGGTTGTATTTCAGATAGTCCACCATCTCAATGATACCCTGAGTCACACGTCTGGTCTGGTAGGAAGCCTCCATAATGGCGCCGATGCAAAGGCTGTCGTCCTTCTGCATCAGCTGGACATAGGCGTCTAAATATCCCTTCATCAGGCTGGTACTGTTGTTTACCTCCCAGTTTTCCGCCTTATGCACCATATCTAACGGCTTAAAATTATCCATTCTGTTAAAGCTCTGCCCATCGAGCCGCATCTGGCTGCAGAGCAGGGTATAATCATTGTATTCACTCTCTGCAAAGGAATGGAACTGCCGCACCAGATTCCGGAAACCTGCATAGGTTTCCAACAATCGCTGCCTCTGTTTTAATGCTGCCCGAAGCAGCACCCCCCGCATACTTTCCTGACCGTTTAATACCTTTATCAAATCGTCCGCCGTATCATAGGGAAATACCGCCAGTACAGAATCCTCACGCGCCACATAATCGCACAGGTAACGCTCGCTCTCTGAGACGCCGACGATACCATCCTTTTCTAACACTACCCTGGCATAGGAATTTCTCTGCACCACAGAACCTTCCAAAATCAAATACCAGGCTTTCACCTTCTCATTTTGTTTTGCAATAATCTGATTCTTCTGTACTTTTACTGTCTCCATAGCTTCTCCTTGGCAATCAGTCACCTGATGAATGCCGTCTCCTTTTGATTATTAGTAATTCTTCTAACAGGCAGTTCGCCGCCTCTTCCTTGCTCATCATCTCTAACTGCCGCTCACTGTCGCCGGTGATAAACGTCAATACATTCGTATTGGTTCCAAAGCCTGCCCCCTCCTGCTTCAGATTGTTTGCGGCAATCATATCTAAATTTTTCTTTTCTAATTTTTTTCTGGAATTTTCCAGCATATGCTCCGTTTCCATGGAAAAACCGCAGAGTACGGTATCGCCCTTTTGTTTCCCCAGTTCTCCGAGAATATCCGTTGTCCGCTCCAAGCTCAGCTGGGTCTGGGTATCGGATTTTTTTATCTTCTCACTGGCTGTCTCTGCCGGACGGTAATCTGCCACCGCAGCCGCCTTGATAATAAAATCCATTCCCGAAGCCCGGTCCATCACTGCCTGGTACATATCCTCCGCCGATACCACCGGAACCGTCTCCACAAACATGGGCGGCTCTAGCGCCGTGGGACCGCTGACTAAAGTAACCTCTGCCCCCCGCAGCATTGCCATCTTTGCAATGGCATAACCCATCTTTCCGGTGGAATGGTTGGTGATGAAGCGTACCGGGTCTATCGCCTCCCGGGTAGGTCCTGCCGTCACCAGAACCTTCATGCCCTGCATGTCCTTTTCAAAGGCAAGCTCTCTTACCACATACTCCACAAGGGTTTCCTCCGACGGCAGTTTCCCGTCCCCCGTGTCCCCATTGGCAAGCATACCGCATACCGGCTCAATGATTTCATAGCCGTGGCGTTTTAATTTTTCGATATTTTCCTGCACAATGGAATTGTGGTACATATTATGATTCATCGCCGGGGCAACCAGAATTTTGCAGGTACATGCCATCACCGTGGTGGTCAGCATATCGTCTGCGATTCCATTTGCAATCTTTCCAATCACATTCGCCGTTGCCGGGGCAACCAATACCAAATCCGCCTGTTTTGCCAGCGCCACATGCTCCACCGAAAACTCAAAATTCCGGTCAAAGGTGTCTATCAGGCACTTATTGCCGGTCAGCGTCTCAAAGGTGGTGGCTGTGATAAAATTAGTCGCATTCTCCGTCATAAGAACATGGACATTGCAGTGCATTTTCTTTAACATCCTTGCAACATTCGGCATTTTATAGGCAGCAATTCCTCCCGTTACTCCAAGAAGTACTGTCTTTCCCTGTAACATTTATTTTCCTCCTGCTCTCGTTCAAAAATCGATACGATGCTTTCTAAAACAAAGTGCGCCTGCCGCACACTTCGCGCCCGCTCGGTATCGCAAAGCGATTATATTCCTCTTTATTCTATACTGTTTTTTGCAATTTCGCAATATCAATTCAAGACGTTTCCCATGAACAAAAAAAGAAGCGGCTATATTGATAAACTCAACATAACCACTCCTTATTATACGTGCGCGAGAGGATTCGAACCCCCGACACCTTGGTCCGTAGCCAAGTGCTCTATCCAGCTGAGCTACGCACACATATTTTTTATAACGTTCACACGGAACGTTATATATAATAACGCACGTATACCTTTTTGTCAATACCTTTTTTAAAAATTTGTTGCAATTTTGGTCCCGGAGATTTTTTTCTCCGTACTTTCATAGCATTTACAGATTTCCCCCAGAACCTCTGCCATATTCCGGCACTGCTCTGCCTCCTGGCGTACCTCCTGTTTCAATGCTTTCAGTGTCGCTTTTATCTCACCGTATCCGCCGTCTAAGTGATGGCTGACATTTCCGATTTCCTCTGCATATTTCAGAAGCTGCCCGCTGTATTCCTTCAGATTTTCTTCCTGCTGGCGGATTTCCTTAACATTAATGCAAAAAGCTGTTCCGCCGCCGCTTAAGATATGCTTCAGGGGCTTTTTCCCTGAACGCACAGGCTTTTTCCCTGAACGCACCACCAAATCGTCCCCGTTGTCTCCAATCTCCACGGTATGCAAATCACAAGCAAGGGCACGAATGAAACGCACAAACTTTTCTATCTCTTTTTTGGTGAGAGTAATGCCCTTTGTTTTCAAAAATGCCTGCAGTGCGTAATACGCTGAATCCGGAATGAAGTGCGACACCAAGCCCACACCGTCTACAGCAAAAGAAAAATACTTTGAATCTGTAAACGCCACAACCGCATCTACCGTATCTAACACATTCTCCATTCCCATTTCTTCTAATACGCTCTTTAATGCCTCTACCATCTCCGGTCTTTGTTTTTTATATTCCATGGTATATGCTATCAAATCTGCCGCATACTCCAGATTTTCATCATCCACTAAAATATCCAGAATATCATTGACAGACATACCGTTAAAGCCGCCTTCCACAAGCTCCCCTATCATTTCAAGCGTCTCCTGCTTTTCTTCCGGCGAAAGCGTCCTTAAATAACTGTTCAAATATTCGTCAATCAATTCCATCCTCTCGTCCCTGACGCCGGAAACCATCTGATAAGAACCGTCCTCCTTAAACTCAAAGAAGGTATTGGGACAGTGATTTTCTAAAAATCCGCCGTCTCCATAATCAAATCCCTCATAATAATCTGTCTGCCCCACATCATTTAACAGAAGATTGACATAATCGCTGTCTACATTGCTGTTGGTAATTTTCCCCTGATTGCGGGCTATTTCATCCTGATACTTGCCAACGAACTCATCCGAGAAGCCCTGCCCGTCAAAAGAGAGACAGCGGTCAACCGAGTCATCCATCACGGTGATATATTTTGCCTTATTTCCTCCTTTGGAATGTCCCGTCACCGTAACTGTGCTGTATTGGTCTAAATCCAAGGATTGATACCATGCCAGCGCCTCCTCCTGACAATAGGTAGAAACGCCGTCTGCGGCATTGGTCGGACCGCCTCCCTCAAAATTATCTTTCCATTCATTGCTCCCTGTTCCCCGGAAAACCACCACTGCCTCATTGGTATCAGGGTCAACAAAAACTGCGCTTACTCCCCCACCGGCGCCGTTCTCCTTAGGAGAAACATGCGTTTCTGCAATCTGCATATTCATCAGCTGCTCATCATTTTTTACCGCATTAATGATGTTGTTCCAGTCATCTCCAGTCATGTAGGAGCCATAGTCCTGTTCGCCATTCAAAGCCTCCGTCTGAATGCGCTCCATATAATCTCCCACCGTTTGCGCTTCCGTGCCTGCTATCGCCTCCAAAGGCGGCTGGTTTGTCATATACATAAGATTATTTAAAAGTAATACCTGTTCTGTTGAAAGTTCTGCCATAATTCCTCCTTCTGCCAACCATCCCGTTTCTCTGTTCTTTCACTGATATTTCGCCAAAATTTATTTTCCAAAAAAATTACTCTTATAAAGAACCTGCTCTCTATCCCCAGCTTCTATAAACTTTATCAGAAAAGAGCCTGCAACGCCCCTGTCTTTGATGAAATTTTCCAGCTGATTTGCTTTTTCCTCATATTCTTTTTCTGTCATTTCCCCGCATTCCATCCAAACTGTAGTGTCCTGCTGCAATTCTATCTCCCCACTCAGCACGGAATCTAAATCCAAATTCTCACCATACTCTTCCCCCAGAACATAAGGCATGTTGGTTTCTACTGCAGTACATTCCGGAAACTCCTGCTGTACCAGTTCAAATAATTTTTCAGCAAACTCCTCTTCCTTCAAAGCACCGTAATAATTGTCTGCCGCCTCATAAACATTGCCGGAATCACTCTCCTCCACATTGATATAAAGATTATAATAATCCTCCGGCTCCGCCTCTTCTATAATCGTAAAATCAGTATAGGAATTTAATTTATTCTTAGGTTCACAGTTTACAATCCGGAAGCTATAGGAGGGATATTTCTCTTCCAAGTAGTCCATAGCAAAATCATACTGGTTCAAAATCTCTTTCTGCCAGTCATATAATCTGCCCTCCCTTACTTTTTCCTCATTAACGGAAATACTGCATAAAAGCTCCATTTGTTCTTCTGTCATCTCTCTTTCTGCCATCTCAACTTCTCCTTCTGCCATCTCATCTTCTCCTTCTTCTTCATTCTCATAAAGAAAACCTTCCTCACTGTCATAACCGTTCTCCTGCAGCCCGCCGTATTCATCCTCATAGCTGTTTTCCAGCCAACTGCTCTCATTGTCTGCCTTTTGGCATCCACCGCATAGCAAACTAATTCCCATCAGTATAACTACTATTTTTTTCCACTTCATTTTCTTCCTCCACCTTATTTTTCTTCTCCCAATATATACCACATTTTTCCCTGTTTGTGTCATTTTTCCGACGAACGACACGGGAAATGGGATGAATAACCAGTTTTTTCTTTTTTACAGCAAAAAAATAAAGGAAGTAAAGCGTTTTCTACTTTACTTCCCTTATTCTTCGTTACCATGCCGGCGACCGGAATCGAACCGGTACTGTATTTCTACAACAGGATTTTAAGTCCTGCGCGTCTGCCAGTTCCGCCACGCCGGCAAAATGGGACCTATAGGGCTCGAACCTATGACCCTCTGCTTGTAAGGCAGATGCTCTCCCAGCTGAGCTAAGATCCCATTGAACCTGACGGTTCTTCCTTGAAAAACAATTTTTGTTTTTCAAACGACCCAGAAGAGACTCGAACTCTCGACCTCCGCCGTGACAGGGCGGCGCTCTAACCAACTGAGCCACTGGGCCATATTCTAATGATTAGCTTTTGTAACAAGTGGACCATCGGGGACTCGAACCCAGGACCGACCGGTTATGAGCCGGTTGCTCTAACCAACTGAGCTAATGGTCCAAGAACTTTCGTTCCTAAAAGCCGATGATCGGACTCGAACCGATAACCTGCTGATTACAAATCAGCTGCTCTGCCAATTGAGCCACATCGGCATGCTATTCTCAGCTGATTTCAGCCAGCCAAAAGCTAATGACTCCAACGGGAATCGAACCCGTGTTACCGCCGTGAAAGGGCGATGTCTTAACCGCTTGACCATGGAGCCAGATATAAAACAAATTTAGATAAAAAAAACTCCCCGAGTAGGACTCGAACCTACGACAGCGCGGTTAACAGCCGCGTGCTCTACCGACTGAGCTATCGAGGAATATATAACTTCTGCAAATCGCAGAGTTACCGGTACATAAATTGTACCTTCAAAACTTCATACAGATAATCCGATTTGTAATGAACTTTCGTTCTTTTTGGTCAAGCCCTCGATCGATTAGTAACAGTCAGCTCCATACATTACTGTACTTCCACCTCTGCCCTATCTACCTTGTAGTCTTCAAGGGATCTTACTCACTTATGTGAGGGATATCTCATCTTG
>Ga0129308_1000667_pt1 | contig 46880 bp, 35 predicted proteins | sample L827metagenome_FD_94440 | JGI IMG/M metagenome (GOLD analysis project Ga0129308, IMG submission 94440) | Ring-tailed lemur group fecal microbial communities from Wisconsin, USA - L827 metagenome | ecosystem: Host-associated > Mammals > Digestive system > Large intestine > Fecal | place: USA... | reverse complement strand
TGACTAGAAAAAACGATCGTTTTTTCTAGTCAGCTTAATTTTATGACCTTTCATAATTTTATATGATTTACAGAACTAACATATTAATTCATCTGCAACATCATTTTTTACCATAAAAAAAGCCCTGAAAAGCATTATAAACTTCTCAGGGCTTTCTTTATAAGAATTGATTCCTTCTATTTATGCGTATCTTCTAAAATAAATTTCAATGTTCCGGCATTCACCAGTTCTTCCTGAGAAATAGTATAGCCTTTCAACTTCTTTCCTCCGGCTGTTACCTCTTTAATGTAGATATCTTCCGGAGTTTGATGCATCGACTCGATCACCAGTTCACCTTTCGGATAGAATTTCTTGTCCAGATCGATTGTTACCTTATTGAAGGTCGGTGATGTTAATACATAATCCATATCACCCGGACAGGCCGGATAAAATCCCATCATAGAAAATACAGCCCAAGTAGACATTGTACCGGTATCATCGTTACCCGGGAGACCGTTCGGTGCATTGTGATAATATTTGCTTAGCAGTTCACGAACGAGCTTCTGTGTACGCCAGGCATCGCCTTTGAAATAACTGAACAGGTAAGGATAAGCGATATCCGGTTCGTTAGCCATATCATAGTGGCCTTCGTCGAATACCATCTGCAGCTTGTCTACAAATTTCTTCTGACCACCCATCAGCTTAACAAGGCCGGGGATATCGTGAGGTACATAGAATGTATAGTTCCAAGCACTTCCTTCGTGGAAGCCGGGATTCGGTTCGAAGTTTTCTCCTTGTTTCGGGTTGAACGGAGAATAGAATGTTCCGTCAGGCAGAAGCGGACGAAGGGTTCCGAACTCTTTGCTATAATAGTTCTTATATCCCATAGAACGATCGTGGAATAACTTGGCATCTTCTTTCTTTCCTAATGCTTTGGCAAACTGAGAAAGGTTCCAGTCGGCAATATAATATTCCAGGGCGTGAGATACAGAGTTATCGTACTGTTCACGAAGAGGAACATAGCCTTTACTCATATAATCGTTATTGTCCGGACGAAGCAGGTTGAACTCTCCCGGAGTTGTAGCTCCCTTACGCATCGCTTCATAAGCAGTTTCGACATCGAAATCGCGAAGACCGCGCATCCAGGCATCTACTATATAAGGTATAGAAGGATCGCCTTCCATCGTCAGAGTTTCACGTCCGTAAAGTTCCCATTTAGGCAACCATCCGCTTTCTTTATACATATCGATCATCGTACGGATAATGTCGAGCTGGCGTTCAGGGAAAAGAAGAGTCATCAGGGTACTTACATTACGATAAGTATCCCACAATGAGAATACAGTGTAACGGTTGCCTGTGGTATGGCCCACTTTCAGGCTTTCCATCATCGGATATTCGCCGTTCACATCCTGGATAATGTTCGGATGGATCAACAGGTGGTATAAGGCGGTATAGAAGATCGTTTTATCGTCTTTGGAACCACCTTCTACCTTTACACGGGACAGATCGCTGTTCCACATATTGCTGGCGGTAGCTTTTACTTTATCGAAGTTAAAGTCCGGCTGTTCCGTATTCATGTTCAGACGGGCATTTTCGATACTGACGAAAGAGACGCCCATCTTTACCTCGATTGCTTCGTTTTCTTCCGTATCGTAGGTAAACCAGACACCGATATCGTCACCGCTCATGTCACGGTTGTATTTGGTATACAACTTATATTTGCCTGAATAGATATCCCATTCGGCTTCCACACCTTTCATTTCACGCTGTTTTTTCCAATATCCCATCGATTTAGGAGCCTTGCTGACCTTCATCACAAAATAGATAGGGAAAACAGCCTGTGGGTTATAGCAGAAAGTTCCCAGTAGTTTACTACCTTCGATCTCGGTCTCATTAACGATACGAACGGTGGCTCCGGTCTCGTTGGTCAGTCCTTCACCCAGATTTAAAAGGATATTGCCTTGCCCTTTCGGGAAGGTGAAACGGCTGAGACCTGTACGCATACTGGCTGTTGCTTCTGTCTTGATATTATATTTTGTCAGGACATTGCTGTAATAACCGGGATGGGCGACTTCATCTTTATATTTACTGCCGTATTCACGGTAATCGACTTTCAGTTCACCGGCTGTAGGCATCAACAAAAGACTTCCTAGTTCAGGACAACCGACGCCGCTCAGATTGACATGAGCAAACCCTGTCATGAAATCATTGTCGGAAGAGTATGGAGTGGACCACCATTGGCTGTCTTTATCGAAGCGGTTACTCTCCGACCCCATCACATTGAATGGAGTGACACTCATCATACCTTGGGGACAAATAGCTCCGGGATTGGTTGTCCCGTAGTTGCTGGTCCCGATAAAGGGGTTTACATAATCTACCGGCTGTTGCGCTGCCGCCATCAGGCTGCCACACAGCAGAAGGCTCATTACTTGTTTCTTCATTCTTGATTTATTTAGTTACTAATTAATATATTGTATTCTGTTATCATTATGTGCTAATGGTAATAGCAAGTGAATCCTACCAAACAACAATCTCATCGACAAAAATAAACCCATTGTTGGCTTCGTCAGCCTTCAGGCGAACGTAACGGGCTTTCCAGTCTCCCTGGAAGAGATATTCCTGGAAAGAGAGGTCTGCGTCTTTATTGGAGATAGTTGTCGGGATAATTCCCTGAGAGGTGAAGTTTGTACCGTCATCCGAGGTCAGCAACTCGACACTGGCCGGTTGGTAAACACCCGGACCGATCAACTGCATAAAGCGAGCCGATACTTTGTGAATGTCGGTCACTTCTTCCATATCGATCACACAATCGAGATCGTTCAGATATCCCTGCCAGCGGCCATCCAGATAAGTCAGTCCACCACGGTATCCGTCGATCAGGGCATTCATACCTCCCGCCATATAGCCGGGATACAACTTACTATTATAATGTATAGGCTTATTGATCGCACGATGATAATCGACTTTCTTTTCCGTCGGTGCTCCCTGCAACTGATCGTTTCTGAAAATAGCAGCTTTGACATAAGCAGAATCTTTTACCACAATCACGCCATCATAAAGGGCGGAAGAAGCAGTCGGAACAGTCCCGTCTGTCGTATAACGGATCTCTGCCGGATATTTCTCTGCATCCAGGAATACTTCTATCTGTTTCTTTACTGTATCGACAGACATGGTAACTTCCAGTTCGTCGGAAAGGGTAAAGGTGTTTATACCCATCTGCTGCAATTTTGAAATATGAGCGTTCATACGAGGTTTGAAGTCATTCCACTCACGCTTTTCCTGAGGAGTCCAGCCAATCTCGGCAACAGCAAGCGCACGTGGGAACATCATATATTCCAGATGTTTCTCATTCGTGATATATTCTGTCCAGGTATTCGCCTGTACACCTATAATATGTTTACTTTCTTCTGCAGTCAATGAATCGACCGGAACCGGGTTATAGCTATACACTTTCTTGATCGGGGTATATCCGCCGATAGCATAAGGTTGTGTCTTCGGATCAGCCTGATAGAAATCCAAATACATATAATTGCCCGGTGTCATAACCACATCATGTCCCATACGGGCAGATTTAATTCCACCGCTTTCACCACGCCAGGACATAACGGTAGCTTCCGGTGCAAGGCCACCTTCGAGGATCTCATCCCAACCGATCAACTTACGGCCTTTAGAGATCAGGTGTTCTTCCGCTTTATGGATCATATAACTCTGCAATTCATCCACACTCTTCATGCCATTCTTTTTCATCAAAGCCTGACATTTAGGACAGGTCTTCCAAGCTCCTTTACCGGCTTCATCTCCTCCCGCATGAATATATTCGGAAGGGAAAAGTTCGATCACTTCATCCAGCACATCTTCCATAAAGGTAAATGACTTCGGGTTGCCTATGCAGAAATCACCATTCTTATAAGGCTGACCGGAACAACTTAACTCCGGATAGGCAAACAATACTTCTTCCGAATGACCAGGGAATTCGATCTCCGGTATTACATTTATATGTTTAGAAGCTGCATAAGCAACGATCTCACGTATATCATCTTTCGTATAATAACCGCCATAAGCACCCGGAGTGCCTTCGGGAAGATATTTACGGTCTTTTCCATCCCACCATTTCCGCCAGTCGGATTCTGTCCGGAAAGCCGTCTCTGTTGTCAGTTTAGGATATTTATCCATCTGTATACGCCAGCCACCTGCATCCGTAAGATGGAAATGCAGATTATTCAGTTTGTAGAAAGACATCACATCCAGCAGTTTGAATACCTCTTCTTTCGGAAAGAAGTGGCGGGACACATCCAAATGCAATCCACGGTACTTGAGACGAGGTTCGTCCTGTATGGATACATAAGGGAAGCCCTGTGGAGTAAATAATTGCCGGAGAGTCTGCTCACCATAGAAGAGGCCCGTTTCTGTAGCCGCTTTTAAGTCGATACCTTTGTCATTAACTGTAAGCTGATATCCTTCCGGATTTCCGCCTAATGACTTATCGACAACAAAATGAACATTTGCAGGTTTTTCTGTAGAGAAGACCGCAGCACTGTCTGCCTTGAAAAAACCATCGGCCACAGTGAATTGTGCTGGTAACGGGATTAGATTCAACGGCACTGTTTCTTTCGGAGAACAGGCTACAAAGAGCAACGAACATGCTACGGTAATCCCAGCCATCGTCATGCGCGATTGTTTTGGCAATAACATCATAATTTATTTTTTGTGTATTTATTCTTGGTGCGGTAAATATACAAAGAAAAAGGGAAAATCCCGTAAGAGATTTTCCCTTTATATGAGAAGAAAGCCGCACCCTAGATATGAACAAACTCCGTATGACAGGATTTGAGTGCTTTGCCACCTTTGTAATCCGCTGTGCGATGCATGCCCCGAAGGGTGCGGCCCGCCATTAGCGACAAGAGCTATGTCTCGGAATTAAAATAAACTGATGAGTTTCCCAATCGAACAAGTGCGGCTAACTCATTTTTCTTATTACAAAGATATGTAAAGCCTTTGAATCTTCCAAACAAAATACCAACAATTTCCCCTTAAATAATGAATAAAAAAGTGAAGTCGCAGTGTTTCAGAAGGTATGAATTGTAAAAAGCTAACAAAAAAAGGGTCCCGTTATCGGAACCCTTCTCCTATTGACATTTATATATCAATTTACTTTACTTTCGCTACGATTGCTTTGAAAGCTTCCGGATGGTTCATTGCCAAGTCGGCCAACACTTTACGGTTGATCTCGATACCTGCAGCATGCAAAGCTCCCATCAAACGAGAGTAAGACATACCTTCCAGACGAGCGGCAGCATTGATACGCTGGATCCACAATGCGCGGAAGTTACGTTTCTTGTTACGACGGTCACGGAATGCATAAGTCAAACCTTTTTCCCAGGTATTTTTTGCTACGGTCCACACATTCTTACGTGCACCATAATAACCTCTGGTAAGTTTTAAAATCCGTTTTCTTTTTGCTCTTGAAGCAACATGATTTACTGATCTAGGCATAATTCTAATCTGTTTTGAATGTTAGCGTCATCCTAAACGATGATCTTATTTGCTAAATACATTCGGTTAATAAAAATCTTTGTAAAACTCGCTTAATTTAAGAAGATTACTTCATGCCAAGCATTAGCTTAACACTTCTTACATCAACAGTAGCAACAAGGCCGGTGTGAGTAAGATTTCTCTTAGCTTTTTTAGTCTTCTTCGTCAAAATATGACTTTTAAAAGCGTGTTTTCTTTTGATCTTTCCTGTTCCGGTAAGGGCGAACCTCTTTTTGGCACCGGAATTAGTCTTCATCTTAGGCATTTTCCAATTTGTTTTAATTATTAAACTTGACACCCTCTAACGGGCGGTTTTTTTATTCTTTGTTTCCCTCTGCGTCAGATTCTGTCCTAGGCTTCAAGGTTATAACTTTCTTAACCACAGGCTTTGCCGACCCAGCAGATGCAGCAGGTTTCGGAGCAGCAGCAGGTGCGCCTGCCTTTTTCGGTGTCAACATGATGATCATGCGTTTACCCTCCAATACCGGCAACTGTTCAACTTTGCCGTAGTCTTCCAGATCATTAGCAAAACGAAGTAACAAAACTTCTCCCTGCTCTTTGAAAAGAATAGAACGTCCTTTAAAGAACACATATGCTTTAACCTTAGATCCTTCTTCCAGAAATCCTTTGGCATGTTTCAATTTAAAGTTATAATCATGATCATCAGTCTGAGGTCCGAAACGAATCTCCTTCACTACAACTTTAACTGACTTCGCTTTCTGCTCTTTCTGTCGTTTTTTCTGCTGATAGAGGAATTTCTGGTAATCGGTTACTCTACAAACGGGGGGCGCAGCATTGGGTGAAATCTCAACCAGGTCCAATCCCATATCTTCAGCCATTTTTAAAGCTTGCGATGTCGGGTATACGCCCTGTTCTACATTGTCACCTACTAGACGAACTTCACGAACACGAATACGTTCGTTAATTCTATACTGTTCTTTCAGATTGTCATTCTTCATTCAAAAAGATTTATTCTCCTCGTTATTAGTTATTTATTTATTACTTTTTTGCCAACGATTCATCATGTCCTCTACTTCATCGTTCAAAAGCGCTGCAAAGGTAGCAATTTTCATCGAACCTTTATCACCTTCGCCCTGTTTTCTTACAGAAACTTCATTATTTTCTGCTTCTTTTTCTCCAACGATGAGCATGTAAGGAATACGTTTCAATTCATTGTCACGAATTTTACGGCCAATTTTTTCGTTTCTGTCGTCTACCAGTACACGAATATCCTGTTCTTCCAGTTGACGAGCGATATCCCATGCATATTCATTGAATTTTTCACTGATAGGCATGATACATACCTGATCCGGAGTCAACCACAACGGGAACTTACCGCCTGTATGTTCGATCAGCACAGCAACGAAACGTTCCATTGAGCCGAACGGTGCACGGTGGATCATTACGGGACGATGCTTTTTGTTGTCTTCGCCTGTATATTCCAGTTCAAAACGTTCCGGCAGGTTATAGTCTACCTGGATTGTTCCGAGCTGCCAGCGACGGCCGATAGCATCTTTCACCATAAAGTCAAGTTTCGGACCATAGAAAGCGGCTTCACCGTATTCGATCTTTGCTTTCAGGCCTTTTTCCTGACAGGCTTCGATGATGGCGGTTTCTGCTTTTTCCCAGTTATCTTCCGAACCGATATATTTATCTCTGTTTACTTTATCACGTAAAGAAATCTGAGCTTCGAAGTTTTCAAAGTCAAGTGCCTTAAAGATGATAAAGATAATATCCATTACTTTCAGGAATTCGTCTTTCAGCTGATCCGGACGACAGAATAAGTGAGCGTCATCCTGAGTAAAGCCACGAACCCTTGTCAAACCGTGCAACTCACCGCTCTGTTCGTAACGATATACAGTACCGAACTCTGCGAAACGCAAAGGCAGGTCTTTATATGAACGCGGGAATGATTTGAAAATCTCACAGTGGTGAGGACAGTTCATCGGTTTCAACAGAAATTCTTCACCTTCCTGCGGAGTATGGATCGGCTGGAATGAATCCTTGCCGTATTTTGCATAGTGACCTGATGTCACATACAACTGTTTCGCACCGATATGGGGAGTCATCACCTGTTGGTAACCATATTTCTTCTGAATACGTTTCAGGAAGTCTTCCAGTTTCAAACGTAACTGAGTACCGCGGGGTAACCATAAAGGCAAGCCTGCTCCTACTGCAGTAGAGAATGTAAATAATTCCAGTTCCTTACCGATCTTACGGTGGTCACGTTTTTTGGCTTCTTCCAGTAACGCCAGGTATTCATCCAGCATTTTCTTTTTCGGGAAAGTGATACCATACAAACGAACCAACTGTTTACGTTTTTCATCACCACGCCAGTATGCACCAGCCACGCTCAGAATTTTAACAGCTTTCAGGTAAGAAGTGTTAGGCAAGTGCGGTCCACGGCACAGGTCAGTAAAAGAGCCCTGTGTATAGGTGGTTATTTTACCGTCTTCCAGTTCGCTGATCAACTCAGTCTTATATTCTTCACCTCTGTCACCAAACATTTTCATAGCGTCTGCTTTGGAAATGTCCTGACGTTTGATTTCTTCTTTCTTGGCTACTAATTCAAGCATTTTTGCTTCAATAGCTGCAAAATCACCTTCTTTGATTGTAGCTTCACCCGGATCTACATCATAGTAGAATCCATTTTCAATAGCCGGACCGATACCGAACTTGATACCAGGATAAAGTTCCTGCAGGGCTTCTGCCATCAGGTGAGCACTCGAGTGCCAGAATGCATGTTTACCTTCTTCGTCGTCCCACTTCAGCAAATTCACTGTCGAATCCTGCATAATAGGGCGAGACAGGTCCCATGTTTCTCCGTTCACACTTGCGGCCAAAACTTCCTGAGCCAAACGGGAACTGATACTTTCTGCGATCTGCATTGCAGTAGTTCCTTCAGCGTATTCTCTTACGGAATTATCCGGAAATGTAATCTTTATCATAATCTGTTCTCTATAATTCTTTAATTAGCATGCAAATTTAGCATTCTTTTTCGTAAAATGATATTTTTAATCTAAAAGATATATGCTTTAAACCCAAAACAGGCATGTTTTGTTGGGAAACATGCCTGTTTTGATGCAAAAAAACTGATTCATATCAATTGCTTGTCATACGTTTGATGATACTGTAAGCATTAATAATACCCAACTCACCGGCTTTACTTAAGTCGGCAATTCCCTGATTGGCATCACCCAAAGACAAGCGTGCCAGCCCACGATTGAAATAAGCTTCTGCAAAATCGGGATCACGCTTGACAGCTTCGTCATAATCCTGTATGGCAGCCCGGAAATCACGCTGTACGCAACGTAGGTTTCCACGGTTGAAATAAGCATATACGAAACCGGGATTCAGACGGATTACCATATCGTAATCGCGTGTGATCATTTCGTGTTCGTAAGCTCTCTTCTTATCCTTTACCTCAGCCGATGCCACATCGGATGGAGATTTAGGTGCCGGGGTCTGCCCTATCTTGAAGTTCATACTATTCATAGACATTGATAAATCATCTGTACTGGATACCTGTGACATATTATAAACCAATTGTTTGTAACGCACCACCGCACGGTTGAAATAAGCCATGGTATAGGTTGGATCGAGTTCTACGACTTTATTGAAATCTTTAATCGCTTCGGTAAAATCCTGCACCAACATATAGTCGACAGCACGTCCAAACCATGCATCAGCGTTATTTGGCTGAGCTTCTATTTTAGCCGAATAGTCATTTATGGATGCAAAGTGTACCGCAATCTGATCTTCCGTAAGAGCAGCTTCTTCGTTGGTGATACGCAACTTACGGGACAACACCATGCGGGCATTATATTCCTCGATCATCTTATCATAATAGACGATCTTCTTGACTGGATCGATCTTTTCATAATAAGTCAGGACGAACTGAGGTTCCAGGTCTACACGTACATTACGATCCTGCACACGTCCACGCACATCGCTTTGATATTTATTTCTACGCTCTTCATCCTTATCATATACCACCAAACGGTTAAATTTGCTGATGTTTTTATCTGACTTTTCACGCGTATTCTCCTCTTTTCTGTCCGGAGAGGTGGTATCATTCCCCTGCCCCGTCGCATTATTGGAAGCCATAGCGTTGCCGGTCTGACCGGAAGCATTCCCTTTCTTACTATTATTTTCCATTTCGATAGCGGTCCAGTAATCGCGGTCGGCACCGACCTGATCATTCATCTTACGCTTCGCTTCCGAACGGCTGTAATAACCCGGAGTAAAGTTCGGATATTGCCCCAGAACGACATCGAAGTCGCGGACGGCACCCCGATAATCACCCGTTTCAAAACGTAAAAGAGCACGGTTATAGTAAGCCATATAGTTATCCGGTTCTTGTTGGATAACCACATCGAAATCTTCGATAGCACGGTTGTTGTCACCTACCTGGTAACGAAGCAATCCACGGTTAAAACGGGCGATGAGATTATTTTTGTCCATGCTGATTACCTGGTCGTAATCGTCCATTGCACCGCGAAGGTCGTTCTTCTGATAACGAACCAAACCACGATTTATGTAATAACCGCTTTCACGCGTATTCAAACGGATGGCTTCATTCAGGTCTGCCAAAGCTCCGTCGAGGTCGTTGGTCTGGTAGAGCAATATGGCACGGTTACCATAAGATGGTGCATAATATGGATCCATTTCAATCGCCTTATTATAATCGGCAAGTGCTTTCACCGTATCTCCCTTTTCACTGTACATCGCACCACGGGTCAGATAATTCATAGAATATTTAGGATGCGCTCTCATCAGGACATCGAATGTCTTCTCCGCATCATTATAGTCTTTTCGCTGAATATTGGCAACAGCCTTATTGACAAGCATCTGACGATCTTCAGGCTTAAATTCAAGCCCTTTATCATAATCGGATATCGCTTCCGCATATTTTTCCTGGCTCTGGCGGGCAATACCACGGGCATAATAAGCTTGCACCAAAAAAGGGTTACGCTCGAGGCACAAGGTACAATCCTCTTCGGCTCCTTTGTAGTCATCGAGATTGATTTTCGCGACAGCACGATAAAAATAGGGTTCCGCAATCCAGGGCTTCGCTTTAATCACCTGGTTAAAATACTGTATGGACAACACATAATCTTCAAAATATAATGCATTACGCCCAATAGCCAGCACACGATCCGTATTGATCTGGGCCGACATCGCCAACGAAAATGCGATAAACATCAGAAAAAGGAATATTTTTTTCATCAGATTGCCTTAAGTGTTAAAAAGAGGTGTGTCGAAAGGTTTCAACGGACTTTTCGACACCCCTCCTTGTTTAGCGAACAAAAATAAGCAATTCGGATGAATGTTAAAACGGTTCTTGGTAAAAAGTATCTTAAAAGGGACTATTCTATCTCAGGACGGTCGCTTCCAGGCTTCTTTTTCTGTCCCATCCGCTGGTTGTAGGCCGTTTGTGTGTCGACGATCAGGGCGTTGACTCGAGCGACAAACTTTCTATTTCCGTGCCCTGCTGCGGAAACGGAAGCAGGGCACGGAAACGGCGGAGGAAACTGAGGTATTCGGCGGTGTTGTAATGCGCAAAAGCGGAATCTGAGAATTAAAAAAATGTACCCATGATATTATTTTTTTGGTTTACAGGTGCAAATTAATTAATCTTTTGAAAAACAGAGGCTCATTTTAAACCAAAATAGTTTTTCATTCTGAAAAAAAACTTCCGGAACATCGAAATCCCGGATTTCGGCGGAGGAAGCACCTCCGGGTCGACGGAAACCTCCGGCTCCGGCAGAGGAAGCACCTCCGGATTGTCGGACGTCCCAGCTCTGGTGGAAATGGTACTTTCGGAAGGACGAGGTCTCCGGCTCCGGCGGAGATAGCATTTTCGGAGTGTCGAATGCTGTGGCTCCGGAAGAGAAGGCACTTTCGGAGTGTCGGTACTGTCGGCTCCGGTGGAGTCGACTTTATCGGTACATATTTCCAATGCGTATTTCATCTCCCCCAAAACTTGGCGAATATCGACTTTTTTTTTTCTTTTTTCAGTTCGGTATAAAATAATTTCTTTTCATTCATCATCTCGGCATTATGCCTTTTCTTTTCTGCCCAAAGTTCGTAATTCATAGCTTCAATTTCCTTATTCTGTTCTTCGCATCGATTAACAGACTCGTCCAACAGTTTTTTGAGTTGGGAATACTCCCGCCGAGTGCAAGTTTCCGGCTGTTGGCTTCCGGCATTCAGCTGCGATTTAGCAATTTTCAATTCCGTTTCCAATGCTCTCTGCTTCAATCCGGCAGTCATGAGTTGTGATAAAAATATTTTTTTTTGTTTTTCCAATGCCAACTCTACCTGATATATAAGTCTTCCCTGCCCATTCAACCGACCACATTCTTGTTCATATTTTAACTTTTTCTTCAATTGGGCGACCTCTTCTTTTATTTTATCCATTCTCCGCTCCCGGATTTCCTGCTCCTGGTCTTTCCATTTCATCCTTTCTTCCTTGATAATTTTCCGGTTTTCTATCTCTATAGTCCGGGCTTGTTGCTTCAAGGCTTTTTGGATGCGCTGTTCCACCTCGTTCTTTTCGACCCACAGTGCAGCATTGTATTTGTCTTTTTCATCATCCAGCTTTCTCATCCACTTTTGCTCCAGCTTTATCTGTTCTTGCTCGAACTTTATCCGTTGTTTTTCGAGTGCTTGCTGTATCCGTTCCTCCACCTCGCTGACGGGGACGACTGTAGGAGAAGTATTCTTCGAACCTCCGACCGGTTTGACATTTTGTGCTACCGGACCAGGATTATTGGCGAGAAGTATCTCGGGATCTTCAACGGCCGGGACTGTTTTCAGCATGACATCCGGCAATTTTGCAGCTTTCGGGTCAAGAGGTTCCAAACTCTTTACCAGACCTGCATTTTCATTGACCGGCCTTCTTCTTTTGTCCGATTTTTGTTTCCGTATCGAGTTATTCGCGTACGCTTCAAAAGCATCCAGGGGATTGATCTCCAATTGGCGGGATTTATCAACATTGACCAGAAAAAGATATTCTTCGACACCACTCAATTTAAACACCAGCAGGCATCCATCCCAGAAAAAAGGATGCAACATACGGTTTATTATGATTATTCTACTTCCCCTTAAAGCCAACGATCTGTTTTTAGTATTATAGACCCATGATCCCTTGTCTTCCTGGTTATTAGAAAAAACGCTCAATACGCCGCTCCTCTGGAACGTGAGTAATTCTTCATAACCGTTTTCACCCAACACGAACCATTTATGCTTCAACAACAACCCTCTGATGCTTAAAGTATCTGAAACCGAGTAACAACTTTCAGTTATTTTCATTTGAAATGTTTTCATAATATTTTCCGGTTTATGTTATACAAACTTTGATAAACAAAGTTCGCCAAATATACAAAAAAGGTTGCGAAAACAAACGCAACAGCGCTTATTTCGCAACCTTTTACTATACATTAATATATATAGCCTTTTACTTCGGCTGTATTTTTGCCATCAAATGATCTTTTGTGATCTTGTCACCTTCCTTTACGCCCAACTCGGTAATCACTCCGGATACCGGAGCAACGATCCGGTTATACATCTTCATCGCTTGATGAATGAGAAGCAACTGGCCGGCTTCAACTTCCTGACCCTGCTCCACATAAATCTTCACGATGGTTCCCGGGAGGTTGGAAATCACATCACCGACGAAGGGCTTATGCCACATCTTACGGTTCTTATATTTCTCTGTCAGCAGCGTTTTGTACTTACGGGCGGTAACTACAAAATCTACATATTCATTTTCTTTATTTTCCATATTTCAAAAAGTATATGTACGGATTTAATTAGAACGGAGGGATTCCGTGCTTTTTGGCCGGTCTGCATTCCTCTTTCAAAACAGAAAGTTTCAGAGCGTGAAGCAACAGCGCACGTGTTTCTTTCGGCTCGATAACAGAATCAATAAATCCTTTCGAAGCTGCCACATAAGGATTAGCGAACTTCTCGATATACTCTTTTACTTTTTCCTGGCGCATTGCATTCTGGTCTTCGGCTTCCATAATTTCCTTACGGAAAATAATGTTTGCTGCACCTTCCGGTCCCATCACGGCAATCTCCGCACTCGGCCATGCAAACATAAAGTCAGCACCCAGGTGACGTGAGTTCATCGCGATATAACCACCACCGTAAGCCTTACGCAGGATCACAGTAATCTTAGGTACAGTTGCTTCGGAGTAAGCGTACAGGACTTTTGCTCCGTGACGGATCACACCGGCATGTTCCTGGTCTACGCCCGGTAGATAACCCGGCATATCTTCCAATGTAATGATAGGAATATTGAATGAATCGCAGAAACGGATGAAACGTGCGGCTTTATCAGCACTATCGCAATCCAGTACGCCTGCCAGTACCATCGGCTGGTTAGCTACGAAACCTACTGTTTCACCTGCCATACGACCGAAACCGACCACGATATTGGCAGCCCACAGTTCCTGAACTTCCAGGAAGTCGGAGTCGTCGACGATGCATTTAATAACATCACGTACATCATACGGCTGTTTAGGATCAGCTGGAACAACTTCTTCGATGTTCAACATGGCTGTCGGTTCTTTCGACTCGGTAGTCTTGGCACGCTGCTGATTGTTCCAAGGGATAAAGCTAACCAGACGTTTAACCTGTTCGAAACATTCCTGTTCGCTCAATGCATAGAAGTGAGCGTTACCGGTTGTTTCTGCATGAACACGGGCACCACCCAGATCCTCCATAGAGATATCTTCACCCAAAACAGTTTTGATCACATTCGGACCGGTGATAAACATCTTGGAGATGTTTTCTACCACAAATACGAAGTCGGTCAAAGCTGGAGAATAAACTGCACCACCGGCACACGGTCCCAGGATCAATGAGATCTGAGGGATAACACCTGATGCAATCGTATTTCTGTAGAATATTTCTCCATATCCGGCCAAAGCGCCAACACCTTCCTGAATACGTGCACCACCAGAGTCATTGATACCGATAATCGGGCATTTCATCTTCAGTGCATGATCCATGATCTTTGTGATCTTACGGGCATGTTGCAAACCTAATGAACCACCGGCAACAGTGAAGTCCTGTGCATAGATACATACCGGAGCACCGAAAATAGTACCCGTACCTGTAACCACACCATCACCCGGAAAGTCTTTCTTATCCATTCCGAAATCACGGCCATCATGCTTTACAAACAAATCATACTCATGAAAAGAGTTCTTGTCCAGCAAGGAAAGAATACGATCACGGGCAGTCAGTTTACCCATTGCGATCTGCTTTTCGATAGCAGCTTCGCCTCCCCCCATCTCTACGACGGCTTTCTTCTCCCTGAGGGCCTGAATGTTTTTACTTAAATCTGTCATATTATTTAATAGATTTTTATTATTTACCGACAGCTTTTGCTCTGTATGAACAACGAGCAGTCCCTTTAATAATACTATTTAGTTTTCCTTTATTCAATTGACGACGGATAGCCGACACATTATCAATGAACACATGACCTTCCAGATGCTCACATTCATGCTGTACAACACGTGCTGCAAAACCATCCACGACTTCATCATGTTCCACCCAATTTTCATCCATATATTTCACACGGATCTTGCTGGCACGGGATACCTTTTCATGTACGCCCGGAAGACTCAGGCAGCCTTCTTCCATAGCTATTTCTTCTTCACTGCGTTCAACAATGTCCGGATTGATCATTGCACGCTTGAAACCTTTACATTCAGGAAAATCATCTCCCATCACATCTGCATCGATTACGAGCAAACGGATCGACAAACCAACCTGGGGAGCGGCCAAACCTACTCCATCGGCATTGTACATCGTGTCGAACATATTTGCTACTAACTGCTTTAATTCCGGATAATCTTTTGGTACTTCTTCAGCCTCTTTTCTTAATACGGGCTGTCCATATAAATATACTGGTAAAATCATAAACTATAACTGATATTTTTTATTTTCCAAATATGATTGTAGGATAATAACTGCACTGATTTCATCAACAAGACCTTTATCCTGTCTTTTTTTCTTCTTCAGACCTCCATCCAGCATTGCCTTATGTGCCAGGACAGATGTAAAACGTTCGTCGTAATACTCAACCGGAACGCCCGGTATTGTCCGTTTCAGATGTGTAACAAAAGCTTCTACATACTTCATATTCTCCGAAGGTTCATTATTCATCTGTTTCGGCAAGCCGACCACAAACAATTCAACCGGTTCTTTTGAAACATAAGCAGATAACCAGGGGACAAGCTCTCCGCTCGGCACCGTCGTCAACCCATTTGCAATCATTTGCAAGGTGTCTGTAACCGCTAATCCGGTCCGTTTCCGACCATAATCAATTGCTAGTATCCTTCCCATCGGCTGCAAAGATAACACAAATATGTATTTATATTACACAAATACGCAAAAAGTGTGCAGCTTAAAAGTTTAATAGGCATTCTTTTCACCTTTCGACATATTCAAAACCGTCACCACAATGATCTTCAAATCCAGGAAAAAGGACCAATTCTCAATGTACCACACATCTCTTTTCACACGACCTTCCATTTGCTCCAGAGTCTTTGTTTCTCCCCGGTAACCGGTTACTTGCGCCCAGCCTGTAACACCAGGCTTCACTAAATGACGCACCATATATTTATCGATAAGCGCCGAATATTGCTCGGTATGTTTCAGCATATGAGGACGGGGACCGACCACTGACATGTCTCCTTTCAACACATTGATAAATTGAGGAAATTCGTCCAGGTTCGTGCGGCGCAGAAAATCTCCGATCCTCGTTTTACGGGGATCGTCTTTTACCGCCTGCAATTTATCCGCATCCGAATTGACCTTCATAGTACGGAATTTATAACATTCAAATTCTTGTCCATACAAACCGGTTCGTTTTTGTTTAAAAAGAACGGGGCCCGGAGACGTTATTTTTATCAATGTCCCGACAATTACATAAAGTATCGGGTAAATAGTCAAGAGAATTCCCAAGGAAAAGACAATATCAAAAGATCTCTTCAACGCGCGATTATAGGCTGCTTGCAACGGTTCACGGCGTACGGCTAACAATGGTATTGACTCCATTATTTCCATAACAAGACTCTTCTTGATATTTCGATAGAATTCGGGCACAATATAGAAACGGATCATATGCTTTTCAGCAAAATTCATTATCCGCAATATCTTCTCATCCTGTGTTCCCGGCAATGTACAATATATTTCATCGATATCGTTAGCTTCCACATACTCCTCCACTTCATGTGTCATACCCAAATAATTCGGCAACACACTCTGTAAAGACAAATTATCATCAAAGAATCCCATGATACTGAAACCATAGGAAAGATCATTTTTCATGACCCGATATAATTCCATCCCATTTTTACCGGCTCCTACAATAATAATTCTTTTGAAATTATGACCTTTTCTACGATACATCTTCAATGTGACACGAACAAAAACACGCCAAAGAGCAAAAATGACTACCGTTATTATATAATAGATCAACAGAAATGTGGCCAAAGCGTCACCTATATTCAGAAATATGAGACAGGTTGCAAACAGAAATACTAATATAGAAACTAAAGCAAAAGCACGCTGAACAATTTTATCAATAAAGACTACAGCCACATGCAATTGCATAGGGACAAAATATAAAGCAAAGAAGTAACAAAAATTCAATAAGAGAACAACCTCTCTTAAGCTATTAGATAGCGCCTTTGTATAAAAATCCCCTAATCCATAATAAACAGCAAAGAACAACAGATTTAATACTAACAAATCTCCCATTCCTATCAGCCACTGGATAAGGTAACCATGTTTCTTGTCGAATTCCATAACTGTGTTCTAAAATTCTACAAAAGTAATCAATATTCCGTGCAAAAAAAAGGCTGCACAACATAATGTGCAGCCTTTTTCAGGATATAATCGAAATAAATTATTCGTTAGCAGACATAATAACAACACGGTTCCAGTTGTTTTCGCTATACGGTTGTTCATCAGAACCTCTCCATTCGATAGAAATCTGGTTTGAGTTAACACCATATTTTTCGATCAATTCTTTAGCAACGGCTTTAGCACGTTTTTCAGAAAGACCCATGTTATATTTAGATGTACCTGTGTTCTTATCAGCAAAACCAATAACCTTGATAGGTGCATTGTTAGATTTCATGAATTCAGCAGTATTGTAAATATTGATCTGCTGGTTCTTGTCAATCTTAGAACTGTTCAAGCGGAAGTAAACTACATTGTCTACATAGTTATTTACAACATTAGTTACAACTTCTTCGCATTCAGGACAAGATTCCGGACGTTTGCTCAATTCATCGTTAGCAGCACGCAAAGAGTTAATCTGATTGTTCAGGTCATTCAACAAAGCGTAATCCATCGGTTCCAAAACTTCGAAATCAGTTTTACCCAGTTTGAAAGTCAAACCTGCACTCAACTGTGCGATACCGTCTGTCAGGTGGAACATATTAACACGGTTGAACTGTTCATTCAACAAAGAACCCTGAACTTCCACGTTCAAATCAACACGTTTGCTTAAACGGAAAGCAGTAAGGATACCGGCATTCAACGTCGGAGATTCTGTTCTTGCATATCCCTGATTTTCGAAACGCTGTGCGTAACCGAAACCTACCCAAGGAATCAAACGGAATACTCTTTTTTCATTATAAACTCCCCAGAAATTGGTAACATCCCATAACAAGTCTACATGAGCAGCTGCATATTTGTTGTGCTGCATGATTTCTGCGTTGTCACCTACAAATCCGTGTAAAAGACCACCGTTCAACTGAGCACGGAAAGCCAGATACGGATTGAACCACTTACCAAATGAGAACTGCGGAGCAAAATTCAGACGGTTTCCAAAATCTGCTTTATTATTTTGGTCACCCAACAACATACTTGCACCACCGGCAACAGAAATAAACCAATTGTCGCCAGCTTTGTTTTTCTTGAAATTTGTCTTATAACCTTTTTCAGTACTAAAACCAACTTGTGGTTTAAATTCCTGTGCTGACACAGAGAAAACAAAACCTGACAACAAAGCTAAAAGTAATACTTTAGTCTTCATATTCATCAACTTTTTAATTAAACAATCAATTACCTTAAATAACGCTCAAATTTAGAGCAAAATTAACTCTTTTTTTAACTAAAACAAATTAAATCTATGTTTTGTTCTTAATTTATTCAAAATAATTCAGAATTTTATATCCTCCTTCTCGCAGGTAGGACTCTTTTTTCATCAGTTTGATATCATTCTGCATCATATCCTGAATAAGAGCATCAAGGGTGTATTTCGGTTCCCATCCCAAACGGATACGGGCCTTCGTAGCATCCCCAATAAGCAAATCTACCTCAGTCGGACGGAAGTATTGAGGATCGATTCCCACAACTTCCTCACCTATCCGTTCTTTAAAACGTTCGAGATAAGTCTCACCTACTTTCTCTATAAACATTTTTTCGTCAATATAGTTTAATACTGCGACCTCATTAACATTTTCTCCTTTGAAAATAATTTCTACACCTATTTCATTAAAGGCTTTACGGATAAAATCACGAATAGTCGTCGTTATTCCGGTAGCTATTACATAATCAGACGGTTCATCCTGCTGAAGAATGGCATACATCGCACGAACATAATCCTTAGCATGCCCCCAGTCTCGTTTAGAAGATAAATTTCCCATATAAACTTTTTCCTGCATACCCAAAGCGATACGCGAAACAGCACGAGTCACTTTACGGGTAACAAAAGTTTCCCCACGAAGCGGAGATTCATGGTTAAACAAAATCCCGTTGGACGCATGCATCTTATAGGCTTCCCGGTAATTGACCGTAATCCAGTAACCATACAACTTAGCTACAGCATAAGGACTTCTGGGATAAAAAGGAGTTGTTTCTTTCTGAGGCACTTCCTGAACCAATCCGTACAATTCGGATGTTGAAGCCTGATAAATACGGGTTTTAGGGATCAGGTTCAAGAGGCGTACGGCTTCCAGGATACGCAAAACCCCGAGTCCATCGGCATTAGCAGTATATTCCGGTGTATCAAAACTAACTTTCACATGGCTCATAGCCGCCAGATTATATATTTCATCAGGTTGTACCTCACCTATTATACGAGTCAGATTCAGGCTATCGGTCAGATCACCATAATGGAGAATCAGATTCCGGTTCTCTACATGAGGATCCTGATACAGATGGTCGATACGATCCGTATTGAACATAGAGGAACGACGTTTGATGCCATGTACCGTATATCCTTTTTTGACAAGATATTCCGCCAAATAAGCTCCATCCTGCCCCGTTATACCTGTTATTAAAGCAACTTTACTCATTATACTAAGTTTATTATTGTTTGTTTAAATACCAATTATATAAAATTTCCACGCCATCGGCTATCTCTATTCGATGATGCCATCCCAAAGCATGCAGTTTACTTACATCTGTCAATTTCCGCAATGTTCCGTCGGGTTTGGATGCGTCAAAAACAAGTTCACCCTGAAAACCGATCTTATCCTGAATCAGTTTTGCAACTTCATTGATGGATAATTCTTTACCCGTACCTATATTTATATGGGTATTGCGCACTTCATTTCCTTCCGGACGCACATCAGAAAAATTAATATGTTCCATAATATATACTGAAGCATCGGCCATTTCTTCGCTCCACAAAAATTCACGAAGCGGCTTCCCTGTTCCCCAAAGTTGTACTTTTCCTTGAGAAATACCATATTTCCCAAGAACTGCCAGAATATCCTTCTCCGGAGCATTCCCCGAGATTCCTTCTACCGGACGCGCATTCAAATCCTTTCGCAAAGCATCCCAATCATTTGAATGAAGACATTTGGCTAGATGAATTTTGCGAATCATAGCCGGAAGTACATGAGAAGTTTCCAGATTGAAATTATCGTTCGGACCATACAGGTTAGTCGGCATCACGGCAATATAATTCGTGCCATATTGCAGATTATAACTTTCGCACATCTTTATACCTGCAATCTTTGCTATGGCATAAGGTTCGTTGGTATATTCCAGCGGAGATGTCAGCAAACAATCCTCAGGCATCGGTTGCGGAGCTTCGCGAGGATAGATACAAGTACTTCCCAAAAACAGCAATTTCTTTACATTATTAATATAAGAAGCATGGATCACATTATTCTGTATCATCAGATTGATATAAATAAAATCTGCACGATACAAGCTATTTGCCATAATTCCTCCCACATGGGCGGCCGACAAGAATACATATTCCGGTTTCTCGGTTGCAAAGAACTCATTCACCGCACACTGGTCTGTCAAATCCAGTTCAGCATGGGTACGCAAAATAAAGTTTGTATATCCTTTCTGCTTCAGGTTTTTCAGGATAGCCGATCCAACCAGCCCCCGATGTCCTGCTACAAATATTTTGCTGTCCTTATTCATTCCTTTACTAATTTCAATAAATACTGACCATATTGATTTTTAATCATTGGAGTGGCCACTTCTTTTAGTTTCCCGTCATCTATCCAACCTTTCCGGTAAGCAATTTCTTCCAGGCAAGCCACTTTCAAGCCCTGACGCTTCTCTATCACCTCCACAAAAGTCGAAGCTTCCGACAAAGAATCGTGTGTACCGGTGTCGAGCCAGGCAAAACCACGTCCTAACAACTGGACTTTCAGTTCCCCGTCTTTAAGAAACTCCTGATTCACAGTCGTGATCTCCAATTCTCCACGTGCCGAGGGCTTAATCTGCGTTGCCACCTCAACCACTTTGTTCGGATAAAAATAGAGTCCGACAACAGCATAATTCGACTTAGGAGACTGAGGCTTTTCTTCAATACTCAGCACATTCCCTTCTTTATCGAATTCGGCCACACCATAACGTTCCGGATCGTTGACGTAGTAACCGAACACAGTTGCTTTTTGTTCGTTCTCCACATTGTTAACGGCCTCTTTTAACATAGCCGTAAAGCTCTGCCCATAAAAGATATTGTCGCCCAACACCAGGCAAACCGAATCATTTCCAATAAATTTATTCCCTATAATAAAAGCTTGTGCCAGCCCGTCGGGCGAGGGTTGTTCGGCATACTCGAAATGCACACCATAATCCGAACCGTCCCCCAGCAGTCGGCGGAATCCCGGCAGATCCTGCGGGGTCGAAATAATCAATATCTCCCGTATCCCGGCCAACATCAGGACAGAGATAGGGTAATAGATCATCGGTTTATCATAAATCGGCAATAATTGCTTAGATACGCCTTTTGTAATCGGATACAAACGGGTTCCGGAACCTCCGGCCAATACAATTCCTTTCATTAGGTTCAGACTTTTTAATTATTAAAATAGAGTACAAATGTATACAAAATATTCGATTTGTCCTTATTCGGCAAAGACCTCTTTCCGATGTGTTTAAAGGGAAGAAGACAATTTAAGAGAGAACCGGCCATAATGTATATAAAAGAAGATTTTTACAACCTTTCATTCCTGCCTTTTGTTACAGTAGAAATAATTTTAATAACAAATTGATATGAACACATTTGACGAAAGAATTAGTTCCGCCGTAAAAAACTGGTGGGTTTCACTTCTACTGGGATTATTATATATCCTGATTGCCATATGCCTGATGTTCACGCCTATGGCTAGTTACGTTGCATTAAGTATTTTATTCAGCGTTGCCATGTTTGTGAGCGGAACACTTGAAATCCTTTTTGCCGTATCCAACCGGAAACATATTTCCAGCTGGGGCTGGTATCTGGCTGGTGGTATCATCGACCTCATACTGGGTATTTACCTAATGGCAAGCCCTGGGCTGAGCATGACCGTCCTTCCGTTTATCCTCGCATTCTGGTTAATGTTCAGAGGTTTTTCTTCTACTGGTTATGCAATGGATCTGAAACGGTTCGGAACCGGAAACTGGGGTTGGTATATGGCTTTCGGGATTCTGGCTATTATCTGTAGCATCGCCATTATCTGGCAGCCGGGATTAGGAGTCTTTACACTCGTTTATATGATCGCTTACGCGCTGCTTATAATCGGTATCTTCCGCGTAATGCTTTCTTTTGAACTGAGAAGCCTGCATAAAAGAAAACAAAACAATATCCAGTAAATTTTACGGATAACTTTGTTATATACAGAATCCCGCAATCCCGCATATGCAATAACTAAAAATCTGTTATTACATATGCGGGATTATTTTGAATGACAGAGAAGCATCGGTTCTACTACTGATGAAGGATAAAGTCCCACTTACGTGGGGTTTTATCCCCACGTAAGTGGGAACTTTTCCCCATAGCAGTGGGACTTTTTCCCCAGACTAATTATTATAATGGGGAATTTTGTTCACAATAACATTAGAACTATTCCTCCCGGACATCTGCGAAATACCCCTGTCTCCCATTCTTACCGCCCGAATCATTGTTCTATAAAAAAAATAACGTAGTTTTGTAACGCTATAGATACAGAAAAACACATTTGAGATTAAATCTAACTAAAAATAATAGTCACCGTGAAGAAGGAAGATGAAGAAAAGGTAAGCGGGCTACCGGAAAATGCCTACAGAGAACTCAAAGAAGGAGAAGTATATAACCCTATCATGTCACCCAATAAACAGTACAAAGAAGTGACACCCTGGTCTGTGTTTTGGGGACTTGTGATGGCCGTGATATTCAGTGCGGCAGCTGCTTATCTGGGACTGAAAGTCGGACAGGTCTTTGAAGCAGCCATCCCGATCGCTATCATTGCCGTCGGACTGTCGAGCGGCTTTAAACGAAAAAATGCATTAGGGGAAAATGTTATTATCCAGTCTATCGGAGCTTGTAGCGGCGTGATCGTAGCCGGGGCGATCTTTACCCTTCCTGCTTTATATATCCTGCAGGATAAATATCCGGAAATCACCATCAACTTTTTTGAAGTATTCATGAGCTCGCTGTTGGGTGGTATCCTCGGCATTCTGTTGTTGATTCCTTTCCGGAAATATTTTGTTTCAGACATGCACGGTAAATACCCGTTCCCGGAAGCTACAGCAACGACACAAGTGCTCGTTTCAGGAGAAAAAGGCGGAAGCCAGGCCAAGCCGCTTATCCTGGCCGGACTGATCGGAGGTTTATACGATTTTATCATCGCCACATTCGGATGGTGGAGCGAAACGATAAGTACACGGATCGTCAGTGCCGGTGAAATGCTGGCAGACAAGGCTAAAGTCGTTCTGAAAGTAAATACAGGTGCTGCCGTACTGGGGTTAGGTTATATTATCGGTTTAAAATATTCAATGATTATCTGTGCCGGTTCATTCCTGGTTTGGTTGGTGATCATTCCGTTGATGTCTGCCTTTTTCGGTGCAGATGTACTGACATTAGGCAATGACGCGATCACCGCAACAGTCGGAAGTATGAGTGCAGAACAGATATTTACCACTTATGCCCGCCATATCGGCATCGGAGGTATTGCTACGGCCGGAGTAATCGGTATTATCAATTCCTGGGGTATTATCCGCGGAGCCGTGGGATTGGCAGCCAAAGAACTGAAAGGGAAAAATACGGAAGCCGACACAGAAACGGTACGTACACAAAAAGATTTATCTATGAAGATCATCTCGATCGGTATCTTTGCGACACTGATCGTTACCTATTTGTTCTTCCATTTCGGTGTGCTGGATAACTGGTATTATGCCCTGATCGGTCTGTTGATCGTCGGGATCATCGCTTTCCTGTTCACAACCGTTGCCGCCAATGCGATTGCGATTGTCGGAACCAATCCGGTATCTGGTATGACATTGATGACACTGATCTTATCGTCGATCATTCTGGTTGCTGCCGGACTGAAAGGAACAGCCGGTATGGTCTCGGCTCTGATCATCGGAGGTGTTGTATGTACGGCACTTTCTATGGCGGGAGGCTTCATTACCGACCTGAAAATCGGTTATTGGCTCGGAAGTACACCGGCAAAACAACAAACCTGGAAATTCCTCGGCACATTGGTTTCTGCCGCAACCGTTGGCGGTGTTATCCTTATCCTGAACCAGACATACGGGTTTACCACCGGGCAACTGGCAGCTCCGCAGGCGAATGCGATGGCAGCTGTTATCGAACCTCTGATGAGTGGTTCGGGAGCACCCTGGATACTGTACGCAATCGGAGCCGTATTGGCTATCATCCTGAATTTCTGCAAAATCCCGGCATTGGCTTTCGCATTAGGTATGTTCATTCCGATGGAATTGAATACCCCCTTGTTGATCGGTGGTGCTATCAGCTGGTATGTAGGAAGCCGCAGCAAAGACAAAGCATTGAATACTGCCCGTCTTGAAAAGGGTACATTGCTTGCTTCCGGATTCATTGCCGGTGGAGCTTTAATGGGTGTTGTCAGCGCAGCATTGCGTTTCGGAGGCATTAACCTGGTAAATGAAAAATGGCTGGAAGGAAACTTTGCCGAGCCTTTAGCTGTTCTTATGTATATTGCATTAATGGCTTATCTGGCGATAAGCTCGATGAAAGCGAAAAAAGAATAATAGGAATAATGGATGCACCGTTAGTTAATGTCGGGATTATGACGGAAAAGGCACTCTCATTCGTATTCAACGGAGAATATATCCATACGGAGAGCAGCTCTTTTCTGACGGGAGAACAACGGGCGTTGTTCGTAAACGGGAATATAGTATACAACGGCAAGCTGTATAAGGAGCTTTTCTTTGAACCGGCTTCGCCTGATTCTTCATTCGACCTGAAAGCTGTTACGATCGGAGTTGATTTTCACTGGCAAAGACAGGAAGACCAACGATTCAAAGGTGCATTGAACCTGGTAGCAGGGAATGAAGGTATTGTGGTGATCAACAGCATCGATGTTGAAGAATATCTCACCAGTGTGATCTCGTCGGAAATGAGCGCCACAGCTTCAAAAGAGTTGTTGAAAGCACATGCCGTGATCTCCCGCAGTTGGTTGCTGGCACAGATTGAAAAGACGTTCCGCCTGGGAAATGCACCGGAGAAATACAAAAGTTGTGAACGCGACCGTGACCAACTGATCCGTTGGTACGACCGCGAGGATCATGGTATGTTCGATGTCTGTGCCGATGATCATTGCCAACGTTACCAGGGCATCACCCGCGCCTCCACCCCGATAGTGGAAGAAGTGATCCACGAAACACGCGGCGAAATACTGACCGATGGCGAATCGATTTGCGATACCCGCTTCTCCAAATGCTGCGGAGGCGTAACCGAGCAATTCGAACATTGCTGGGAGCCTGTACCCCACTCCTATCTGACAGCCGTTCGCGACAGCAAGGAGAGCGCTTTTCCTGACCTGACCGATCCGATCGAAGCAGAAATGTGGATACGCAATTCGCCCGATGCTTTTTGCAATACGACAGATCAAAAGATATTGAGCCAGGTACTGAACAATTATGATCAGGAAACAACAAATTTCTATCGTTGGAAAGTGACTTATACACAGGAGGAACTTGCCGGACTGATCCATCGCAAAAGCGGCATCGACTTCGGCGAGATACAAGATCTGATCCCATTGGAAAGAGGTACTTCCGGACGTATCGAAAAGTTACAGATCGTAGGAACACGCCGTATTTATACGATCGGCAAGGAGCTGGAAATACGGCGGACCTTATCGGAAACCCATCTGTATAGTTCTGCTTTCGTTGTTGATAAGGAAAATATGCGCCTCAACATCCCACAACGTTTCGTACTGACGGGTGCCGGTTGGGGACATGGCGTAGGGCTTTGCCAGATCGGCGCAGCAGTTATGGGCGAACAGGGCTATTCTTATACGGAGATACTGGCACATTATTTCCGGGGAGCTAAAATTGAGAAAAGATATTAGTTCCTTTCCACAAGCATTCAGATACAAACATATTAAAATCTAAAAAGGTCGCTAATCTCACGATAGCGGCCTTTTTTGTGTTTACCTATCTTTCCGGCTCCTAGTAGCAGCCGGTTGTCTTTACTCTCACGAGCTCTAACTGGTCACAAAGGAATAAATAACTCAGCAAGTAAACAAATAAAATAGATTAATAAGGATATTTTCCCCACAAAATGGGGAAAAATACCGATGAAATTATTAATAACTTTTGTTTTGTTTCAGATTCTTACTCTTTGATATCTCGTTTGTTGGTATAGGGAATACGTGATTGACCGATGCATTGAATGTACGGGACGGCCAGGCTTCTATTTCTGTTATCTCCAAATCGTCTTTCGACTGAGGAACCTGGATTTTAGCTTTAACACTATATCCATGTAAAGGTTTCTCCACATAATTCTTCGCAACACCCCAACGGATCAGATCCAACATACGATTCGAAAACTCTCCGGCCAACTCACAACGGCGTTCATTCATCAAATCTTCCTTCGTTGCATTCTGCTTAGGAGACAAACCGGCACGTTTACGTACTTCATTCAAAGGGGCATCTCCGTTCTGACCTTGCCAAATCAAAGCTTCGGCCTTCATTAGCAACACTTCGGCATAACGAATCAACGGTATATTCAGACTTGTTGTCGGATTATCACCGTTCGGATTGACAGTCGTACCGATAGCATCTGCCGCCTTGAACGGATCCATATATTTATTGAACTGCATACCGGACAAACTTTCATTGGAGTAATATACCTTTTCCTGTCCCAGGAAAAAGAACTTGTCACCTGGTTGAAGAATAGTGGCAGGCAGACGTTTATCACCTACTTCGAAAGCTTCGACCAATTCGATTGTCGGAGTAAAATACCCCCAACCGTTATATTGCCCCCAACCTTTATTCTCCAACAATGCGCCGGGAAGGAAAGAACCGGCCACTTCCGAAGACGGAGAAGAGAAAATATATTCATCACTGTAATTATTCTCGATCTTGAATACATCGGCGAAATTATCCAACAGGCGGTTCTTTCCTGAGTTGATAACCTTATCACAATATTCAATAGTGGTTGCATAAGAAGATGCATCATACTGAGCATCGAACAAAGCAACTTTAGCAATATATGCCCAACAAGCAGTTTTATGCGGACGGCCGTAATCAGCCTCTCCCCATTCTTTAAAGTCAGGCAATAATGCGGCAGCCTTTTCAAAATCTTCTATGCAATAAGCATAGTTATCGCGTACACTCTTGACACGGGGTACATCCAGTTCATCTACTGCCAGACCCGGCTCTACAATAGGTATACCTCCGTTTTCTCCATTATCCCCGTAATAAGGAGCGATCCAGAAGTAAGCCCAGGCACGGAAAAAATAAGCTTGTCCCAATACTTTATCCTTTGTATCTTCACTGATATTCATATCGGGAACATTTAAAATAATATCGTTACAACGTTTGATCAACTGGTACATTTTTGGCCAGTTATCCACGACATCACGGCTATAATCCGCCGTAAAATTCTTCATGGCAGCACAACCGGCTTGTGTACGTCCTGTTACCACATCATCACTACAATTGTAATAATGCATAAAGCCACGCCCGACAACACCGGCTTCCCCGGTCCAGAAATAAAGTCCGTCAGCTGCACGAAGCGCATCATTCTCCGTCATCCAGAAACGGTCGCTGGAAGGTTCTCCATATTTATTATAGGTAAGGAAATCCTCACAAGATGTTAATCCGGCCAATGCCAGACAAAGAATTCCTATTTTCAATACTGTTTTCATACTTTGATTCGTTTATATGCTTAAAATGTAAGATTCAATCCAAAAGAAACTACACGGGATACAGGATATGTACCGCCATCTACTCCGTAATTACCCACTTCCGGGTCCATTCCTGAATATTTAGTGAAAGTCAACAGGTTTTCACCACTTGCATACACACGCAGATTGGGTGCTCCGGGTGCATTTCCGAACAAACTTTTAGGTAAAGTATAACCAAGCGTAATATTTTTTACACGAAGGTAACTACCGTTTTCCAGGAAAAAGTCAGAAACCGTACTGTAATTCCCGTTCGTATCCGACATACTGATCAAAGGGATATCCGAATTATGATTATACCCCCATGAATCCAAAACGTCGGCAGACATATTCCAACCCTGACCGGCAGCATAGGTCATTACCTTGACTCCGTTGAATATTTTATTTCCGGCAACACCTTGCAGGGCAATGTTCAGATCGAAATTCTTATAACCGAAAGATGCATTCAAACCATATGTAAACTTCGGAGTGTAACTACCCATATATTCGCGGTCATTATCATTGATGATTCCATCTCCATTCAGGTCTACGAATTTTTGATCACCAGGTTTTGCATTCGGCTGTATCTTCGTGATATTTCCATTCTGGTCCGTATGAGTATAGGCATCTATTTCCGCTTGTGATTGAAAAATACCATCTGTCTTTACTACATAATAAGAATACCAGGGTTGTCCGACTTTGGAACGTAACGGTTGCATAGCACGGATAGTCAATCCATGAGCAAAGAAATCACGATCTCCCAAATCCTTTACCTCTGAACGGAGAAAAGAAAAATTCGCATCCACATGATAAGAAAAACCTCCCTTTGATGTATCTCCATAACCTAATGTAAACTCAACTCCACTATTCTGCACTTTACCTACATTTCCCAGCGGAGCAACCGACACGCCACCGACAGATGCAAGCGGAACTTCCTCGATTAAGTCCTTTGTATTCTTAATAAAATAATCAGCCCCGAAAGCCAGTTTTCCTTCTAAAAATTCAATATCGAATCCTAAGTCTGTTTGTTCTGAAGTCTCCCATTTTAAATCAGGATTAGGAAATGTCGTCAATCCCAGTCCCAGAATCGGGTTTTGGTGGCTATTCCCCAAATATGTATAATCACCGGTCTGTGACAAGTTAGACATATAAGAGTAGTTACGCACACCGGCGACATTACCTATCTGCCCCCAGCTAGCACGTAGCTTCAACAATGAAATCACCGGATTATCCTTCAAAAACTTCTCGGAAGAGATCTTCCAGGCACCGGACACTGCGGGAAAAATACCGGAATTATTCTTGTAATACAATTTTGATGAAGCATCACGGCGGATACTCGCAGTCAGGAAATACCGGTCATCATAAGAATAAGAGCCACGGGCATATACAGATACCTGCGATTCCTGCGTACGGCTTTCGCTTGGTTTTGTCTTTGTCCAATCCGTACCGTTTACCAGATTTTGTGAATATTCATCCTCGTCGGGGAAATTATATACAGTTACATTCGCATCTCTGTAAGAGTTATAACTCATTGAATAACCACCCATCACATTCATCTGATGCTTACCGAACATCTGATCATACGTTGCGACCGTTTCCCACAACCAGTTATTTGTACGTGAATACATCAGATTCCGTGAGTTCTCATCATTTGTTTTACCGATCTCAAGTACACGGACGCTAAAATTTTCATAATAATTATTTTTTGTCCCGGCTGAAAACTCTGAACGAATCTTCAAATGCTCGATAGGATCTATCACCAGGCTTGTCGTTGAAAACAGTTGCTGATTCGGGCGATTCTGGTTTAAACGCATCAGGGTTGCCACAGGATTCACTACTTCTCCGAAAGTTCCGGCTACTCCCAGGTCTTTTGCCCACAAAGGGACTGTTCCTCCAAATTTTCTTTTCCCATAATCATCCAAAACATAATTACCATCCTGGTCCATTTCATAAACAGTAGCGGAAGGAGGCATAAACATGGCTGAAGCTGTGACCCCTGTATGACTGGAAGTATTTATGTCGCCTCGTCCGTTTGTATATACATAGTTCACACGTTCGGAAAGAGATACCCATTTATTAATCTTGAAATCGATATTTGCTTTTACCCCCAGGTTTTCCGCATAGGTATTAAGTAAAGTACCCTCTGTCTTGTTATATTCAGCGGAAAGATAAGATTTCAAAGATTCACTACCTCCATTCAAGGAAAGAGCATATCGTTGTATCTTACCAGTACGAAATATTTCATCGATCCAGTTCGTATGAGTTTGCTGCCCATAAGGATAAATATCGGGATCGATACCGGCCGGTATCGAAACTCCGTCCACATTGGCTGCATCGGTACGTACTTTCACATATTCTTCGGCAGTCAGCACTTTCGGTTTTCGCCAAGCCGACTGAACGCCATAACTGGCACGAGCAGAAACAGTAATTTTACCCTCCTTCGCCTTTTTAGTCGTTACAAGGATCACACCACCCGAACCGACATTCGTTCCATAAATAGCAGCAGAAGCCGCATCCTTCAGGATCGTGATGGATTCCACATCTTCCATATTGAAAGGAGCGCCGGATACACCATCTACTACATATAAAGGTGCTTCTCCGTCACGCGAACCTTTTCCGCGAATCGTTACAGAAGGTGACGACATCGGATCGCCGCTATTATTAGCGATCGTCACACCGGCTATCTGTCCCTGTAAAGCCCCGATCACACTTGTCGAACGGCTCTTTACATCATCTCCGATATCTTTTTTGGATACGGCAACAGAAAGATTCGATTTACGGGATTCCTGTCCGTAACCGATTACAACCACCTCTTCCAGATTCACCAGGTCATCTTCCAGTGAAACATTGATTTGCGAACGACCGTTCACTTTAGTTGTAAAAGGTTTATATCCCAGATAACTGATTTGCAATTCTGCATCCGCAGGGACTTCCAACTGATATTCCCCATCGATATTCGTGAGTGCTCCATTGGCAGTTCCAGTCTGTACAACAGTTGCTCCAATGATAGGTTCCGATGTTTTTGCATCAAAAACCACTCCTCTCACGCTGATTTGTTGCGCAAACAACACGCTCACGCAACAAAACGTGAGAAGAAAATAAGTAACCAACAATCTCATGTTCAATGATTTTAATTAATGTATTTGTTTTATGCTATTTAATATCTTATGAAAGATTTCAGTATTGGGATAAATTCCACAGAAATGTGAAGCTCCGGGACCATAGGCGAAAACAGGAACCATTATCGGTGTATGATCATCAGTCATATAACGAGCTGTAATATGTCCAGACTCACGATCTCCATCAACCAAAGTCAGCCCACCGGTCTCATGGTCGGCTGTCACAATAACCAACGTTTCTCCATTACTGTCGGCAAATTTCATTGCTTCAGCTACTGCTTTATCAAAACTAAGTGTCTCCATAACAGAGCCAGGTAAAGAATTGGCGTGCCCGGCATAATCAACTTTAGCACCTTCCACCATCAGAAAAAAACCTTTTTCATTCGTTTCTTTCAGTTTATCAATAGCAGCATGAGTTGCCTCGGCAAGCAATGGTAGCGACTCCTCGGTTGTAGCCTGCCCCATCCGTTCATCTATACAGATAACCTTTCCTTTGACCTCGTTAATATCATCTATAGTAGTCGTTATATTATATTGAGATCTCAACTCTTCAACCAAATTACGGCTATCTTTCCTTTTGGTAAGTACATTCATTCCACTGCCGTTCAATAAAGTCAGAGTACCTTTCAGAAGCCAATCGGTTATTTCATCCGTATTGTCACGCTCCGTTGCATGACCGTAAAAAGCAGCAGGAGTTGCATCTGCAATATTGCCTAATGTAACGACTCCACAGGCAAATCCGTCAGAAGCCAATACTTCCGACAGAGAAGCATATACCTCACCATCTTCACTCATGCTGATATAACGGTTACAATTAGATTGTCCTGTAGCAATCGAACTTCCGGCACCCGCCGAATCTGTGGTGTACTGGTCTTTCGCATTGGTCTGCTGTAACCCTACATATTTACATTGCAGAAAAGAAAGACCTTTATTTACCGTCTGGGCAGCACAAATCTGAGCCAGTCCCATTCCATCACCAATCAAAAGGATCACATTTTTAATCGGTTTTTCAGTACCGTCATTCAGGTAAGTCGGCGTGTAAATTTCCACTGGCTTTGTCAGCATCCTGTTCTTTTTACCGAAGCCCCGGAAACCGGCAGTGGTTTTATCCAGCCTGTCGGTTCGGGTAACTTCTTCACTTAAATTGAGCGTATCAGAAATAATCGAGAAATTCTTACTTTCAAAGTTGTGAAAGAAATCGGAGCAAGCTTCCGGTTTATCCGTATTAATGATATCCACTCCCATATTATGGAATGTATTCCAGGCTGTGATACCATCCGGAGCTCCCCAAAAACGAATCGGTTTTCCCAAGGCATGAACCTTTTCTATCACGTTTGCAACCAGTTTCTTTTCCGGAGCAATCATGGCTCCTTTTCCATTCCATACAGAATAGCGACCGAAAGCATCGCTGATTATCCCGACTCGTTCCAATTGTTCCGGGGTATAGTCAACGCCGACTTGTCCATCGAAATAGATATAAGACGGATATTTGGTAAAATCAGACGGAGCCGGACAGTTTCCGGTAATTACAATACGAACTGCTGCCGGATTAACAGCCGGATCAAAAACTTCCGGATATTTATTCAACTTGGAAACCAGACAATCGAGAGTCGGTTTTTCCGGTGTTTTGAGTTCAATCAGTAATTGCAGTCTATTATCGGAGTTTTTCCAGGGACGTCCGTTATTTCGTTTATATAAAGAGAGTATAGGCTCTATATATAATTCATCCAGTGTAGATGCCGTACCCAATTCTTCCGGATCATGTGCAACCAGAAGTTCTCCGGTTTCCTCTACTGCGTACACATCCGCTTCGATTGAGTACAACTGCTGCGAATAGGCCTGATAAAAAGGAACCCGCTGACGGTAATCATTATGAGAATGAATCAGAACAGCCTGTTGTGCTGATAAATTTCCGAGTGGAAAAACAGTCAAAAAGCCAGCAATTAAAAGCAAGTTAAAAACAGAAAAGCGTCTTTTATTTATTTCCATTTTCTTTTTGTTTTTCTTTGTTTTTTTACGACCGCAAAGGAACAATACGTATATTAAGAAGAAGTTTACATGATATTACATTTTTGTAAAATGTTGTTATCTTTGTCCCCGAACGTTCGGCAGGGATTAAACTTCCCTGCTCTACTTAATTAAATACCGGTTAATGAATAGCTATATCATCCTCTCCATAATTGCCGTTTATTTTGGCATATTGTTGCTGATTGCCTGGATCACAGGTAGAAAAAGCACAAGCAATGACGCGTTCTTCCTGGGCAACCGTAAATCACCGTGGTATATCGTTTCCATCGGGATGATCGGGACATCGCTTTCAGGCGTGACTTTCGTCTCGGTCCCGGGAATGGTACGGAGCATAGATATGACCTATATGCAAACGGTTTTCGGCTTTTTCTTCGGATATATATTAATAGCTAAAGTATTATTACCGCTCTATTACAAATTGCAACTGACATCGATCTACTCCTACCTCGGAGACCGTATCGGACGAAGAAGTTACAAAACAGGGGCTTCCTTCTTTCTGCTTTCAAAGATCGTCGGGGCAGCAGCACGACTTTATCTGGTAGTCCTGATCTTGCAGCATTACGTATTCAGCACCTGGAATATTCCTTTTTGGGTAACCGTCATTATCAGTATTTTCCTGGTATGGCTATACACGTACCGGAGCGGCATAAAGACGATCATCTGGACAGATACACTCCAGGCTCTTTGCCTGGTCGCTATGCTGGTCGTTATTATATGGAAAGTCAAAGATGCCATGGAACTAGATATGGGAGGCATGGTGCGGACATTGACAGAGAATCCTCATTTCCGTATTTTTGAATTCGATGATTGGCACAGTACGCAACATTTCGTGAAACAGTTTTTCAGCGGTATCTTTATCACGATCGTCATGACCGGGTTGGATCAGGATATGATGCAAAAGAACTTGTCTTGCAAAAGCCTGAAAGACGCACAAAAGAATATGTACACTTATGGTTTTGCCTTTACGCCGGTGAACTTCCTGTTCCTTGCCCTCGGCGTATTGTTACTAAGCCTTGCCTCACAAAAGAATATCGAATTGCCGGTATTAAATGACGATATCCTACCGATGTTTTGTACTTCCGGCATATTGGGACATTCCATCCTGGTCTTCTTTACAATCGGTATCATAGCGGCGGCTTTCAGTAGTGCCGATTCAGCATTGACGGCATTGACGACCTCTTTCTGTGTCGACATCCTCGGAGTGGAAAAGGAAGAAGCGACCAAGGCTAAGCGTACCCGCCTGATGAGCCATTTGCTCATCTCTATCTTATTTGCCATAATTATCCTTATCTTTAAGGCCGTAAACAGCCGTAGCGTGATCGACGCCATCTATATGATCGCTTCCTATACTTACGGTCCTTTACTGGGATTATTTGTCTTTGGATTATTCACAAAAAAACATCCGCGTGACAAATATGTTCCTTATATATGTATCTTTTCACCGCTGATCTGCTTTGCAACGGATTATCTGGTGAAACAACATACAGGCTATGCCTTCGGTTATGAAATGCTGATGCTGAACGGAGCGATCACATTCTTCGGATTATGGGTGGCCTCAGTCAAACACAAAACAATAAAAGCGTAAAAATATGGAAATCAAAAGTGCAGAATTTGTTATCAGTAACACAGACGTAAAGAAATGCCCCGCAGGTAACTTTCCGGAGTATGCCTTTATCGGGCGAAGCAATGTTGGCAAATCCTCCCTTATCAATATGTTGACAGGCAAGAAAGGATTGGCCATGACTTCACAGAAGCCGGGAAAGACTTTGCTTATCAATCATTTTATAATCAACAACAACTGGTTTCTGGTCGACCTGCCGGGTTATGGTTTTGCCCAGCGCGGAAAAGAAGGCCGGGAGAACATCCAGCGGATCATCGAAGATTATATCCTCGAACGTGAACAACTCACAAACCTGTTTGTCTTGATCGACTGCCGCCATGAAGCACAAAAGATCGACCTGGAATTTATGGAATGGCTGGGTGAAAACGGCATCCCTTTCTCTATCATCTTCACAAAGATCGACAAGATCAGCAAAGGACGCTTACAGGAAAACCTGAAAGCTTATCAGGAAAAGTTACTTGAAACATGGGAAGAACTCCCTCCGATGCTTTTGTCTTCTTCCGAGAAAAAAGAAGGACGGGATGAAATACTTAACTACATAGATACAATAAATAAAAGTTTGAAAGGTTAGATCATCCGGGAGCGACATGGCTCTGGTTACATGGATATCGCCACAGTTATACCGGAGCGGAATGCTGTCCGCTCCGTAAGGTCACGCTTCACCAAGTATAATTGCCGTGTGACCGCAGCCTCCTGAAAGAAAAAAGTTTATTTCATTGTCTTTATTAAAAAAATAAATACATTTGTACTTTATCAAAACCGAAAGGAGTAAATATATGAAAGCAATGGAATTACAGGGTGAACGCCTGGAACTGTTCAACGAAATTATCAACCTTGACACAGAAAGTTTCGAGAGAGTAAAGAAGTATATTAAACGTATCGCATCCTGCAAATACAAAAAACCCCGTACGACTCCACTTGATGACATTGATAGCGTCACCGACGAAGAGATAGAAGACGCTATGCATCCTTTGTCTTACGAGGAAAAGATGGAAAGACTGAGGTTGGCTGAGGAAGATACGGTGTATTATACTCATGAAGAAGTTAAAAAAATGACGGCTCAATGGATAAAATAAACATTCATTGGAAAGCCAGAGCCTTAGCAAGATATAAAAAGATAGCCCTTTGGTACCAAAAGAAAATGGGAAACCTCGCAGCGGAGAAATTTATCAATGGTATTAATGACTCAGTAAACTTGCTATCCTCAAATCCTTATATGGGGATACTTGAGCCGGAGTTACAAACAAGTAAAAGGATCTATCGTTCTTTCGTCGAGCATAAAAACCATAAAATCGTTTACTATATAGAGAAAGAGACAATCTATATCGCAGATATTTGGCCCAACAGCCAGAATCCCAACGATATCAGCAAGCGATTAAAATAAGGGAACGGGGAAGAGAAGCATAAAGATTTCTCCCCCGTTTTTACTTTGGTTATTTCAAAGCCTCTCTTATCCTCTCCACCATCTCTTCATACTCCTGATCCGACAAATAAACCTTCTGCGGATTCATAGTGAACGTACCTCCGAAGTCAGGGCCGTCCTCATATTTGGGAGCCAGATGGAAATGAAGATGTGAAAGTTTATCGGAATAAGCACCGTAATTTATTTTTTGCGGATTGAATACCTTCTGCATGGCACGTGTTACCTTTACCACATCTGCCATAAACGCATTTCTTTCCTCATCGCTCAACATATTCAGATCATGCACATGGTCCTTATAAGAAACCAGGCAACGCCCATAATATGTTTGTTCCTTGAAAAGAAACAGTCTGGATACGGATAAAGGAGCTATTTCGATCATCAGATCGTGTAATGTCTGATTGTTCGTGCAATACAAACAATCCTTAGGATCACTTAAATTCATGTTATATAGATTTATTAAATTGACGCTAAAGTAAACATAAAGCCCGGTAAAAGCAAGGAACTTCTACCGGGCTTTCCCGAATATTTTTATATCAGCCTATCAATAACTGATCTTACATCCGATAAAATAACTGCGCGGAATACCCGGACCATAGATATATCCGGCATCACGTTTCTCGTATTTATCAAAATCATCCTGATAGGAATTAAAGATATTCTGAACACCTGCATTTACCTGTAAAGTAACAGACTGGTAAAGGGGAAAATCGTATGCAACCTTCACATTCAGGTCAAAGAAATCTTTCGTCTTCTCTTCCCGGTCTTCCGGAATATAACCAGCCAGATGCTGAACCAGCATGCTCCCGGTATAAGTACCGGTCAACGAAGCCGTAAATCTTTTCACCGGAGTAAATGAGGAAGTGAAGTAGCCATACACATCCGGCGAACGGAACATCTTTTTCTGAGGTTCCAGATTCTCATTCTCGCTCCAACTTTCCGGCTCTTTATAACGGCTGCGCTGGATAGTTGCACCTGCCTGTATCTGCATCCATGAATATACCGCCTTTGCTTCCAGGTTAATCCCCATTACACGAGCCCCTTTCCCGTTACGGCGTTCCATCAGCAGGTTGTTATCATCGTCACGTCCTATCTCTTCCAGGATGAATACATTTCGTAAATCCGTATAGAAACCTTCTACAAGGAAATTAGTCTGGACCGGACCGAAACGACGATAAAAATCGGCTGAAAGACTCACACTCTGCGAGTTTTCCTCTTTCAGGTCGGGAGATATCTGAATAATAGCCACATCACCGCCAACAGCCGTGATATGCAAATCTTCATCGAACGCCTGCGGAGCACGGAAACCGCTGGAATAAGACATACGCAGATTCACATCGCTGGTCGGATTAAATCGCACATTGGCACGCGGACTGAATATGGCATGATCGATCATGTTATGCTTATCCATACGTGCCCCGACAAGAAAACTCCATTTCTCATTCTTCCATTCGTTCTGCAGGAAAACACTTCCGATATGCACTGTCTGCTCGATCGTACGGTGATAACCCAGCATCTTATCCTGCAAATCATCATAGTTATATTCAGCACCACCGGTAAATTCGGCAGGCATAAACAGGCATTTATCCCATTCATACGAATATTGAGCACCACCCACAAAAGTCATATCCGTCGTACTGCCATAAGCATTCGGATTCTTATCGGCACCGTAATAACTGCTTCTTTGTGTATGTTGGGCAGAAGTATATACATTCAAACGATGCTTATAATCTTTCGAGAAGAGGTCGAACTTCAACCCGCCCCCATTGATATTATGCTCCGTTTGCTCGGCTATATCCGCTTCATGAGGAGGCAGATCCAATAAGTTACCGCCACGACGGTATTCATTGATATTATGATATTCGAAAGTCAACTTCGAATAAGTGCTCGTCTTCAGATAAGAACGGAAACCAAGCGTACGGGCATTCAGTTTTCCCAGTTCGGTAAAGCCGTCGCCATCATGGTCATAAGCCCCGCGATAGCGGTTCTGTCCGAACATATAGATACCCGCCTTATGATCATCCGTCACCAGCGACGCATTGATTGTCGTGTTATTATCCGGACGGTCGCCACCAATCATCGTTAATGAATGGGCAATCTGTGCGGAATTCCTCAAAGGCTCTTTTGTAATGATGTTGATCGTACCTGCAATAGCGGAAGAACCGAACAAGGCAGAACCTCCCCCACGCATGACCTCCACACGCTCGATCATATTTGCCGGGATCTGCTCCAAACCATATACACCGGTCAGTGCACTGAATATCGGACGGCTATCCACCAGTATCTGCGTATAAGGACCTTCGAGTCCATTGATACGGACCTGCTGGAATCCGCAATTCTGACAGTTGTTTTCCACACGTACACCCGGCTGGAAATTCAGACCATCCGCCAAAGAGGTAGCATGCGTCGTCTCAAAAGTTTTCGAATCGAGCACATTCACAAGCGAAGGAGCCAGACGGCGGGTTGTCTCGTTACGGTTTGCCGATACGACCACTCCGTCCAATGCAACCAAATCCTCTTCCGCATCAAAATTGACTTCCAGAGTTTTCCCTTTTTTCAAAGTTACCGGTTTCTCTATAGTCTTAAAACCCAATGTTTTCATCACCAAAGTATACTTGCCTTCCGGCAGGTTCTTAAGATAATAATGACCGGTTGCATCGGTCAGCGTACCGATCGTCGTTCCTTTCAGGAAAACATTGATAAAAGAAAGATGCTCGCCCGTTTTCTTATCCAATATATGTCCTACGATATTGGCATCCGACGGATTCAGGGTCGGAGCATCATCCGCCCATGCCGTCGTAAAGACACAGCACAGGCACAGTATAAGAGTTATAATCTTATTCATTGCGATTTGTTCTGATAAATAGGTAATGTTATAATGCAAAACACGGTACTTCCTAATCCGAAATACCCGATGTTTTATATTTTCGACCAAGGTCGAAAAATTAGAAGAACAGGATGTTTCTATTTGAAACATCTATCCTAATCAATAGAAGTCTTACTATTTGTTATCAGAAACCAGGAGGAGCACGAAGGGAAAGCCGCCCTTTGTCAGGGTGTGCATAGTCCGGATAGACCGGATATTCTACTATTTCAGCAATTTGTTGTGTACTAAAATTCAGATAAAGAGCATGGACAGCTCCATCTTCCACACTAAGCGTAGTCAGTATGTGGAATAATTGTATTTCGGATAAGGAGGCATGATGGTGGCAGGTACCACCGTTCAATTTCCCGAAAGGATGCGAATGGACAATCGTCGTACCATATTCTATATGGACATGAATAAATAACGTAATGCTGCTATAATAGGCGATAAAGATCACCGGTAACAGCCATTTCAGATATTTATTCATTGTTTGTCTCACACCCATATTATTTAGAAGGTGCAAAATTACAAAATATTTTTTATACATTTGCTTTTATATGTAATACTATTTCCTGCAACTAACCACTTCTGTATTTGTTTTAGGAATAAGGAAATAAACAGTAATAAAAGGAAAACAATATATATGAAGAAAAAGCAACAAACGGATGCTGCAGTACTATTCGATGCCTGGTGTGAAGTATATAGTGCTTCCGACCTGCCATTTCCGGATACTCTCAGGGAAATACAGATCGATGAACTTATCCGTAAGAATAAGCAAGCAGCCTACCATTATCTATATAGCGACATTCCACTAAAGAAAAGACTGGTCTGGCTGAATAAACTATTTTCAGACTGCGGCTTGACAGACTATGAACAGTTGCTGGGATTATTGAAAGAAAACTCCAAATTAATCCGCAGGAATATCGAAAGACTCCTGCTCGACAAAGAAAAGAAAACCCGCAAATTGCTTGAACAACTCTATCCGGAACTGGATGAAGAGTCGCAAAACTGGGCCAGGCAATTATTCAAATACTGGGACAATACACATGCTTCCGCTGCCAAAATCAAATTCAGGAATAAGCAGGCAGTCATCGACTATTGCAGTAAGCATATCGAACTATATTGTACGCAACAGATAGCCTGGTTACCGCAAAAACCCTATACAAGGCTCCACTGGGCAAACGAAACAGATGTGGATGAGTTTGTACCCCGGCATGTAATACGGTACGTATTAAGTGAATATATGTCCCTTAATCAAGTTGTCCGGCTACATGCCTGCGATGCGATCGTCCCTTTCATAGAAGAAGAAGAATGGCAAACGATGATGGAAGAACTGTTCCGTTACTGGCAATCGAATAGTGCTGAGGCAAACAGAAGGATGCTCCTGCTCCCTTATTGTTTTTACGGTTCCGAGCAGCAGATCGCACGGTTGTCTTCTTTGATCAAGTCGTGGTCGAGAGCCTCCCGCAAACAACTTTCCAGATTTGTCCTTAAGCTGCTGGGAATAAAATCGAGTCCCAATGCCCTCCGTATCCTGAATGAATGGATGGAAATCTCTCCCAACGGAACGTACAGGACCACGTCATGGAAGGCATTCCGTCAGGCAGCCATCCGCAAAGGCATGACTGTAGAGGAACTGGCAGACCAGATCATTCCAACTTTCGGTTTCAATAGCTCGGCAGAGAAAGAGGTAAGCTATGGCACACGGACTTTCCATGTAACTCTGAATCCGGACTTTACCCTTTCTGTATTCGATCTTGAAAAACAGAAAGTAAGCAAATCGCTCCCCGCCCCGACTAAACACGATGACCGTAAAAAAGCAGAAAAGGCCCGGGAAGAGTTATCTACTTTAAACAAAATAGTCAAAACCCAGACCAAAATTCAGCGGAAACGCCTGGAACATTTTTTAAAGAACGGACGAACCTGGCCTCGGAATATATGGCAAACTATCTTTATAGAAAACCCGGTCATGCGGTATATCACGACCGGACTTGTTTGGGGTGTCTATAAGGAAGGGCAATTAAGGGAGTCTTTCCGGTATATGGAGAACGGAAAATGTATAACTGTCGATGAAAAAGAATTTATCCTTTCTGACGATACTACCATTTCTCTGGTACATCCGGTCGATCTGACTTCCGAAATATTATCCGGATGGAAGAAGCAACTGGATGATCAGGGAATAACTCCTCTCCTACCACAGTTAACTGCTCCGGTATATTATCTGAGTGAAGAGGAAAAACAGGGAAATACGATTACCCGTTATTCCGGGACACAAGTTTATATCAGCAACATTTACGACTTTGAAACGGCGGATATAACAACCCGGATTGAAAATGATATTCTCTATATTATAGACAAGACAATAAATATTGTAGTACAACTCCCGTTTATTATTGAAGAAAATGAAGTTCTTTTGAAAGAGATATATTTCTCTCCATTGAAAGAAGATGAAGATATGGAAACTATCCGATTGCCTAAAAGTGAACAACTGCCGTTATCAGCCATACCGGAACGAATTATCTGCAGCATATTAGATATGCTGATCAATGCTTTTTCACTGGAGAAATAAACAGTTGCTATTTTAGAAAATAGGGCTATCCTGTCCCCATTCCAAACATGGGGACAGGCAGTCTACTATATTCACTTGGTATTTCGTTTATCGAAGAATTTCTTGAAAAACAATATCTGGTAATCGATGGAATTACTCCAGTATTCGCCATTATGTGCGCCCGGACGGACAATAAAGTCGTGGTCGATCTTATATTGCAGCAGCTTTTTATGGAAATCGTTATTTACTTCAAAGAAGAAATCGCTGTAACCGCAATCGAAGATCAATGCGAGATCACCATTCTGCAGGCGGTCTACCTGATTGATAACCGTATGATTATCCCATACCTCCTGATTCTCGCTTTCCTTCCCCAGCCGATCGCTCATATTCCAGTTATTCGGGAAAGGACGGATATCGACACCGCCGCTTGTACTCCCCGCCGCACCAAAAATATCCTTGTGACGGAAAGAAATCCACATCGCACCATGCCCTCCCATGCTAAGACCGGTAATAGCACGTCCTTTACGATCTTTTAGGGTCGGATAATTGGCATCTATATAATTGACAAGCTCTTTGGAAACAAATGTTTCATACCGATAGGAAGGATCGACCGGACTATCCCAATACCAACTGTTCTTACCATCCGGACAGACAAACATGATCCCATATTGATCTGCTATCTCCGGTAAATTAGGCTTCAGGCCGATCCAGGTTTTAGCATTTCCGCCATAGCCATGCAGTAAATAGATGACCGGAGCTGCCTTCTTCCCATTTCCCGGCGTTATTATGACAGTCTGAATATCCTTGTTCATCGCATCACTGCGAACATGGATAGTATCGACTACTGCTGCTTGTGCAGACAGGATAAAAAATGCTACAAGCGATAATAAAAATATCTTTGCTTTCATGATCTGTATAGAATTTATTAGTAGAAAGCAAAGATATTCATTTTTTGGTTAGAAGACTTCTTTCCAATGCTTCAGATTTGTATCGATCGTATCCATTACCTCTTTTGAACGTCCTTCCATCAGTAACTTGTACATAGTCTGTGCAAATCCCAACATTTGTGTAAACTCGATCTTCGGCGGCATCGCCAGCGCGTTCGGATCGGTCATGATATTGACCAGGACGGGGCCGTCGGAAACAAAAGCCTTTGTAAGCGTCGGCAATACATCCTCCGGCTTGCTGACATTATAACCAGCCATTCCCATCGAAAGGGCGACACGTGCAAAGTCCGGATTCAACATCGTTGTCTGCCAGTCAGGCAATCCGGCAACTTCCATTTCCAGCTTAACCATTCCCAGGGAACGGTTATTGAAAACGATCAGTTTAACAGGCAGTTTATATTGTACGATCGTCGCCAGATCACCCAACATCATCGAAAGTCCGCCATCGCCACACAGAGCCACCGCCTGACGTCCCGGATAAGCTAAAGCAGCTCCGATAGCCTGCGGCATGGCATTCGCCATCGAGCCATGATTGAAAGAACCTAACATTTTCCGCTTCCCGGTAGCCTGTAAGTAACGGGCACCCCAGACACAGGTCATACCAGTATCGACAGTAAAGACAGCATCGTTCGATGCGAGTTCGTCGATAACGGAAATAACATATTCGGGCTGGATCTTTTCTTCTTTCCCTTTTACTTCGGCAGCCGATCTCAGGTTTTTCTTTACTTTATCATAATGCGCCAACTGTTCTCGCAGGAAACTATCATTCGTTTTTTGACGGATCAGAGGGAGCAACTCCTGCAATGTATCTCTTACATCACCGCAAAGTCCCATCTTTATCTTAGCACGGCGCCCCAAACGGTTCGCTTTAATATCTACCTGAACGATCGTATTATTCTGCGGCATAAAAGCTTCATAGGGAAAATCAGTTCCCAGCAAGACCAATACTTCTGCTTCATGCATACTGTAATAACCGGAAGGCATACCCAACAAACCGGTCATTCCGACTTCATTCGGGTTATCGTACTGGATTTCCATTTTACTTTTAAATGAATAGGCCACCGGAGCATTCAGGCGTTGGGATAATTCGACCAGTTCCTTATGGGCATCTTTCGCCCCTATTCCACAAAAAAGGGTTACTTTTTCAGCTTTATTCAACAGGTCTGCCAACTCGTTGATCTCCTCTGCAGAAGGACAAACACGCTGTTTGGTAGGAAATGATTGTTGGGAGGATTCTCCCGGAGTAGCCGTTTTCGATGTCAGGTCGCCGGGTAGCCCGATCACTCCTACGCCCCGGAAGGAAAGGGCCGCTTGTATAGCTCCCTGCAACATACGGGGAAACTGTTCCGGGGTAGTTGCCACCTGGTTATAATAACTGCAATCTTCAAATAATTTGATCGTATTGGTTTCCTGGAAATATTCTGTTCCGAACTCATGGGTCGGCAGCGTGGAAGCAATAGCCAATACCGGAGCTCCAGAACGTTGTGCGTCATACAAACCATTGATCAGGTGGACATGACCCGGACCGCTGCTTCCTGCACAGCAAGCCAATTCACCGTTCAACTGCGCTTCGGCAGCAGCGGCATAAGCACCTGTTTCTTCATGACGGACGTGTATCCATTTGATCTTTCCGTTTTTCCGTACAGCTTCATTCACCTCGTTCAGACTATCCCCCGTGACAGCATAAATACGCTTCACACCTGCTTTTTCAAGCGTGTCGACTAATTGTTCTGCTACATTCTTTGCCATAATATATTTACTTTTTCTTTTATGTTTTGTTTTATAAAAGAACTATGGTTGAATGCAAAATGTTTTGAAAACAGGAAAAAGATTATATTCTAGTCCGCCTGATATCCATCCGTTAACGTCGATAAAAAAGCGATAATAGCAACCTCTTCGTCCTGTGTCAGACCGAGGTTGCCGAGTTCTTCTTTGTTGACAGTTGCTGCAAATTCTGGTTGAGGGTATTCTTCTACATCGCGAACATTATAGAAATGGATTATTTCTTCCAATGCATTAAAATAACCATTATGCCCGTAAGGAGCAGTCAGAGCTATGTTACGAAGGGTCGGAACACGAAACTTGCCCGCTTCGGTACTATTCCTCAGAGTACTTCCCAAACCCAGATCAACCGTGTCGCGGCCACAAGAATTGTAAGGGAACGGTGTTGCAAAGAAAGGTTGTCAGTTCACATTTACCCGCTTGCCAGGCATCGTATTTAGATGAGAAAGGGTTCATCTCTGCGGAACGTTCATAGGCAGCAATGGCATTTGTTATGTATGAAAAGAGAGAGTCATCGGATGCCGGCTCTCCATATATCCTCACCAAATCCCGGTAGTAACCGGCACGGCGCACTTTTCCTGTAACCATAGCATTGTCATGATTACCCATCTCCAACGGGTTTGTAAATGGTTGCGCGGCCTGCTCTTCCAATGTGTTGACACGTCCGTCCCAGAAAAGTCCCCCGACATACGTCTCATCCTCTTCGTTATAATGTAACGCCGGGATATAGCAGGTATAGGCAGAAGTCATTGAGTTACGGTTACTGAAGCGCCCTTTGACAGCACCTTCAGAAGTGATACGGGAATATATATCTGCAAAACCCTTTTCTGCAGTATGACAGGTTGCACAGGATTCACCCACAGGTTCCGAAAGATTTTCATCAAAGAAAATCTTTTTACCCAATAGTTCTTTTTCACTTAACCCGATATGCTTACCCGGCTGACATGCAAATAATAAAGCAGCACAGACTATCATTCCGGTTATCTGTTTCGTCTTTCTAAAACTATGCATATAAGATGAATTTCTTTATCCGTACAAATATTATGATTTATTGAGTTGCATAGCAATAGATTTTATAAGTGTATATTTATCCTTTTTTGTCACAAAATAGTTACCTTTGCAGCGATTGTTTAGGGAAATAGTTATGGAAACTTCAAAAGAAATGACATCCGGGGCAGCGCTACCGTTGATCTTCAACTTTGCCATGCCGGTACTGCTGGCTAATCTGCTTCAACAAACCTATTCTTTAATCGATGCGGCTATTGTCGGTAAATTCCTGGGGATCGATGCTTTTTCCGCTGTTGGGGCAAGTACGTCTGTTATATTCCTTATCATAGGATTTTGTAACGGATGCTGTGCCGGTTTCGGTATTCCGGTGGCACAGAAATTCGGTGCAAGAGATTACAGCACGATGCGGAAGTATGTTTCCATCAGTTTGCAGCTGGCGGCTGTTATGTCGGTTATCATTGCAGTCGTTACAAGTATATATTGTAAGGATATTCTAAGGATGATGCAAACTCCGGAGAATATTTTTAAAGATGCTTATTTCTATTTATTGGTTACTTTCATCGGCGTACCCTGTACTTTCTTTTATAATTTGTTGTCCAGTATTATCCGCGCTTTGGGCGATAGCAAGACCCCATTCTGGTTCCTGCTTTTCTCTACCATTCTGAATGTGATCCTCGATCTGGTTTGTATCCTGGCATTTAAATGGGGAGTTGCCGGTGCTGCTATAGCTACGCTTCTTTCCCAGGGAATATCGGCTGTTCTTTGTTTCGTTTACATGTATCGCCGTTTTGAGATATTAAGAAGTACACGGGAAGAAAGGAAATTTCAATCGAAACTGGCAGGAAACCTGATGTGGATAGGCGTACCGATGGGGCTTCAGTTCTCTATCACTGCTATCGGCAGTATCATGTTGCAAAGTGCCAATAATGCACTAGGGTCGGCCTGCATTGCAGCCTTTGCATCGGCTGTGCGTATCAAGTCATTCTTTATCTGCCCTTTCGAAAGTTTGGGAATTGCCATGGCTACCTATACCGGACAAAATTACGGGGCAGGCAAACCGGAACGTATCTGGCAGGGTATCAAAGCCAGCGGGTTGATGATGATCGTTTATGCCGCTTTTTCATTCCTTATACTGATGCTGGCTTCACGCGAACTGATATTTATATTCGTCGATCCTGCAGAAACGGAAATTATTAAAGATGCCATTCAATTCCTGCATATATCTTGTTCCTTCTTTCCTATTCTGGGTATTCTCTGTATTCTTCGTTACACGATCCAGGGAGCCGGATTTACCAATCTGGCAATGCTTTCCGGCGTATCTGAAATGATCGCCCGGACACTGGTCAGTATCTATGCAGTACCGGCTTTCGGATTTCTCGCTGTTTGCTTCGGCGATGCCACGGCATGG
>Ga0129308_1000666_pt1 | contig 46990 bp, 44 predicted proteins | sample L827metagenome_FD_94440 | JGI IMG/M metagenome (GOLD analysis project Ga0129308, IMG submission 94440) | Ring-tailed lemur group fecal microbial communities from Wisconsin, USA - L827 metagenome | ecosystem: Host-associated > Mammals > Digestive system > Large intestine > Fecal | place: USA... | reverse complement strand
TAAAGCAATTAACAATGAAAACTTCCGTAAAGCATTATTCTATGGTATTGATTACGATCAATACAACGAAGTATCTACACCAGGAGATGTGACAACTGTTCGTGGTTATGGCTTCACAGCTCAGAACTTCGTTTATACTGAAGACGGCAAGGATTATACATCTTTAGGTGAATTGGCAAAATGGCAGGAATACCATTATAATCCTGATTTAGCAAAGGAATACAGAGATAAAGCGAAAGCTGAATTAGAAGCTGAAGGCGTTACTTTCCCAATCAGATTCATCAATAGTGCGCCAGCAGGCAATGAAACAGAAGCAAACAAAGCAGCTGTCTTTGAATCTTGTCTGGAAGAAGTATTAGGTGCAGACTTTATTGATGTAGAGACTGTAGAATATCCAACTTCCTGGTTTACAGATATTCGTGATAAAGGTAATTATACAGTAACCGTTAAAGGCTGGGGACCAGACTACAAAGATCCAATTAACGTTTTAAATACAATGACATCTAATTCAGGTCAGATCAATGATGCTGTCAATCTGTCATCTGCAGTTACTCACTTCAGTGTTCCTGAATTCGATGAAATGGTCGCTAAGGCAAATGCGATTACAACTGATGTTACGGAAAGATACACAGCATTTGCCAATGCTGAAGCTTATCTGCTGGAACATGCCTACTTCATTCCTATGACAACAACAGGCGGTACTTATGAAGTAACGACAATTAACAGATATTCTAAAGCCTTCACAGGCGGTGATTCTACGCGTTATGTTGGCTGGGAAGCTAAAGATCATGCCATCACTGCTGAAGAAATGGATGGCTACAAAGCAGAATGGGATGCTAAACGTAAAGAATTAGGTATTGGTCAATAAAAATAAGAGGCTGTAGAGCAATGCTACAGCCTTTCTTTGAACGGTTGATTTTGATGAAACTTTGAATATTTTTAGAAAAATTAGAATTTATTTATAAAAAGTGTTGAAAAATATAAAATATACTGTTATTATTATCTCAGCACATAAAAGGGGAGAGAGACGATGAATTTTAAGAAAGTGTTAAAGGGCGGTCTTGCCGCCATGATTGCCATGTCGATGGTGGCATGTTCTTCAAATGATGGTGGTTCATCATCTACTGATGATGGATCCTTAAAAATTGGTATGATCGGTCCATTGGAAGGGGATACCAGTGTCTATGGTATCGCTGTAAAAAATGGGACTGATATGGCCATTAAGGATTACAATGAGAAAAATGGCAAGAATGTAAAGTTAATTGCTTACGATTCCAAAGGCGATTCAACTGAAGCAACAAATGCTTACAACAAATTAGTTGAAGAAGATAAAGTTGCTGCAATTGTCGGTGCTGTTTTATCTGGTGAAAGTACAACGGTTGGTACAGCCAGCCAGGCTTCTGGTATTCCTATTATCACTCCATCTGGCACAGCTGCAGCAGTTACCCAGACTGGACCAAACGTATTCCGTGGATGTTATACAGATGCTTATCAGGCTAAGATTGCTGGTGAATTTGCAGCTGAAGAATTAGGTGCAGCAACAGCCGCTATCTTATACAATACATCAGATGATTACTCAAAAGGATTAACAGAAAATTTCACTGCTGCATTTGAAGCAAAAGGCGGAAAAGTGCTTGTGACTGAAGGTTATGTTTCTGGTGATGTAGATTTCAATACACAGCTGACAAAAATAGCCGGCGCTAATGCAGATGTACTGTTTGTTCCTAACTATTATAAAGATGATGCTTTAATCTGCAAACAGGCTAAAGCATTAGGCATCAAATCAACAGTAATCGGCGGCGACGGCTGGGATGGCGTCTTATCTGTTGTTGAAAATGCTGCTGATGTTGAAGGAGCTATCTTCGTTAACCACTACAGCCCAGATGATGAAACTGTTAAAGAATTAACAGACAGATATAGCGAGACTTATGGTGTCGATGCAAATGCCTTTGCTGTATTGGCTTATGATACAACGATGTGTCTCTTACAGGCAATTGATGAAGCTGGTTCAACAGATTCAGCTGCTATTGTTGAAAAATTGCAGGGTATCAGTTTTGATGGTGTTTTAGGTCATATGGAATTTGATGAAAACGGTGATCCTATCAAGAGTCTGAGTTACATTACGATCAAAGATGGTCAGTATGCAACTTACAGTAAATAAGATTTGAGAAACAAGAAATCTGACAGGGGATGATTGCCATCCCCTTTTATTTTTTTGGAGGGGGGAAATTATGTTACAGTTTTTAATGCAGCTGATTAATGGCCTGAATAGCGGCTCCATTTATGCTTTGATTGCATTGGGTTATACGATGGTTTATGGGATTGCCAAATTGATTAACTTTGCTCATGGAGATATTATTATGGTCGGTGCCTATGTCTGCTTTCTGTGTCTGACAACATGGAAACTGCCATTAGCTGCGGCAATTGCTATTAGTATTGTCGCCTGTACGCTTTTGGGGATTGTCATTGAAAAAGTTGCTTATAAGCCGCTGCGCAATGCCTCACGTATTTCGCTGTTGATTACGGCCATTGGTATCAGTTATCTTTTACAAAGTTCGTTTCAGCTGATTTTTACAGCAAATCCTAAACCATTTCCAACAATTATCAGCTTGCCTGCTTTAACGATTGGCGGAATTTCTATTGCCGCAACTTATTATATTACTTTTCTGGTTTCCGTTATTTTGATGGTTGCTTTACATTTGTTTGTTCAGAAAACCAAAACCGGAAAGGCAATGCGTGCAGTCAGTGAAGATGCTGGTGCGGCTCAGCTGATGGGAATTAATATTAACAAAACCATTTCCATCACTTTTGGGATTGGTTCAGCTTTAGCGGCAGTGGCTGGCATTTTATATTGCGCATCATATCCAATGGTTACACCTTATATTGGCTCTTTGCCAGGCATTAAAGCATTCATTGCTGCTGTCTTAGGCGGCATTGGCAGTATTCCTGGTGCTGTACTTGGGGCCTTTATTCTTGGCTTAGTGGAAGCACTGACCAAGGCTTATCTTTCTTCAAGAATGTCTGATGCAATCGTTTTTATTGTGTTAATTGTCATGCTGGTATTTAAGCCATCTGGCATTCTTGGCAAAAATGTCAAAGAGAAAGTGTAGGTGAGGCAAATGAAGAAAAGATATCAGGCATTATCATTCTGGAAAAAGACAGCGGTAAATCTGACTGCCGTTTTAGTGGTTTATGCAGCGATCATGGGCCTGAGTGCAGTTGGTATTGTTAATAAATATTATATGGGCATTTTACTGTCCACTTGTATTAATATTATTTTAGTCGTCAGTTTAAATGTAACCACTGGCTTTTTGGGACAATTAACACTGGGCCATGCCGGTTTCATGGCTGTCGGTGCTTATAGTGCCGCCTTTCTAAGCAAAAACCTCAGTGGACTGCCCGATGCCCTGGTCTTTATACTGGCTTTGATGGTTGGTGGGATTGTAGCTATGATTTTTGGCGTTATTGTCGGTGTTCCAACATTAAGATTAAAGGGGGATTATCTGGCAATTATCACCCTGGCTTTTGGCGAAGTCATCAAAAATGTCCTTTTAAATCTGGATATTGTCGGCGGAGCAAGCGGCTATATTGGAATTCCCCGCTATTCTAATTTCAGCTGGGCGTATTGGCTGGCTGTATTAACGGTAGGGGCAACGATGGCACTCATCAACTCTCGTCAGGGCAGAGCGATTATTTCCGTTCGTGAAGATGAAATTGCGGCTGAGGCCAGTGGCATTGATACTAAGCGTTTTAAAATTCTGGCATTTGTATTTGCGGCATTCTTTGCTGGTGTGGCTGGCGGCTTGTATGGCCACTATATGGGTATATTAGAGCCAAAGACATTTAAGTTTGATAAGTCCATTGAAATTCTGGTTATGGTTGTTTTAGGCGGTATGGGCAGCATCAGAGGTTCAGTCATCGCGGCAATCATTCTGACCGTGTTGCCAGAATTGTTAAGAAGTGTCGCAAGTTTGCGAACCCTGATGTATGCTATTGCTTTAATTGCGATGATGTTGTTTAAATATGATCCAAATCTGGTGAAAATGACGGCTAAGGTGAAAAATAAATTCAGAAAGGCAGGGAAGAGCGCATGACGATTTTACAAGTAACAGACTTAGGCATTAATTTCGGTGGTCTGAGAGCGGTGGATCGTTTTAACCTGACCATTGAAGAAAATCAGCTCTATGGCTTAATAGGACCAAACGGTGCCGGCAAAACAACTGTCTTTAATATGTTAACAGGCGTTTACGAACCAACAGACGGCAAGATTTCCCTGGAAGGAAAAATGTTAAATCATAAAACCTGCCATCAGATTGCCCAAATGGGGATTGCCCGAACCTTTCAGAATATTCGTTTATTTAATGATCTGAGCGTGATTGAAAATGTTAAGATGGGCTTGTACCATCAGTATAAATACAGCCTTTTTGATGCTTTGTTCAAAACCCGGAAATTTTTTGCCTGTGAAAAAGCGATGACGGATGAAGCAATGCAGCTGCTTGAAGTTTTCCATCTGCACACTTATGCTAAAATTAAAGCAAAAAACTTACCTTATGGAAAACAGCGGGAATTAGAAATTGCCAGAGCGCTGGCAACGCATCCTAAACTCTTGCTGCTGGATGAACCGGCAGCGGGCATGAATCCACAGGAAACAAATGAACTGATGGAGACAATCCAGAAAGTCAGAGATCAGTTTCATATTGCAATTCTGCTGATTGAACATGATATGAAACTGGTGATGGGTATTTGTGAAAAAATCACGGTTTTGAATTATGGCAGTGTGCTTGCCTGCGGCACACCTGAAGAAATTCAAAACAATCATGAAGTTGTTAAAGCATATTTAGGAGATTAGAAAAATGTTAAAAATTAGGGATTTACATGTCAGCTACGGATTAATTGAAGCGATTCAAGGCGTTGATTTCGATATTGATGATGGCGAGATTGTCGCTTTGATTGGGGCAAATGGTGCAGGCAAAACAACTATTTTGCATACAATATCCGGCCTTTTAAAACCTGCCAGCGGCAGTATCAATTTAGATGGCAAAGATATTTCTAAAATCAGTGCAGATAAAATTGTGCGCATGGGGCTGGCTCAGGTGCCGGAAAGACGAAGAGTCTTTGCCGAACAGACGGTCGAAGAAAACCTGAGTCTTGGCGCTTTTACAAGAAAAGATAAAGATGGCATCAAAAAAGATATGGAAGCAGTTTTTGAAAGATTTCCAAGACTCAAAGAAAGAAGAAAGCAGTTAGCCGGAACGCTTTCCGGTGGTGAACAGCAGATGCTGGCCATGGGCCGGGCATTAATGGCTAAACCAAAGATTCTTTTACTGGACGAACCAAGCATGGGACTTTCACCATTGCTTGTTAAAGAGATTTTCAGTATTATTCAAAGTATCAATGAACAGGGAACCACTGTATTGCTGGTGGAACAGAACGCTAAAATGGCCCTGGGGATCGCCGATTGGGCTTATGTTCTGGAAACAGGAAAAATAGTACTGAGTGGTACCGGGGAACAGCTTGCGAACAGCGAGTCGATTAAGAAAGCCTATTTAGGAGGATAAGCATATGTATGTTAAGGATCAGATGGTTCATAAGCCTTATTGTATTGTGAAAGAAACAACAATTTCCAAAGCGTTGGAAGTGATGGCAAGCCATCATTTTCACCGTCTTCCTGTCGTTGACGGCAATCATCGTTTAATCGGTTTAATCACAGAGGGCATGATTGCGGATAAAACACCCGGAAAGGCTACCTCATTATCTATCTATGAATTGAATTATCTTTTAAGCAAAACCAGCGTGGAAGAAATCATGGCTAAAGAGGTGATAACAATCGGACCGGACGCTTTACTTGAGGAAGCGGCAGTAACGATGCGGGCCCATGATATCGGGTGTCTGCCGGTTATTGATGACGAAAAGTATGTGGTAGGGATTATTACCCAAAATGATATTTTTACAGCGTTTATAGATATGTTAGGATATCAGAGAGAAGGCGCCCGCTATGTTATCCGTATTAAAGAAGATAAGCCGGGAATACTCAGGGATGTCGCCCAGTGTTTTAGCGATTTGAATATCAATATTTCAAATTTGGCTGTTGATAATAATTGCCGCGGCATTGAGGTCGTTGTTATTGCCAATGGCGAGGGCTGTGAAAAAGCCAAAGATGCACTCTTGTCACGAGGCTATGATGTTGTGGATGTCCGTAAACTTGAAAACAAGAAGTAAACAGTGGGAGACCGCTGTTTTTTATTTAGATAAAAATAAACATAATATTAGAAAATATACAAAAAATATAATATTTTTTAATAAAATAACAAATAATCATTGACTTTTATAACTTACTATCATATAATCTCATCAATACCTGATTTAGCTTGTATTTATTCATAAAATCAGGTATCAGTGGAGGGGGATAATATGAAAAAGAAATGGTTAAGTGCGGCCCTGGCTGCGCTAATGCTTACCGGATGCGCCGGAAGCAAAGACGGTGTTGTCTATGATCAGACTTTCGACACGAAGAATTACAAGGATTTTATCCTGATTGGTTCAGATTTTGAGTCCTTAAACTATCTGACCAGTTATCTGGCAGTTGATTTAAGACTGACGCAGAACTTTGTTGACCATTTGATTGAGATTGATCGCTATGGTCAAACCGTGCCATGCCTTGCGGAAAGCTACACGCACAATGAAGATTATTCAGTATGGACTTTTAAGCTTCGCAAAGGTGTAGAATGGGTCAAAGCCGATGGCACTGTTTACGGAGAAGTAACGGCAGATGACTTTGTTTATGCTGTCGAGTATATTCTCAATCCGGTAAATGTTTCGGGAAATTTAGAGATGACTTTCCTGATTGACGGCGCCAAAGATTATTATCAGAAGATGGTTGCTGGAGAAGCTGCTGATTTTTCAACAGTTGGTGTGAAAGCCCTGGATGAATATACGCTTGAGTACAGAACGCAGGATGGCGGCAAGCCATACTTTATCTCAGCATTAATGTATGCATCTTATAGTCCTGCAAATCGTGAATTTATTGAATCTATCCCAGATCAGGATGGTATTCCAGGCACCAAGCGTTTTGGTTCGACACCGGATTTATATTTATACTGCGGACCATACACGATGACTAAGTATGTCAGAGACAACTCTAAAACTTTAACGAAGAATGAAAAATACTGGAATGCGGAAAATGTACCTTTCGATACAGTAGAAATTATTGCGATTAAGGATCAGGAATCCGCATTGGAATATTTTGAGCGCGGGGAATTATCCAGAGCGCCTTTATCAGCGACACAGGTCGTAGCTCAGCAAAATAAAAATAATCCATATTTAGTACAACAGGCTTTAGGTACTTCTATATATGGCATGCTTTTAAACAATGCGGCAAGATTTGATGGGGCTGAAAATACCAACAAAGCGATTAATAACGAAAACTTCCGTAAAGCATTATTCTATGGTATTGATTCCGATCAGTACAATGAAGTTTCAACACCAGGTGATGTAACAAGCGTTCGGGCATATGGTTATACAGCACAGAACTTTGTTTATACCGAAGATGGGGCAGATTACACTTCATTAGGCGAATTGGCAAAATGGCAGGAATACCATTATAATCCTGACTTAGCTAAAGAATACAGAGATAAAGCGAAAGCCGAGTTAGAAGCTGAAGGCGTTACTTTCCCAATTAAATTTGTCAATAACGTTGCTGGCGGTAATGAAACCGAAGCAAACAAAGCTGCCGTTTTTGAAGCTTGTTTAGAAGAAGTATTAGGGGCTGACTTCATTGATGTTGTGACAGAGACTTATACAACTTCATGGTTTACAGATGCACGTGACAAAGGCAATTACTCAGTGACGATCAAAGGCTGGGGACCAGATTACAAAGATCCAATCAACGTTTTAAATACGATGACATCAACTTCCGGTCAGATCAATGATGCTGTTAACCTGGAATCAGCAGTGACACACTTCAGTATTCCTGAGTTCGATGAGATGGTTGCGAAGGCTAATGCCATCACAACAGATGTGACAGAAAGATACACAGCATTTGCCAATGCCGAAGCTTATCTGCTGGAACACGCTTACTTCATTCCAATGACAACAACCGGCGGAACATATGAAGTGACATCAATTAATAAATACTCTAAAGCATATACCGGCGGCGATTCCACAAGATACGTTGGCTGGGAGGCAAAAGATCATGCCATTACAGCTGAAGAAATGGATGAATACAAAGCTGAATGGGAAGCTAAACGTAAAGAACTGGGCATTGGTCAGTAAAAAATAAGAGGATTTCCTTAGGGAAATCCTTTTTTTGACTTGATTTTATTGGTTTGATTTTATATAATGTCTTCATACCAAACACGATGAAAAGGATAAGTAAACAGATGAGCTGACCTCAAAGAGAGAGAAAATCACCGGCTGAAAGTTTTCTTGCGGAGCTGCTGTTGAAGTTCACCTTGGAGTGCGACTAATCCTCGCCGCCTGACAGCGTTAAAGGTCACAGAGAGCATGGTGTATCCTGAGGGATAGGCTGTGAATTAGGATGGTACCGCGTTTCACGTTCCTATGTGAGACGCTTTTTTATTTTAAGAAGGAGGAAAGGCAAATGCTTGAAAAATTAGTACAAATTCAAAGTGAAGCAAAAGAAAAAATTGAACAATGTACAGACCTGAAAGCACTGAATGATCTGCGAGTGCTCTATTTAGGTAAAAAAGGCCCAATTCAGGAAGTCATGAAAGCAATGAAAGGATTGGACAAAGAAGAACGTGCTAAAGTGGGACAGATTTCTAACCAGACAAAACAGGAAATCACTCAGTGGATTGAAACAAAAAAAGCAGATTTAGAAAAAGCAGCCGTAGAAGCTCAGATTGCCAGTGAGACAATCGATATTACTTTACCTGGCTATACGCTTTCATCAGGCACGATTCACCCATTAAGCAGAGTCGTTGAAGAACTGGAAGATTTATTTATGGGAATGGGCTATCAGATTGCCGAAGGCCCTGAGGTTGAAGAAGACTATTACAACTTCGAATTGATGAACCTGCCTAAAGGACATCCGGCCAGAGATATGCAGGACACTTTCTACATTAATGAAAGTATTCTGATGAGAACACATACATCTCCAGTCCAGGCAAGAACCATGATTCCGGCTAAAGGCAAAGGCCCTATCAAGGTTATTTGTCCAGGCAAAACTTATCGCCGTGATGATGATGATGCCACTCATTCACATCAGTTCATGCAGATTGAAGGTCTGGTCGTTGATGAAAACATCACTATGGGAGATTTAAAGGGAACCTTGGAATTATTCGCCAGAAAAATGTTTGGTGAAAAACGCGAAGTACGTTTCAGACCATCCTATTTCCCATTCACAGAACCTTCTGTAGAGGTTGATATTTCCTGCTATAACTGTGAGGGTAAAGGATGTAATATTTGTAAGCATACCGGCTGGATTGAAATTCTTGGCGGCGGTATGGTTAACCCTAAAGTATTGGATATGTGCGGATTTGATTCCGCAAAGTACCAGGGCTTTGCTTTTGGGATCGGTGTTGAACGTGTGGCCATGTTAAAATATGGCATTGACAATATTCGTAATTTTTATCAGGATGATTTACGTTTCTTAAATCAGTTTGCAAGAAAGGAGGACTAATCATGGATATCAGTTTAAATTGGATTAATCGACATGTTAAAATCGATGATATAGATGTAAATGAACTGGCAAGTAAGATTACTTCAGTAGGTCTTGAGGTAGAGGGAATGCATCAGCTGGCCTATGGCAGTAGCCTTGTTGTTGGTTATGTGCATACTTGTGAAATGCATCCGGATTCTGATCATTTACATGTTTGCAAAGTAGAAGTAAAACCAGGGGAAATCAGTCAAATTATTTGCGGGGCACCTAATGTCGCTGCCGGACAGAAAGTAATCGTTGCTTTGCCAGGCTGTGAGCTTCCCGGCGGAACCATTAAAAATTCAAAAATCCGCGGCGTTGAATCTAACGGCATGATTTGTTCTTTAAGTGAGCTGGGCATTGATCAGAGATTCCAGACAGAAGAACAGAAAGCCGGCATTGAAATTTTACCTGAAGATGCGCCAATTGGTGTTGAAGCTTTAAGCTATATGGGCTTAAAGGATACGATTTTAGAGGTTGGATTAACGCCAAACCGTTCTGACTGCCTGGCAATTTCTTCTTTTGCCTACGAAGTAGCCGCCGTATTAAACCGTGACATTCACTTAGATGAAATCACTTGTAAAGGGCAGCCTGGAAGCGGCATCGAAGTAGACATTCAGACAGAGCTTTGTCCTTTCTTTGGCGCTAAATTAGTCAAAGGCGTTAAAACGAAAGAATCCCCTCAGTGGATGAAGAGTTTGCTGATGGCAAGCGGCGTTAAGCCAATTAATAACGTTGTCGATATTTCCAACTTCGTTATGTTGGAAACAGGACAGCCAATTCATATGTATGATTATGATAAACTGCAGTCAAAAAAATTCACCATTAAAACAGGCATGAGCGGCAAGACAACATTGCTGGATGGTCAGGATTACGAAATTTTACCATCTGATTTAATTGTTTCTACCGATGATGGCGTTGGCTGTATTGCCGGTGTCATGGGTGCAGACAGCACTAAAATTGATGAGCATACAACAAACATTGTGATTGAAGCCGCAACTTTTGATGGTCCGACATTAAGAGCAACTGCTAAACGTTTAAACTTATTGACTGATGCTTCCAGCCGCTTCATTAAGGGGGCCTTAAATACAAAAGCCAGTCCAATGATTCTGGAAAGATGTGCAAACCTCTTGGAAGAATTAGCAGATGCCTCAGAAATTTATGAATCTGTGACCGTCAGTCATACAGAAATTAAAGACCGTTGTGTTGATTTAAGAACTGCCCGTGTTAATGAATTATGTGGAACAGATGTCACTGATGAAATCGTTCATGATGTCTTCACTCGTCTGAAATTCAAATACACCTTTGAAAATGGTGTTTTCCATGTAGAAGTGCCTAGCTACCGCAATGATATTTCCATGGAAGCTGACCTCGTTGAAGAGGTTGCCAGAATGTATGGCCTGGATAAGATTCCGTCAACATTGCCAACAATGCCAATGACTTCCGGCCGTCTGACACCAATGCAGGCAAGACTGAGAGAAATCAGACATCTGCTCTCCGATTTAGGCCTGCATGAAACCATCACTTATACTTTGACAAGTCTTGATTATGTAGATGATTTCAATACTTTCCATAAGAACGAAACGATTCAACTGATGTCTCCATTAAGTGAAGAAAGAAGTGTTGTCAGAAAATCCGTTATTCCTTCTTTACTGCAGGCAACAGCTTATAACTTGTCCCATGCTCAGAAAAATATTCTGTTGTTTGAATTATCCAAAACTTATGCCTGGAATGAAGAAATTCAGAATCTGGCGATAGCTTTAAGCGGTGTTTACCATGAAAACAAATGGCAGCAGACGATTAAGAATGTTGATTTCTATGTTGCCAAAGGCTTGGTTGAAAAAGTGCTGGCCTGCTATGGTTTAGATGAAAGAAGATGCCGTTTGGAACGTGTTTCAAAAGAGGAAAGCTGTTTGCATCCAAGCCGCAGTGCTAACATTTATGTAGGAAAAGATTATGTTGGCTTTGTTGGTCAGGTGCATCCAAATACCGCCAAAAAATATGATGTACAGGAAACGTATGTGGCTCAGTTAAATTTAACGAAACTAGCCCAAATCAAAACTTCCAAAGTGAAATTTACATCCATTCCACTTTATCCAAGTGTGACACGCGATATTGCTGTTGTTGTTAAGGACGATGTCGCTGTTGCGGATATGATCAAAGTGATTAAGAAAGCCGGCCGTGCTATTGTTAAGGGCTGCGAAGTCTTCGATGTTTATCAGGGTGAACATGTGGAAAAAGGATACAAATCAATTGCCATTCAGATTACTTTCCAGGATGAAACAAAGACCTTGAAAGATGATGAAATCAACAAGAGTATGGAAGATATTCTGGAAGGCATCAAGAAATCATTTAATGCTAATTTAAGAGCGTAAACAAGTTCAAGAGTAAGGAGGAGTCAGACCTTTCTGGTTTTGAGCTTTCAAAAATAAAAAATCACCAAATTCACTGGTGATTTTTTTGTATAAATGGGGGATGGCTGTACTCTTGCATAATGGCTGCCCGCCGTTCTTCTGGCGGCAGTGCCAAGGCATAGAGCTTCGCAGCCGCAAGCTCCAATGTCAGATGCGGATGGGAAATTTCCGCAAAAGTACTGATGATAGGCAATGGGCACTGCTTTTTGAGAGCTCTTAAAGCCTGTTGGCCTTTAATGCTTGCACCAAGTAAGCGCAGATAGCCAATTTCCTCATTAGCCCGTTCCTGACTTGTATCATTGATGAGTAAGTGGATTATTGTTCTTAGCACACGCGGCGTTGTGTAGCGCCGGGTTGTCACCAGATTTAAAAATGAAGTCATGTCTGTTGAGTCTGTGATTTTTTCTATCATGCGATATTCCAGACCTTCGTTCATCAAATGAATCTGAGATAATTCCTCTGGCTTAGCAAAACTGAGCCGTTGGTAAAGCGGTTCGTAAAGTTCCTCTATATCATGCAGCGGACCTTCTATTCTCATAGGGCTGAAAGCTTCAATGCGCTTTCCTTCCTTCAAAGCTTTTCTTAGTGCGGAGGCACTGGCGCTGGTTATTTCCTGACTATGATAATCTGTTTGACGGTGGATCGTTAAATAATTGATGTCGGCCTTCTGGCGGGCAATTTCTTTGACATAGGCAAAGCCTAATAAATCATTAGGGCAGGAAATGTTTTGATTTTCAAATGCCTGACTTGCCGCCTGAGGAAAACTGCAGCCCTGTTTTAACAGCTCCTGCAGCCGGGTTTGATAAGCAGCAGTTTTGCTGTCCTGATACAGCTGTTCGAAATCTGCCTTTTCCAGTGTTTCAGTGCCAAAAACAATCGTTTGTGCGCCTAATGCCTTTAACATGGCAATTGCTCCTTTGGCAAAATAATCGGCACTTTCACAGGCAAAAGCAAAAGGCAGTTCAAAAACCAGATCAACACCATTCAGCACAGCCGCCCTTGAACGCTGCCATTTATCAACGATGGCCGGTTCGCCGCGCTGAGTAAAATTTCCGGACATGACCGCAATTAACACATCAGCTCCGGTAAGCTCTTTAGCTTTGGAAATATGGTATAAATGCCCGTTTGTTAACGGATTGTACTCGACAATTATTCCACAAATTTGCATAAATTCACCGCCTCTGTCTCACATTTTAGCACATGTTTTAAAAAATGTAAATTTTTTAGAATCGCATTTATTATAATATATTTTAGCATTATCGCAAAAAAATGACTAAATTTTGTTGATTCATGCTAAAAAATATTACCATTTTTTAATAAATTTTAAAAAAAGATTGACATTATGTAAGGTTTTGATTATATTATACCTTGTAAGCTAGTTCAAAAAAGGAGGAAAATAGACTTATGAAAAAACAACTCGCAGCTATTCTGGCAGCGGGAATGATTCTGACAGCCTGTGGTGGTTCTGGTAGTAAAAACACTACTCAATATGATACTACAGTCTTTAAGGATTGGTTCCTGAATACCAGCGGCGAAATGGACACTTGGAACTATTTAAACCAAGCTGCTTCAGTTAACACGCGTGTACTCGTTAACTTAGAGAGCGGATTACTTGACACTGACCAATACGGCAGCTATGTTGGTGATTTAGCTGAATCTTGGACTCATAACGATGATTACACAGTATGGACATTCAAATTAAGAGATGGTATCAATTGGTTTAGACAGGATGGCTCTGTTTATGCCCCTATTACTGCTCAGGACTTCGTAACTGGTCAGGAATATGTATTGAATCCAGAAAACGCATCTGTATGTACAGAAATGGCAACTTCTAACCTTGTTGGTGCCGCTGAATACAACTCTGGTGATTTAAAAGACTTCACTAAAGTTGGTATTAAAGCATTAGATGATAAAACAGTTGAAATTACATGTAAACAAGGTGCACCTTATTTAGAATCTACAGTGCTTTATTCTTCTTTCTATCCAGTTAGTGCTGATTACCTGAAAGAAGTAGGCGATAAATTTGGTACTGGTCCAGATACAATTCTGTACAGTGGTCCATATTTAGTAAAGAGCTTTACAAACAACAACGAAAAAACATTAGTTGCTAACCCTGAATACTGGGATGCCGCAAGTGTTAAAGTTCCTACAGTTCAGATGATTGCCGTTAAAGATACTGAAAGTACAAAAGAATTATTTGAACGTGGTGAATTATCATGGTGTACATTAGCTGGTACTCAGCCAACTGCTGAAGACAGAGCTGGTAATGAATATATGTATAAGAGCGATCCAGTTGCTTGTGCATACGTTATGTTCTTAAACAACGAAAACGCTAATGAAAGCACTAAGAAAGCTTTGAATAATGAAAACTTCCGTAAAGCATTATTCTATGGCTGGGATAAGACTGGTTATGTTGAAATGACAGACCCTCTTGATCCAGCAAGCATTTTCAGCTATACTTATACTTCTTCTAACACATTCTTCACAAGTGATGGTACTGACTATGTAAACTTACCAGCATTAAAAGAATGGAACCAGAATTTATACAATCCTGAATTAGCTGCTGAATATATGGCTAAAGCTAAAGAAGAATTAGAAGCTGATGGCGTTACTTTCCCAATCGAATTACAGTACTACTACAAAGCAGGTGATGAAACTGCTGCTCAGTCTGCAGAAGTATTAAAAGCTACTTTCGAAGAAGCATTCCCTGAAGATATCACAATGGTTCTTGGCGAATACTCTCAGACATTCAGAACAGACGTAGCAAGCAAACAGTTACAGGCTATGGCTGGTGCAGGATGGATCCCTGACTACTTAGACCCTACTAACGTACTTTACACATTCTTACCAGGTGGTTACATGAATAACTCAGAAGATGTTAATAACATGGGTTACTCTCATTTCGATCTGCCAGAATTTGTTGAACTTTACAACAAAGCGGCAGCTGAAGTTGTAGATACAGATAAACGTTACAACTTATTCGCAGAAGCAGAAGCTTATCTGATCGAACATGCATACTTCTTACCATTATACCAGGCTGGTACAGCATACCGTATGACTTCTTGGAATCCATATTCACGTACTTACACTTTAACAGGTGGACGTGAGTACAGCTATAAACTGGTTGAATTATCTGATCATGCTTATACAGCTGCAGAAATTGCTGAATTCAAAGAGGCTTGGGCAGCTGAACGTAAAGCTAGAGGCTTAGCTGGCTAAAATAAATGAACTAAAAAAGGTGGGTTTCCACCTTTTTTTGTGCCTCTTAATAATAAAAAAACTGTTTAATGATAATAAACAATAATCAAAACAGCATATGAATCACGGATTTTTAGATAATGATGTCTATTTTTTTGTTTTCTTCATAAAAAAGTCGTTGACTTTTTTTAATTTATGAATTATATTAATGGTTGTCTAAGCTAATCATAAATAAAAGGAGGAAAAAAAGCTTATGAAAAAACAACTCGCAGCTGTGCTGGCAGCGGGAATGATTCTCACAGGCTGTGGTGGAGCCGATTATGATACAATCGATACCACTTATGACACAACAGTTCTAAAGGACTGGTTCTTGTCTACATCTGGCGAAGTAGATACTTGGAACTATTTAAACCAGGCATCTGCCGCTAATACGCGTGTTTTGGTTAATTTAGAAAGCGGATTACTTGACCATGATCAATATGGCAGTGTTGTTGGTGATCTTGCGGAAACCTGGACAAGCAATGACGATAAAACGGTTTGGACATTTACATTAAGAGACGGTATTAACTGGTACAGACAGGATGGTTCTGTTTATGCACCTATCACTGCTGAGGATTTCGTTACTGGTATCGAATACGTCCTGAATCCAAAGAATGCCAGTGTATGTACCGAAATGGCAACTTCAAATTTAGTTGGAGCTGCAGAATATAATGCTGGTACATTGACTGATTTCTCCAAAGTCGGTGTAAAAGCATTAGATGAAAAGACAGTTGAATTTACTTGTGTTGCTGGTGCACCATATTTTGAATCAACAGTGCTTTATTCTTCTTTCTATCCAGTCAGTGCTGATTATCTGAAAGAGGTCGGCGATAAATTTGGTACTGGACCTGAATCTATTTTATACAGCGGCACTTATTTAATTAAGAGCTACACAAATGACAACGAAAAGACATTAGTTGCTAACCCTGAATACTGGGATTATGACAATGTTAAAGTTAAAACTGTACAAATGATTGCTGTTAAAGACACAGAAAGTACAAAAGAATTATTTGAACGCGGTGAACTTTCCTGGTGTACATTAGCTGGTACTCAGCCAACAGCTGAAGACAGAAACGGCAACCCTTATATGTTTAAGAGTGAAGCAGCTGCTTGTGCCTATGTGATGTTCTTAAATAATGAAAATGCGAATGCTGATACAAAGGCTGCTTTAAATAACGAAGATTTCCGTAAAGCATTATATTATGGCTGGGATAAGAGAGGCTTTGTTGAAATGGTTGATCCATTAGATCCAGAAAGCATCTACACATACACTTATACTTCACCTAATACATTCTTTACAAGTGATGGTACAGACTATGTTAATCTGCCAGCATTAAAAGAATGGAACCAGAATTTATATAATCCTGAATTAGCTGCTGAATATATGGCTAAGGCCAGAGAAACACTGGAAGCTTCCGGAGTAACATTCCCTATTGAACTGCAGTATTACTACAGAGCTGGTAATGAAACAGCGGGTCAGAGTGCGGAAATCTTAAAAGCGACCATGGAAGAAGCTTTCCCTGATGATGTTACTGTAACGCTGGGCGAATATTCTCAGTCATACCTTACTGAAGTTTCCAGCAAACAGTTACAGGCAATGGTTGGTATCGGCTGGATTCCAGATTACTTAGATCCAACGAATATCCTTTATACTTTACTGCCTAACGGTTATATGAATAACACTGTAGATATTAATAATATGGGATATTCTCATTTTGATATGCCAGAATTTGTTGAACTTTACAAGAAAGCAGCTGCTGAAGTTGTTGATCTTGATAAACGTTACAACTTATTTGCTGAAGCAGAAGCTTATCTGTTCGAACACGCTTACTTCCTGCCTTTATATCAGGCTGGCTCTAGCTATCAGATGACTTCTTGGAATCCATATTCACGGACTTACTCACTCTCAGGCGGCGTACAGTATCGTTATAAATTGATTGATTTGTCAAATCATGCTTGCACTGCAGAGGAGATTGCAGGCTTCAAAGAAGCATGGCAGGCTGAACGTAAAGAAAGAGGCTTAGCTGGTTAATTTGACGTATACAAAAAGGTGGTTTTCCACCTTTTTTGTTATTTTCAGATTTTTTGACGGCAGATGCAAAGAAATAAAATTGATACCGGAAAATTTTGTAATTATTGGATAAAGTAAATCAAAAAATTTGCGATATAGACAAAAATAGTCTATAATGGTGAAAAATATTTGCATCATACAGCAATAAAAAAATGTATCCGCTATCATTTTAAAATTAAAAATTTCTGAAATCAATAAATTTTTCGGCGTTTTTCTTACGATTTGAGGAATTTTTTAATATTTTCGCATAAAAAAAGTATAAAATCCTAAAAAATAACTTGAAAATGTGCTTTTTTCCGTAAATTAACTGTTGACATTAATTAAAAACAATATTAAACTATTAAACATAAACTACTACTAAGGGAGTTTATGAAACGCTTCAGGCAAAATGACTTATCGTCATTCGTGTGAAAAGCAAAAAAAGTTCAGAAAAATCTGGACAGGGGGGGAGATAGAATGCTTAAATACACAGTTAAACGTTTGCTTCAATCTCTGGTTACCGTTCTGATTATCGTTATCGCAGTTTTCCTGCTGATGCGCTTAATGCCATTGGAAGGTTACTTTGGTGATGAATTCCAGAAATTAACACCGGAGATGATTAACCGTAAGCTCGATTCACTTGGATTGTTAGATCCGCCATTAGTGCAGCTCTTTAATTTCTTAGGCAATATTGTTCGTGGAAACCTTGGTGTTTCTACTCGTCTTCAGATTGATGTTCCTGTAACAACAATCATGATGCAGAAAATGCCTGTATCTGCTGCATTTGGTATCTGCTCTACATTACTGAGTTTGGTTTTTGGTATTGCCATGGGTGTTACTCAGGCAAGAAATAAAGGAAAATTCGCTGACTCTTTAGGAACAGCTTATATTATCTTTATTAACTCTGTACCACCACTGGTTTATTATTTCTTTATTCAGGTTTTCGTAAGTAAGTGGTTTAATCTGCCAATGAGATATTCACTGGAAAATCCGGTATCATGGATTTTACCTCTGGTTTCTTTATCACTTGGCGGTATTGCAGGTTATGCATTATGGATTCGTCGTTACATGGTCGATGAGTTGAATAAAGACTATATCAAACTGGCACGTGCCAAAGGTTTACCATATAAAAATATCATGTATAAACACGTTTTAAGAAATGCTTTCGTTCCAATGGCACAGTATCTGCCAGTCAGCTTCTTAATGACAATCGGCGGATCACTTCTTGTTGAAGAATTATATGCTATTCCTGGCATGGGTAACCTGCTTGTTCAGGCTACAACGAAACAGGATAACAACTTAGTACAGATTCTGATTCTTGTATATTCAACTGTCGGTATTTTGGGTGTTTTCCTGGGCGATGTTCTGATGATTTTAATTGACCCACGTATTACCCTTGATACGAAAGGAGGTTCACGTTAATGGAAGAAAATAAAAAATTAACAGATCAGGAACTTTTCTCCTTCGTGGAATTCGACCATGATCAGGCTGAAAGAACTGGTTATTCAGAATACTCCTATTGGCGTTCTGTTTTAAGAACATTCTCTAAAAATAAATTTGCAATGGCTCTTGTCATTATTATGCTTTGCTTAATCGTTTTCGCATTCTTTGCAAACAGCACAGCACGTTTTCCTATTGATGAAATTCATCGTACGGATAAACTGTTGTCACCAGATGCCACATACTGGTTTGGTACAGATACTTTAGGCCGTGATATGTGGGCTCGTTCCTGGTATGGAACAACAATTTCCTTAAAGGTTGCCGGCGTGGTTACTTTTGTCTGTGTTATCGTTGGTGTTATTGTTGGCTGTATCTGGGGATATGTCAGAGCAACTGACCGTTTCTTTACTGAACTTTACAATATTGTTGCAAACATTCCTGAAACAATTTACTTGATCTTATTAACATATATCATGGAAAAAGGTTTCTGGACAATCGTATTGGCAATGTGTTTAACTGGCTGGCTGGCTATGGCACGAAATGTACGTAACCTTGTCTTCATGATTCGTGACCGTGAGTATAACTTAGCTTCCAGATGTTTAGGTACACCATTACCTCGTATGATTTCCAAGAACTTGATTCCTTACCTGGTATCTGTTGTTATCCTGCGTATGGCACTGATGATTCCTAACGTTATCTCTCAGGAGGTTACATTAAGTTATCTGGGTCTTGGTCTTCCTGCGACAACACCTTCTTTAGGTAAACTGCTTTCTGAAGGACGTACTAAATTCCAGGATTTCCCATACTTGTTAGTATTCCCATCTTTAATTGTTTCAATCATCACAGTTTCATTCTATCTTGCTGGTAATGCATTCTCAGATGCATCTGATCCAAAGAATCACGTATAAAGGAGGACATCACGATGGAAAGACAACCAATCTTATCTGCAAAAGATATTGAAATCACGTTCTCTATGCGTGGCAAATATTTAAAACCAATTCGTAAGTGCTCTCTTGATTTGTATGAAGGAGAAACACTTGCAATCGTTGGTGAATCTGGTTCTGGTAAATCAGTTTTTACAAAATCATTTATCGGTATGCTTGATAACAACGGTTCGATTACAGGCGGATCTATTATGTTTGAAGGCGTTGATATTGCGAAATATACAAAAGAATCTGACTGGCTGAAAATTCGTGGTAAGAAAATTGCCATGGTTTTCCAGGACCCAATGACATCTTTAAACCCATTAAAAATCATTGGTGAACAGATTCGTGAAGTTATTGAACTTCATCAGGGCATTAAGGGTGAAGAATCAAAACAGATGGCTATTGAAATGCTTGAAAAAGTAGGTATTACAGATGCGGCTAACCGTTACAATCAATACCCACACCAGTTCTCTGGTGGTATGAGACAGCGTGTTGTTATTGCTATTGCTGCAGCATGTTTCCCTAAAATTCTGATTTGTGACGAACCTACAACGGCATTGGACGTAACCATTCAAGCTCAGATTCTTGATCTGATCCGCAACCTGCAAAAAGAAATGGGTATGACAGTTATCTATATTACGCATGACTTGGGCGTTGTTGCTAACGTTGCTGACCGTGTTGCTGTTATGTATGCCGGTGAAATTGTTGAAGTTGGTAATGCTGAAGAAATATTCTATGATGCAAGACATCCTTATACTTGGGCATTGTTATCATCTTTGCCTCAGTTAGGTGTCAAAGGCGAACCTTTATCAACTATCGAAGGTACACCTCCAAATCTTTATCAGGAAATTAAAGGTGATGCATTCGCACCACGAAATACACACGCTTTAAGAATTGATTTCATTGAAAATCCACCATATTTTGAAGTTACGCCTACGCATAAAGCCAAAACATGGCTGTTGGATCCACGTGCCCCTAAATATGAAGCACCGCATGCGATCCAGAAATTAAGAGATAAAATGAAGAAATAGAGGAGGATTGACATGGAAAATAAAGAAGTTTTATTAGAGGTCAAAGACCTTCAAATCACATTTAAAAATGGCCGTCGTGAATTCGTTGCGGTTGATGATGTCAATTTTGAAATCTATCGCGGAGAAACTTTTTCACTTGTAGGTGAATCAGGATCTGGTAAGACAACAATCGGTCGTGCCATCATTCGTATTAATCCTACAACAAAAGGTGAAATCATCTTTAATGGCAAAAAGATCAATGGAAAAATTGATAAGAAACTGGACCGTGAAGTCATTCAGAAGATTCAGATGATCTTCCAGGATCCAATGGCATCGTTAAATGAACGTGCTAAAATTGACTATATTATCTCTGAAGGATTATATAACTTCCATCTGTATAAAGATGAGGAAGATCGTAAGAATAAAGTTGAGGACGCTTTAAAGGAAGTTGGCTTGCTGCCAGAATTTGCTTCCCGTTTCCCACACGAGTTCTCAGGTGGACAGCGTCAGCGTATCGGTATCGCCCGTGCACTGATTATGGATCCTGAATTCGTTATCGCTGATGAACCTATTTCAGCCCTTGACGTTTCAATTCGTGCTCAGGTATTGAACCTGTTAAATAAGTTAAAGAAGGAAAAGAATTTAACTTATCTCTTTATCGCTCATGACCTTTCTGTTGTTCGCTTTATCTCTGACCGTATTGCAGTTATTCATAAAGGCAGAATCGTAGAATTAGCAGATTCAGAGGAATTATTCCTGCATCCGCTGCATCCTTATACTAAATCATTGCTTTCAGCTGTACCAATTCCAGATCCACAGATTGAAAAACAGAAAAAATTGCTGGTATATGACCCATCAATGCATGACTATTCTGTTAATAAACCTTCCTGGGTGGAAATCCTTCCTGGTCACTTTGTTTATGGCAATGAAGAGGAAATTGCCGGTTACAGAAAAGAAATTAACGATTAAAAATGCCCGCTTAGGGCATTTTTTCTTTCATACAAAGTTTTTTTGCTTTGATTGACAAATAGGTGTATCTCCTTTAAAATAGAATGCGTATCAAGAAAAGGAGTGAGAGCTGATGAGAAAAAAAATGGCAGTAATACTTGCGGCTATGATGATATTATCAGGCTGTAAGTCAAATGGCCGGCAGATAGACGCTAGTTATGACGCAGACGTCTATAAAGATTATATGACAGAAGAAAACCGGATAGACAGTTTAAACTATCTGGTGACAGATAAAGAAAAGAATTTGAGTTTATTAGGTAATTTAGTGGATGGCCTTGTGGAAACAGACCGTTATGGTAATTTGAAACCGGCAATGGCGCAGGATATCGGTGCGGCAAATGAAAAATCTACGGTATGGGATTTCAGTATTCGCGGAGATGTTGCCTGGGTAGATAATGATGGCAATCCAACTGGAGAATTTGTCACTGCCGATGATTTTATATGTGGTATTCAGTATGTATTAGATGAAGCGCATCAGTCAGGTTATCGCAATCAGCTGATTAGCTTAATCAAGAATGCAAAAGAATATACTGAAGGAAAAGTCGGATTTGATGAAGTCGGCGTTGAGGCTGTCAACGAGTATACGCTGAGATTTACTTTAAAGCAATCATGCTCATATTTTAATACATATTTGTTAAATGGCGGATTTTATCCAGTCAGCCGTGTATTGCTTGACCGGGTTGGCAATGACTTTGCGACAAGCCCAGAGACAATGTGGTATAATGGCAGCTATTATTTAGAGAGTTATACAGAAGAAAAGATTACTTATTCAAGAAATGAACAATATTGGGAAGTAGGACAGGTTAGTTTTGAAGATGGTTCAATTGTTCTTGTCGAAGATGACAATGAAGCCTTAGATTTGTTTAAATCAGGAAAATTAAGTTATGCCTATGTAGATGATACGTATGCAGAAGAGAAAGGTTCTTCGATTGATTCTCATATGTACATGTCTGCCACTGATCCAGACAGTTTATTTTATGTTTTTAATTTTTCATCAGGCAGTGAAAATTTTAAGAAAGCTGTCGCTAATGAAAACTTCCGCAAAGCCATTTTCTATGGCCTTGACCCAAATACTGCCTTTGTAACAAAAGAGGCAGACAGCAAGACAGAGAATAAAACAGAGACGGATCATCAGGATGAAGTCGTCAATAAGGGGCAATTAAATGCTTCTGCCCAATCAACAATCATTCCAACGGATTTTGCGACGAAGCAGGACGGCACAGATTATGTGACTTTAGGAAGTCTTGGCTTGTTTAGCGGTTCAAATAATTACAGTCAGGAAAAAATGAATACTTATCAGTTAGCTGCAATGAAGGATCTGAGCGGTGAGGTAACGTTCCCGGTAGAAGTGCGAGTTCCTGTTTCTTTGGATGATCCTCAGGCTTCTAAGGAATTTGCCAGACTTGCTTCTTTGTATGATGAATCCTTTGTGAAGCTGACAATGGTCAATTATACATCTGAAGAAATCAGTGAAGCAGTGGAAAACTCAGAGACGTCAACCCTCAAATCATATGATAAGATTTTAAGCAGTAATGAGTATGAAATGATGTGTGTCAGTCTTCGTGCTCAAAACGGCGATCCTTCAACTTATTTAAGTCAGTTAACTTCGGATGGAACTTTAAATAAAACATATACGCATTTTAAAGATGAAGTCTATGATTCTTTATATAAAGCTGCCAATAACTTTTCCGATAATGATCAGCGGTTAATGACCTTTGCGGAATGTGAAGCATATCTTTTAGATAAAGCTTATGTGATTCCATTCTCTCATGGCAACCTTCGTTATAAAGTATCCAGCATTAATGACTACTCGATGCCTAGTGGGACATACGGTTTAGCCAGATTTAAATTAAAAGGAGTTAAAGCTTTGGAACAGGCGCTGACACTTAATGAGCGTGAAGAACTGAAAGCAGCTTATGAAGAAGCTAAAAATACCGGTATATAAAATTAAAGAGGCTGCACGCCTCTTTTTGTGTCATTAAATAAAAAGAACAATAGTTTCGGTCATCTGTATTGTCTTTATTGATTGCCGCTGGAAAATAAAAAAGCACAGGAACTGTGCTAAAAAATACAGGCTAAAATAAAGAAAACGGCAGATGTTATAAAATTGGATACCATTTTTATAATGGATTTCTCTTTATCTGTATAGGTTGTATCTGGCTGAATTGCAGTATTGACATAATCTATCATTGTTTTCATTTTTGACTTTGTTCGTAATTGTCTTCTTTCCTGATCCTTCTTATGTTCTTCATGAAGTTCAAAAATAGAGAGTTTATCATATTTCAGATAGTTAAACCAGCCGACAAGTAAAAACCAGGAACCAAGAAAGGCAAATGGCCATGAGAGGGTATAAGCTTCATGCGGACGGATCTGCATATAAACAATAGCAAGTGCTGCCCCGATGATGAGCTGGTAAATGATTTTTGTAATGATTGTTTTTTTCATAGGCGCCTCCTTGTTTTTGTATTATAGCATGTTTTTTTGCTCATTTAAACAAGAAATATCAAAAATATTGCCCTGAAAAAGTTGACAATATGAAGATAATTCTATATAATAAGTTCTGCGCTAGTTGAGGTGATTCTTTTGAAATGGAATTTATCATGGCTGATGAAACAGAAAAACGGAGATTTCACATTTAGTGAAGATTTGGTTTTTCCACATGAAGCATTTCGCAACGTTTACAGTCTTTTGGATTTAAGAGATGTTCATGTTGAGGGAAGTGGTCATTTAGAGTTGAATGAAAAGCGGCTTTATGTACAACTTAAAATCAGAGGTACAATGATTCTTTCATGTGCAGTTTCTTTGGAAGAAGTTCCTTATCCATTTGAAACAGAATCTACTGAAATCTTTTCCTTTGTCAAGGTGAAGCCGGAAGAAGATGTTCACGAAGCAAAGAGAGATACTGTCGATATCACGCCGATTGTTTTCCAGAATATTGTGATGGAAGTTCCTTCTCGGATGGTCAAAGAGGGCGCCGTATTGAAGACTGAAGGAAATGGCTGGAAAGTCATTAGCAGTGATGCAGATGACAAGATCAATATAGACCCAAGGTTAGCGAAATTAAAAGATTATTTTAAACAGTCAGATTAAAGGGAGGTATAAAAGATGGCAGTACCATTCAGACGAGTTTCAAAAACAGCAAAAAGAAAAAGAAGAACTCATTTTAAATTAGCCGCTCCGACATTAGTGAAATGCCCTAATTGCGGTGAATACACAGTTTCTCACAGAGTATGCAAGAGCTGTGGATATTACAACGGCAAACAGGTTTTATAAGATTAAAAAAAGATGATGCGAAAGCATCATTTTTTTTTGTTTTTTAAAGTCAGATCTGAGACGAAACGCTATATAGATAATGAGGGCGGAAAAAAGGCATAAAGCGAATTTCAGCGGCATATATGATACTGAGGTGAGCATATGTCAAGAGAATGGATTGCATTAGTTTTAGGCGTCATCACCGGAGGTGTTTTCAGCAGTATTTTATGGACGATGATGCCAGTTGTTTCCCAAAATAGTGAAGTGACTTTGTATTATCATCAGGTAGGCATTTATGCAAATGCCAGTAATGCAGAGAATGCCAGTGAACAGGTTGAGGCTATTGGCCTAGATGCTTATACACTACATAAGGATGGTCAGTCAATCATCATTTGTGGACTTGTCTTTAGCGAAGAAGAAAGTCAGGCTATTGAAGCTTCACTTCAGGGCGCAGGGCTGCCGGTTTTAGAAAAGCAGGAAATAATCGGAGAAGATTTAAAAAAAGCAGTGGCTAATGATGATGTTACATCATTACTGGAAGAATTGGAAAGCAGGTGAAAAATGAAAATCAAGGAATTGGCTGAAAAACCTAGAGAAAAAGCTTTAATGAATGGTGTGTCAAGCCTGACGGATACGGAGCTTCTGTCTTTATTGATAGAAAGCGGTACCCGCCAGGCTTCTGCTTTTGAACTGGCTATGTCAATTTTATCCAATTGCCAGGGAATTTCTCATCTTTCTGAGCTCTCTTTAGCAGCGCTGACAAGTTATCCTGGTATTAAAGAAGCCCGGGCATTACGAATTTTAGCAGCGATTGAACTTGCGAAAAGAGTGAGTTTCTCTAAAGAAAAGAAATTACATAAAGTAGAATCTGCCAGTGATGTCTGTCAATATCTGGCCAAATCTTTTCAGTTTGAAAAGCAGGAGCATTTTGTTGCCCTCTATCTGGATATTAAGCATCAGTTACTAAGACAGAAAACGATTTTTGTCGGCAGTCTCGACTGCAGTATCGTTCATCCCCGGGAGGTCTTTAAAGAAGCGCTGGAGATCAGTGCAGCGTGTCTGATTATTGTTCACAATCATCCCAGCGGTGATCCGACGCCCTCCCCGCAGGATAATGACATCACGCAAATGATTGCGGAAACAGGCAGGATTATGCAGATTCCGCTTTTGGACCATGTGATTATCGGAGACAGACAGTATTTCAGCTTTCGTGAGGCGGATTTGCTGTGATTTTGCTGCGGCTTGTTTACAAGTGTCGAAGCCAATCGAAATAATATTGAAAAAATGTTGATGAAATCATTATAATTTCCTGCTTCGACATTTTTTTATCGGGACGGGTGATATAGTGATATTGTCCAATGGATAGCACTAGGACGCAGACGGGCAAAGGGATTGGTGGCCCTTGCCGCTGGGAAAGGAGGAGACATGTCTGGCATACAGGTGAAAGGTATTAATGATTATCTGTTATTTATATTGAGCGACGAAGTGAGCGATGATCAATGCCTGAAGGATTTAGAAATACTGTTGTGTTCTCCTTCTTTTCAAAAAGAAGATTTTTTTGTCAAAGGCTATTTTGATTTTGGCAAGCGGAAATTAGATCAGGTCTTATTTGAAAAACTGATGAAAGTCCTGAAAGAAACACATGTTGTTTTATTTTGCGGCATCACCGGCAGAAAAACAGAAGAGAAACATCTGAAGCATTGTTCCGGGATTATTCGTAACGGTGAAAAAATATCAAGTGATGAAGATTTATTGTTTGAAGGCAGGATTAATCCAGGCGGACATCTGATTGTACATGGCCGTACCTATGTTTTAGGCAAGTGCCAGGGCATCATTGAAGTACGTGGAAAAAATGCCAGTATTAATGCCTCAGATTTAAAACATGCCTGCCTGATGATCAATGAACAGAGAATTGAGGATGTCAGTGTGGATTGTCTGACGGTGTTTTATGAAGATGGCAAACAGATCAGATGCGTGAGGGAGGATGATAAAGTATGGCAAGAACAATAGTAGTCACATCCGGAAAAGGCGGTGTTGGCAAAAGCAGTATCAGTGTGAATCTGGCAGTTACACTGGCAATGAATGATGCGAAGGTATGTTTGATTGATGCGGATTTTGGATTGAAAAACTTAGATGTGATGATGGGACTGGAAAATCGTGTCATCTATGATCTGAAGGATGTTGTGGACGGCCGCTGTAATCTCGATCAGGTCTTAATTAAAGATAAGCGCTGTCCGAGTTTATTTCTGATTCCTGCCTGCAAATCTTTGAAATTTGCGGATTTCAAACTGGATTATATGCAGACAGTTGTTGATCATTTTAAGCATCAATTTGACTATATTATCATTGATAGCCCGGCAGGTATTGAAAAAGGCTTTGAATATGCCTGCGGCTGTGCTCATGAAGCCATTGTTGTTGTCAATCTTGATTTATCCAGTATTCGTGACTGTGACCGTGTTGTCGGATTGTTAATGAAAAGAGGCATTATGGATATCTCTTTAGTTGTTAACAGACTGAATGTAGATTACATAGGGACAAAAACATCTTTAAGCCTGAAAGATGCAACGGATATTTTATCACTCCCGCTTTTAGGCATCGTTTATGAAGATGCCGGCATGATTGCGGCAAATAACCGGGGTGTTCCTGTTTATTTTGATCGGGAAAGTCCTTTAAGGGAATGCTTTATGCGCATGGCAAGACGTCTGAATGGCGAGAACGTTGCTTATGTGACGCCGCGCAAAAAAGGTTTTTTTCAAAAAATTTTTCAAAAGTGAGGACCAGCGGGTCCTTTTTTTACGATTATATGTTAAAATAATAGAAAGTCAGGGGGCGGGAATATGGCATTGCTACGCAAGTTTATCAATCAAATGAAAAAGAAGGAAACATTATGGCACTCTGTACTGCTCCTGTCACTCTTGATTATTATATTTCTCATCTATCGCATGTCCCCATTGTTTGCGACGGTTGTTCAAAGGTGCTTTTCATTAATTAAACCTTTTGTCATTGGTTTTATGCTGGCCTATATTTTAAATCCATTAGTTGAACGTCTGATGCGGCTGGGACTGGGCCGCGGCTTAGCCATGGGCATTGTTTATGTTGCCTGTGTCATTCTGTTGTTTTTTTTAGTAGGTGTGCTGCTGCCGGCCATCATTGCCAATTTATCTTCTTTATCTGCCAATTTAATGATGACTGCCAGAATCGTTAATGGGGAACTGATGAATAAATATCAGATTGATGCAACTCTACTGACAGAAACAGTGATTATGTCGATACGGAAGCTGTCAGATAATCTTTCGGTGGTGGAAAATGCGCTTGGGGCATTAAGCAGTGCTTTAAATTATGTCACTTCCAGTATTATTTATCTGGTTATTTCCAGTTATATGCTGGCCGGATTTAGCCGTATTAAAGCAGGCATGAAGAAAATCACAAGACATATTCATCCTTATTTTCCCAGCTATCTGACCAGTCTTGATTTCTATATGAATGCTTTTTTAAAGGGAATGCTGACGTTAATGCTGATCAGACTGATTGAGTATGGATTTATGTATCTTGTCATTGGTCATGCCTATTGGAAAGAGATGGCCTTGTTAAGTGCTGTCACGGTCTTTATTCCTTATGTTGGTCCTTTATTTAGCTGTGCCATCGGGGTGCTGACAGGATTTGGGTTACCCGTTATTCAGTTTATTGTGATGATGCTTTTGTTAATTATCTTATTTTTTGTGGACACCTATGTTATTTTACCGGATGTTTATTCTAAAGAAACCAATACACATCCCATCTGGATTCTTTTTGCGATGGTGACTGGACTGAATCTGTTTGGTCTGGTTGGCCTGCTGATGGCAATTCCGGTTTTTGTCGCGATTCGGGTTGCTTATTTAGAGATTGTATTTTTCAAGGGAGAGTCGGTCTAATCCGGCTTTTTTTGCATATAATACAGCGAGGTGATCGGATGGAAGATTTGGAAGAAGTACGGCGGCGTATTGCTAGAAAGCATCATTCTAACAAAAATAATAAGATACTGGGCGACCGGCAGTTCTCGCATTTATATCGCTTTGCCATGACAACCATGTGTTTATGTGTATTATGCTTAGGTGCGGCAAGTTATGTTAAACAGAATCCGGAAGCGATGACGATGATCAAAGAAAATATGAATTTTTCCTGGGCGACACAATGGATTAGTACGAACGTTCTTTCCGTGATTCCTTTTGTAAGCCATGAGTCTGGACAGGATATGGTGAATGCACCTGCATCATATGAAGCCTTAGGCGAGGGACTCTATCGAGTCGATAATCATCTGGTTTCCAGTCTGCAGGCAGGCATTGTCATATCCGTATCAGACAATGGCGTTGTTATCAGTCTGGATAATGGCATTACCGCAACTTATGAAAATCTCAGTGAAGTTGAGGTGGCCTTATATGATCATGTGGCAAAAGGAGAAACGATTGGCAGAGCGGAAAATCAATTTACAATGCAGTTAATAAAGGATGGTCAGGAAATCGGTTATGAAGAAGCATTGTCCGCTGATTAAACTGGTGATTCATCCCAGTACACTGTTGTATTTTATGCTCAGTATTTTTGTTGGCTGGTTTAAAGAAAGTCTTTTGGCTTTCTTTATTATTTTATTTCACGAATATGCGCATACGATCACGGCCTGGCTTTTAAGTTATGATATTGAAAAAATACACCTTTATCCCTTTGGGGCTTTTGTGGAAATCAATGATTATGGCCTGCATGAAAACTGGCAGGATTTCTCTGTGGCCATCAGTGGACCGTTAAGCTACTTTTTGCTTTTGGGCATTGGCTTTTTAGCGAAAGATTTCCTTGGCCCTCATAGCTATTATTATTTTCAGAATATTAACCGGGCAGTCCTTTTATTTAATCTGTTGCCGATCTGGCCGCTGGATGGTGCAAAAATTTTATTGATCGGATTAAGTTATATCGTCGATTATCTGCAGGCATTAAAGACATTGATTCCTGTTTCTGTTTTGAGTCTGGTCTTGTTAATGAAATATGCCTGGGGACCGAATTATTATCTGGTATATGGCTATCTTTGCAGTCAGATTGTTGTCTTTGGCAGACATTTTTACTTTCATTATTTGCGTTTATTGTTTTCCCGTTCCTCCAGACATATGCATGGCCCTGTGCGCTTTCATGGCGATCGCAGTTTCTTTAAACCCTATACCAATTACTACTATTATAAAGGGCGCATCTTAGACGAAAAAGAGTTCATAAATTCAAAGATATTTATTGACAATGGCTAAACATAATGATAAAATACAGCTGTTGTAGACCTCTAGCTACAACCGCACATAACAGGTTATAAAGATGAAAGTCTACCTCTATTGGCGAGTCTTAGAAAAAAATACACAGGAGGTGCGATTGATGTACGCAGTTATCGAAACAGGTGGAAAACAGATCAAAGTTGCTGCCGGAGATACAATTTTTGTAGAAAAATTAGACGTTAATGAAGGTGAAAATTATACTTTTGATAAAGTTCTTTTCATCGGTGGTGAAGCAACAAAGGTGGGAGCTCCTTATATTGAAGGTGCAACAGTGACTGCCAAAGTTGAAAAACAGGGTAAAGCTAAGAAAGTGATCGTATTCAAATACGAACCTAAAAAACATTACCACAAAAAACAGGGTCACCGTCAGCCTTATACAAAGTTAACGATTGAAGCAATCAACGCTTAATCATGATCCAAATTCGTATTTTACGAACAAAAAAACAAATTGTTGGATTTGAAGTCAAAGGACATGCTGGGTATGATGAATATGGTAAAGATCTGGTTTGTGCTGGTGTCAGTGCCATCACTGTGGGCGGCTTAAATGCAGTTGCTCACTATTTCCAAAATGATTTGTCCCATTTTCAGGTCAAAATGTCTGAAGGCTATACAAGTCTTACAGTTCAAACATTGAACAATGAACAGGTTCAAACGGTACTAGAGACGCTTGTAATCCAGTTCAAAACAATTGAAGAAACATATTCAAAATACATTCAAATCATGGAGCAGGAGGTGCACTCACAATGATGTTTTCTTTAAATTTACAGTTATTTGCATCTAAAAAAGGTGTAGGTTCTACTAAGAACGGCCGTGATTCTCATGCGAAGAGATTAGGCTCTAAATTAGCAGATGGACAATACTGCCATGCTGGCTCAATCATCTACAGACAGAGAGGAACTAAAATTCATCCAGGCACAAATGTAGGTAAGGGCGGAGACGATACTTTATTTGCAATGGTTAACGGTATTGTTAAATACGAAAGACTGGGCAAAAACAGAAAGAAAGTTTCTGTATACCCAAAAGAAGCTTAAGACTATAAGGTGCTTGAATAGCACCTTTTTTCTTGTGTAAAATAAATAAAGGGTGGTGAAAAAATGCAGTTTATAGATAAAGCTAAAATTACCGTCAAGGCGGGCAAAGGCGGCGACGGTATTGTTTCTTTCCGCAAGGAAGCTTATGTTCCCAAAGGCGGTCCGGCCGGCGGTGATGGCGGTAAGGGCGGCAGTGTTATTTTTGAAGCGACAACGCATTTATCGACATTGCTGGATCTGCGCTATAATCGTTTATATAAAGCTAAAAACGGCGAAAATGGCATGCCTAAAAAAATGCATGGGGCCGATGCTAAGGATCTTGTCGTCAGAGTGCCGATTGGAACGGTGATTTACGAAGAAAAAAGCGGCCGAATTATGGCTGATTTAGTCAGTGACGGACAGCGGGCAGTGATTGCCAAAGGCGGACGCGGCGGACGCGGCAACTGCCGTTTTGCGACAAGCAGAAATCCGGCACCGCAGATTTGTGAACATGGCGAACCCGGAGAAGATTTTGAAATTGTCTGTGAATTAAAGCTGCTGGCCGATGTTGGCCTGGTAGGTTTTCCTTCAGTAGGCAAATCGACGTTATTATCCGTTGTTTCCCGGGCTAAGCCAGAAATTGCGGATTATCATTTTACAACGATTGTTCCTAATCTTGGCGTTGTTTCTGCACCGGATGGCCGTTCCTTTGTTATGGCGGATCTGCCGGGACTGATTGAAGGCGCCAGTCAGGGGAAAGGTTTGGGACATCAGTTCTTAAGACATATTGAACGCTGCCGGGTCATTGTTCATATTGTCGATATGGGTTCCAGCGAAGGAAGAGATCCATATGAAGATTATCAGATTATCAATCAGGAATTAGGCGCTTATGAATACCATCTGCTTGAGCGTCCGCAGATTGTTTTGGCAAATAAAATGGATCTGCCTGGTGCAGAAGAAAATCTGGAAAGATTCAAGTCATTAGTAGATGTTCCGGTTTATCCAATCAGCGCCTATATGAATGAAGGATTGAATGAACCGCTTTATAAAATTGCGGACCTGCTGGATAACTTTACAGAAACAGTTGTTTTTGAAGATGTTAAGGATCAACAGGTATTGTATAAATTCGACGGTAAAGAAGAAAGAGGCTATGAGGTGCATAACGAAGGCAATGGCTTATATGTGCTGACGGGCAAGAAGATTGAGCGTCTGGTTCAGATGACCAGTTTCTCCAGTGATGATGCCCTTAAACGCTTTGCTTTGAAATTAAGAAATATGGGTATAGATGATGCTTTGCGTAAAGCAGGCGCTAAAAATGGAGATACCGTGCGGATTTTGGATTTTGAATTTGAATTTACGGATTAATAAAGGATGTTCGCATCCTTTTTTCATACTCAAATGCCTTTTCTTGTGCTATACTAATAGCTAGAAATGGAGTGATCATGATGAAAGTCATTGGAATATCAGGAGGCTCGACTTCCGTAGAAGGGTTTGTGCGCAGCGGTATCAGTGAAATGTATGTCAAAGCGGTCATTGCCGCAGGCGGAGCACCTGTGCTTTTGCCAATTACCGGAAATAAAGAAGCAGTTGAGGCGATGGCAGCGCTATGTGATGGTATTATTTTATCAGGGGGCGTAGATATTCATCCGCGGCATTACCATGAAGATATTTTGTCTGTTTGCGGTGATTTCGATGTTTTCCGTGATGATTTTGAATATAAGCTGTTGGATGCGGCGATTAAAAAACAGGTGCCGATTTTAGGCATTTGCCGCGGTTCACAAATGTTAAATGTTTATTTTGGCGGCACGCTTTATCAGGATTTGTCTTTGAAAGAAAATTGCCGCGTCATGCATATGCAAAAAGGCAGCAGAGGTTATCCTTGCCATAGCCTTCAAGTAGAACCTGATACTTTTTTAAGCAATATTTATCAGAGTGGAGATATGGTCAATAGCTACCATCATCAGGCGGTCAAGGATTTAGCCCAGCCATTTAAACTCGCTGCCACAAGCAGTGATGGCGTGGTTGAGGCATTTGAAAATAAGGATATGCATATCTATGCGGTACAGTTCCATCCGGAAATGATGATTGAAAATGATGATAAAGCAAAGGCTATTTTTGTTCAGTTTGTAGAAGGGATTGAAAAATAACCATGTATCATTATATTAAAGGAATTATTGCCGGACTGGAGCGCGACCATATTATTCTGGATCATCATGGCATGGGCTACATTATCTATGTGGCTAATCCTTATGATTATAAAACCGGTCAGGAAGTGACGGTTTATGTTTACCAGCAAGTCAGAGAAGATGCTCAGCTCTTGTTTGGATTTAGAAGTGAAGAAGAAAAAGAGCTATTCTTAAAATTAATCCTGGTTAAAGGGATTGGACCTAAAACCGCAGTGGGGATACTTGCCTGCGGAGACTATGGGAAAATTGTTGGGGCAATCGAAGACGGCAATATTAATTATTTAAAGAAAATACCGGGCATTGGACCAAAAGCTGCTCAACAGATTGTTTTAGATTTGCAGGGTAAGCTTGTCTTTGATAAGCAAAATGATGGCGTTGTCGATGAAACAAGACTGGAGGCTGAAGAGGTGCTTAAGGCACTGGGCTACAAGGCCGCTGAAATCAATGCCGCCATGAAAAAAATTACTGAAAAGATGGATACCAATGGCTATGTGAAAAAGGCTTTAAGCTTATTAGTAAAATAAAGAAGGAGGTTGTCAGATGGGAAAAAATGATCTGCTGGATGTTAATCGTGTTGATGATGAAGACAGCTCTTTAAGACCACTGTCATTTGATGAATATATTGGACAGCATGATCTTAAACAAAATCTGCGGGTTTTTGTTGGCGCTGCAAAACTGCGCGATGAAGCATTGGATCATGTACTGTTGTATGGTCCTCCGGGACTGGGAAAGACAACCATGTCCATGATTATCGCCAATGAGATGAACTCACATATCCGGGTAACGACAGGACCAAGCATTGAAAGAACTGGGGATCTGGTGGCTTTGCTTTCTTCATTAGAACCTGGAGATGTATTGTTTATTGATGAGATTCATCGTTTGCCTAAGGTTGTCGAAGAGGTGTTATATCCAGCTATGGAGGATTTCTGTGTTGATGTTGTGATTGGCAAAGATGCGGCAACACGTTCCGTGCGCATTGATTTGCCGCCCTTTACGTTAATCGGGGCAACGACACGTGCCGGCGATATTTCAGCGCCGCTCAGGGATCGTTTTGGTATCATTAACAAATTGGAATATTATTCGATTGAAGAACTGACGGCTATTATTTCCCGAACATCTAAAGTTTATGGATTTGATATGGATGACGATGCTAAAGTTGAACTGGCTAAGCGTTCCCGGGGGACACCGCGAATCGCGAATCGCCTGTTCAGAAGAGTTCGAGATTTTGCTCAATTCAGTGGCGATGAACGAATTACCAAAGCCAGAACGAGTGAAGCACTGGAAAGACTGAAAGTTGATGAACTGGGCTTAGATGATGTCGATCAGAAATATTTGTTAGGTATTATTGAACGCTTTAAAGGCGGCCCTGTCGGTCTGGAAGCATTAGCCGCTTCCATCGGTGAGGAACCGCAAACATTGGAAGATGTTTATGAGCCTTATCTTTTACAGACAGGTTTAATCAAAAGAACCCATCGGGGCCGTATTGTGACGGAAATGGCTTATGAACATTTTAAAATACCATATATGAACCAGCTGCTTTAAGCACTGGTTTTTTTGTTTAAGGAGGAATTGCATGAAAGGATTAAAAATCGTGCTGTGTCTGATTTCATTAATTGGATTCAGCTTTTTTTATGAGAAAAAAGAAGTAGTGGAAATCGAAACAATTGCGCATGAAACCAGTCTTGTTGTTCATATTGAAGGCGCCGTTCAAAAAGCAGGGGATTATATTGCGGATGATGGCCAAACACTTGCGCAGCTTTTGATGAAAGCCGGACTTCTGGAAGACGCCAATCTTGACTGCCTGAATACATCCCGGCCCTTAATTCATGAAATGCTTATTTATGTGCCTTACCAAAAAGAAGCTTTAATATCCTTGAATAACGCCACGCTTGAAGAACTGCAAACCATCAGCGGCATTGGACCGGCAAAAGCCCAGGCTATTATTGATGCCCGGCCCTTTGAAAGCATTGAAGATTTAATGAATGTGAAAGGAATAGGTAAAAAATCATATCGAAAATATCGCGAGCATGTTTGTTTATAACTGATTTGAGCCTGGAATTGATGGCGGGCATGCTTTTAGTTTCCCTGGTGATTTATCTGCATTTTGCCTTTATATTTTTAGCTGTTTTTCTTATTTTGTGGTGGCAGCGCCTTCATGGCTGGAAAGTGACTGTTTTATTATGCATATTGACATTGTTGTTTTATGGCAGCTGCTGTTTAAGAAATTCAGGTTTTCTTGAAGAAAGACAGGGCGAAATTGTCTACCTTTCGCAAAGCGGCTTCCAGATTGGAGATACTTTTTATCAGGGGGATGTTAAAGAGGTTAAATTGGGGGATATTGTCACCGTTAAGGCCTCAAAGGCGGATTTTCCTTACTTGAGAAATGAGGGCGGCTTTGATCAGAAACATTTTCTGATGGGCAAGGGCATTAAGTACATGGCGGAAAATGTCTCATATGAAGTTGTCGGTCATCGCTGGCATTTGAGAGAGTGGGCAGTGGAGATGATCAAGGCCCGTGCTGATCCCGAGCTTTTAGACATTTATCTGTATCTTTTGCTGGGCATGCGCAGTGAAGAGGTACAGTCATTGCTGGATATGGCCAAGGAGCTTGCCGTTTTGCATCTTTTTGCCATTAGCGGCCTGCATTTTAATCTTTTAAAAAAAGCGCTGGCCCAGCTGCTGGCAATGGCTTTTTCCGAGAAAACAGCTGCGCGCATCAGTATTTTTCTGATGGGCATTTATGCCGTCATTTTAAGAGGGAATGTCGCTGCCTGGCGGGCTTATTTGATGATGGTTCTTAAGGAGACACGGCGCTGGACACCATTGCAGTGCTTTGGATTGACGGGCTGTTTCTTTCTATGGATGAATCCTCAGATTATTTTCCAGCTGGCATTTATTTATTCGATGAGCATCTACTTTTTAGTGACGCTTTGCCATCGGCAGAGATTTTCCAATTTGATTATTTTTACTGCTTCGATGATGATCAGTACTTATTTTCAGTATGAGATTTATCCTTTAGGATATCTTGCCGGCTTGCTTTTTACTCATATGATAACATTGCTTTTTCCCTTATTTGTACTGGATTTGATGGGCGGCGGTCTGATTTCCGGGTTTAATCTCAGATTGTATCAGGGGATGCTGGAAGCCATGCGCTTTTTATGCCGGTTTTCTTTATCCATTGTGACGGGAAAACCGCCGCTGATATTGATTTTCATCTTTTATCTGGGATTAGTTTATGCCATTTATCATCAGCGCTTTTATCATCGGCGTAAGTTTTTTATCATCCCCCTGCTTTCTATCTTAGCAGTGATTGTTTATCCGCAGCTTCGCTTTTATGGCACAGTGACGATGATTGATGTAGGACAGGGGGATAGTTTTCTGATACAGCTGCCTTTTAATCAGGCCAATATTTTAATTGATACAGGCGGCCTGGATTATCAGGACGTCGCATTAAAACGCCTGATTCCCTTTTTTAAATCACAGGGAATGACTTCACTGGATGCTGTTTATTTAAGTCATCAGGATTTCGATCACTGCGGTGCTTTGGAAAGTCTTGAAGCCAATTTTCCAGTTCAAAAAGTCATCTGGACATTTGCCAAAGACACATATGCCGGCGTGACTTTAACCCAGTTAAATACTCACTCATGGGATAATCCTAATGATAACAGTCTGGTCATTTTGGTGAAGTTAGGCAGCTGCCAGTATCTTTTTACGGGAGATATCTCCAGTCAGGTAGAGGACTGGCTGGCAAAAACTTATCCTGATTTGCAAACAGATATTCTTAAAGTTGCTCATCATGGCAGTTCAACTTCATCCTCAGCGGACTTTCTTTCCCAGCTAAATGGCCGTGTTGCCATGATTAGTGTGGGACTGCACAATCGCTATCACCATCCTTCAGAGAAAGTGGTTGACCGCCTGCTAGCCTATGGTTATGAAATTTTGCGTACTGACTGGCAGGGAGCGGTAAAAATTTATTTTACAAAGACACATACCTGGATAGAAAAAGAGAAAAATTGATGAAATGAACAAACGAATCAAGTATAATAGTAGCGAAGGTGATGCAAATGCTTTTTATCATAACAGGACAGGAAAGATTATTAATGGATCAGCGCCTGGCGGGGCTTAAAAATGAATATCCGTTAACCAATGAAGATTTAAATTATGTACGATTGGACTGCCGGGAGTATAGCTGTCAGGAGTTGATCAATGAGGTTAGCAGTGTCCCTTTTTTTTCAGAGTATCGTATGGTTGTTTTAACCCATCCTTATTTTTTGACTACAGAGAAAGGCCGAAATGAAAAAAATGAGGATATTGAAAGTTTAGTCGATGCTTTATGTCATACGGATGAAAGTCTTGTCGCTGTTATTTTTGCGGAAGGCAAGCTGGATGAAAGAAAAAAACTTGTTAAAAAATTAAGAAAAGCAGGCAAAAGTTTTGATTTTGGGCATCCTGATGCAAGTCGTCTGCTGGCCAGCTGCCGTCAGGCTTTTAAAAAACGTCATACAGCAATTGATGATGATGCCTTAACGCTGCTTTTACAAAGAGCCGGGGACAGTCTTTTGCATATTCAAAATGAAACTGATAAGCTCTGTCTGTATGCATCAGAAATTCATCTTGCCGATGTGGAAAGACTTGTGGCAAAACCTATTGAGGAAAATGCCTTTGAGTTAACCAATGCGCTTTTAAAAAGAGATTTAACAAGAGTGCTGGCTATCTATCATGATTTAATGAAAAAAAATGAGGAGCCTGTCCGGCTGATTGCCATGATGGCCAGCAGTTTAAGAACGCTTTATCAGGTGAAGCTTTTAGATCGTAAAGGCTATAATGATCAGGAAATCAGCCGTTATCTGGATATGAATCCTTATCGTTTGCGCTATATTCGTATGGATAGTCCGCATTTTGAATTGGACGATATCTTAAAACTGATCAGTCAGCTTTCTAGCCTGGATTTGAAAATCAAACGGGGACAGATTGATAAATATCAGGGCCTGGAACTGTTTTTAACTTCTTTAAACGGGGGAAGATAATCAATAAAGTATTATAGGAGCGTGAATCTATGGAATCTATTCGCGAATTATTTAAAATTGGAGTCGGTCCTTCTTCAAGTCATACCATGGGACCACAGCGGATATGTGAGCATGCCAAAGGTATTTTTACCCAGGCAAAACGTTATGAGGTAACCCTTTATGGCAGCCTGGCGCTTACCGGCAAAGGCCATTTGACAGATTATATTATTGAAAAAACACTGGCTCCTTGTCCGGTGACCTTTCAATGGCAGATTAACGCCCTGCCTAAACACCCTAATGGCATGCGCATAGTAGCTTTTGATGAAAATGGGCAGATTGGAGAGCTGACCGCTTATTCAATTGGCGGCGGCAGTGTTGTTTATGAACATGAAAATATTCAGGCTCCCCGGATCTTGTATCAGCATCAATCATTAAAGGCTATTCGTGATTATTTAGAGGATACTAATGGAAATTTATATCAGTATATCTGTGAGACTGAAGGAGAAGGCTTTGAAGACTATTTAAAAAAAATCTTAGAGACGATGAAAGCATGTGTTGAAAGCGGACTCGCTGCCAGCGGGACACTGCCTGGCAAGCTGCAGTTAAAGCGCGTTGCCAAAGAACTGCATGAGAGAGCCCTGCAGGAAAAAAATGAACGGCTTTTAGTGACAAGCTATGCTTATGCGGTCAGCGAGCAGAATGCTTCTGGTCAGACGATTGTGACAGCACCTACATGCGGTGCCAGCGGGGTTTTGCCTGCTTTAATTTATCATGCTTATCATGATTTAGGTTATGCCGAAGAACAAATTCTTGAGGCTTTGGCAATCGCCGGTCTGATTGGAAACCTGGTGAAAAACAATGCGACAATATCCGGGGCTGAAGGCGGCTGTCAGGCAGAAGTCGGCACAGCCATATCTATGACTGCGGCAGCCTACGCCAGCCTTTTGGGATTGGATACAGGCGGCATTGAATATGCGGCAGAAATGGGACTGGAACATCAGTTAGGCTTAACCTGTGATCCGGTGGGCGGTTATGTGCAGATTCCCTGCATCGAACGTAATGGCTTTGGCGTCTTGAGAGCGATGGATGCGGCTGTTTATGCCAGAGAGTTAGGACAGCTAAGAAAGCACAGAGTTTCCTTTGATTCTGTTGTCAAAGTTATGAAAGATACAGGAAAAGACCTGAATGCGGCCTATCGTGAAACATCTTTAGGCGGACTTGCCAAGGAACTGGTGGTTGAATGAGCAGCCCAGGAAGTCTCTATGTACATATTCCTTTTTGTAAGCATATCTGTGCTTATTGTGATTTTGCTAAAGTTTTTTATCAGGAAAAATGGGCAGATGACTATTTGGAAAGGCTGGCAGAGGAGCTTAAAGCACGTGATGCGCTGCGCCCCTTTAAAACCGTTTATATTGGCGGGGGAAGTCCCAGTGCACTCAATGAAAGACAACTGGAGAAATTGCTGGCACTTTTGAAATTGCCTGTTTCTAGAAGTATTGAAACAACAATTGAAGTCAATCCTGAGGATCTGAGTGAAAGTAAAGCTTTACTGATGAGAAAGGCAGGTGTCAGTCGCGTCAGTTTAGGCGTTCAGACATTTCAGAAAAAACTTTTAGAAAGAATTGGTCGTCATCATGATTTAGAGACCGTGCACAGAGCTGTCAATTTTTTGAAAGCTGCAGGGATACCCAGAATTTCCTTTGATTTTATTTATGGTCTGCCCGATCAGACATTTGATGATTTCAAAGCAGATTTAAAAATCTTAGAGCAATTTCCGGAAGTGGGACATGTTTCTTTTTATACATTGATTTTGGAAGAACACACCCGATTCTATCATGAACATATTCAAATGAAGGATGATCAGTGGCTGATTGAAGCCCAGCAGCTGCTGATTGTCACACTTGAAAAGATGGGCTTTAGGCGTTATGAAGTCAGCAATTTTGCCAAGTCAGGTGAGAAATCTTTACATAATTTAGTTTATTGGCATAACCAGCATTATATTGGGGTTGGCTGCGGGGCCAGCGGATATATTGATAATCTGCGCTATGATAATACCCGGTCATTGACGCAGTATCTCAAAAATGTAACAACGGCATCTCAAACCAGAGTGTCTTATGAGGATCAGATGTTTGAAGAAATAATGCTGGGTTTAAGACTTGTCGAAGGAGTATCCCTGACCGCGTTTGAAGCCAGATACGGCAAGTCTTTGATTGATATTTACGGAGATAAACTGCAGAAATATTTAAGCGCAGGGCTGTTGGTACTGGAAAATAATACTTTGAAAACCAGTACAAGGGGGATGGATGTATTGGATGAAATTCTCTTATCATTAATGTAATCAATAGTGCAGAAGCATTTAATTGAGATGCTTCTGCTTTCTTTATAAAGAAAACAATAATTTTAGCACTTTGGACTTGACAGTGCCAAATAAATGTGTATAATAGTATTAGCACAAGAGATAAAAGAGTGCTAAAGGAGGAAGTGATATGTTATCAGCAAGGCAACTCACAATTTTGAAGGCAATTGTCGAAGACTTTATTGAGACAGCTGAGCCGGTGGGTTCAAAAACACTGATGCAGAAATATCATTTGCCTTATTCAAGTGCGACGATTCGTAATGATATGGCAGCCTTGGAAGAAATGGGCTATCTCGAGAAGACTCATACTTCTTCAGGACGTGTGCCAAGTGCCAACGGCTATCGTTACTACGTCGATCATCTTCTTGAAACACGCGTTGAAGACAGTGTCAAACATGAAATGCAGCTGCTGTTTCATGACCGCCGCCGTTCTTTAAACGAGATTGTCCATCGCAGCTGTGAAATGCTGAGTGAACTCACGCAGCTGACGTCCATTGTGTTAGGACCTGATTCTCCATATGAATCCTTGCAGCAGATTACGATGGTTCCACTGACTAGCAGCAGCGTGACAGTCATCATTGTGACAGATAAAGGACATGTCGAAAACAAGACATTTACGGTTAACCGGGATTTATCCATGGAAGATATTCAGTCCTGCGTCGGCGTGATGAATGACATGCTGATTGGAACACCGATTGATGAGGTCGCAGGCAAGCTGGAAACGGAAATCAGACCGATTTTAGCAAAGCGCATCAAAGAACATGAATTATTATTCAATGCTTTCCTTGAAGCCTTTATGAAATTTGCCAGCAGCAACGTTTATTTCTCAGGAAAAGAAAACATGCTTTATCAGCCGGAGTTCAATGATGTCAATAAGCTAAGACGCCTTGTCAGTGCTTTTGAAAACAGTCAGATGTGGCATGCTTTAAGTCCAATCATTGAGGATGAGGGTGTCACGGTTAAGATTGGTTCAGATGTACCAATCTCCAATCTGAATGATGTTTCCGTCATATCGGCATCATTTAAAACAAGTGGGACGACCAAAGGAACCATTTCTGTCATTGGTCCGACCCGTATGCCTTATGAAAAGGTCGTTTCCTTGGTAGAATATGTTTCTAAAAATATTGAGGAAATCTTTGAAGAACAGGAAAATCGCAATAAGAGGTGATAGAATGAGTGAAAAAGAAGTAAAAAAAGAAGAAGTTGAAGAAACTGAAGCAAAGACTGAAGCAGAGGTAAAGGAAACAGAAGAAGCTGCAGTCAGTGAGGAAGAAAAACTTCAAAACCAGATTGCTGACCTGAATGAACAGGTGAACAAATGGAAAACAGATTACTACAAAGTGTTCGCAGATATGGAAAATCTGAAGCGCCGTCTCAAAAACGAACACGAGAATGCATTGAAATTTATGATGCAGGATTTTGCCAGTGATCTTTTGCCGGTCGTAGACAATCTGCAAAGAGCGCTCGCACAGGAGACAAATGAAGAAACAAAGTCATTCTTGAAAGGCTTTGAAATGATTACTACACAGCTGTTAGATATTTTGAAAAAGCATGGTGTGGAGGAAATCGAAGCTTTGGGAAAAGAATTTGATCCTAATTTGCATCAGGCAGTAATGATGACAAGTGAGGAAGGCGTAGCTTCCAATATCATTACAGAGGAACTGCAAAAAGGATATAAATTAAAAGACCGCGTTATTCGCGCGTCATTAGTAAAAGTAAATGAATAAATAGGAGGACTTATTTATGAGTAAGAAAATTATTGGTATTGACTTAGGTACTACAAATTCATGTGTTAGTATTATGGAAAACGGAGAAGCAAAAGTTATTGCTAATCCAGAAGGAAATCGTACAACACCTTCAGTTGTTGCTTTCAAAAATGGAGAAATTATTGTTGGTGAAGCTGCTAAACGTCAGGCTGTTACAAACAAAGATACAGTAAGTTCCATTAAACGTCATATGGGTACAGCACATAAAGAACACGTTAATGGCAAAGATTATACACCAGAAGAAATTTCCGCAATGATTTTACAGAATTTAAAGAAAACAGCAGAAGCTTATTTAGGTGAAACAGTATCAAGCGCAGTTATTACAGTGCCTGCATACTTCAATGATGCTCAGCGTCAGGCTACTAAAGATGCTGGTAAGATTGCTGGTTTGGAAGTTGAACGTATCATTAACGAACCAACTGCTGCAGCCTTGGCTTTTGGTCTTGATAAATTAGAACAGGAACAGAAAGTCTTGGTTTATGACTTAGGCGGCGGTACATTTGACGTATCTATCCTTGATTTAGCTGATGGTACATTTGAAGTTCTGGCGACTGCTGGTGATAACCATTTAGGCGGTGACGACTTCGATAAAGCAGTTATGGATTACATGGTTGCTCAGTTCAAACAGGAACAGGGTATTGATTTAAGCAATGATAAAATGGCAATGCAGCGTGTTAAGGAATCTGCCGAAAAAGCTAAGAAAGACTTATCCGGTATGATGCAGACACAGATTTCTTTACCATTCATCTCAATGAACGCTAACGGTCCAGTTCACTTTGAAATGACATTGACTCGTGCTAAATTCGATGAATTAACACGCGGCTTAGTTAACCGCACAGAGGGACCAGTTCGTCAGGCCTTAAGCGATGCCGGTATGTCACCAAGCCAGATTGATCAGGTATTATTAGTTGGTGGTTCTACACGTATTCCTGCTGTCCAGGAATCTGTAAGACGTCTGCTTGGCAAAGAACCAAATAAATCCGTTAACCCAGATGAAGTTGTATCTATGGGTGCAGCTATCCAGGGTGGTGTTATTGCCGGTGATGTTAAAGATATCGTATTGTTAGACGTAACACCATTGTCATTAGGTATTGAAACAATGGGTGGCGTTATGACAGTTCTGATTGAACGTAATACAACGATCCCAACAACAAAATCACAGATTTTCTCTACAGCTGAAGATAATCAGCCAGCCGTTGATATCCATGTATTACAGGGTGAACGTTCAATGGCAAGAGATAACAAGACTTTAGGTTTATTCAAATTAGACGGTATTGATCCAGCACCTCGCGGTGTTCCTCAGATTGAAGTTACTTTCAATATTGACGTAAACGGTATCGTTAATGTTAAAGCAAAAGATTTAAAGAACAACAAAGAACAGTCTATTACAATTCAGAACAGCACTGGATTAAAACAGGATGAAATCGACCGTATGGTTAAAGAAGCTGAAGCAAACAGAGCTGAAGATGAAAAACGTCGTAAAGAAGTAGAAACAAAGAATAAAGCTGAACAGATGATCAATGAAATCGACAAGGCTTTAGCGGAACAGGGTGATAAGATTGATGCTAATCAGAAGGCTCAGGCAACGGCACTTCGTGATGAACTGAAAACAGCTCTGGATAACAATGATATGGCTACACTTGAAGCAAAAATGGATGAATTGGAAAAAATGGCTCAGCAGATGGCAGCTTATGCTTACCAGCAGGCTGGACAGGCAAATAACGGCAATTCACAGGATGATGGTGTCGTAGACGCTGACTTCCAGGAAAAGAACTAAAAACAATTGAAGCCAAGGTTTAAAGCCTTGGCTTTCAAAGGTCAAAGTGGGGTGTAAAAATGGCAGGAACTAAACGAGATTATTATGAAGTGCTGGGCGTGGATAAAAACTCCAGTGCAGATGAAATCAAACGTGCTTATCGTAAACTTGCGAAAAAATACCATCCGGATGTTAATAAAGAACCTGACGCAGAAGAAAAGTTTAAAGAAGTTCAGGAAGCCTATGATGTTTTAAGTGATGCTAATAAAAAAGCTGCCTATGATCGTTACGGCCATGCAGCATTTGATCAGACTGCCGGCGGAGGTGCCGGTGGCTTTAACGGTGGTTTTGGCGGCTTTGGCGGTTTTGAAGATGTCTCTGATATTTTCAGCAGCTTCTTTGGCGGTGGGCAAACACGTGCACGCCGTACTGGACCAATGCAGGGCGAAGACCGCTTTATGCAGGTAACGATTGATTTCATGGATGCTATTAATGGCAAAAAGATGGATATCAAACTGAATGTTGATGAACAATGTCCTCATTGTCATGGTACTGGTGCTAAAACACCAAATGATATGCAAACATGTCCGCGCTGCGGTGGCACCGGCACTATCAAAACACAGCAGAGAACGGCTTTTGGTACATTTGTAAATACTTCTACATGTCCGGACTGTGGAGGCACTGGTAAAGTTATTAAAGAAAAATGTCCTCATTGCCATGGCAAGGGATATACAAATAAAGATATTACTGTCGAATTAAATATACCGGCTGGTATTAATTCCCATCAGCAGCTGCGTGTTGCCGGCAAAGGTGAACGTGGTCTCAATGGCGGTCCAAATGGAGATTTGTTCGTAGAAATTATTGTTAAACCACATGAACATTTTATGCGTGACGGCAATAATATTCATATTACAGTGCCTATTTCAGCGATTGATGCTATTCTGGGATGCACTATTGATGTACCTACTGTTCATGGTGAAGTTGAGCTGAAGATTCCTGAAGGAACGCAGCATGGCGCCATGTTCAGACTGCGCGGCAAAGGTGTTAAGAGTCTGAGAGGCAATACTTTTGGAGATGAAATCGTAAAAGTAGAAGTAAAAATTCCTACAAAGATTTCACGCGAAGAAAGAGAACTTTATCAGAAAATTAAAGAAAAAGAAAAGAAGGGCGATTCCTTCTTCAGTAATTTCAAAAAAGCATTTAAATTATAGGGAGCAAATCTGCTTCCTTTTATTTTTGATATTTTTGATAAAAACGGTCAAGCTGTTTTTGATTTTTGATTTCAATCCATTTTTCAGGATATTGTAAGGCCAGATTTCGATATCTTGCTTTTGTTTTTTTAGTTCTGCCATCCTTTAAAATCCAGCACATAAATTCAAAATCAAATTTTTCAAAACAGCCTTCACCGCTGCTTTCCCGAGTTTTTCCTCTAAATTGAATATATCGTTTTAAAGCTCGATGGAAGCAGGTCAGACGATTGAAATTCAAAAAAATGATTTGATCAGCGTCAGCCATGCGTCTTTCGTAGGCAAATTTTCTATAATTGCCATCCAGTACATAAGAATCATTCTCTAAAAAATCTTCTACCATTTTTAAAGATTCCTGATGATTTCTCTCTTTCCATCCGGCCTCAAAATTAACAGCATCCATAAAGAGATAAGAACAGTGATAATATTCTGCCAGAAATTTTGTCAGAGTACTTTTTCCCGCACCGCTGTAGCCAATTACGTTGATTTTCATCGCTTAAACCTCCTTTTATCAATGAACAAAAAAAGCGTCTTGGCAGACGCTATTTGTTAAGCAGATTTTCTTAAAGTTTTTAAAGCTCTTGCAGAAATTCTGACTTTTTTTGGTTTTCCATCAACTAACAAAGTGACTTTTTGTAAGTTAACATTCCATTTTCTTTTTGTAGCGTTTAATGCGTGTGAACGTCTGTTACCTGTTAACGCACCTTTACCGGTGATCGCACATTTTCTTGACATTTTTGTTACCCCCTTAATTTATTTTAGTGGTTTTTACTCATGCTAAGATATAATAGCATTATTCAATCTAAAAATCAATATATTTTTGATTTTTTTAGTTGAATTCATCAGGACATATGAGCGTATAATAATACTGGCAGCCAGAACAGCAGTTGTAATTCTTAAATTTTTTTTGTAAAATAAATATTGTATTTTTAACAATTCATTAAAATTTACAGGAATTTTCTTTTTCTAAAATTGAAAAACTGGCTAAAAATGCTAATGATTTCGCTTTCATTATCGCAAAATATTTGATTATCTAAATAAAATAGTCTATAATAGCGGTGTATAAAGACTTTTTTACAAATAAACCTATATAAAGAAAGGGGATTATTATATGTTTGAAAGAAGCACAAAATTAGGAAGCATTAATGTTTCCAATGAAGTTATTGCTACAATCGTTGGCGGTGCTGTCACAGAATGCTATGGTGTTGTCGGCATGGCCAGCCAGAAAATGCTTAAAGACGGGTTATATGAGCTTTTAAAGAAGGAAAACTATGCAAGAGGTGTGCTGGTTCAGGATGGTGAAACAGGTATCGTTGTTGATGTTTATATTATTGTTGGGTATGGTATGAAAATCTCCGAAATTGTTTATGAAGTTCAAAAGAAAGT